>Ga0326726_10004627_pt1 | contig 12539 bp, 10 predicted proteins | sample MHFenrmetagenome_2_FD_207603 | JGI IMG/M metagenome (GOLD analysis project Ga0326726, IMG submission 207603) | Lab enriched peat soil microbial communities from Michigan Hollow, Ithaca, NY, United States - MHF15MN | ecosystem: Environmental > Terrestrial > Soil > Wetlands > Peat | place: USA...
ATCGCGTGTGCCAACGTCGCGAACCTTCTCATCGCACGCGCCACGGCGCGACGGGCCGAGATCGCGATCCGCGGCGCGCTCGGCGCGTCGCGAGGGCGCATCGTCCGACAATTGCTCGTCGAGAGTCTGATGCTCGCCCTGGCCGGCGGCCTGTTCGGACTGCTCGTCGCCTGGGCCGGCGTGCGATTCCTCGTCACGAGTCCGGCGGCGATGGCGCGTTTGCGCGATTCGACGCTCAATGTGCCCGTGGTGCTCTTCACGTTCGGCGTGGCGGTGACCTGCTCGCTTCTCTTCGGCCTGTTGCCGGCGATCAGAGTCGCGAGAACGGACCTGCAGCAGACATTGCGCGATGGAGGTCGCGAGACGTCGGTGTCGGTGCGCGATCGCGTGCGCGGGCTGCTCGTGGTCGGCGAGCTCTGTCTCGTGCAAGTGCTGCTGGTCGGGGCCGTGCTGTTGATCCGAAGCGCGGCACTCCTCCAGGCCGTGCAGCCGGGCTTCGCCACCGACAATCTGTTGATCACCAACCTCCTTCTTCCGCCGAGTCGCTACGGCGCTCCGGGCGCGCTCGAGGCGGGGTTTGTGAAGCTGGACGCGGCGCTTGCCGCCATCCCCGGGGTGAGTGCGGTCGGCCGCACGTCGCTCGCTCCGGTGCAGAGCGGCGGGAATTGGAACTGCAACGCGATGCGTCCCGGGAGCAATGGGCACGACGAGGGAGCCGTGGGCGCGAACATGCGCGGAGCCAATGCGGCCTACTTCGGCGCGATCGGCGAGCCCGTTCTTCGGGGGCGCGCGTTCAACAACACTGATGTCGCCGACGGGCCGCCCGTCGCGATCATCACGCGTGGCCTGGCGCACGATCTCGACGGCGACGCCGATCCGGTGGGGCAGCTGATCACGAGCTGCGCATCGGCATCGAACAATGGTCCCGTATGGCGCACCGTCGTCGGCGTCGTCGGCGACACACGCGCGAGGGGACGCGCCGTCGATCCACCGCGCGAGATGTACATGCCGAGCGCGCAGTGGCCGCAGAACTACTCGATGGCGTTCCTGATTCGAGGCTCGGTGCCCGTGTCCACGCTGCTGCCGTCGCTTCGCCGCGCCGTGGCCACGGTGGATCCCGAGCTCGCGCTGTCGAGAACGAAGACGATGGACGCCGCGTTCGCCGATCTCCAGGCACTTCCGCGATTCACGATGTGGCTGCTCATCCTTCTCGGCGCAACGGGCCTCGCCTTGGCGATCGTCGGGGTCTACGGCGTGATCGCATATCTCGTGGCGCAACGGGCGCACGAATTCGGTGTCCGTCTCGCGCTCGGGGCGCAAGGCGGCGCGCTGCAGTGGATGGTGGTGCGAGAGGGAATCGTGTTCGCCCTCGCCGGCGTCACCATCGGCAGCATGGCCGCGTTCGGGCTTGCACGCTTCCTGTCGGCGTTGCTGTTCGGGATCACGACCCATGATCCGATGACGTACGGCGTCGTAGCGGGAGCGCTTGCGGCAGTGGCGGGAGTGGCGAGCTACTGGCCCGCGAGAAGCGCGACGAGAATTGATCCGCTGAAGGCGTTGCGAAGCTGAAGGCGCGAACGGCCAATTTCGAAGGAGCCAAAGGGGGAGACCGCCAAACTCCGACGCTTTCTTCGTCTCTTCTCAGCATCCGTATTTTTGAAGCATGCTGCAGCTCCTCAGAGACAACACAGTACCGAGCCCAACCGTCTCGCCCGACGCTCCGCCGGACGACAGCGCGGAGCTCCTCGACGCCTACTCCTCCGCTGTCGTAAGCGCCGTCGACCGAGTCGCGCCCACCGTCGCGCATCTCGAGATCGCGGTCGTCCCGTCTTCTTCTCGCCGTCGCGGCCGCCGCTCGGCGGACGCGGAGCAAAACGGGGCCGGCTCCGGCTTCGTCTTCACGCCGGACGGGTTCCTGCTCACGAACAGCCACGTCGTCGAGGGCGCCTCGCGAATTCGCGCGACCTTTGCGGACGGCGAGAGTCACTCGGCTGAAGTCGTCGGCGTCGATCCGGACACCGATCTCGCCGTCTTGCGCGTCGACGTGCCTTCTCTCGTCGGCGCCTCGCTCGGCGACTCGTCGCGTCTGCGCGCCGGGCAGGTCGTCGTTGCCATCGGCAATCCACTCGGCTTCTCGTCGACGGTGACGTCGGGCGTCGTCAGCGCGCTGGGTCGCACCATGCGCTCCCAGTCGGGGCGGTTGATCGACGGCGTGATCCAAACCGATGCGGCGCTCAACCCCGGCAACTCGGGCGGCCCGCTCGTCGACTCGCGCGGCGAGGTCGTGGGAATCAATACGGCGATCATCGCCGGCGCGCAGGGCATCTGCTTCGCGATTCCGGTGAACACGGCTCGCTTCGTGATTCCGCAGCTGATTCGCGATGGCCGCGTGCGGCGCGGGTGGATCGGCTTGAGCGGGCAGACGATCACGCTCTCGCGCCGACGCGTGCAGATCAGTCACCTCGACACAGCGGGCGGCGTGCTCATCACCACCGTGATGCCGCACAGCCCCGCCGAGTCCGCCGGTCTACGTCCGCGCGATATAGTTGTCGAGCTTGCCGGCGCACCGGTGTCTGGCGTGGACGACCTCCAGCGACTGCTTGCGCAAGAGCGAATCGGGACGACCGTACCGATCACCATCGTGCGCGACGGCGCGCGCCGGATCTTCCCGATCATTCCGGCCGAGAGTCCCGCTCACTAGCTTCGCGCGAACCGAGGCGGAGATTCGGAGCGATGTCGCGTGCGTTCGTGAACGAAGACGCGGGGTCGGGTGGACCGCGGAAGCACTATGTGCTGCCCGACCGCGACGATCCGACGTTCGATGCCGTCGCTGCGGAAGTGCTGCTCGAGGCGGCCCGTGAAGGCGAGACCGCGAGCGCCGAACAGGCGACCGGGTATTACTGGGGAGAGCGAAAACTGCACGAGCACGTGCGGCGGATCCTCTCCCGCGCGCAGGCCGCGGGCGACGATCGGCTGGAGACGCTGGCCCGCCGCTTCCTCCGCTAACCAAGGCCGGTCCATGATGCGATTCGCCGCGAAAATGGTCGTCGTCGGAATCACGGCGAGCGCGATGGCGAATGCGCGCGCGCAGCAAGACAACTCACGCGCGCCATTTCCCGCGCCGGGACGCATGATCGACGTCGGCGGGTGGAAGCTCCACCTCAACTGCGCCGGCAACAAGACGGGCACTCAACCGACGGTGATTCTCGAGTCGGGGATCGGCGACTTTTCGGTCGAGTGGAGCCTGGTGCAGCCGGGCGTCGCGAAGTTCGCGCGCGTCTGCTCGTACGACCGCGCCGGCGATGGATGGAGCGAGATGGGGCCGTTCCCACGCACGTACCGACAGATCGTGTACGAGCTGCACACGTTGCTCGACCGCGCGGGAGAGCGCGGACCGTTCGTGCTCGTCGGCCACTCCTACGGCGGCTGGCTCGTGCGCGCCTACCAGGCGACGTACCCGGGTGACGTCGCCGGCCTGGTGCTACTCGACGGTGGTTCGGACGACCCGATGCGTCAGCTTCCGAACGGGCGTCTCGTACACGCGTCCGAGCTCGCCGCGCCGACGCCGATTCCAGCGGTGAAGACCTCCGGTCCGCTCACGATCGCTCAGATTCCGCCGAGCGCGCTCTCGGCGATTCAGGCGGGGCTCGCCGAGGCGAGCAGGACCGCCAACGAACCGCCGCGCGATCTCCTTCCCGACAGCGCGCAGCGCATGCGCACGTGGGCGCTCGGCCGCGTGGAGCACGTGGTGGCGGCGCAGAATCCGGCGGAGAACGAAGAGTTGGCGGAGCTCCACGCGCAACGGATGAAGAGCGACAAGCCGCTCGGCGATCTCCCGCTCGTGGTCGTCGTGCGCGGGCTTCCCGAGGAACAGGGACCTGCGGCCGCCGCGCGCGAGGCGGAGCGACGCAAGGATTTCGAGCTCGTCGCCGCCTTCTCGCGGCGAGGCAAGCTGGTCGTCGCCGAGAAGAGCGCGCACCACATTCACCTGCAGCAGCCCGAGCTCGTCGTCGCGATCATCCGCGACATGACGAAAGGCAACTAGGCCGGCCGCTCGCAAATCATGAGCAGGGCGAAGGTGCCAAGAGACGAAGGTGCCAAAGTGCGCAGGTGCCTAAGGGCGAAACAATTCGAGAATCCCCGAAGGAAGAGTCGTCATCCAATACTGCGGCGCATGCATTCCCTTCGGAATCTCGACATAGGTGACTCGATAGCCCTTCGCCAGCAGCGCGTCGCGAAGGCGCCGGTTCGCAGCGAGAAAGTTGGGGCCGGAGCCGCCGAGCGTGGCGTGGTCTTCGTACTCGCCGACATCCATGTAGAAGCGCACGTCCTTTCTCGGGCTCGCGAGCACCTGATTCGTCAACCACTCGTACGGCTCGCCATTCGACGCCTCGGCGCCGCGCCAAAAGGCGCCGCTCTGAGAGAGGACGTTTCCGAACAGGTCGGGACGCGTGAGGGCGACGAACGCGGCGCCGAGGCCGCCGGCGCTCGAGCCCGTGACGATCACTCGATGCGGATCGGTCGTCACTCGCCAGCGCGCCCTTACATAAGGAATGAGCTGGCGCGAGAGGAAATCGACCATCCGGCGGGAGTTGCCGAGGTCGGCGATGCGAGTCGCTCCCTCGCCGTCGTCGAGGAGCACCGCGACCGACGGGGGCGCGGCCTTCGTCGCGAGGAGTGTGTCGAGAATGAAGGGCAGCGGCATCGTGTCGCGATACTCGAGGCCGTCGAACGCGACGATGAGCGGATAGGGCGTCGTTGCCTTCGCGTCGTATCCCGCGGGTGTGTAGATCCAGATGTCGCGCTGCCGCTTGTACGCGGAATCGAAAATCGTCGCGTGCTCGAGTCGCTTGGCGGACGCCGGGACGCGCGGGTCCATGCGATATGGAATCGGCTTGAGGCCTTGTGCCTGCACGACCGTCGAGATCGTGAAGAGCGCGGGCAGCCAACGAGCAGTTCGTATCACGGCGTGATCCGGAACTGGAAGGGCATCTGGACCAGTTGGCGCACCGCCTTGCCGCCGAGTTGAGCGGGCCTGAACGAGCACCGTGGAAGGACGTCCTGGACGGCTGACGTGAATAGCTCGTGCGTCGACTTGAGCACGTGGAACGTCTCCATGTCCGGGCGGCCGAGTGTGTCGACGACGAATTGTGCGAGCACGTCGCCCTCGACCTTCGCCGAGTGCAGGAGCGGCGGATACGCGACAATGCGCATGGCGTCATTCGTCGCCGGCTGAACGTCGACACCGCTGTCGCCGCCGACGCTGAAATGCACGACCTCCCCGAGTCCTGTCGATGAGAGGCCCGACATCATGAGCATTGTGGTCACCCCGGTGCGCATTGCGATCTCCTCATCGGCCGTCGATGAAGATTCGCCGGGCGGGCAAGACCCGCAACGGCGGCGAAGTTAGTCCGCGCGCAGTGCGTCTGTGGGGTCGACGCGGGTTGCTCGTCGGCCGGGGAGGTAGCTCGCCAACAGGGCGACGCCGGCGAGGAGGACGGCGACGGCGAAGAATGTAGCGGCGTCGTTGGGTTCGACCTGGAAGAGCAGCGTCGCCAGCACCCGGGTCAGCGCCAGCGCCCCGACCAAGCCGACGGCGATTCCCGCGCCCACCAATTCGATCGCTTGTCCGAGCACGAGGCGGAGCACGTCGGCCGGTTGTGCTCCAAGCGCGCGCCGAATTCCAATCTCGTGTGTGCGACGCTCGACCGTGTACGAGAGCACACCGTACACGCCGATCACCGCGAGGAAAAGCGCGATCGCGCCCGCGGCGCCGAGCAGCAAGGCGTCGAGACGCGGGCGGCCGACCGAATCCCAGACGACGTCGTCCATCGTCCGGATCCCGCCGACGGGGAGATCCTTGTCGAGCGCACGCACGCGGTCGCGGACGACTGGGGCCGCCGACGACGGATCGACCGCGGTGCGCAGCACGACGGTCAACCCGCTGTTTGGCTCCTGCAGGTTCGAGAGGTATAGCTCGGGCGCGGCCGACTCGGCGAGGCTCGTCTGCCGGACGTCCGCGACCACGCCGACGACGGTGATCCAGGGGCTGAAGAGCACTCGCATCCGCTTGCCGATCGGGTCTTCGTTCGGCCAGAACTTCCGCGCCATCGTCTCGCTAATGATCGCGACCGGCGCGGCCTGCGGCTCGTCGTAGCGCGGCGGCAGCGGCTGCTGCGGATACCAGCGAATCAACGGGATCGCGACGCGCGCGTCGGTCGCGTCGAAGAAACGGCCGTGGCGAAGCGGAATCCGCATCGCCTCGAAGTAGTGGCCCGCGGTGATAGTCATGCTCACCTGAGGCTCCTTCCCAGGCTGCGGCGACGGCTTGCCCTCGATCGTGACGCCCATGTTGTTGCAGCAAATCGAGAGCGGGAGGATGGTCGTCGCTCCCGCAAAGCGCACGCCGGGCGCCTGCGCCAGGTCGTCGAGCAGTTCGTTGACGGTGCGTCGCTGCTGCTCGGCGCTCGGGTAGCGAGGGCCAGGCAGCGGAAGCGAGACGGCGAGCACGTTGCGCGGATCGAACCCCGGATCGACGTGCATCAATCGGGCGAAGCTCTTGAGCGTGAGCCCCGATCCGATGAGTAGCATCAGTGCGATGGCGAGCTCCGACACGACGAGCGCGCCGGCGACACGACGCCCGGGGCCGGTGGATCCGCGCGCCCCATCCGCGAGCCAGTTGGTGAGCCTCGGTCGGCTCGCACGCAGCGCTGGAAGAAGCCCGCACGCCAGACACGTGAAGACACACGCCGTCGCCGTCATCGCCAGCACTCGCCAATCGGTGCGCAGCTCGGCGAGACGCGGAATGAACAGGCTCGAGAGTTTCGGAAAGAGATCGATCACCCACTGCGCGAGGAGAAAGCCGAGGGTGGCGCCGATCACCGACAGAACGAATGCCTCGGTGACAAGCTGGCGGATGAGCTGACCCCGCGCGGCACCGACGGCGGCGCGAATCGCGAGCTCTTTCTGTCGCGCCGCGGCGCGAGTGAGGAGGATGTGCGCGACGTTAGCGCACGCGATGAGGAGCACGAGGGCAACCGCGCCGAGCGCGACGAGGAACGGACGGCGGACGTCACCGACCATCTCGTCGTAGACGGGGATCATCTGGACGGCGTGTCCCTTGTTGTCGTTCGGATAGGCCTGCTCGAGGCGATGAGCGACGACGGCGAGGTCCCGGTTGGCCGACTCCGCGGTCGCGCCGCGCGCGAGACGGGCGAGGACGACGTTCGAATGTTTGCCGACCTTCTGCGCCTCCCCGGCGAGGTTCATCGCGACCCAGAGGTCGGCGTCCATGTCGCCGCGCGGCGGCATCACGCCGATGACCTCGTAGGGTCTGTCGTCGAGGAGCGCGTGCTGGCCGATCACCGCCGAGTCGCCGCCGAACCTCGTCGTCCAGAGCGCGTGGCTGAGGACGACCAGCGAAGCGGCACCGGATCCGTCGTCTCCCGCCTTGAACGTGCGGCCGAGCACGGGATGCTGGCCCAGCACGTCGAAGAAGTTGGCGGTGACGGTACGCGCGCTGACGCTCAGCGCCTCACCGCGGCCGGTCAGCGTGAATCCCGCGTACGAGAACATCGCCACGTCGTCGAAGGCGCGCGCATCGCGACGCCACGCGACAAACTCGTGGGCGGACACGTCGCCGTGCGTCGTACCGCGCGATTTCTCGAACAGGAAGTACAGACGGGAAGGGTCGGCGAAGGGAAGGGGACGCAGCAGCACCGTGTTCACCAACGAGAACACGACGCTGTTCGCGCCGATCCCGAGCGCGAGGGTTGCCACCGCGATCGCCGTGAGCGAGGGGCTGCGGAACAGCGTGCGAGCGGCGAAGCGGAGGTCCTGCCACAGGCGCTGCATCGCATTCTCCTCGCGGATGGGCCGAAGGACGAACCTCAGGGCGACGGGGCGAATGGCAAGGCCTGGTCCCACGAGGAAGGAGGCCGAACCTGATTGAGCAACAACGGCTTACGGCGCGACGGCACGGACGCGTGCTGAGGGGTGAGTGTTCGGTTGTGGGAAAGAGCGTTTCAGTTCGAACACCGAGTCTGCCGTTCGCCGTTCAAACTGGCCTTTCGCCCTTCACCGTCACCCGATTTCCCTTCCGCTCATTCGGCCAGTAGTCCCAAATCGCCATATGCTGCGTGCAGCGGTTGTCCCACATCGCGACGTCGTTCTTCCGCCAGGTGAATCGCGTTTGATACCACGGGCTCTTGGCGTGATTGAATAGGAACTGTAGAACGGCCTTGCTCTCCTCTTCGGGCAGGCCTTCGATGCGCGTCGTGAACGTGCGGTTCACGAAGAGAGATTTTTTGCCCGTTTCGACGTGCGTGCGAATGACCGGATGGACGGCGGTCGGGTATACCTTGCCGGCGTCGCTCACGCCGCGGTCGGAATAGCGGCCGCGGTAGATGTGTTCGGACTCGTGCACTGCGCACAGCCCCTCGAGGTATTTCTGCATGCGCGGTGAGAGGTCGTCGTAGGCGGCGTACATGCTCGCGAACAGCGTGTCGCCGCCGGCGGGCGGGAGGACGTGGATCTGCAGGATCGAACCCAGCGGCGGCTCGACGTCGCACGAGACGTCGGAATGCCAGAACTCGCCGTTGGCGATCTTCGAGTCCTTGTGCGCATGGATGACGAAGACCTCGGGATGCCCTTCGAGGTGCGGCGCGGCGGGATGGATGTGCAGCGGGCCGAACCGCTTGCCGAACGCGACCTGCTGGTCGGGCGTCATCGGCTGCTGGTCGCGGAAGAAGATGACCGAGTAGCGGTGAAATGCGTCCAGCACGTCGTTCCACTGATCGTCGGAGAGAGGTTGCCTGAGGTCCACGCCGCGAATCTCGGCGCCGATGACGGGCGAGCAGGGCGTGACTTGAATGGCTCGGTAATCCATGGGAGCTAGTATGGACGGCGGCCCCGAGGGATGGAAGGACGAGGTCCGACGGCGGCCCCGGCGCTGGCGAAACCCCCTCAGCCGCGCTTTCGTAGAGGCGTCAGCGACTCGCTCGGCGACGAACTCCAACGGAGATATCGGCGATGAAGGACGTTGTCCTCATGCTCGGTCTGGCGTGCCCGCCCGTCACCATCTTGCTGGGAACGCTCTGGATCATGGCTCTCAAGCGCGCGCAGCGAGCCGAGACGATGCTCGATCGCATGATGCTCACGCAGCAGCTTCGCGGAGAGACAAAGGACCCGAATTCACGCGTGATGGACGCGCTGGATTCCTTGGCGATCGAGGTCGAGCGAATCTCCGAAGCGCAGCGGTTCACGGCCCGCATCCTCGCCGACCGCCACGACGCTCCGTCGCGGCCCTCCTCGCTGCCGTCGTCCATCATCACGCCGCACTAACCGCTAAGCGTTCCCGGAACGATCAGTCCCGTATCGGCTTCGGAGTGCCGCTTCGCAACTGATCGAGCATCCCCTGTTGGCGCTCGGTCAGTTGGCTCTTGATGCGAATCATCAGCGTCATCTGGGTGACCTTCATATCGCGCTCGAGCGTGAGCACGCGAGTGACTTCGTCGAGAACCTTCGGCTCGTCGGGCGATGAAGACTGGATGAGGCGTTGCAGCTTCTCGACCTCGGCGCTCATCCTGAACTGCAGATCGACGACCTTCGACTGCGCATCTTTGACAGCGTCCTGAATCGCCGCTCTCTGCTTGTCGGTGAGGCCGATCGCCTCTTGATGCGCCATCACCAACTCCGGCGGGTAGAGGAAGCGCGCCAGCGGATCCGCGGCGGGTGGCGGCGTCGTCCAATCAGGGCGGGCGTTCGGGCGCACGACGCAGTCGCTGCCCGCGGTCGTGATGCGCTGCCCATCCACCACGATGACCGGGCAATCTCCACCCGCCGGGCGAGGCGGCACGGGCTGCTGGGCTTGCGCCATTCCCGCGACGGCAACCGCGACGACGATCGACATCCTGAGCATGTTCAATCTCCTTTTCGCCAGAGCGTTGATGCCGTCGCGCCATCGAGAACGGACGACAAGAGTGGAGGCGGAGCGAGCACTGCCTGCCCGCTGGTCGGGACGAGACTCGTCGTGGGCGATCGCCAGGACGTGACGCTTTCGGCCGCGCCACTGGCGCGGGATGATCGTTGGACCAGAACGGTCGCGACCAAGACGACGCACGCCGCAGCCGCCAATCCGACCGACACGGCCGCAGGCTGCCGCGCAGGGAACCGCCCGGCCGCCCTCGCCTCGGCGGCGACGTCCTGAAAGTCAGGCACGCTCCGGCGCTCGAGATCGCGGAGCGACTCGAATCGCGCGCGCACCTCGAATTCAGCGTCCGTCATGGGCGAGGCTGCGTGAGGAGGCGGGCGAGCGCCTTTTTGCCGCGCTCGTAGTGAGTGCGCGCCGAGCCAATGGAGACGTTCATCACGCGCGCTGCGTCTTCGATGGTGAGCCCGTGATAGAATGCGAGCTGCAGCACCTCTCGTTGGCGCGCGGATATTTCGGCGAGCGCTCTAGTGAGCGCTTCGGCGCGCTCCAGCCGTTCGACCTTCGCGTCGGCGCGATCCGCGGAGTCGGGAACGTCGAACCCTCCCTCGGCGCGCTCGTGACGAGAGATCCAGAGCCACCTTCGCCGGCGTTCTGCTCGAGCTGTCAGGCGAATCACGCCGAAAACCCACGTCTTGAAGCTGGACTTTCCGCCGAACCGAGCATTTCCGGAGAGAATTCGAAGGTATGCCGTCTGAAGAACGTCGTGGGCCAGGTCACGATCGCGGCCGCAGCACGACAGCGCCCATCCCCAACTCTCGGCGTGCAACTGCTCCAGCTCGATCTCCAGCGCGGAGCGTTCCACGACAATGGGCCGAGGCTCGATCGCGGTCATGCTGGTGATGAGTGCCTCCGATCCGCTCGCCATATGACACGAGCCCCCGGGGATCCTACTGTGTCCGCCACCCAGGTGTTCAGCGGCGTGAGCGTGGGCTAGCCGCGGCCCTCACCGGCGCCGACGCGGACGGCGGGGGTGTACTTCGGTGTCGCCTCTCTGCCGGCGAGAATCTCGATCGCGGTCTGGTACAGGCGGGCGCGCAGCGTGTCGCGCTCCGAGGCCTGCGTGATGTAGCGCGCGACGATCTCGAAGCCGTTCGACGCCGGGCGGAGGCTGATGGACGGGGCGGCCGCGATCGTCGCCGCCTGCGGGGATCGACGCGCTTCCCTCCACTCGGCCTCGGCCAGTCGCGCGCTCTCGGCGGTCGCGGCCTGGATCTGCGCCTCGAGCGCGTCGGCGATGGGGTGCGGATCGCGTCCTTGCGGGACCTGGATACGAACCTCGTCCCACATCCAGCGGCCCGATGTCGAGAAGTTGAAATAGTGTCCTTCGATGGCGAAGCTGTTGGTGAACGTCACGCGACGGCCGGTCGGATGCGATTCGCTCCAGGCGCCGGTCTCGAGCAGCACCGTGTAGAACATGCCGATCTCGACGACCTCGCCGGTCACGCCGTTGATCTCGACCTGATCGCCGACGCGGATGCCGTTCTTCCCCATGAGCACGAACCAGCCGAGGAAGCCGATGATGAAGTCCTTGAGCGCGAAGGTGAGCCCGGCGCCGGCGAGGCCGAGGACCGTGCCCACGTCGTTGGGCGGACCGAAGACGACGAGGAGGATCACCAGCACGCCGAGCACCTGCAGCGCGGCGCGGCCAATCATGTACAGCGTCTGTGCGCGCCGATGGTCCGACGCGCGACCGCGGGCCAGATGCTCGAACCAGCGCGCGAGCAGCATCCCCACGAGAATGATCGAGAGGATCACGGCGGCGCCGCGCAGTACCTGGTTGAACATCGCGCGCGCTTGCGACGAGACGACCGCGCTCCACCCGGCGTAGGTGTCGGAAAGGCGGTGCTGGTTGTCCATGCGCTGGTCGAGCGTCGCGCGCCGCTTCTCACTCGCCGCGCGGTTTCGCGTGAGCTCGAGCAGCGCCGCCGCCGAATCGTGCGTCAGATGCGCGTTGGCGCTGTCCGCCATGCGGGCGACGCGCGCCTCGATGCTGTCGTGCCGCTGCTTGAAGACCGCGGCGAGCGAATCGGCGGCCGTCTTCGCCGCGTCGAGCTGACCGACCTTGTCGCGCAGAGTGAACACCGCGTCGGCGGCGCCGAGCATTCCGTGCGGCTCCGGCCCGCGCGTGATGACGATGCGCGTGCTGTCCGACGCGCGTGAGGCCTCTTCGTGTTCGGCGACGATCGACTGAATTCGTCCCTGCGGGTCGCCGCCCGCGCGCTGCAAGTCTCCCCGTGCGTCATCGACTTCGTCCTGGTCGAGCGCCAATTGCGCCTTCGCCAGCTCGAGCCTATCCGTCAGCGACTGCACCGTCGATGGTCCGGCCTTGGCGACCGCCGCCGTGAGCTCGGTGACCTGCGCCTGATCGGCGGCGGCGGCGCGCAGCGCTTGCTGCAGTTGGTCGTTGAGCTGCGTGACCTCTGCGGACTTCACCGGCGGCTGAGTCGAGGCCCGCCGCACGGCCTGGGCAAACGCCAGATCCATTTCCTGGTCGGCGAGGCGCAGCGCGTCGTAGGCGAACGTTCGCTCCTCCGGCGTCGTCGGAAGG
>Ga0326726_10004628_pt1 | contig 12538 bp, 7 predicted proteins | sample MHFenrmetagenome_2_FD_207603 | JGI IMG/M metagenome (GOLD analysis project Ga0326726, IMG submission 207603) | Lab enriched peat soil microbial communities from Michigan Hollow, Ithaca, NY, United States - MHF15MN | ecosystem: Environmental > Terrestrial > Soil > Wetlands > Peat | place: USA...
ATCAAGATCGTGCAGGGGTTGCAGGACAAGGGCGAGTTCGTCGCCATGACGGGCGATGGAGTAAACGACGCACCGGCGCTGAAACGGGCCGACATCGGCGTGGCCATGGGCAAGGGCGGCACCGACGTGGCGCGCGAGGCCGCGCACATGACGCTGCTGGACGACAACTTCGCCACCATCGTCCATGCGGTGCGCGAAGGCCGGCGCATCTTCGACAACATCCGCAAGTTCGTCAAATACACCATGACGAGCAACTCCGGCGAGATCTGGACCATCTTTCTTGCGCCCTTCCTCGGCCTGCCGATCCCGCTGCTGCCGATCCATATATTGTGGATCAACCTGGTCACCGACGGCCTGCCGGGGCTGGCGCTCGCCGGCGAGCGGGCCGAGCACAATGTCATGCAACGGCCGCCGCGTCCGCCGAGGGAAAGCATCTTCGCCCATGGCATGTGGCAGCACATCCTGTGGGTAGGGCTGCTGATGGGCGGCGTGTCGTTGCTGACGCAGGCGTGGGCGATCCACAGCGGCTCGGCGCACTGGCAGAGCATGGTGTTCACCGTGCTTACGCTGTCGCAGCTGGGCCACGTGCTGGCGATCCGATCCGAGCGCGAATCGCTGTTCACCCAAGGCGTGTTGTCCAACCGCATGCTGGTTATCGCCCTGGTGTTGACCTTCGCTCTGCAGATGGCCGTGCTGTATGTGCCCTGGCTCAATCCCGTCTTCAAGACGGCACCACTCGGTCCGGGTGAGCTGGCTGCATGCCTGGCCCTGTCCTCGGTGGTGTTTGTCGGGGTGGAAATCGAGAAATGGCTGATGCGGCGCGGCCTGCTTTACGGCAGCGCGTAGCACGCCGCACCCCATGAACAGCGTTCAGGCAGAGGTCTTCATGACCTGAGTCCATAGCGCCGAGACGGCATCGCGCACGTTCTCCACGGCGGCCGGCGGCACCCGGGCGTATTCCGCACCGCTCAGCTTGATTGCGTGCTGCTGGCGGCGCAGTTCGCGGTAGGCATCGGCGGCGCCCTGCGCGATGTCGGCGGGGATCAGCCCGGCCGCGCCGGCGCGCTGCAGCAAGGCGATATTGCCGACGTTGTCGGCCAGTTCGGGGTGGTGGTGGCAATCGCGCAGTACCAGATACTGCACGCAGAATTCGACGTCGACGATGCCGCCGCTGTCGTGCTTGAGGTCGAATAGCGCGGTGTCGTTGACGTGGCCGGCGTGCATGCGCTCGCGCATGGCGATGACTTCATCACGCAGCTTGACGGCGTCGTGCGGCAGGCACAATACCTCGCGACGGAAAGTCTCAAAGGTCTCACCAATCACCCTGTCGCCACAGACGAAGCGCGCGCGCGTCAGCGCCTGATGTTCCCAAGTCCAGGCATGATGCAACTGGTAATCACGGAAGGCTTCGGTCGAACTCACCAAGAGGCCCGAGGCGCCGTCCGGGCGCAGGCGCAGGTCGGTTTCGTAGAGCATGCCGGCCGGGGTGAGGGTGCCGAGCCAGGTGTTGATGCGCTGCGCCAGCCGTGCGTAGATCTCCTGCGCGCGTTCGTCGATGTCGTTGTAGAGGAACACCAGATCGAGGTCGGACGCGTAGCCGAGTTCCTTGCCGCCGAGCTTGCCGTAGCCGATGACGGCGAAACGCGGGGTGTCACGGTGGCGGGTTTTCAGCCCGGCCCAGCAGCGCGTGAGCGTCTCGTTCAACAGCGTGTCGGCGAGATACGACAGGTGATCGGACAATGCTTCGAGCGTCAGCTGCCCCGCCACGTCCTGCGCCAGCAGGCGTAGCGTTTGCACCTGCTTGAACCGGCGCAGCGCATCCATTTGCGCTTCGGTGTCGCCTGGGTGAGCGTCGAGTTCGGCTTGCAACTGGGCGGCGAACTGCGTCCAGTCAAGCACGCTCATCAGGTGCTGCGGCGAGATCAGTTCGTCCAGCAACTGGGGTTGGCGCGTGATCATTTGCGCCGCCCACGGGCTTGCCGCCAGCAGGCGCGCCAGCTGCCGTAGTGCCGCCGGATACTCGGCGAGCAGCGCCAGATAGGTGGCGCGGCGCGATATGGATTGCACCAGTGCGACGAAGCGTTCCAGCGTGACCAGCGGGCCGAACTGGCTGCCGATGACTTCGAGCGCGGGCGGCAGCAGTGCGTTGAGACGCAGCTGCGTTGATTCGGGCAAGCGCGCGGCATGCCGGTGCAAAGCGTCGAGCGTCGCCAGCACTCGTGCGGGATCGTCGTAGCCGGCGTTTTCCAGCAACGCGTGGGTGGTGGCGGTGTCCGCCGTGCCGCAGCACACGGCGGTGAGAGGGTGGCTCATCTGGTCGGTCTGCGGAGCAGCGAACATCTGCTCGAAATGGCGCGTGACCTTGTTGCGATGCTTGTCGAGCGCGGCGAGCAACGATGCGTAGTCGGGGAAATCCATCGCCTCGGCGAGCATCGCCTGCGACTCGGCGTCGTTCGGCAGAAACTGGGTCTGCGTGTCGTCGAGGTACTGGATGCGGTGTTCCAGCCGCCGCAAAAAGACATAGGCGGCGGCGAGCTCCTGCTGCGCGTCGGACGTCATCAGGCCAGCCTTCACCAATGCGTCCAGCACCACCAGCGTCGGGCGCTGCTGTAACGCGGCGATCTGGCCGCCGCGGATGAGCTGGAATACCTGCGCGGTAAATTCGATTTCGCGGATGCCGCCCGGACCCAGCTTGACGTTGTGCGCCATGTCGCGGCGCGCGACCTCGCGGCGGATCTGCACGTGCAGGTCGCGGATCGCGGCGAACGCGCCGAAGTCGAGGTATTTGCGGAACACGAACGGCCGCACGATGGCCGCCAGCTCGTCGTGATGCTCGCCGGTCAACGGACGCGCCTTGATCCAGGCGTAGCGTTCCCATGGCCGCCCCTGCGCGACCAGATAGTCTTCCAGCATGGCGAAGCCCATCGCAAACGGGCCCGAATCGCCCCACGGGCGCAGACGCAGATCGACGCGAAACACGTAACCGTCGGCGGTGTTTTCAGACAGCGCGGCGGCCAGCTTGCGCCCGAGGCGGATGAAGAATTCGTGGTTGGTGATCGGCTTCGCACCGTCGGTCTCCCCCTCCTCGGGGTAGAGGTAGATGAGATCGATGTCGGACGACACGTTGAGCTCGTCGCCGCCGAGCTTGCCCATGCCGATGACGACCATCTGCTGTGGCTGGCCGTGCTCGTCGCGCGGTTCGCCGTGGCGTGCGGCGAGGGCGTCGTGATGAAAGTCGAGTGCTGCGTCGATGCAGACCTCGGCCAGCGCGCTGTAGGTTGACATCACCTCGGCCAGGTTTGCGCCGCCTGCCAGGTCGCGAGCGGTGGCGATCAGCCAGACGCGCTGGCGCAGCTGCCGCAAACGCTGATGCAGTGCAGTCTCATCGGTGCATGGCGGCTCGCTCAAGAACAGCTGCATGGCTTCGCGGGTGAAGGCTCGGTCGAGCAGTCCGGCCACGGCTTCGGCAAGCTGAGGCTGCGCGGCCAGCAGGCGCTGGCCATAACGGGAACAACGGGCAACACGGTCAAGTGCAGGATTGCTCATGGCATGGATTAGGGTGGCTTGATTTAGAATTGCGAGTTATCACAACACTTTATCAGTGGAGAGACTGTATGGCAGCCATCGAGTCGATTCTGACCGAAACCCGCGTATTCCCGCCCGACGACGCCTTCGTCAAGCAGGCGAATGTGTCCGGCATGGATTCCTATCTGGCCTTGTGCCGCCAGGCCGAAACGGATTATGAGGGTTTCTGGGCCGGGCTGGCGCGCCGGACGATGGACTGGAAAAAGCCGTTCACCCGCACCCTCGACGAATCCGCTGCGCCGTTCTACAAGTGGTTCGAGGATGGCGAACTCAATGTGTCCTTCAACTGTCTGGACCGTCATCTGGCCACCAAGGGCGACAAGACCGCGCTGATTTTCGAGGCCGACGACGGTGCGGTGACCACGGTGACCTACAAGCAGTTGCACGCACGCGTCTGCCAGTTTGCCAATGGCCTGAAGTCGCTGGGCGTGGTGGCGGGCGACCGCGTGATCGTCTACATGCCGATGAGCATCGAGGCGGTGGTGGCGATGCAGGCCTGCGCGCGCATCGGCGCCATCCACTCGGTGGTGTTCGGCGGCTTTTCGGCGAAGAGCCTGTTCGAGCGCATCGAGGATGCGAAAGCCAAGATCATCATCACCGCAGACGAATCGCTGCGCGGCGGCAAGGCCGTACCGCTGAAGCGCGCGGTCGACGAGTCGCTGGCAATGGGCGATACCTCCTGTGTCGAACGCGTGATCGTTTATCGCCGCTCAGGCGGCGTAGTCAACTGGACCTCGCGCGACTTGTGGTGGCACGAACTCACGCAGACCCAGGCCGAAAGCTGCGAGCCAGTGTGGGTGAACGCCGAGCACCCGCTGTTCATCCTGTATACCTCCGGCTCCACCGGCAAGCCCAAGGGCGTGCAGCATTCCACCGGCGGCTATCTGCTGGGCGCCATCCTGTCCATGCAGTGGGTGTTCGATGCCAAGCCCGATTCCGACGTCTACTGGTGCACCGCCGACGTCGGCTGGATCACCGGCCATACCTATGTCGCCTACGGTCCTCTGGCGCTGGGGATGACCGAAGTGATTTTTGAGGGCATTCCCACCTATCCGCACGCCGGGCGTTTCTGGGAGACCGTGGCCAAACACAAGGTCACCATCTTCTACACCGCACCGACGGCGATCCGCAGCCTGATCAAGCTCGGCGCTCATGAGCCGGCCAAGTTCGACCTGTCCTCGCTGCGACTGTTGGGGACAGTAGGCGAACCGATCAATCCCGAAGCCTGGATGTGGTACCACCAGGTCATTGGTGGCGGCCGTTGCCCCATCGTCGACACATGGTGGCAGACCGAAACCGGCGCCAACATGATTTCTCCGCTGCCCGGCGCGGTGCCGACCAAACCCGGCTCCTGCACCTTGCCGCTGCCCGGCATCATGGCTGCGATCACCGACGAGCACGGTCATCCGGTGGAAAAAGGTCAGGGCGGCTACCTGGTGATCCAGCGCCCCTTCCCTTCGCAGTTGCGTACGCTGTGGGGCGACCCCGACCGTTTCCGCAAAACCTATTTCCCCGAAGAACTCGGCGGCAAGACCTATCTCGCCGGCGACTCGGCGCACCGCGACAGCGACGGCTATTTCTGGATCATGGGCCGTATCGACGACGTGTTGAACGTGTCCGGACATCGTCTGGGCACGATGGAAATCGAATCCGCGCTGGTGTCCAACCCGCGCGTGGCCGAGGCTGCCGTGGTGGGGCGCCCGCACGAGATCAAGGGCGAAGCGGTGGTGGCTTACGTGGTGCTGAAGGGCACGCGGCCTGTTGGCGAGGACGCCCGCACCATCGCTGCCGAACTGCGTGACTGGGTGGGCAAGGAAATCGGTCCCATCGCCAAGCCCGACGAAATCCGCTTCGGCGACAACCTGCCCAAGACCCGCTCCGGCAAGATCATGCGGCGCCTGCTGCGGGCGATTGCCAAGGGCGAGGAAATCACCCAGGACGTCTCCACCCTGGAGAATCCTGCCATCCTGGATCAGTTGAAGGAAGCCGTGAAGTAAACGGAGCAAGCGCTAGTGCGTGGGAGACTGGGGCGGTTCAGGCCGCGCCCTTGAATCCGCGTTCCTGCGCCCTAGGCTGAAATTAATAGAAGTTCATTCATAACTCGCGAAAGGAAATCATGTCTCATTATCATGCCGTTGTCTGGCTCGACCATAACGAAGCCCGTGTCATGCACATCAGCCCGGATGACGTTGAAAAGTCGGTCGTGAATCCGGCTACGCCGCACCGCAATCTCCACCGCAAGCGGGGATCCGTCAGCGGCAGCCGCCAGCCTGAAGATCAGCACTACTACCATGAAGTGGTGGAAGCGCTGGGGGGCGCCACCGAGATCCTGATCGTTGGTCCCGGGCAGGCCAAGCTTGAACTGATCAAGCACATTCATTCACATGACCACGAAATCGTGAAAAAAGTGGTGGGGGTGGAGTCCGTGGATCACCCGAGCGATGCTCAGGTTGTCTCGTTTGCCCGCAAATATTTCGTGGCCAAGGACAGGATGCTGCAGCTTTAAACCTCATGAAAGTAATCGTTCATGCGCCGTGAGCCCAGTGAATAGGGAAAGCAGTTGTTTGCAGCCGGAAACAGGCCCCCAATTTGGGGGCCTGTTTTTTTGTTGGGTGGGCAAAGTCCATGCTGCTTAGATTAGGCCGCCCTATTTCCCCCTCATTGCCGGCGGAAGATGACCTATTTGGCTGAAGTTTGTTAACACATTGAAATTTAATATAAAAATATTCTGAACTGGCGCCCGGAGCGCCTAAAGTTCGTCGAAATATCGTCGTTATTATTGATATCCTGTAAAGGGCAGACCCGTCGCAAGGCGGGGACGCAAAGCTTCCGGTCTTCTAAATAGATAGCGGGGTTGCCAGGGAAACTCAGTTATGGCCGAGTGCGTCACGTTGCCCTGATTCAGGCAGTTTTGAGCCAAGGAGCCTTCATGTCGCACCAATGCCCATTCCCAGTTCGTTCAACCGATAACCGCTGTGGCTACCGTGCGGGTAGTGCCCCGGGTTTTACCCTCAGCCTGGCTCTGGTGGCTTTCCTCTCGGGCTATGCCAGTCTCAGTGATGCCGCGCCGTCTGGTGGCTATACAGATCGCGTGTTTGGCAGTCTTAAACTGAACGATTGTATGACGGTCTCCCATCGAAAACAGGCGATTAGAGAGGCTGGGACCGACAACCAGAAAGTCGGCAAAATCTCGCTGGTGATCTATGGAAAGGAAGTAACTGTCGCCTTAACTGGCTAGTTTTGCTGAAGCGGAAATATGCGCAAGCTGACAAGAGGCAAACCCACTGTCACCGTAGGCATCACCGACAACTTGGGCAATATGGCCAGCAAAACCATGACGGTTTGGAAATAAGCAGTAAGCCTCTGCAGGCTCTCCGCGCGCCCTTCGGGGCGCTTTTTTTTAACGCTTCAGTGCAGATGCGGTGTTCACCAGTTCCATTACCAGACTGTGCAGTCGCGCCGGCGATTTTAGGGCACCGTTTTCTGGGTCGAAAGCCTGGTTGGCATGGGGCAGGGAGAATTGGCCGGGCAGCACCAGCACGCCCAAGGTGTTCAGGATCTGCCGCAGGTGCGGCAGCATGCGCATGCCACCGAACTGGCCAGGTGAGGCAGCCAGAATGGCAGCGATCTTGTTCTGGAACGGCACCAGTCCCGACTCTCCCCGCCATTCGCGCGACACCCAGTCGAGGGTGTTCTTCAGCAGCGGTGGAATCGAGCTGTTGTATTCCGGACTTGAGATCAGCAGGGCGTCGTGTTCCTTGAACAGGGCCTTAAGGCGCAGGGCATTGACGGGCACCCCGTCCTTGTCCTCGAGGTCGCCGTTGTAAAGCGGCAGCGGGTAGTCCGCCAGGTCGATCAGGGTGACATCGCCATCCGCGGCACGGGCAGCCTCCACTGCGATCTGGATGAGTTTGCGGTTCCACGAGTCGCGGCGAATGCTGCCGGAAAAAGCAAGAATCTTGGGCATGGAATCTTCCCGAATCAGAAACGGCTGATTGTATCGGGGGTGATGACGGTGGGCGTGGTTTCCAGCGAGCAAACCCGGCACAATTCGATCAAATGCTCCGTTTTACTGTTGACCCGCGTGGAGAGGCTCGATGCCAACTGAAAAAACGCCGCTGGACAAAATGCGGCTCGACAAATGGCTATGGGCTGCGCGTTTTTTCAAGACGCGCGGCCTCGCCATCCAGGCGATCGACAACGGCCGCGTCACGCTGAACGGCGAACGCGTCAAGCCCGCGCGCGAGGTCAAAGCGGGCGACCGGCTGGAACTCCATATGGGTGAATTCGACTGGAAGCTGACGGTGCGTGGATTGGCCATGCAGCGCTGTCCGGCGCCGGTGGCACAGGCACTGTACGAAGAAGACCCTGCCAGCCACGCGCGCCGTCAGATGCAGGTCAGCGACCGCAAGCTGGCGGCCAGTCCGGCGGCGGCGATCAAGGGCCGCCCTACCAAGCGTGACCGCCGGCAGATTCATCGCTTCACCGGCGAATGAAATTAAAGAATTTACAGTTGCATTTCCGCCGCAAGACGCGGCCAAACGCATAGAATCCATGGGATTCGAGAATCCCGCATTTATGACCGTTTCCCCTGCGTTTTCATCGCTCCCACGTCGGGCCCTGCGCTGGCTGGCGGCACTGGCCGCGCTGGGTACGCTGGTCTTCGCGACGGCGGCGGCGCTGATGTTTTTCTGGGTGTTGCCCAACATTGCTGATCACCGCGAGACAGTGGCGAATCTGATGTCGCGTGCGCTGGGTCAGCGGGTGACGCTCGATGCGGTGTCCGGGGTGTGGCAGCAGGCGCGCCCCGAATTCCGCCTGCAAGGCGTGCACCTGTATGACCTGCAGGGGCGGCCTGCCTTGTATTTGCCTGAACTGAAGGCTGCATTTGCCTGGCGCTCGCTGCTGTTTCTGGAACCGCGATTCAATCACATCGAACTGCAGGGCTTGTCGGTCGAGGTGCAGCGCGCGCGCGATGGCCATTTTTACGTTGGCGGCATTCCTGTCAACCCTTCCGCTCCCGACAGCGGCTTTTCCAACTGGCTGCTGCGGCAGGGAGAGGTGCATGTGGGCAAGGCCACACTCACCTGGCTGGACGAGGTGCGCAATGCACCGCCGCTGGTTCTGACCGCGGTCGACTTCAAGCTGAACAATCTATTCCATACCCATCGCATGCAATTGAGCGCCTTTGCGCCTGTCAGCCTGCTGGCGCGGCCGTTGACGATCGATGCGCAATTCAAAGCCCGCAATGTGGACAACATCAAGACCTGGAACGGCACGGTCTCAACCGATGTGGCAGGCGTGTCGTTTCCGCAACTGGCCACCTGGCTGGCGTTGCCCTATCAACCCCGGCAGGGAAGGGGGGCGCTGCATTTGCGCTTCGATGTGGTGCGTGGCGCACTGACACGGGTGGGCGCGGCGTTTGATCTGCGATCGATCGAGACCACGCTGGGCGATGGCCTGCCCGCACTGCGGCTGGCGCAAGTGCGTGGCCAGGCCATGTGGCAGCGTGGTGAGGACGGTCAGCGCGTGGCATTCGAGAATGTGCAGGTGGCACGGCCGGGCACGTCCCTCGGCGCGTCGTTCAACATGGGGCTGGCGTGGAATGCCGCATCGCACGAGATCACTGCGCAGGCGTTCAGCCTGGGGGGTTGGGAATCCTTGTTGCCGAGCCTGCCGATGGACGCCGCACTGCGCGCGCGCCTGCAAGCCCTGCAACCGCAGGGACGCCTCGACACCTTGCGATTCCGGTGGACCGGGGCGCAGCCCGGCCTCGACAACTTCAGCATTGCCACCCGCTTTGCCGGTCTGGGGGTGGCTGCCGTCGATGAAGGCCCCGGCCTGGTCAATTTCACTGGCCGGATCGAAGGCGATGCGCGCGCAGGCGTGTTCGAAATCGACTCGAAACAACTGGAAATGAATCTGCCCAGCCTGTTCCGGGAGCCGCTCATCGCGTTCGACGATTTGGGTGCGCATGGCCGCTGGCAAAAAACCACCCGCGGTCGCCTGTTGATTCTGGACGATGCGGTTTTTTCCAACCGCGATGCGGCTGGCTCGGCCAAGGGACGGTATGAGCTGATCCCGGGTCATCCCGGAATAATCGATCTGAGCGCGAAACTGACCCGGGCTGATGGCAAGGCGGTATATCGCTACCTGCCGAAAAAAATTGGCGACCGAACGGTCGACTGGGCCAGGCAGAGTGTCGTGGCCGGTTATTCCGACGATGTGGAGTTGACCCTGCGGGGCGATCTGACGCAGTTTCCATTCGTGCAGGGCAGCGGATTGTTTCGTGTCGATGCGCAGATCAAGGACGGCGTGATCGACTATGTGCAGGGCTGGCCACGAATCGAGGGCATCCAGGCGCGCATGCTGTTCAAAGGCAAGTCAATGGAGGTGAGTTCGGATCAGGCAGGTATTTTTGGCGTGGCCTTGTCGTCCGTCAGGGCGGTCATCCCAGACCTGCTGCATCACGAAGAGCAGTTGCACGTGGAGGGCGAAGCCAATGGCCCCATCCAGGACTTCATTCGCTTTTCCAACTTCAGCCCGGTGGGCGAGCGCCTGCGGGGCATCGCCGACACACTGGATGGAAGTGGCCCGATGCGGCTCGCCCTGAAAATGAATATACCGCTCCAGCATCCCGATATGGCCGCCGTGGCGGGCCGGCTGTCATTTCAGGGGGATACCCTGTTTCCGGCCGGCCGGCCGAGGCTTGAGCAGGTGCGTGGGGGCATCGATTTCACAAGTGACGGTCTGGGGGCGAAAAACATCACCGCACAATTTCTGGGCGGCCCCTTGCGGATCGATGCCTCTACCCGCGATGGTCAGGTCCAGATTCTTGCGCAGGGGCGCGCCACGGCGGCAGGCATCACGCCCTGGCTCGGTGCAAAGTGGGGAAATCGGCTATCGGGTCAGACGTCATGGCAGGGGCAGATCGACATGGATCCTGTGGGCGAGCGTGTCCGCATCGTGTCCGATCTGGTTGGCCTGGGCTCCAGCCTGCCGGCGCCGCTGGCCAAGCCGGCTGCGCAAACATTGCCGCTTCTGGTGACCAGCCAGCCTCAGGCCGATGGCCAACTGCACGAAGTGCGGTTGGGTAAAACCGTCGGTGCGGTGTGGCGCAATACGGCGGGAGGACGCTTCAACCGGGGCGAGATACATTTTGGCGGGCCCGCTGTGATGCCGGGTGAACCGGGCTTGCACCTGGCTGGCAGCGGGCACGGCCTGGATTTCTCCGGTTGGTTGGCGCTGTTGCCGGGGGGGGATGGCCAGGATGCCCTGTCGCTGTCGTCGATCGAACTCAGCTTCGACGTGTTTGACCTCATGGGACGGAGTTACCAGGATATCCGTCTGCAGGGGCGCATACGCAATGGCCTGTTCCGCACCCAGGTGAATGGACGCGGCTTGAACGGCGTGCTGACCTATCGTCCGGCTGGCGATCAAGAGGCCCGGGTATCAGCGCAATTCAAGCAATTCACCATTCCTGACAGGGTGGTCATAGTCGGCGCAGCAGAGGGCAGTAGCATGAAGGCATCGGATTTCCCGCTGCTGGATGTGACGGTTGAGGATTTCCGGTTGCAGGACAATGCCCTGGGCCGGCTCGAGGCGGTGGCGCATAGCTCGCCGCAAGGGATCGTGATCGACAGCCTGAAACTGACAGCCCCTGACAGCGTGTTCCGCATGAACGGACTGTGGCGCGCCAGCGGACTGAGTGAAACCCGTGCGGACCTGAGCTTGAGTGTGACCGATGCGGGCAAGTTTCTGGCCCGCTTTGGTTATCCCGACACCCTCAAACGCGGCAGCGCAGACATCCAGGGCAACGCTACCTGGGAGGGCTCACCTGCCGACTTCTCGTTTCGCACGCTGGCAGGGCAGCTCGATTTCAAGGCGCGGGACGGGCAGTTCCTCAAGATCGAGCCTGGTGTCGGCAAGCTGCTCGGCGTGTTGAGCCTGCAGTCGCTGCCACGCCGGCTGAGCTTTGATTTCCGTGATATCTTCAACGATGGTTATGCTTTCGACGATATCAGTGCCACCCTGCGCATTGCGCGCGGCGTGGTTTACAGCGACAACTTCAAGATGCGCGGCCCGTCGGCCAAGGTCAACATGTCAGGACTGGCCGATCTCAATCAGGAATCCGTGCAGTTGCGGGTGAAGGTCATCCCGAAGTTGTCCGAGGGCGTAGCCGTGGCCGGTGCCCTGATCGCCGGGCCGCTGGCAGGTATGGGTGCGCTGGCCGCGCAGAAACTGCTGCGCGATCCGATCGAAGAAGCCATCAGCCAGGAATACATGGTGACCGGGCCGTGGCTGGCACCTGATGTCAAACGATTGTCCAAGGCCAAAGCTGAAGCCCAGGCAACCGAACCCTAGAGTGTGGAACTATTCATGACGACGAAAAAAATCGCTAAATCGAGCATGGCGCGTCCCAAAGGCGCACAAGTCAAAAAACCGGTTGCGCAGGCGGGCACCGTCCGCGTGGCGGCGATCCAGATGGCCTCCGGCCCAAGCGTCCCGGCCAATCTGGCCGAAGCAGAGCGGCTCATCGAGCTGGCAGCCGACGCGGGTGCGCGCCTGGTCGCGTTGCCGGAGTTTTTCTGCATCATGGGGATGAAGGATGCCGACGTCGTGAAGGCGCGCGAGGCAGAAGGCCATGGCCCGATCCAGGCGTTTCTGTCGCGCATGGCGAAAAAGCACCACATCTGGCTGATCGGCGGTTCGGTTCCGCTGGAGGCCAGCGCGGCGAACAAGGTGCGCAACAGTTGCCTGGTGTATGACGAACGCGGCAAGCAGGTGGCGCGCTACGACAAGATTCACTTGTTCGGACTCGACCTTGGCAACGAACGCTATCAGGAAGCCAAGCTGATGGAGTCAGGCGACAAGGTCGTTGTCGTCAACAGCCCGTTCGGTCGCATCGGGCTGTCGATCTGCTATGACCTGCGCTTTCCCGAGTTGTACCGTG
>Ga0326726_10004629_pt1 | contig 12538 bp, 8 predicted proteins | sample MHFenrmetagenome_2_FD_207603 | JGI IMG/M metagenome (GOLD analysis project Ga0326726, IMG submission 207603) | Lab enriched peat soil microbial communities from Michigan Hollow, Ithaca, NY, United States - MHF15MN | ecosystem: Environmental > Terrestrial > Soil > Wetlands > Peat | place: USA...
CTTCTATCTGAAGATCAGTAAGTGACCTTTTATAAGGTGTAAATGATACTGTTACTATACGTTCCTTGCGTTTACGCTCAATGCTTGGCGGAGCCCAGTATTCCTTTATCAGGGCAATCTCTCCCAGTCTTATTACCTGGCCTGCAGGGTTGGTTATGCCTATGTTCTCAACATCTGTGATTGTGCTTCTCGCGTTCTTTTTAAACCTGACAATAACATCATACTCGTCTCCGAATTGCCTTAGTTTCGTTGCAGTAAGTCCGTCAACCCTGTTTTTGACAACTGATGAAACCATTGCAGTGTTTAGCCCGTTGGCTGCCATTTTATTCTGGTCGAGTATTATCTGCAATTCGGGCTTGGATTTGTCGCGGCTGATCTTTACATCCTTTGTACCCTTCATCAGTTTGATTTTGCCTGCAAGCTGTTCAGCCACAATGTTCGTCTGGGCAATATCAAACCCATAGACCTCGACATCTACAGTACTTCCGCCGAAGCTTCCCATATTATCAGAAGTGCTTACGGTGTAATCAATGATTTCTGGAATTTTCGCAAAATCACTTCTCATCTCATCAGCTATCTCAAAGACTGATTTTTTTCTTTCCTTTATCGGTGAAAGACGAAGACTGTAACTGATTGTATGAGTTCCCTGCGAAGTAAACATGGAAGCAAATCCGCCCTGATCATCATAGCCGGCTGATGTTGACATGATCCCAACTTCAGGATATTTCGACTTTATAAGATCATTAATCTTTTCTGATATTTCAATTGTCTGATCAACTCTTGTTCCGGTCTGAAGCTGAAGAGATGCAGTAATACGCGACTGGTCTGCCTCAGGGAAGAATTCAGTTTTGATGAAAACAAACAGGCTCATTGAAGCAATAAAAATTACCAGAGCAAAGATTGAAATCACAGTTTTATGATGCAGCGCCCACCTGAGGGTTTTTTCATAAAAACGGTCAAACCAGTTAAGGGCTTTCCTTATACTACCGTCATATGTCCATATAGGTGCATCTTTCTTTATTGGGTACCACTTAAGCATAAGTGCGCTCAGGGTTGGTGTAAGAGTAATTGCGGCAAATACAGATGTTACAATTGTAATTGTTACACTCATTCCAAGCTGTTTAAACAGGACTCCGGTAAGACCTTTAACGAAAGTGAGGGGGAAGAATACGGCAACAACTGTTAACGTTGTAACTATAACCGCAAGCCATACCTCATTAGTGGCATAAATAGCCGCCTCTCTTGGTCGGCTGCCTCTTTCAATATGTTTTGTGATGTTCTCCAGCACAACAATCGCATCATCCACCACCATCCCGATCGCTATTGACAGAGAAGTAAGTGAAATGATATTAATTGAGGCTCCCGAGAAAAACAGATAAATAAATGCTACAATCAGGGAAATAGGAATTGTAAGTATAATTATAAAAGTTGCCCTCCATCTGCCAAGAAAGAACAGAACGACAAGAATGACAAAGATCGCAGCGTACATTAAAGTCTCTGTCAGGTTACTGATGGAATCTTTAATAAATGAAGCCGAGTCAAATAGTTTTTCAATTTTGACATCAGGAGGAAGCTCTTTCATAAGCTTCGTAAGATTCTTGTCAACTTCCTTGGTTACTTTTACAGTATTGCCACCGGATTGTTTCTGAACATACATAGCCATTCCTTTTAATCCGTTAATCTTGGTATCGAGTTTCGATTCACGTATTGTATCGCGGACTTCAGCTATATCTTTCAGATAGATATTACTTCCATTGTAGCTACTCACAACAATATTCTTAACAACTTCACTTTCAGGAAATTCACCCTGGATACGCAGTGGGTAATCAGTCTTACCCATCTCAATGTAACCGGCTGGCATATTCAGGTTTTCTAACCTGAGAATATTTCCAATCTGCTCTATTGTCAGATTATAAGCTTCCATCTTCCTGGGATCCACGTCAATATAGATCTTTCGTCCCGGGACACCGGAAAGCGCGACTGAACCAACTCCTTCGATCCTGTTCAGCGGATTGACAATTTTTTCATCGAGTATCTTTTCAAGCCCTGCATAGCTCTCTTTAGCAGTAATAGCATAAAAGACAATAGGCATCATGTTCGTGTTGAACTTGATGATTGCAGGTTTTTCACAGTCGGTAGGAAGGGTCCTTTCAACAAAACCAAGGGAACTCCTGATATCATTAGAAGCCTCATCAAGGTTGGTGCCGTATTCAAAATTCATAAAAATGACCGATACGGCATCGCTCGATCGTGAAGTAATCTCCTTAAGTTTACTGACAGCGTTAAGCGTATTCTCAAGCGGCTTGGTCACGTTCGATTCAATATCAGTGGCGCTGGCACCCGGATAGGTCGTGTAGATAACCACGTACGGAAGTTCCATTTCCGGATAGAGGTCAATCGGTAGCTGAACAAGAGAATAGATACCCACAACCATCAGAGCTACAAATACCAGGATAGTTGTAACAGGTCTCTTAACTGAAGCACTATATATACTCATTGTATTTAAATGAATTTCGGATTATTACTTAACTATTTCAATTTTGTTGCCATCAACAAGCTTGGATTGTCCCTCTGTAACCAGGCTGGTTCCTTCTTTCAGGGTTTCGGAAATGATTTCCAGCTGATCGTCAAATCTTTTTCCTATTGTCACTTCTGTTCTTTTTGCCAGACCATTATCTTCCACAAAAACATATCTGATATTTGTACCTTCCTGTATAAGAACAGCTGCCGCTGGTACAACAAATGTATCAACCTCTCCAAGATCCATAGAAACTCTTATGAACATTCCTGGTTTAAGCTTGTCATTCCTGTTTGGTACTTCGAGCTCGGCAATAAATGACCTTGTAGCTGCATTTACGGTCGGTGCAATTCGGTAAACTGTTCCAGTGAAAGTCTCGTCTTTATATACATCAGCAGTAATTGCAGCTTTCATTCCTCTTTTAATCAAAGGATAATATTGTTCTGAAATACTGACATTTACCTTCAGAGGATTAACCTGCATTACAGTCACCACAGCCGATCTGCCTGATTGTGTTGTAGGTGAACCTGAGTACATCTCACCGTTTTCAAAATACTTCCCGGTTACTACGCCATTGAATGGAGCTTTTAACAGGGTATTTTCCTCCATGAAATCAACATTCGTTTTTGTAACATCATACTGTGTTTTCATCTGGTCATATTGCTGCTGTTTGGCACTGCCAGTTTTCATGAGAGTATCTAAACGGGTAAGGTCTTTTTCAAGATTTGCAAGCTGAAGCTTCAGCTGATACAGCTGGGTGCGGTCCATCAGGAACAGATTATCGCCTTTATTAACCCTGTCTCCGACTTCTACATAGATCTTGTCAATCCTGCCGGGGGTAGATGGTGCCATATTAACCTCCTCATAAGGAAGTATTGTTGCAGTATAGTCTACTGTTCTGGCTATTTTGGTCCTGGTCAGAGCTATTGTTTTAACAGGGATGGGAGCTTTTTCTGCAGTTGCAGCTGCATTTGGAGAGCCAGCGGTTTCATTTTTACTTTTTGATGAACAGCCTGAAAGGATCAGCCCGCTTATCATTATTACCGAAAGTGTTCTTAAGTATTTCATTATCGTTTCTGTTTATTTCTATTTATTTCTATATGTTTCTATTTATTTCTAAATATTTCTATTTATTTCTATTTATTCCTTCTTTTCTGGATTAAATGTTATTCAAAAGCTTATCTAAAGCGACCTTTGTCTGAAGCAGGTTCATTAGTGCTGAAACATAATTATTTTCAGCCTGCAAGTAAAGACTGTTTGCCTGCGTCAGTTCAAGACTTGAAGCCATTCCCTGTTTATATTTATTTTCTGTGCTTGCATAAACTCTTTTTGAGACTTCGACATTTTCTTTCTGACTTATATACTGAAGGTTAGCATTCACAAGGTTGTATCTGAGCTGTTTCTCCTGCAATAATAGCTGTTCGGTGACCATATCCTTTGTAGTTTTTGCTTTCTCAAGGTCTATCTGTGCCTGTTTAATTCGTGCATATCTCTGCCCGCTGGCAATGATGGGAATTGAAAGAGACAGACCGGCCATTGAATTCTGGAACCATCTCAGTTCTGATACTTTATCCCCCATTCCATTGGTGCCATAGTTATAAAATCCTGCAAGGGTGGGAAGAACTGAAGCCTTTTGTGATTTCAACATAAGGGAGGACATCAGTTCCTGTCCTTCAACAAGCTTATAGTCAATATTCTGTGTATGATCAAAATCCTGTGAAATCAATGCTTCAACATTTATTTCATCTGTAAGATTCTCAAGCGTCTCCGTAAGAGTAATATTTGTTGTTGCAGGTACACCCAGCTGGAACCGGAGAATGTTGTAGTTTAGCTCAATAGTCCGCTCGAGTGAGCTTCTGTTGTTTTCACCCATATTAACATTCGAAACCATCTGGTCAACATCCGTCGATTCAGCCATACCTGCTGAAAACATTGCCCTGGTTGATTTAAGCGTCTCATTCAGGTTTGCAATATTGCCATTTAGCAGTTCAAGCGACTTTTCTGAAATAAGTATCAGAAAATAAGCAGAACTTACCGATTCTTTTGTATCAAGCTCTGATTTCTGAAGGCTCTGCTGACTTAGTTTTTGTGCAAGCTTTGTGGTCTCAATACCAACAAACAAGGGAGCATTAAATATAAGCATGCTCGCATCCAATGCGGCGTTTGAATTGAACTGGGAGCCAAATGTTACAGGTATTTTTATGCCAGGCTGGCCAAAAAATTCACCAGGTAAAAGTGTGGTCATGAGTTTCAGATTATCGGTAAATGAAGCTGATGCGCTCACCTGGGGCAATGCAGCTGATATAGTTTCCCACATGGCTGCTTTGGATGCCAGAATATCAGATTTTGCATTGAGCACCATTTTGTTATGGCTCAATGCGTAATCCTGTGCTTCCCTGAGTGAAAGTTTCAACTCATCGCTTTCCTGCTGAGCCTTCACAGCACTTCCTGTCAGTAAAGTGAAAAAAACTGCTGCAATTAATAATTTACTTTTCATAGAATCTGTTTTATAATTCATTTAAGTTATTTATCATTATTTTTTTTCGTAAAGATTTATAAGACCAAGACCCTTCCGGGTTGAAATACCCCTCAGATAATTGATATAAAAATTTCTTATTACATCCTTATTGGCGAAATCATCTGGAGGAAAAACATCTTTGTCATTCGACATTCTTGCAAATTCAAACATGCATTTATTGGTAATTTCCACATCAATATCATCCCTGAAAACCCCTTCTTTTATCCCCCTGTTCAGGATATCAGAATTATTTGAGAAATATGGCAGATCAATCAGCTCTTCCCGGCTTTTTTGAATATCCATGTGAATCCTCTTCATATCCATTTGAAATGCCGGGCTCATCTTCTGAAAATGATCCGCCATCAAATCGAGCATCTTGAAAATAGCCTCGATAACATTCTCAGATTCACTGAATATTTTTGTCATCACTTCACGCTGCTTTTCCACCATCCATTTAAGAACTCCCTTAAGAAGTTCATCTTTATCACTGAAAACTTCATAGATTGTTCTTTTTGATATACCCAGTCGGGAGGCGAGCATATCCATAGTTACTGCCCTGATCCCGTATGTCCGGAACATCATCGCCCCCTCTTCAATAATTTTTTGCCTGTAATCCATGCTTCAAAATTAATCGGCGCAAAAATGTGAAAACTTTTTTAGTTTACAAAGTTTTATTAGATAAATTTCGATTTTTTTCTGTAAAAGGAGGTAAATTACCGGTGAATAACGAAACCTGTTATGCAATTATGCAATTATGCAATTATGCAATTATGCAATTATGCAATTATGCAATTAGTCGAGTATAATTTAATATTATGTCCGCAAAACAGTTAATCTACCAGGTCGATGCTTTTACATCAGAGCCATTCAAAGGCAATCCGGCAGGAGTATGTATTCTGGAGGATGAGATGCCTGATGAATGGATGCAGAATATTGCTGCTGAGATGAATCTGTCTGAAACAGCATTCATATCAGGCGGAAAAGATAAATACAGGATACGTTTCTTCACCCCGACATCCGAAATACCATTGTGTGGACATGCGACACTTTCGTCAGCTCATATAATGTTTGAAACAGGTATTGTTAAAAGGGATGAAATAATTACTTTTTCATCCAAAGCCGGGATCCTTAAAATACGTTACTCGGACTGCCGGGTGATTATGAATTTCCCTGCCTATGATCTTATTCAGGCTCATGTCCCTCAGGATTTATGTAATTACATTGTAATTACACCTGAAGAGTTCTATCGTACTGACCATGGATGGACATTCATCCTTCTCCACACTGAAGAAGAAGTCTTAAATCTAAGTCCGGATTTCAGGGCAATGAAAAATTCGGAATATGGAGACATGATAGTTACTGCGCCTTCCTCCGATCCGCGCTATGATTTCTGCGTCCGCTGCTTTGCTCCTGCCCTGGGCATTGACGAAGACCCTGTAACAGGTTCAGCTCATTGTGCCCTGGTGCCTTTCTGGAATAAAAAGACAGGAAGAAAAGAATTTATATCACACCAGGTATCAAAACGCGGTGGAATATTAAAAGTATCACTCAATGGCGACAGAGTTGAGATAGCTGGAGAGGCAGTAACGATCTTTAAAGCTGAATTGCTGGTCTGAGATAAAGATTGCTTCGTCCCCGCTTATGCGGGAACCTCGCAATGACGGTAAATATTTTGAAGGCTCCCCTCCTGGGAGGGGCGAGGGCTGGGTAAAAGGATTAAAAAGAAATAAGAAATAGAAATTAAAACTGATAAACTAAATGAATCACAATCCTGAATTAAGAATCACTGAACTTGGACTTGAGCTGCCCAAAGCTCCTAAACCAATGGGTGTCTATAAACCAGTCCTGGTAATCGGCAATTTCCTGTATGTATCGGGGCAGGGCCCTTTAAAACCGGACGGAACACTTATCAAAGGCAAAGTCGGAAAAGAACTCAGTATGGAAGAGGGTAAGCTTGCTGCCAGGCAGGTTGGACTGGCTATGCTTTCAACAATAAAGGCAAATATCGGAGATCTCAGTAAAATCAAAAGGCTTATAAAGGTCCTTGGTATGGTGAACAGTTCTCCCGACTTCGAACAGCATCCGGGTGTTATTAACGGATTCAGTGAACTTATGGCTGATGTTTTCGGAGAAGATAACGGGGTTGGCGTGAGAAGCGCCGTTGGTATGATACTTCCTGCCAATATTGCAGTCGAGATTGAAGCAATGTTTGAACTTTACCGGTGAAAAAATGGGTGAGAACATAAACTCCAAAAATCCCTGGTACGAGATTAATAATCCTGATGAAGTAAACTCTCCTGCCCTCCTCATCTATCCTGACCGCATTGAGAACAATATCAGGAGGATGATAGAGATTGCCGGTGATCCGGCTATGCTGAGACCGCATGTTAAAACTCACAAGATGCCAGAGATAGTCAGGCTTCAGATGAAATATGGCATAAATAAGTTTAAATGTGCCACAATTGCTGAAGCAGAGATGACAGCAGGCTGCGGGGCAAAAGAAGTACTGCTTGCATATCAGCCGGTTGGCCCAAATATCCGGAGGTTTCTTGAATTGAAAGAGAAATTCCCCAAAACTGAAATATCATGTATTGCCGATTGCGAAGATATGATAAAGCATCTATCAGGTAATTCCGTTAAAAACGGAACTGAAACCTCTGTCTGGCTCGATATTAATATTGGTATGAACCGGACTGGAATTGCTCCCGGGGAATCTGCAGTAAAGCTTTATAAAATGATTATCGATCATCCCGGACTTAATGCCGGTGGGCTACATGTTTATGACGGTCACATTCATGATAAAGAGTTTTTACTTCGTAAGAAAGTCTGTGATGAATCATACATGGCAGTGACATCGCTTATATCAGAAATAAACAGGTCGGTAAATCAGCCGGTTGCTGTTGTTGCAGGAGGAACACCCACCTTCCCCATCCATGCGGCCCGGGGCGGAGTTGAAACAAGTCCTGGAACTGCACTTTTGTGGGATTATGGTTACAGTTCATCATTCAGCGACATGGATTTCCTGCATTCCGCAGTTCTCCTCACCCGGATAATAAGTAAACCATCGGGAGATATGATATGCATTGACCTTGGACATAAAGCCATAGCTTCCGAAATGCCGCAACCCAGAATATTCCTTCCTGAGATTGATAATTATGAAATAATCTCTCATAATGAAGAACATATGGTTATCAGAACCGAAGAAGCGAAAAGATTAAAGATCGGGGATATTTTGTATGGTATCCCTTTTCATATATGCCCTACTGTCGACCGGTACGACGATGTTTCTGTTGTAAGGAATGGTATGGCTGTGGAGAAATGGAAGGTTGAAGCAAGGAAAAGGGAAATAACGGTTTAGGGTTTTAACAGGTAAATTCCCCCTTCGAAGGGGGTAGGGGGATGTGTTTTGTGGACGTATTTTTACATCCCCCCGCACACATCAAAGTGGGATTTAAGATAGCTGTCATCTATAAAGATAAACAAACCCCCTGTACTCTTTACTGTCATATTTGACATCATCCCAGCCAAGAGCTTTAATGATATAGAAATAAACACCGGGGCTTGCTTTTGCAGAAGTATTACCGACATGGCCGTCCCATCCGTCCCACTCCTTTAATACCTGACCCTCACCATAAAAGTCGTACACTTTTGTTCCATTACGACTGAAAACAACTACGCTTATATATCGCAAGGATGACTTATTGACCATGAATTTGTCATTCATCCCATCCTCGTTAGGTGTAAAAACATTTGGGATTTCCAGCTTGGACTGATCAACAGCAATTTTGTCGAATCTCACCGAATCGATGCAATGAAGAGAACTTTCGACTGTCAGCTTAACAGAGTAATCCTTAGGAATAAAATAGGTATGAGGCCTGGGAGTGCTGAGTACCGATACTGAATCATCCCCGAATTCCCAAAGGTAAGTCGCCGCCCTTACCGACTTGTCAGTGAAAGTAACCTCAAGAGGGGCCTCACCGCTTGAAGGATCGACTGAAAAATCGGCTTTCACGTGTATTGATTGATAAAAGAATGACGATTCGTTGCTGCACGTGAGGCTGTCTGTCACCAGGAGCTTGTATGTGACATCTTCGAGCGGAGGATTGAAGGTTTGAGGATTTATTTCAATATCGGGATATGGTATGGATGAAACCGGATCTGATGACCAGAGAAACCTGACTCCATTTGGCAATCTGATTTTCTGACCACCGTTGGGATCGCTGTAAAAAAATGTATCTACCGCTACCTTGCCACTCAGAGCAACATAGTCACAGGTTCTGTTCTGAAGCTTTGCAAGTGAAAACGGTCTGTCTGTAAATATCCAGCCGGTAAGAACTGTATTATAACCACTCCCGTCAGATATGTTGACCCGGTATCCACCTTCGTCAAGATTGCTGATTGCGGAGATCATTACACCTGTCTCAGAGCTTATGAACACCGTGAATCCTTTTGAGGCATCGCTCCATTTATACCACGAAAACGTGAACGGCCCGGAACCGCCTGGACTGTTAGCATTAAGGCGCCCTTTTACATTACCTGAAGAATTGCAGTATACAAAAACCGGATCTTTCAAACCCGGGGAAGAGGGATAGGAAGTGTATCGTACAGCACTCATGCCGGGAGCAGTTAGCTGGCCCATGATTGTCACAGGAATTAATAAGGCTGAAATGAGTAAAGCAAAACGCACAGGCAATATTGAGTTTTAAACAATAACGGTTCCGGTTTCTCTTTGGTATAAACAGTTGCAAGTATAATAAAATCCGCTAAATTTGCCTCACCCGGTCACGCTGTAATTAATATAAATTGATGACCCATAATTATCTGAACGACCTGAACGAAGCTCAGCGCCTTGCAGTGATCAATACTGAAGGTCCGGCTCTGGTGATTGCCGGTGCCGGTTCAGGAAAGACAAGGGTACTGACCTACCGGATAGTGCATCTTCTTCAGAAAGGAATTCCAGCTTATAAAATCTTAGCACTTACTTTTACAAACAAGGCAGCAAGAGAAATGAAGGACAGGATCTCTGCCATTGTCGATCCTCAGGTTGCGAGGCATCTTTGGATGGGAACTTTTCACTCAATTTTTGCAAAGATCCTGAGGATGGAAGGTTCAAGACTCGGATACAAGTCAAATTTTACTATTTATGATGCCTCTGATTCCAAAAGCCTGGTAAGAACAATTTTAAAAGAGATGAACCTTGACGACAGTGTCTACAAGCCCGGAGCGATAGCCTCAAGGATCTCTTATTCTAAAAACAATCTTGTGACTGCCAGCATATATGCATCAGATCCTGTTATGCAGGAATATGACAAATCGAGTCGTATGCCGTTGCTTTCCGAAATTTACAGGGCATACTCAGTAAGGTGCTTCAAGGCAAATGCGATGGATTTTGATGATCTGCTCCTGAACACGAATATTCTTTTCAGGGATTTCCCTGATGTTCTGGCCGCATACCAGGAAAGATTCCTGTACATCCTTGTGGATGAGTACCAGGATACAAACTATTCACAATACCTTATAATAAAGAAGCTTGCTGCAGCCAGTAAAAATATCTGCGTTGTCGGCGATGATGCCCAGAGCATTTACTCATTCAGAGGGGCAAGAATTGAGAACATACTTGAATTCAAAAACGATTACGCTGATTATCAGCTGTTTAAACTTGAACAGAATTACAGGTCGACTCAAATCATTGTAGAAGCCGCGAATGCCATTATTGCCAACAATGAGGGTCAGATACATAAAAAAGTATATTCAAAAAATGAATCCGGTGAAAGGATTCAGGTTATGCAGGCGCTTACTGATTCAGAAGAGGGATTCAATATTTCTTCAGATATTTTCGACAAGAGATATTCACGGCAGCTTAACTGGTCAGATTTTGCTATCCTTTACAGGACAAATGCCCAATCAAGAATATTCGAGGAAACACTTCGTAAAAAGAATATACCATACAAAATATATGGTGGTCTGTCATTCTATGAACGGAAAGAAATAAAGGACATACTTGCCTATTTCAGGATAGTTATAAATCCTGAGGATGAAGAGGCTTTGAAAAGAACTATCAATTATCCCAAAAGGGGACTTGGTGATACTTCCGTGCAGAAAGTTTCAGAACTTGCCGAACATTCCGGAACTACTCCCTGGCAGATAATTTCAGGGATAGACGGGTATTCAGATCATTTTAATTTGGGAACTGTTAAAAAGTTAACAGCATTTACTGACCTGATAAATATATTCAGAAAGAATTCCGGTGAAACAGATGCATATACGAAAGCAAGAGAAATCGCTATTGGATCAGGGATCATGAAGGAGCTAAGGGAAGGAAAATCTCCCGAGGAGGTAAGCAGGTACGAAAACCTTGAAGAGCTTCTTAACGGAATAAAGATCTTCACCGAAGGGGCTGAGACAAACGGAGAGCCATCAACGCTGGAGGCTTTTATGACCAATGTGGCACTGCTGACCGACCAGGATAATGAAAAAGAAGAGGACCGTGATAAGGTGACGCTAATGACAATGCACTCAGCAAAGGGACTGGAATTCAAGCATGTTTATATTGCCGGAATGGAGGACACGCTTTTCCCATCGCCTATGTCATCAGGCAATCCCAGGGAGATTGAGGAGGAAAGACGGCTGTTTTATGTAGCGGTTACACGTGCCGGGAAAATGGCTACTCTCAGCTATGCAATGAACAGGTATAAATGGGGCAACCTTGAAAGAAGCGGACCAAGCAGATTCCTGCGTGAGATGGATCAGAAGCTCCTCGATTATCCTCAGACAGGAGGGAAGCCTTTTTCTGCCAAAAATCATAGCGAAAACAGATCACAATCTTTCAGGGAAGATACTCTTCATTATGCTCCCCCTCACAAATACAAAAAATATATACCTTCAGGAATTTCAGCTGATGCTCCTTTTAATGGAAGTGATCCGGGAGAATTTTCAGAAGGAGATAATGTTCAGCATGAACGATTCGGAAAAGGAACAATTGTCAGTATCGAAGGTGAGCCCCCAAATACAACAGCCACAGTTGATTTTGAAAGTGACGGGAAAAAGAAACTGCTGCTCAGGTTTGCAAAGCTTAGAAAGGTTTAATTAAGTATAATCAACTGCTTTTAGGCAGGGATTGCTTCGTCACTTAGTTCCTCGCAATGACGGTGGACATAAATCAAATTGGTTTACCGTCGCACAAGTAATGCTGTAGGGGGCAGTGTCATTGCGAGGACCCGCCTTCAGGCGGGGACGAAGCAATCCTCATCAAATCATTCCTGATTACTTCTTCCCGGCCTGTCCGAAATTCATTTTCATAAATGTATAACCTACAGTAGAAACTGCATAGCTAAAGTTATCATTGATCTCCCGGGTTTCCATTTTCATTTCCGGTTTATTGCTTTTATCGAATGATTCCATAGCCAGCATCATTGCTCCTTCAAAACCAGGATAATTATAATAAGTTGGCATCCCCGCTTTGCCCCAGTATTTTTTATCAGCTTTTATTTTGACATCCTTTG
>Ga0326726_10004630_pt1 | contig 12538 bp, 11 predicted proteins | sample MHFenrmetagenome_2_FD_207603 | JGI IMG/M metagenome (GOLD analysis project Ga0326726, IMG submission 207603) | Lab enriched peat soil microbial communities from Michigan Hollow, Ithaca, NY, United States - MHF15MN | ecosystem: Environmental > Terrestrial > Soil > Wetlands > Peat | place: USA...
CGCTCCGCGCGGCGTCTGCTCGAGCTTGTCGAAGATCTTGGGGGTCAGCACGTAGCGGCCGATGATCGCCAGGTTCGACGGGGCCGACGCGGGGTCCGGCTTCTCGACCACGCCGCGCACCCGGTGGAGCCGGCCGTGGTCCAGCTCGTCACCGGCCGGCTCCGGGTCGATGACCCCGTACCGCACCGTGTCCTCCAGGGGGACCTCGCTGACCGCGATGACCGACGCGTGGGTCTGGTCGTAGACATGGATCAGCTGCCCGATCGCCGGCCGGTCCGAGACGACGACGTCGTCCGACAGGATGACCGCGAAGGGCTCGTGCCCGATCAGCTCCTTGGCCACCAGGACGGCATGGCCGAGCCCGAGCTGCTCCTTCTGCCGGACGTAGGCGATCTGGGCCAGGTCGCTGATGTGGCGGATCCGCCGGAGCATCTCGACGTCGCCGCGCTCCTCGAGGAGGTGCTCGAGCTCGTAGCTGAGGTCGAAGTGGTCCTCGATCGCCCGCTTCTGGCTCGAGGTGACGATGATCACCTGCTCGATGCCGGCCGCGACCGCCTCTTCGACGGCGTACTGGATGACGGGCTTGTCGACGAGCGGGAGCATCTCCTTGGGCTGCGCCTTCGTGGCCGGGAGGAACCTTGTGCCCCAGCCCGCGGCGGGGAAGACGGCTTTGCGGACTCGCATCGAACCTCGGATGGGGCGGCGCTCGTGGACCGGCCGAGTATAGCGCCGGGGACCCGGACGGCCCGGAAGAGCCACGACCCCAATGACGTCGAGCCGCCGCCAGAGCCCACCGCTCGGACGCGCGGCCGACGTGGTCACAACCCGCGCACCGCCTCCTCGAGCACGATGGTCGCCTGGGTGGGATCGGCGTCGGCGTCGAACCGGATCGGCGCCCCGAACACCACCTCCACCTCGCCGCGGAACGGGGAACCGCGCGCGTCGAGGACGGACATCCGGTGGATGTGGATCTTCATCGGGACGATCGGGGTGGCGCCCTCGATGGCGATCAGCCCGACGCCCGGCTTGAACGGCTGCATCGGCCCTCCCACGGTCAGCTTGCCCTCCGGGTAGAGGAGGATGTTGTAGCCGCGGTCGAGCCTCGCTCCAAGGAGCTCCAGGCTGTGGCGGACGCCCCCCTCCCGCCGGAGCGGGAACGCGTTCGCGATGACCGAGGCGAGCACGCCCCGGACCGGGTTGGCGTAGATCGTGTCGGCGGCGGCGGCCGCCGAGAGCTTCCAGCGCCAACCCACCGGAATCCGGCTGAGGATGATCGCGTTGTCCGTGTGGAGGCAGTGGTTTGGGATGAACAGGACCGGGCCCTCGAGGTCGTCGAGGTGTTGCCTGCCCGTGGTCCGGACCCGGTAGAAGAGGTGGACGAGCGGGCCCATGATCGCGTACTGGAACCCGAGGCCGACGACCCGGACCGCCGGATTGAGCGGCCAGGCATAGATGCCGGACGCCCGCTTCGCTCCGTGCGCCGCCTCGACCATCGCCTCGAGCTCCGCGACCGTGGTTTCGGGTTCGAGGGCGTCGTCGTCGATGTACGCGCCGAGCTCTTCTTCGATCACCCCGAGGAGCTCGACCCGCTGGAGCGAATCGAGGTTCAGGTCGCTCGACAGCCGGGCCGCCGGCCGGATCGCGTCGCGGGGGAGCTCGGCGATCTGGGCGATCAGCGTGACGAGCGGGTCGACCGCACCCGGTTCGCGCGCATGGGCAATCGCCGAACCCGTCGCCCGCCCGGCCGCGACGCCCTCGCCGGCCGGAGTGGCGATCGCCGCCAGCCGGGCGAGGACCTCGTGCTTGCGCACCTTGAGGGTGTGGGTCCGCGGGAAGTCCTCGTCGGGCCAGATCGTGTATCCCCGGATCTGCTGGTGGGGAGCGAGACGCGCGTTGGCGTCGCTAACGATCGCGTCCGCCAGGGACGAATCGTCCACGAGCAGGACCGCATGGACGCGAAGATCCGGGCCCGGCGGCCAGCCCACGACCGCCGAGTCGCGCAGCCGCTCGTCAGTGGCGAGGACCGCCTCGACGTCCTCCGGGTAGACCTTCTGCCCGTCGGGCAGCGCGAGCATGTCCTTCTTCCGGCCACGCATCGTCAGGAACCCGTCGGCGGAGAGTTCGCCGAGGTCGCCCGTGTGGTACCAGCCGTCCGCGTCGATTGCCGCGGCGGTTGCCTCGGGGTTGCGCCAGTACCCCTGGAACCGGTTGGGGCCGCGGGCGAGGATCTCCCCGTCCTCCGCGATCCGGACCTCGACTCTCGGGATCGCCTGGCCGACGGTCCCGAGCCGGTTCCGATCGGGCCGGGTGAAGCTGATGACGGGGCTCATCTCGGTCGCCCCGTAGCCCTGGAGCACGTCGATCCCCATCTCCTGCCAGCGCTGGCCAAGCTCGACGTCGAGGGCGGATGCCCCGACTCCAATCGTTCGGAGCCGCCCGCCGAGGCGTGACAGGACCGGCCTGAAGAGGAGCCTGCGGAGCGGCCGGGGGGCGACCCTGGAGAGGTGGTGGAGGCGCTCGAAGAGCGTCCTGCGGCCCGCCTCGTCGACCCGCCGCTCGATCGTCCGGTCGAGGAGGCGAAGGCCCTGCGGGACGATGAGCAGCATGGTGATCCTGAAGTCGCGGAACGCCCGCAGAAGGACGGCCGGCTGGCGGCTGACCGGGTAGACGACGCTCGCCCCGGAGATCATCGGCGTGATCAGGCCGATGACCTGCTCGTACAGGTGGGACAACGGGAGGACCGACAGGAGCCGCTCCGTCTCCTGGAACGGGAAGACCTCGGCCATGCTCGTCGCACAGGCGATGAGGTTCCCGTGGGAGATCATCGCTCCCTTGGGGTCGCCGGTGGTCCCACTGGTGAACACGACCTCGGCAAGGTCCTCCGACCGGATCGGCGCCACGGGCAGCGGCTCTGCCCGGCGCGCGTGGTCGGGCAGCGTCTCGATCCAGATGACCGGGAGACCGAGCGACTGGGCGCCTGCGGCGGTCTGGCGGCTCGCGACCACCAGCGTCGCCTCGGTCTGGGCAGCGACCTTGGCGGCAAACTCGTTCGTGTGGCGAACATCGAGCGGAACTGACGTCGCGCCGGCGTGGGCGATCGCGAAGAAGGCGATCCCCCACTCGGGCCGGTTGACGGCCCACAGGATCACCCTGTCGCCGGGCTTCGCGCCTGCGTCGACGATGACGCGGGCCGCGCGCGGGACGATGGCCCCAATGTCGCGGTACCGCCACAAGCGGGTTCGGAACGATGGCCGGATGAGCAGGGCGGGTCGAGGGGAATGCCGATCGACGGCCAGCGCCAGGAGATCGACCAGGTGCTCCATCGTCCCGCTCCCGTTCCCGAGGCGTCAGCCGCCATCCAGTCGGCGAGCCAGATCGGCCAGCCGGCGGAGCGCGCCGTTGGGATCGTCACGCCAGGGTGCATCGTGCCCGAGGACGATCATCTGAACGTCTCTGGCGGCGAGTCGTTCGACGCTCGCCCGCGCCATCCGGATGTCGTCGCTGAAGAGGCGGCTTGCGAACGTCAACTCGCCTCGCCGCACCTCCAGCGCGTCGCCAGTAAACAGCAGCCCATCGCGGGCGGCGTACAGGCAGATGCTCCCCGGCGTGTGACCGGGCGTGTGGATGACCTCGAGGCCCCCGAGGACCGGGAGGATATCGCCGTCGGCGACGGGCAGGGTGCGCTTCGGCGCGCGCGCGGCGTAGGCGAAGAGGCGACCACGGGATGGGCGACGAACGGCCTCCCGGAAGGTCACCTCGAGCCCTACCGCATCGGCCGGATGCATGAAGACGTCGACGCGATCGCCGGCGAGCTCGCGAACCCCGCCCACATGATCGGGATGACCGTGGGTGCAGACGATCCGGGTCAGCTCGTCGGTCGCCCGACCGAGCCCTGCGATCGCGCCGGTGACCCGGTCACCCGAGCCCGGGAGGCCCGCGTCGATCAGGGTGAGCTCATCCTCGACGACAAGGTGACCGAGGGCACCCCGCAGGTGGACTGCGTGGACGCCGGGTGCGATCTGCATCGTCACTCCGTCGATGTCCGGGCCGGGGCTGCGGCCCAGCGGACCCACCCGAACGGGCCAGGGATGCCGGTCAGTCGGTCCGCGCCTCGCTCGCCGTCTCCGGCCTCGGAGCGCGGAGCCGGACGTGGGTGAACGGGATCCGGACCTCGCGGAAGACCTCGGTCGAGACGAGGAACCCGGAGAACAGCAGGATCACCCCGATGAGCTTGCCGAGCTCGTAGTACTCGGTCGAGCCGACGCGGTTGAGACTGTCCGTGAGCGCCGGGATGAGGCCCCCCAGGGCGATAAGCGCGGTCGCCGGCGCGCGGCTGTTGACCCGCCCATGGAGGAACGCCTGGATCGCCATCGGGACCGACGCGACGAAGTTCACGATGATCGCGAACGGTGCGATGAGCAGGTTGAACAGGAACTGGTCGCCCGGCTGGTTCGGGTCGAGCGAGTAGTCGAGGATCCGCCGCTTGGGCATGAAGACGTAGGTCGAGAACACCGCGCCGAGGACCAGCGCGAGCGCGCCGGTCACGTTCATGAACGGGGTCAGGAGCCGAAGGCTGCCCGGGAAGAGCTCGGCGGTCGGCGCGCCGGTGGCCGGGTCGATCGCGTAGCCCGGCGGGGGCAGCGTCGTCGTCAGCATGAGCACGATGCTCAGCCCGGTCGCCCCGACGACGGCCAGCGCAGCGAGCCGCGGCCAGCGCTCGTTGGCGAAGTAGGTCTCGACGCCCACGGCGATCGCGAGGATCAGCGCCGCGATGAAGTAGAGGATCGGGACGCTCCCGGCGTCGGCGTACTTGGGGCTGTTGCGGAGCGCGAACATGATCAACCCGGCGAACAGGAGGCACGCGGCGAAGGTGTAGCCGAAGCGCGTCTTGCCGAGCAGAAACGCCGTGCCGAGCCCCAGCCAGCCGGCGGTCCAGACCGCGCCGGTGAGATACCACGTCCGGTAGAGCGGCTCCGACCAGCCGTTCGCGGCCGCGAGCGCCTCGCAGCCGGCCGCGATCCCGAAGAACAGCATCCCGAGGGTCCAGACGAGCTGGTAGGGCCGCCGTCGCTCCAGCCACTGGTCGATCAGGAACAGGCTGAAGACGAGGGCGAGGATCGCGGTCAGGGCGGGCAGAACGACGGACAGGTTCATGGCTCGGCGATCAGCTCACGGCTCGAGGGTCAGGCGGTAACGAACTCGTGGGCGTCCCGGTGGAGGCCGTCGCACAGGCCCCAGCGAGGCTCGTCGCCGGGGATCGGCACCGGACGCATGAGCTCCCGGACCTCGCCCCGCCTGCAGAACAGGTAACCCTTGTCGGCCATCCAACGGCGGACGTGGACCGGGTCGGGATGGAACTGGAACGGGCCCGGGTTGATCGCCGGCCGGCGCGTCCAGGACGCGGCGGCCTCCGGGGCGACGATGTCGAGGAGGTTGATCCGCCAGGGCGTGCCCTCGATGACCTCGTGACAGGCGTCGCACCGGGTGGCGACGTTGTCCTTCACGATCGTCCGGATCTGGACGCCCATGATCTCCATCGCCTCGATCGTAGCAGGTGCGTCCTGTGTCGGCCGCCGCTGCGATCTTCCCGACTCGCCGATGGGTCGTGCGCGGGTCCGACGCCGCTGGCTGCCAAGTGGTCGGGCGTCACCACCGGCACACGCCAGACGGCCACGCGAGCCCGGCAGGACGTGAAATGGGCCGGATCCTTGACAGGCACACGCCACACGGCCGTTCGTCAGCCCAGCCGGGGCACGCGATTGTCAGGTGCACGCCTGGTGAGCGCCTGACCCCGATTCCGTCCAGATCCAGGGCCCTTCGGTGGTCGGAGGCCCAACTTCGGTGACGAGTGCCCGCCTGGTGTGCACCTGGCAGGACCCGGCGTGCACCGACGGAGACCCAGGGCCGGGCAGGAGCGGGCCGAATCGGGCGGCCACGCATCGGTGGGTCACCGCGCGGGTCGTGGCTGGTGCCCCCAAGGGGATTCGAACCCCTGATCTCCACCTTGAAAGGGTGGCGTCCTAGGCCTCTAGACGATGGGGGCGAGCGTCGCCGGAGTCTAGCAGAGGGTCAATCGCGCCCTGCCGGAGCGACCCTTCGTGCCTGGCCAGCGACCCCCTGACGCCTGGCCGCGCCACCCAGCGCCGAGCCGCGACCCCGCCGCCTGGCCACGATCCCTCGCGCCTGGCCGCGATCCCTCGCGCCTGGCCGGGACGCCCCGCCCGGCCGCGACCCCTCGCGCCCGGCCGCTAGTGGCTGAGGATCAGGGCCTGGATCGTGGCCCCGGCGAAGGCGCCTGCCGCGAGGAGTGCGGCGACGCCGCCGAGCACCGCGTAGAGGAGGGCCCGCCCGCTCTCCCCATCTCGTGCCCGGCTGAACGCTGCCCAGGCACCGGCCAGGGCGAGCAACCCGAAGACGATTCCGGTCATGAACTCGCCGGCGGTGAGCATCGGGATCTGGGTCGCGTCGCGGACGATCAGGCCGTAGGCGACGACCGCCAGGGCGCCGAGGAGAGCGATCCCGAGCGTCACCCGGAGCGGCGTCAGCCTCGGCCGGCGCCGGCCGGCTGCGGGTGCGAGCTCGGGCTCCTCCGGTTCGGGCAGCCCGCCGGCCGCGTAGGGCTCGGGTGTCCATTGCGGCGGAGCGGACGGGCGATCGTCGTCGTACGTCACGGTCGAAGGGGTGCAGGAATCACCCGGGGAGGGTACCAGCGGCGCCCGGTCAGGATGCCGGACGGGCCCCTCCCCGCGAGCGGTGGTAGATCGCCACGTTGTACGTGATGCGCGGCCGCTGGAGGCCGCGTCCGACCTCCTCGCCGGTCGGGCCGAAGGCCGCGCCGAGGAACGTCCGGGCATCGTCGAGCGAGCCGAACGTCCAGAAGCAATGGATCACCCGGATCCGGAACCCGGCCGCCAGGTACGGCCCGTCGCGTCGGCTCCACGCGCCGTGCTCGGGGAGCTCACCCCTGAGCCGGCAGACGTCGTCGCGGCCGTAGTCCTGGACGACCAGCAGCCGGCCCTCGGGCCGGAGAACGCGATCGACGTCGGCGAGGGCCTCGGGACCCGGGGCTCGAAATGCCGACCACAGTCCGACGACGACGTCGACCGAGCCATCCGGCGCGTCGAGGGCCGTCCCCGAGTCGGGGGCCGCGACCGTCCGGACCCGGGCACCGAGCTCGGCCAGCTCCGATGCACGCAGCTGACCGCCGTCCACGAGGAGGACGTCACGATCGGCGATCGGGCCCAGGGCAGCCAGGGCGCGCCCGATCTTCCCCTCCCGGTCGAGGCTCGCGAGAAGAAGCTCCGCGAGCCCCGGGGCGGCCGGCGTGAACGGGAGGTCGGCCATGAAGTCCGGCAGGATAGCATCGTCGGTGGTGACGCTCGCCCGGCGACCCGTCAGGCGCGCCCGCCGCTGACCGTCGGCTGCGCCGCTTGATGCACCGCCGGCTCAGGGCTGGTCGAGGTAGGTCCGGACCTCGGGGCGAAGCAGCCCCCGGAACAGCAGGATGGCGAGCGCGGCGCAGACCAGGGCCGCGCCGAGGCCGGTGCTGGCCACGGCGAAGCTGAAGTACGCGAGTGGCACCGCCGGGATCGTCAGGCTCGCCAGTCCGAGCGCCAGGCCGCGGGCGGCCTCCTTGCGCTGGAGGACGAGGGTGATCGTGAAGATCGTGTAGGCGAGCAGGATCATCACGAGGACCCCGGGCAGGCTGACCGGCGCCGAGATCGCCATGTCGATGACGAACCTGAGTGACAGGCCGATGACGACGAGTATGGCGAACGCGTAGACGAGGAAGATGCGGATCCCGTTCGGCATGCGCGGTCGAGGGCTCGGCTCGGGGTCGCTCATCGCGGCGGATTCTGACACCAGAGCCGTCCGCGGCATGGAATCGCCTCGGGAGGGTACCCTCTCCGCGATGCGGACCCCGGTCCGCCGCGCCGCGAGGCCGATCCGACCGTCAGCACGGCGTCCCCCAGCCGAGGCAAGAGTGAGCACCGAACGCAGCCGTCCAGCGAGCCAGCCCGCGTCCACGCCCACCACGCGTCCGCCGACGACCCGTCCGGGAGAGACCGGGTCGACCGGTCCCGACGGCGAGACCCGGCGCGGCCGGCGCGAGCGCGAGCGGGCCCGTGATCGCAGCAAGGCGAGAACCTACGCCCCCCGACGTCGTTCGTTCCTGGAGCGTCATCGCGGCGAGATCCTCGGGCTGGTGGCGCTCGCGGCCATCGTCCTCGCCGGTGGCTTCGTCGTCGTCCAGGCGAACAGCAAGACCTACGCATGCACGACGCTGACCGAACCTGCCCCGGCCGCGACCCCGCTGGCGAACGGCTCGCCCGGGCCGCTCGGCCAGGTCCAACCGGACATGGGCCGGGGCCACATCCTGTCGCCGGAATTCCAGCGCTACACGAGCTGCCCGCCGGCCTCCGGGATCCACTACGCCCCGCCCGGCGGGCCGATCACCGCCCGCTACTACGGCCCCGACGACGCCACGGTGCCCCAGGGCTGGATCCACAACCTCGAGCACGGCGGCTTGGTCATCCTCTACAGCTGCGACAAGGGCGCCTGCGACGATGCCACCCAGCAGCAGCTCCAGGACCTGTTCAAGACCTTCCCGAACAGTCCCGTCTGCAACATCCCGCGCGGCAACGTCGGACCGGTGATCGCCCGGTTCGAGGAGATGAAGACACCGATCGCCGCGCTCCTGTGGGGCCGGGTCCTGTTCCAGCAGAAGCTCGACCCGCAGCAGATCCTGGACTTCTTCAACACCCAGGCTGAGCTCAAGAACCCCGAGCCGCAGTGCGTCCAGCCCACACCGTCGCCGGTGCCGGGCGAGTCCACGGCACCGATTGAATCGGCTGCCCCGACCGAGACGGCGGTGCCGGACACGTCCGCCGCCCCGGCATCGCCGGCCGCCTCGCCGAGCACGGAGCCGTCGGTCAGCCCGGCCGCGTCGCCCGGCCCGTCCTGAGGGAGTCCACGGCATGCGCCTGTACGCCTATCGATCGAAGAAGGGCTACGAGCACCTCGGCGTCCTCGTCGACGACGGCCTGCTGACCGTTCCCCAACTCGAGCGAACCGGCCTCGACAAGATCGGCCTGCGCTGGGGCCTTGGCTGGCGGTTCTTCGCCGGGGCGACCGAGGGGCGTGCCTGGCAGTCGGGCCTGGGGAAGGCCGCACGGGCGGCTCTCCGAGGCGGAGCGAAGCCAATCGATCCGGCGGACCGGCAACCCGCCCCGGCGATCCGCCCCGACAAGGTGATCTGCGTCGGCCTCAACTACCTCGACCACATCGAGGAGCAGCACATCGAGCGGCCCGACCGGCCGCTCCTGTTCACCAAGTTCCCGGCTTCGGTCATCGCGGACGGCGAGCCGATCGTCCGTCCGGCCGGGACCCACGGGCTCGACCTCGAAGCCGAGCTCGGGGTCGTGATCGGCAGGCGGGCCAGGCGCGTGAAGGCCGCCGACGCGATGGCCCACGTTGCCGGCTACGTCGTCGGCAACGACGTCTCCGCCCGCGACTGGCAGGGGGTCAAGCAGGCGCTCAACGAGGGCGAGCACGGCGACGGCCAGTGGCTCCGGGCGAAGGGCTCGGACACCTTCTACCCGATCGGTCCGGTCTTCGTGACCGCCGACGAGTTCGACGGGCCGCCCGACCTGCCGATCCGCTCGTGGCGCATCCCGGGCTCCGGCCCCGATGCCGGGAAGGCCATCCCGATGCAGGACAACCACACCGGCAACACCGTCTTCGACATCCCGACGATCATCGAGTACATCAGCGCCTCGATCACCCTCGAGCCGGGCGACGTCATCTCGACCGGGACCCCGGACGGGGTCGGCGTCTTCCGCGACCCGCCGGTCTTCCTCCAGCCCGGAGATCGAGTGAGGATCGAGATCGAGGGGATCGGCCGGGTGGAGAATCCCGTTGTCGACGTGACGGAGATCGACTGACGGAGGCGACCATGCTCGCCCTGGTCAAGCCGGCGCCCGGCCCGGGTCTCGAGCTGCGCGAGGTCCCGGTTCCCGAGATCGGGATCAACGACGTCCTCATCCGGGTCCAGAAGACCGGGATCTGCGGGACCGACCTCCACATCGAGGGCTGGGACTCGTGGGCCGCCCGGACGATCCATCCGCCGCTCGTCGTCGGTCACGAGTTCGTCGGGGAGATCGTCGAGGTCGGCAGCAACGTGACCGACTTCCACCCGGGCGAGATCGTCAGCGGCGAGGGCCATGTCGTCTGCGGGCGCTGCCGCCACTGCCTCGCCGGGCGGCGCCACCTGTGCGCCCATACGATCGGGCTCGGCGTGGGGCGGGACGGCGCGTTCGCCGAGTACGTCGCCCTGCCGATGACGAACATCTGGCACCACTGGCCGGGGATCGACCCGGAGGTGGCGGCGATCTTCGACCCATTCGGGAACGCGGTCCACACGGCGCTCGCCTTCCCGGTCCTCGGCGAGGACGTCCTCATCAGCGGCGCGGGCCCGATCGGGCTCATGGCTACCGCGGTCGTCCGTCATGCCGGCGCCCGGTTCGTCGTCGTGTCCGAGCCGAACCCGTTCCGGCGCGACCTGGCGATGAAGATGGGCGCCACGGTTGCCGTCGACCCCGCCGAGCGCGACCTGGCCGAGACAGGGGCCGAGCTCGGGATGGTCGAGGGCTACGACGTCGCCCTCGAGATGTCCGGGGTCGCCGCCGCCCTGCGCTCGGCGATCGGCGCGATGGCCCATGGCGGCGGGATCGCGATCCTCGGGATCCCGACGGCCGAGATCTCGATCGACGTCAACGAGATCGTGTTCAAGATGCTCACCCTGCGGGGGATCTACGGCCGCGAGATGTACGAGACCTGGTACAAGATGACGGTGATGCTCCAGTCGGGGCTGGACATCCGCCCGGCGATCACCCACCGGTTCGGCTTCCGCGACTTCGAGGCCGCCTTCGCCGCCGCCCGGTCGGGCGCATCGGGCAAGGTCATCATGTCCTGGGAACCTGCGGTCACCTAGCGAAGGCGGACTCCGATGACTCAGACGACACGACCCAATCCACTCGGGTTCATCGCCGAGGAGCTCGACGATCTCCGCTCGCGCCACCTCTACCGGCCGCTCCGGGTCATGACCTCGGCCCAGGGGCCGATCGTGTCCATCGAGGATCGGCGCCTCATTAGCCTGTCCTCGAACGACTACCTCGGCCTGACCCACCACCCCAGGCTCCGGGCGGCCGCCCTCGCCGCGGTCGAGCGGTTCGGGGCCGGCTCGGGCGCGGTCCGGACGATCGCCGGGACGATGTCGCTTCACGAGGAGCTCGAGGCGGAGCTGGCCCGGTTCAAGGGGGTCGAGGCGACCCTGACGTTCCAGTCCGGGTTCACCGCCAACACCGGGGTGATCCCGACCCTGACCGGCGAGCAGGACCTAATCGTGTCCGACGCCCTCAACCACGCCTCGATCATCGACGGGATGCGCCTCTCGAAGGCGCCGCGCAAGGTCTACCCGCACGGCGACATGAACGGGCTGCGCGAGGTCCTGGCCGAGGCCCAGGAGAAGGGCCGCCCCGACACCGGGTTGCCCTACCGGCTCATCCTGGTCGTGACCGACGGCGTGTTCAGCATGGACGGCGACATCGCCAGGCTGCCCGAGATCGTCGAGGCGGCCGAGGCGGCCGGTGCGGCGGTCATGGTCGACGACGCCCATGCCTCCGGCGTCCTCGGCCGGAACGGTCGCGGCACGATCGACCACTTCGGGCTCCACGGTCGCGTCGCCATCCAGGTCGGCACGCTGTCGAAGGCGGTCGGGGTGCTCGGCGGCTACGTCGCCGGGTCGCAGGACCTGCGCGACATCCTCACCCAGCGCGCCCGCCCGTTCCTGTTCTCGACGTCGCACCCGCCGGCCGTGGCCGCCGCCTGCCTCGAGGCGATCCACGTGCTCGAGGAGGAGCCCGAGCTCATTGACCGGCTGTGGGCCAACACCCGCCGGTTCAAGGCCGAGCTCGCCCGGCTCGGCTTCGACACGGGGGCGTCGGAGACGCCGATCACGCCGGTGATGATGGGCGACTCGGCGACCGCCGGACGGTTCAGCGACCGGCTCTTCGCCGAGGGCGTCTTCGCCCAGCCGATCGTCTACCCGACCGTCGCCCTCGACAAGGCGCGGATCCGCACGATCGTCACGGCGGCGCACACCGACGAGCAGCTCGAGACGGCGCTCGCCGCGTTCGACCGGATCGGCCGGGAGACGGGCCTGACCGCGGGGTGACAGCGGCCGATCCCACGCTCGACCCGCAGGCGCGCGACCTGCCGCTCGACGCCCACCTCCACACCGACCGGTCGGCCGACAGCGACGTCCCAATCGACGCCTATGCCGCCGCCGCCGTCGCTCGGCGGATCGGCGAGCTTGCGATCACCGACCACATCGACTTCGATCCGCGGCTGCCGAACTACCGCCCGGACACGGCCGCCCGCGAGCGGATCGTCCGCGAGGCCGCCGAGCGCTGGGCACCGCTCGGGATCGCCATCCGGTTCGGGCTCGAGGTCACGTTCGAGTCGGGGCGCGAGGCCG
>Ga0326726_10004631_pt1 | contig 12538 bp, 7 predicted proteins | sample MHFenrmetagenome_2_FD_207603 | JGI IMG/M metagenome (GOLD analysis project Ga0326726, IMG submission 207603) | Lab enriched peat soil microbial communities from Michigan Hollow, Ithaca, NY, United States - MHF15MN | ecosystem: Environmental > Terrestrial > Soil > Wetlands > Peat | place: USA...
CAGTTCATTTTCATGCTCTATTCCTCCTCTTGCCCGCTGCGGCCGCCCTCCGGATGCGTGCGATGTCATCAAATGGGAAAACCTCAGCCAGCGGGCCTCCTTGATCAACGAGTCGAAATGACGCAGGAAATAATTCACGACCTTCCTTTTTCATTGAGGGTTCAGGGTCTGCCATGTCCCGGCCTCTTTAGCCGCCTCGATGACGTCACTGAAAAGATCTCATAACAGATATCTCACGGTCGACACCTTCTATTTAAGAGAATAGTGTTAGCAAGAGAAATGCCGGAATATAATATTATGATTTAATGATGTTTTATCTTCGGGAATGGAACGGTGGTCAGGCAATATGTCTGACCGGATGGGCAGTATGCCCGATGGAGTGAAAGGATAAAAAATCGGCTCTTTCATCTTATGGTGGAAATAGTATCACGGTACGCCAATGAATGAGGGAGGCCTAAAACGAAGTGACGAGGCTACTGCGGAAGTGTTATCGTGAACGTCGTCCCTTGTCCGGGGGTTGATGAGGCATCGATATGTCCGTTATGGTTCGCGACGATCTTGCGGGCAATGGAAAGGCCGAGCCCCGTGCCTCCCATTTCCGATTTGGTGGTGAAGAAGGGGTCGAATATCCTGGTGATGATTTCCTGGGAGATCCCCTCGCCGGTATCGCTGATGCGGATGATTGCGTTGTTCTCCCGCGCCTCGGTTTCGATCGTGAGCATACCCTTGTCATGCATGGCATCGAGAGCGTTCGTAACAACGGCAAGTATGACCTGCCTCAGTTCGCCTCCATTGCCGCAGACGACCGGCGTCGGCTCATGATATTTTTTTATGATTTCGATGTTTTTCAGCCTTCCCTGGAACCCTATGATCTCAAGGGTCTTATCGAGGACCTCGGCCAGGTTTATATCCTGCTTCTCATACGTCGTCTTTCTCACAAAAGAAAGCATTGCCGTGGTTATGCTCTTGCACCTGAACACCTCTTCCTGGATGATGTTCAGATAGGACTCGAAGAGGGCGTTTTCGTACTGTCCCTTCTTCACCCGCGACAGGAGCCCCTCCGAGCAGCCCGCGATGGAGGCCAGAGGATTGTTGATCTCGTGGGCGATGCCCGAGGCCATCTGGCCCAGCGCGGCGAGACGCTCGCTCATGATGAGGCGCATCTCCTTTTCCTTATCGTCCGTGATGTCCCTCATGACATGGATGGAACCGATGATCTCTCCCTCCGGAGAATGATAGGGGAACGTGAATATGCGGAACATTTTTTTGGTCTTCTTGTCGTAGAACTCCTCACCGGACGGCCTGTTTTCGTTCATTGTCAGCGCGTGCGGATAGTTCGGCACCGGCGATTCTCCGTGATGGACGATCTCATAGCACTTTCTACCGATCACGTCCGGCGGCTGGAGCCCGTAATACGCCGAAAACGCCCTGTTGGCCTTCAGGATCGTGAAGTCCTTGTCCACGATGGAGATCATGTCAGTGATGCTGTCGAACGTGTCCCGCCATTCCTTATGGGATCGCGAGACAGTGTTCAAGACGTTCCGGAGGTCCACGATGAGCTTTTCACGCTCTCCCTCGGCGCGTTTGCGTTGAATGATCCCTGCCAGGGCGCTCGCCATTGCGCTCAGGAACTCTATTTCCTTCTCGTCCCGCGGGTGCCCTTCCTTGAGATACATATTCATCACGCCGAGGACCGTCTTGGCATGCTTGATCGGGACGCAATAGTGACCATGAGGCGCGATGCCGTCGTAACGGACCTCGTGGCGCTCGTCGAGGCTGTCGGCAAACTGGACCTCGCCCCTGGCCGCCGCCCTTCCGCAGAGACACTTGCCGAACGGAACAATGGCGCAGACCTCCTGGTGATGGCCGGACAGCCCTCTCTGGGCTTTCATGGCCAGTTTGTTCGGATCGCCCTCGACCAGGAAAATGCTGCCCTTTGACTCAAAGGAGAGCCAGGGGATGGAGAGTATGAGGTCGAGCGACTGTTTCAGGACCGCTTCAAGAGGGATATTTTCCAGGGAGATATGCAGGACCCAGTTTATCGCTGCCTGGGTATCGTAGTTTCTTTGAATGATCTCTTCTGTTTTTTTCCGCTCAGTAATGTCGCGAATGACACCGCACACAAGCTGCCGTCCGTTCACCATAAAAACACTCGAGGATATTTCCACCGGGAAGATGGTGCCGTCTTTTTTCTTATGATAACGCAGGGGGATTCTCAATGGTTTCTTAGAGGACACGATTTCACGTATGTTTGCGTCAGCCGCTTCCTTATCCACGGGGATGGCGTCTTGCCTCATATTCAGCCATTCTTCACGGGTGTAGCCGTAGATTTCCTCGGCCGCCCTGTTGGCCTCGACGAACTGCCTGGTTTTCGCGTCAAAGACCATGATCGCGTCCGTTGCCGAGCTGACCACCTGCCTGAATTTATCCTCGCTCTCCCGGAGCGCCATTTCAATCCGTTTGCGTTCGGTGATGTCACGGCTGATATTGGCGAGTGCGATGGGTTGTCCGGTGAACCGATCCCGGATCGTGAATGCATTCATCTCAACAGGGATCGGCATTCCGGTTTTAAAGTGTCGTAGCTCGAGCTCTCCTGTCCAACTCCCGGTCTGATGGATCGATGCCAGCTGCTCCGTCTCGAAAACCGGCAGGTCCTGCTCCCTGAGAAAGTCGGGGATCCGCTTGGATTGGGCCTCTTCGACGCTGTCCAGACCAACAAGGTCCCTCCCGGCGGTATTGACAAAGAGCACCTGGCCGTTCAGATCAGCGATGCCGATAAAATCAAAAGAGGTTTCAATGATCGAGACGAGTTTCTGCTGTTCTTCTTCGGTACGTTTGCGCTCTGTAATGTCGATAACCCCGCCGACGGTGCGTACCGGGCGGCGTGCGTCGCCTTCGCCTTCGAAATACGTTTGCGATCGCGTGGTCAACCAACGGATGACGCCGTCACGGCGGATGATCCGATGCTCGACATCGAACAAACCGTTCCCCGACGGATCGTGGGCCCGCCGGACCGCGTCCGCTATCCGTTCGCGGTCCTCCGGGTAGACGCAGGCAAGAAAGGTCTCCAGGGTCACTACTTCATCAGGGCCAAACCCATAGTTTTCCCGCTGCTGGGGCGACCAGTAAATAGTGTTGGTGCGGTGGTCATGATCGAAGATGCCAATGCGGGAAACACGGATGACCTGCCGCAGCCGCTCGTCGCTCTGTCGGAGCGCCTCTTCCATCGATTTTTGCACGGTAACATCCTGCGCGGTCCCCCGGAAGAGCATGGGTTCCCCTGAGCTGTCACAGACTACTTCACCGATCACGTGTATGTTGACAACAACGCCATCTTTCCGCGTCACACGGTAGTCGACAATGTAGGGCCTTTTTTCAGATATGGCTTCCCGGACCGTTTTGTGAAAGTGTTCCCGGTCGTCCGGATGAATTGAGTCCAACAGCGCCTCAAAGCTCGGTTCGGTTTCCTGCGGCGCATATCCGAAGATCCGGAAGAGCTCGTCGGACCATACCATGCGGTTCGTTGTCAGGTCGCGCTCCCAACTGCCGATGTGGGCGATCCGCTGAGACTCAGCTAGCTGCGCCTCGCGGATTCTCAGCGCCTGCTCCATCCGCTTGCGCTCGGTGAAATCCAGCATGGCCCCGACCAGGCCGGCCACCTTTCCCTCGGCGTCCGTATACGTCGCCTTGTTGACGATGACCTCGTGGATTGTCTCGTCAGCATGCTTGACGGAATATTCATACACCTGGACACCGGGACGGTCGAACAGCTCCTTGTCCTTCTCGTAATATTTGGCCGCGAGCTCCTTCGGGGCGACATCGTACACGGTCTTGCCGACAAGCTTGTCCTTTGTCAGGCCCATAAACTCCAGGAAGGTCTTGTTGCAGCCCAGATACACGCCGTCTATGTCCTTATAGAAGACCGGCATCGGGATCGTGTCGATAAGGAGCTGGAGGAATTGCAGCTGCTCCCGCTGCATCTGCTCCCACCGTATCCGCTGGGCGATCTCGCGCTGCAACTGGTTATTAGCGGTGTTGAGCCTCTCGACCAACTCGCTCTTTTCCCGCTCCCGGGCCGTGACCGCGTGCGCCAGGTCGTTAAAGCCCGTTTCCAGCTTCGTTATCTCGTCGCGGCCCTCGACAGGCATGACCGCCGACGGCCCGCCCTGCTGAAAGTCCTTCATCGCCGCGCCCATGCGCTCCAGCCTGCGGGTGATGAGCGCCCTGGATAATAAAACCATGATAATGCCCATGAGGACTATGGAAGAACCGAAGATAACGAATCCTTTAAGCAGCTCTTCCCGAACATGCTGTTTAAATTCTGCAACGGAAAAATCAATGATGAGCACGCCGTTGTTCTTTACCAAGGACAGATGACAGGCTTGACACGCTGGTTTATTTTCTATGTGAGACGCCCAGCGAAGGACGGTTCCCCCGCTCACGAGGAGCCCCTTGCTCCCCTTTTCATGACACTCCCGGCACCCGGCGTCGTTAATTCCAAATTTCTTGTTGATCAGTTCTTTGTTTGTTGCGGCTTTGACAACACCGTCTCTATTCAGCAGCAGTATCCCGCTGATGGTCTCCGCGCTCGTTTTAACGTCATCGAGTTTTTTGCTGAGCCCGGGATTGTCCCTCATCTGCATGAACGTTAAGAGACTCTCTTCGATGATACGGCCCGCCATCCGTCCGAACAGATCGAGCTTCGCAGTCTCTGCCCGGGTTTCGATCGTGTAGAAAACGTATGCCGTCACCGCACCGACGGCTATCAGGATAGATACGATCCAGAGCGCGTATTTCCTGCCGATCGTCATTCTTTCACTCCGTAGTCCTGGAGCTTCCGGTAGAGGGTCTTGGGATCGATGCCCAGGATCTCCGCGGCCCTTCCCCGGTGTCCGTCGGCCTCGCTGAGCACCGTAAGGATGTGTTCTTTTTCAACGTCAACGAGACGCCTGCTGCCTTCCTTGCGGCAGGAGACGAGGTCCGCGGGGAGGTCGCATTCCTCGATCATGTCCTCATGGGACAGGAGGAGCGTCCGGTGCACCACGTTCTGAAGCTCCCGCACGTTCCCCGGCCACGAATAGCCGGCAAGGACATTCAGCGCAGCCTTCGTGAACTGTTTGTGCTTGAACGCGGGATTTTTACTTCTGAAGTGTTCGATGAGGACGGGGATGTCTTCCCTGCGCTCCCGGAGCGGAGGGATGTGGAGCGTCAGCGCGCTGATCCGGTAGTAGAGGTCTGCCCGGAAGGCGCCCTTTTCCACCTCCGCTTTTATGTCCTTATTGGACGCGGAGATGAACTTCACGCTGACCCGTACTTCCTTGACGCCGCCGACCCTGAAAAACCTCGATGTTTCTATTACCCTCAAGAGTTTCACCTGGAGCGACAATGGCAGTTCGCCGATCTCGTCGAGAAACAACGTCCCGTTGCCGGCGATCTCGAGGAGACCCAGCTTTCGCTCATGGGCCCCGGTAAACGAGCCCTTTTCGTGGCCGAAGAGCTCGCTCTCGATCATCGTCTCGGGAATTGCGCCGCAGTTGAGCGGGATAAAGGGCCCGTCTGCCCTCGGAGAGGCGTCGTGGATGGCCCGGGCCACGAGCTCCTTGCCCACGCCGCTTTCGCCGTAGATGACGATGGGAAAATCCGATACCGCGACCTTCTTCACGGTCTCCAGGATCTCGAGCATGAGGTGGCTCTCCGTGACGATCCCCTGGGTTTCCGACTGCCGTTTAATCTGTGTTTTGAGCCGCAGGTTTTCGCTCAGGATCTTTTTCTTCTCATACGCCTTCTCGACGATTGCCTTGAGCTCTTCTGTTTTGAACGGCTTGGTGAGGTAGTCGTAGGCGCCCAGCTTCATGGCCTGGACCGCCGTGGACACCGTGCCGTGGCCGGTAAGGATGATTACCTCGGTGGGCAGTTCCTGGGACTTTATTTTTTTCAGGACCCCCATGCCGTCCATGCCGGGCATGTTCAGGTCGAGGAGCAGCACATCATACTCGTCTTTTTCAAGGAGCCCCGCGGCGTCCGAACCGTTGTCGGTCTCGCGCACCTCATATCCTTCATCGGAAAGCTCCTTCGCCAGGACCATCCTCAGGTTTTTTTCATCGTCGGCTATGAGAATTCTGATGTTGAATGGATTCATGCGTTGGAAACCTGTGAAGAAATATTTTCTCCTCGTGATGTCCGGCCGCACCCGCACCCGATATACGGTACAACCGTTATATGATACTTCATCGATTTTTTTTGCGCCATAAAAAAGCTCATTTCCACGCAGCCTCTTGTGGAATATTGCAGGATCCCCGGGAAAGCAAGATGTCTATCCAAAGTATTATCTCGACCGCTCATTCTTCACCCTGTCTGTGTCTGTCGGGGGAAAGATCTTCTCATGCCGCATTGCAGGCCGCAGCCCGACCCGTAAAATCGTTCTCAGCGCGTGAAAATGGTGAAATTGAACGCGCACAGTGTTACAATTAACGCATCTGAAATAGCGAGGCAGATTATAGATGAAAAAAAATCAAAAGAGCCATTCCGCGCTCATTATGCGTATGCTTATGTTCACTGTGTTTCTGGCGGGAGCCGTTGCAATCGCGCACGACGCCGGCAACGACCTCCGCGGCGAACCGTTCAGTGATCCCTCGTATCTCGTGCCGATGCCCTCGGATTGGGCGAAGAAACCCATCACTTACGATCTGTGGGCTGAAAAGGAGGATGCGGACATCGCCGTCAGTCTGGAACAGGATGTATACCAGACAATCCTCCCCCTCATACAAAAATACGCAAAGGAGACAGGCTTGCACATTGCCGTCAAGGAGGGGACCTGTGGAATTGCTGCGGGGATGCTTGCCAAAAAGACTGTAGACATCGGCGGGTTCTGCTGTCCCGCGGGCAAGGAAGACCGTCTGCCCGGCCTCAAATATCATACACTCGGGATCGTGAGCAAGTCCTTTTTCGTGCACCCCGGCAACCCCGTCGAATCTCTCACCGCGGACCAGCTCACGGACATTTACCGGGGGAAAATTTTCCGATGGTCCGAGGTGAAAACACCTGCCGGTTCGCCCGGCCCTGAGCTCGTGATCAAGGCGATCGCGCGGCTCCACTGTCAACTGCGTCCCGGCCACTGGCGGCTCATGCTCGACGAGGACAAGGACTTCAGCCCCAGGATGAGCACCGTGGGGTCCATTCCCGATATGATCGCCCAGGTAGGGGCGCACCGGGAAGCCATAGGATGGGAAGTGCTCGGTATGGTCGAGCGTTATAAAAACCTGGGCAGCGTGAAGCCGATCAAGATAAACGGGATAAGCCCGAACGATTCGGAAGCCTTGGCCCGCCACCGCTATCCCTACTACCGGGTCTACAACATCACGACCTGGGAAGGGAGGGGACTCGAAAATCCGAAAGCACAAAAACTCGTTGAATATCTGATCAAGGAAGTCGAGAGCATCGACCCCGCCAGGTTCGGGTTCGCGTCTCCGGTCCGCCTCAGGAAGGCAGGCTGGAAATTCTCGGGCGACGAGCTGATCGGAGAGCCGGCAGGAGCAACGGGCAAATGAAGATGGCGCAGAACATGCTTCGACGCATCTCCCTCACCCCGAAGCTGCTGCTGCTTACGTTTCTGGTGGGCGGCGTTGTTTGGGGTATCCTGGATCATGCCCAATCGAAAAAGGTCCAGCAGATATTCGAGTCCCGTCTCGCCCAGAGACTGGCGATGCGGGCGCAGGAGGATCGCATACGTTTCGACACCTATGTGGGGGCGTATCAGCAGGCCGTAAAGCTGATCGCTTCACAGAAAAGCTTTGTCGATTATACCGCTCGCAACATCGGTCCCTCCGGTGGCAATGCGCGCACCGCATGGCATTCGGAGTTGCCCCCGTGGCTCCCCGACGCTTCGGTCATGCGCACGTTCGCCCATGTCCATTACGCGCTCCTGATCGACGCGCGCGGACGGGTGCGCGAGGTCTATCAGGGCTGGCCCGAACCGCCGCCGCCTTCATTGCTCAAGCCGTCCGAACTTCTTAAGCAATTGAGCCACAATCAGAGTCTTATGACGTCCTTCGAAGGTCTTCCCTTTCTGGTCTCCTCGGTATCGGTAAAGACCCCTCAGGGCAAACCGCTGGCGACCCTGATGCTGGCCGTAAATCTTAACGACGATTTTCTCATCTCCTCTCTGGGCGTGACGACGGAAGAGGACATCGTGGCGCTCGCTGCCGGGGACCTTCCGCACGTCATCGCGAGCAACAGACCCGAACTAATAGGGGTCGGAACGCCCGTCGAAGCGCTGAAAAAGGACTACCTCGTCACCGGCAAATCTTTTTTTGACTGGAGCAGCTCGGACCTGGTCATGCAGTTAATATCGTTTATCTCGAAGGCCGAGGCCAAAAAGCTGTACGCCGACGTTCTCGCCGCCGAGCGTCTCCAGCGCGCCATCCTGTCCTTTTCGCTCCTCCTGGCCTTCGCGGCCATCATGCTCTGGGTTACCATGCACATCAGGAGACTCACGAGTTCGATTACGAACTTTTCACAAAATACCCTGAATATCAAGCCGCCTGAAATCAGGAAAGGAGACGAGCTTCTCGTTCTTGAGAACCAGTTCGAGAATCTTATCATGGAAATCATTCAGGCGAGGGAAAAACTCGAGAAGCAGGCGGAGGAGCTCTTACGGGAGAAAACGGTCTACCTTGACAACATCCTGCATTCCTCTCCCCTGGCGATCGCCGCTACCGACCTCGATCTCCGCGTAAAGTATTTCAACACCGTGGCGGAAAAGATCTTCGGATACGAGGCCAAAAAAATCATCGGCAAAACTGTGGACGAGATCCACGTGCGAGAAAAAGTCGACCCGGGCGCCGTTGACCGGGCCAAGGAACTGGTCCGTCTCGGCCGTGATTATCATTACGTTGTCGAGCAGATGAGGGAGGGGCGCCGTCTGTTTATCGAGACCGGGATAACCGGCATTCGCGACAAGAACAACGCCCTCATAGGCTATTTCCTCATGGCGCAGGACATCACCGAGCGCAAAGAGGTGGAACGCCGGCTTGCCGTGCAGTATGCGGTGATCCAGATCCTGGCGCAGTCCGCTTCGACGGCCGGGGCAACACCCGAAATTCTCCAGTCCATTTGCGAGCATGTGGGGTGGGAAATGGGCGAGGTCTGGCTTATTGACGCCGGCTCCTCAGCGTTGCGCCGGGGCGGTGTCTGGCACGCCCCTTCCCAGGATTTCGCAGAATTCAATGCGCTCAGCAGCAGACTCTCCTTCGTGCGCGGCAGGGGCCTTCCCGGACGTGTATGGGCGGACGGACGTCCTCTCTGGATCACCGACTTAGAAACTGACCCGAATTTCCCGCGCGTCGCAGCCGCGAAGGCCGCGGGACTTCACGCTGGATTCGCGTTTCCGATCAGGAGCGCCGGAGAGGTGATCGGTGTCATGGATTTTTTCAGCCGCAACGTGCAGTCTCCGGACGAGGACCTGCTCAGGATGTTCGACGCCCTCGGCAGCCAGATCGGCGATTTTATGACGAGGAAACGGGCCGAAGAGGCCCTGGTCCGGTATTCCAACGAACTGGAGCGAAGCAACAAAGAACTGCAGATGTTCGCTTCCATCGCTTCCCATGACCTCCAGGAGCCGCTCCGCGTCGTGTCAGGATTTGCGCAGCTCCTCGAACAGAGATATAAAGGCAAACTGGACAAGAGCGCGGACGATTTTATCGGTTACATGGTGGACGGCGCCGAACGCATGCAACAGCTCATCAGAGACCTCCTTGATTATTCGCGGGTCACCACGCGCGGGAACCCCTTCAAGCCGGCGAGTTGCGACCTCGTGATGCAGAAAGCGATTACGAACCTGAAGGCCTCCATCGAGGAGAGCAATGCCGTGATCACCGCCGATCCTCTTCCCGTTGTCAAGGCCGACGAATCACAGCTTGTTCATCTGTTCCAGAACCTGATCGGGAACGCCGTCAAGTACCGGAAAAAAGACGAGCCGCCACGCGTCCACATCTCGGCAAAAAATATTTCGGATTCCGCGGTCCAATCTGCAATCCGCAATACGCAATCCGCAATGAGAGAGGGCTGGCTTTTTTCCGTCCAGGACAACGGCATCGGCATCGAGCCGCAATATTTCGACCGGATCTTCCAGGTATTCCAGCGCCTCCATAAGCGCGAAGAATACCCCGGCACGGGCATCGGCCTTGCCATCTGCAGAAAGATCGTGGAGCGCCACGGGGGCGGCATCTGGGTGAAATCGGAACCGGGAAAGGGTTCGACCTTTTTCTTCACCATGCCTGAACCGTCTGATGAGAACATCAGGCCCGACGGGACGGTCGAGGAGGCAAAGGGGGCACTATGAGCGTTACTCGAGGCGGAAGACCGGTAGAAATTTTGCTGGTTGAAGACAACCCGGCGGATGTCAGGCTGACCATCGAAGTGTTCAAAGACAGCAGGATCACGAACCACATCAGCGTGGTCATGGACGGCGAAGAGGCGCTGGCGTTCCTTTACAAGAGGGGAAAATACGCTGATGAGATCAGGCCTGATCTTGTCCTCCTCGACCTGAACCTGCCCAAAAAAGACGGCCGGGAAGTCCTGACCGAGATCAAGGCCGACCCGGAGCTGAAGACCATTCCCATCATCGTCCTGACGACATCGGACGCGGACCAGGACGTATGGAAGGCGTATGATTCCGGCGTGAACAGTTATATCACGAAACCCGTGGACCTGGAGCAGTTTATCAGGATATTCAAGTCGATCGAGGATTTCTGGCTCACGATCGTGAAACTTCCGGTGAGGTGATTGTGATGGATAATCGTCCTCTCAGGGTCCTGCTGATCGAAGACAACCCCGCCGATGCGCGGATGATCAGTGAAATGTTGAAGGGCCTGCCTGAAGGCGTCTTCGAGCTGGAATCCGTTGACAGGCTTTCCACCGGCCTTGAGCGGCTCGGGGATGGGGATGGTGAGCGGGACGTGGTGCTGCTGGACCTCTCGTTGCCCGACAGCCAGGGCTTCGACACGTTCCTCAAACTCCGGGAAAAAGCCGGCGCAGTGCCGATCGTATTGCTGACCGGTCTGGATGACGAGGCGCTTGCGGTACGTGCGGTGCATGAGGGCGCCCAGGACTATCTCAACAAAGGGCAGGTCGACGGCCATCTTCTTTCTCGCGCCATACGCTATGCGATCGAACGGAACAAGCTCATCCGAGAACTCCAGGACGCCCTGGCAAACGTCAAGACATTGAGCGGGATGATCCCGATCTGCGCATGGTGCCGGAAGATCCGCGATGATAAAGGCTACTGGGACCGGGTCGAGGCCTACATCGAAAGCCGTTCGAACGCAACGTTCACGCACGGCATCTGTCCGGAATGCTTGGCAAAGGTCCAGAGGGGGAAACAAGGCGGGCACTGACAAGCATCACACCAGTTTGTCCATCAGGGTGGACAGAAAAACCGTCATGCTGATGTAGCCGTTCATGTTGAAAAATGCCACGTCGAGCTGCGACAGGTCGTGCTCCTTCACCAGTGTATGTTCATAGACGATGAGGCACAAGGCGATGAAAATACCGGCGAGGTAGAGCCATCCAAGGGAGAGTAAATAGGAGAGCCAGAGGAGCGCTGCCATAGCCACGGCATGCGAGGCGCGGGATATCCAGAGCGAGCGTCGGATGCCGAACCGCTCGGGAATGGAGTGAAGCCCGGCCTTGCGGTCGAACTCCATGTCCTGAAGCGCGTACAGCACGTCGAAGCCGAGCAGCCAGAACAGCACCGCGGCGCCGAGAACGAGCGCGGGCGGCTCTATCTTCCCGGTGACCGCGATCCAGGCGCCGATCGGAGAAAGACAGATGGCGAGGCCGAGAAAAGCATGCGACAGATACGTGAAGCGTTTCGTGTAGGAGTAGAAAAATACGACTGCCAGCGCGACGGGCGAGAGATAAAAAGAAAGCGGGTTCAGCATGTATGCTGCAACTATGAGCAGCGCCGATGAGACCGAGGTAAATACGATCACCTGCAGCGGCGTAACAAGTCTCATGGGCAAGGCGCGGTTTTTCGTCCTCGGGTTCTCGGCATCGATGTCCCGGTCGGCCCAGCGGTTGAACCCCATGGCTGCCGAGCGAGCGCCGAACATGGCCGCGGCGATCCAGAGGACCGTACGCCAGGAAGGCAGGCCATTCGCCGCGAGCAGCGCGCCCGTAAAGGCAAAGGGAAGCGCGAAGATCGTGTGCTCGAACTTGATCATCTCGAGGATGATCTTGATTTTTTTCAGCATAATAAAACTCCAAAAAGGACTTTTACCACGGAGGCATGGAGAAATTTAATACTGATGACATGAAGTCGTCATTCCCGTGAAAACGGGAATCCAGATGTGTTCACCAACTCATCATACAGATCGTTCCAGTCAGGATTATTTTTCTCAACAAGTTCCAGCTTCCATTTCCTATTCCATTTTTTGATCTGCTTCTCACGTGTGATTGCTGTGTCTGCGGTCTGATGTACCTCATACCAGGCCAGACAATGAACACCATACGTTTTTGTAAACCCTTCAACAAGACTGTT
>Ga0326726_10004632_pt1 | contig 12538 bp, 13 predicted proteins | sample MHFenrmetagenome_2_FD_207603 | JGI IMG/M metagenome (GOLD analysis project Ga0326726, IMG submission 207603) | Lab enriched peat soil microbial communities from Michigan Hollow, Ithaca, NY, United States - MHF15MN | ecosystem: Environmental > Terrestrial > Soil > Wetlands > Peat | place: USA...
CGCGTCAAGAGAATGCGGCGGAGTTCCCAGCCAAGGGCGGCAAGCGTGTTCATGGTTGCTCCTCACCACACTCTGGCAAAATGGACATCGGGCCTACATTCTCCCAGGAAATCTGCTTCACGATTTCCTGGGAGAATCGACTCAACCTGTGTGTTGTCGACTGGGCCCGGTCCGGGAAGGAAGAACCGCGAAGGAGATTCCTTCTTCCCAAAACAGGCCCGATGTCCATTTTGCCAGAGTGCAGGTTCATTTTGCAGAATTCAGTCCACATCGATTACACCCGGACCTATCACGGCCACGAAGCCGGCTTGGTCGAGGGTCCGGCCCCGGTATTGACGAAAGACTTCGGCCAGCCGGGTCCGTACCGCCTCTTTGCCGATACGCGCCTCGGCCTCCAGCAGGCGGACCGGCAGTACGTTGTAGGCCGCGCTCTTGGCCTCGCCCAGGAGCAGCTTCTCGCGCAGTGCGGGTCTCATGCGTTCGAGCGCGCCGGGGTCTTTGCGCCAATAAGCGTTCTTTCGCCCGGCGACCGAGCCCCGCCAACTATTCGAAATGATCTGGGCGAGCTGGGGCGGGAATCGCGCTGCCAGATACTGATAGGTGACGTACTCCGTGAGGCCTTCGGACGACCAGGCGCCGGAATCGTCGATGGCCACGCCGGAGCCCCACCACTGGTGGCCCAGCTCGTGGGCGAGAATCGTCAGGTCGCGGAGAACGTAGCGCCAATCGGTGTTCGGATCGGCCACCTTGGCCCGGTTCAACATGTACTCGGCTATGGTCGCCACGTTCAGGGAGGAATGGCCGCCCGGCTTGTAAACGGAGTTCTCCACGATCTTCAGCGGCATGTCGTCGAAGGGAGATGGGCCGATCAGTCCCTGATAGAACTCGAGGATATCGCGGATACGGTCCGTGACCTTCGCCGCGCGGATGTACGTCGCGTGCCGGGGACTGAAGTAGAACTCCACGACGGCCGAGCCGACCTGGAACGTCTCCCGCGTGTACTCAGCGGCGAATAGGCCCAGCGCCAGTTGCGGACAGGCGGCCGCGAAATGCCAGGTCCGCATTTGCCCATCCTCCGTCGTGGACTCCAGGCGGCCAGGCGTGACTACGGTCAGATTCGCAGGCGCGGTCACGGAACCGGAGACCTGGATGGGCGTCCGCGCCTGCGTAAGCGGCTCGAAGAGCCAGTGACAGTTCTCCAGGAGATAGATGCTGCGGTCGGTGATGTAGCCGGGGAAGCCTCCCGGTGCCGGGTAGCGAATCCGCCCATGGTATTGCAGGTGAACCTCGGCCCGCGGTCCCGTCGGCAACTCGACCGCGATCCGGTCGGTCTTGGGCACCCGGGTCCACGCCGCCTCGGTCCCATTGATAGTCAGCGCATCGAGGCCGAGACCCGTGTTCGTGATGAACTCCATCGGGGCCGAGGCATGATCTTTGACAAACGAATAGCGAACATCGGCGGCCAGGCTCTTGGTCTGGGGGTGCAGCCGAGTGTGGCACTCGACCGACTCCAGCCAAATCTGCTGAGCACGCGGCAGGTCCCGCCGCAGCGCGCTATCGTTCGGGAACAGGTACGGCTCGCGGGTGTAGACCCAGACCGTGATAGCCACCGCGACCAAAGCGGCGGCGGGCACAACGCCTCGACCCGTGTTCCGGATCAGCGAAGCACGGATGGTGAAACCCGGAATCCGCCGGAACCAGAACGCCAGCAGTACGGCACTGACTGTCACACACAGCCAGAACAGGCGATTGTAGACCGCCAGACGCCCGACCGGCTCGATACCGCCAAAGTCCGAGTACACCGAGGCAACCGTCTGGACCCACCGCAGGAGGTAGTTGCGCGCAGTGAAGCCGAAGAAATACAGGGTGCCGAAGGTGAGAAAAGCAATATCGAGGCTTTCGAACATCAAGTCCAACGCCGCCGCGATGAGCGTGGCAAACCAGATCGCCGGCAGCAAGATCAGCCCCATACTGAACAGGTACGGCGGCAGTTCCCACGCGGTGGCGGTCAGGAAGCGGTGCGTTACGAGCGCGACCACGAAGCACAGCAGCGCCGTCACGAGTCCAAGAATGAGAAGGGCCACAATCCGCGCGGCGAGGACGACGCCATATCCGGCCGCGGCGTCGACAATCGCGCGGCTCTGTTGCCGCCGGTCCCGGCTCAGGACCAATAGCGTGAGCATGGCGAAGAGCGCAGCTCCCACATAGGCGCCGTATTGGGCGGCTCCCAACGACATCGTAAAGGACGTCAGGCCCATGCCGTGGAATTGCAGATCGTCGGAGCGATCCACCGCTTGCATGCCGAAGACGGCCAGGACGACCGTCAAGACGACGGCCAGCTTGGCGAACGTCGAGCGCAGCAGCAGGCGGAATTCATTGCCTATCATAGCGACAGCGTTCATTGGGCGGCTCCATTTCCCATGCAGTAGATGTAGGCGTCCTCCAGCGTAGGCGTGGCCGGCCGGCAACCTTGGGGCAGATCGTGCCCCACGATCCGGCAGGAGGCCCCCTGGGACGTGATGACCCGCCCGGTGATGCGGAACCGGCCGTCGAGGGCCGCCTCGCCCTCACCGTGGACTTCGACCACGCCGATGTGGCCTTCCGCCCGCCGGACCAGCTCACTCGGCGTACCGTCGAACCGGATGCGGCCCTGGTGGAGCACGATCAGGCGATTGCAGATCGATTCCACGTCTTCGATGATATGGGTTGACAGGATCACCAGCCGGCGGCCGGCGTCCCGCGAGAACAGGTTGCGAAAGCGGATGCGTTCCTCGGGGTCCAGACCGACCGTGGGCTCGTCCACGATCAGCAGCTCCGGGTCACTGAGCAAGGCCTGAGCAATGCCCACCCGCTGCTTCTGGCCGCCGGAGAGGGTCCGGATACGGTCGTCCGCCTTCTCGGTCAAGGCGGCGCGCTCGAGGCACGACTCGATCGCCTGGCGATGCGGCGCGGGCAGGCCCTTGAGACAGGCCATGTAATCCAGGAACTGGCGAACGGTCAGTTCCTCATACAGGCCGAAACCCTGCGGCAGATAGCCCAGTCGTCGCCGGAAGGCTTTGCCCTGCCGCTGGAGGTCCGCCCCATCGACCCGGATGCTCCCGGCCGAGGGCAGCATCTGGCCGACGAGAAGCTGCATCAGCGTGGTTTTGCCGGCTCCATTGGGACCCACCAGCCCGATCATGCTGGGGCTCTCCAGGCTCAGGCCGATCCGGTCCAGCGCCCGGTGGTCCCGCCCGTACACTTTCTGCAAGTCGTCAATTTCAATGCGCATACGCAACTCCGATCCTGTCCGGCAGCTCTTGCTGCGGTCAACCGATGCCTGTGTCCACGATAACTGTCGGTCCAGACTGCCAATCATCGCCGGAAATATCAGAATTGCGGCTAAAAAATGCAACTTCCGGGGAACCCGTGCATTATCATAGATGGAGACCGGCTCCGGAGCAGTGCGATGGCGGACAACGCATTAGAGTGCGGCGTGGAATCTCGGCCCGAGACCGTTGATGACGACCAAACCCTGGTTTCGGCGGCCCAATGGGACACAGACGCGGCGGGCAGACTCTACGACAAGTATTACCGCGAGGTTTTCGGCTATGTCTATCACTGCACTCTGGATTATGCCGCCACTGAGGACCTGACGTCGAACGTCTTTCTTGCGGTCTTTCGGCACCTGGGACGCTATCGCTGGCGGCAGGTCCCCTTCCGGGCCTGGCTCTACCGCATCGCCACGAACGAAGTGCGGATGTTCTATCGCCGGCACAAGCGAGATCGGGTGGCACGGCCAAACTCGTTTGACCCTGCTTATTCAGACGCATTCGGTGGCACGGAAAGACACGCTCAAGCTGCGCTTGGGCGTGCCACCCACATAGCGGAAGACTCGGTCCCCTCCGCCGACGAGGGTCCGGCGGCGGCCGAGGAGTATCGCCTGCTCCACCAGGCGATGCAGGAGCTGCGCTTCAAGTATCGCACGGTGATCGTCCTGCGGTACTTCGAAGGCAAAACGCTGGCCCAGATCGCCGAGATCACCGGGGCCAGAGAGGGCACAATCAAGTCCCAGTTGCATCGCGGACTGGTCCAATTGCAGGAAATCCTGATTCATCGGGGTATTCTGCCCCGATAGCGGGGAACAGAATTATGGCCACAAATGTAGAACGAGTTGAGCGATACCTCCGAGGCGTTGCCATGCCGGACTATATATCGGCACGGCACCGTCAGCAATTGCGCCGGCGGATTCTCGGAGAGATCGGAAATAAACGAACGATACCGGTGCCAGACAAGATCTGGAATATCGCAGTAGCGGCCGTCGTTCTGGTGTGCCTTGGGGGCGCCGTGGGAACAGTCATCGACGTGAGATACCGCAACGCGGGCCGGCAAGCCGATAGCATTGAGCGGCCCATCAGCGAAGACTCGCAGAACGTGTACGTGCCGAACACCGCGATCCTGGAGGCGAACGGCGTCATGGAGGCAGTGCAGACGGCTACAGAGCCTGCGGAGGCCGATCTTGTGCCGGAACAGGACGATATCGAAGTCGTCATAGTAGGAACGAACGATCATTCGCCCCTGATCGAAGTGGAGGCGGGTGGCCACCCCGACAACCGTTCGCCTCTCCGGTACGCGGTAGCCAAGGGCCGCAGAACCGTGGTGGGCGTCAGCAATCAGTCACTCCCGCTGACGAGGCTGTCGCAGGTCGACTGGGCCGAGCTGAGCCAACTTCGGCAAACAGGCAAGGGAGAGAACCTGGGCACGCAGGAAAGACAATGGAAGGGACGTGCCTTCGTGTTCCAGCGCGAACGATATACCCTTCGAAATGGAACCAGAGTCATCGTGTCCGCCGGCGTGCCGAAGGATGCGCCGTAGGGAAAGGAACCAGGATGAAACGTGCGAGTCTGTTGCTGATTGTCGGTGTCGTGGTGGGTCTGGCGGTCCTCGGGGTGGGGGCCGTGGCGCCCATACCTTCGCAGAAGCCTTCTGAGATTGAACAGCTCAAAAAGGAGGTGGCGGCCCTCCGTCAGCGGGTCGAGTCTCTGGAACAGCGGCTCACGCTACGTGTCATTCCCCTATCTTCCCAAGACGGCAAAGCCCTGCCAGGCGTGATCGATCCGTATCATCGGGTGCGTCAGGTACCCCCGAATTCGAGGCCGTTCGAATTCAATGGTATGACATACTACATCGTGCCCATCAACAGTACACACAAGCTTTCCGGCGAGGCCGAGAAGCAGACGCCGCAAAACGGGACTCCGGCAGGGTCTGAAGCACCGGACAAGCAGTAGGCGGCACGCCGCAGATCGCCTCCTATGTGGATCAGCTCAGAAGCCGCATGAAACGAATGAACGGATCACCGGCCAGAGTATGCATCCACCGCTCGTCCGCTGTGATTACCGTGCCGTCAAGCTCAACAGCCAGAGCCAGATACAGGCTATCGTAGACTGGACGCTTGGTCGCGATAGCGATTTCCAGGGCGGAAGCCAGCAAGAACGCGCTGTCATGGACTTCCAAGGGCATCAAGAGGAAATGCTCGATCATATCCGAGGCCTCTTGGGCATCGAGCACCCCTCGGGCATGAAGCTTCCAGGCAATATTGCCCACCTCGGCATGGATGAGGTCCGGAGCGGCAAGCCGATAACGACCATCCAACAGTTGCAGGGCAACCGATGCATTCGGCTCCGGCAAGAACCACTTCGCCGCCACACCGGCATCTACCACCAGCGGCTTCATCGCTGCCGGTCCTGGCGGAGAAGGTCGGTGATGTCGGGAAGCTCGCGCCCAGCCAGCTTCTTGTGCCACTGCTGAGCCAGTTTCCGAGCGTCGCTAAAGCTCATGCCCGCGGCATGGGTGAGGATCAGCTTGGCTTCCCCCTGGAGACTGCGACCGTGCCGCCGGGCGCGTTCCTTCAGCCGTTCTACCGTTTCATCGTCGAGGTCACGTATCAAAATCCGAGCCATAAAACATTCTCCACATGTATGCTATCATAATGATAGCACGGAAAAGCACTCCTGTCAAGCCGAAGAAGAAACAAGCGCAGATCACCTGACGTGGAGAAAGACGCGAAGATTCTTGTGCCCCAGGCGGTAGTCTAACCGTGATAATAGGGAACCACGCCCGCAGCGCCGCTGCGCGTCGGGGATCGTTGGGATGAGAGTAACGGCGTTCGCGAATGTTCGAAGATGAGCTGCTCAAGCTGAGATTCAAGGCCGGCAGCCTCGATGCGCTGCAGCGGATCTATCAGAAGTACCGTGACTATCTGCTGACGCTGGCGATGGCCTTGGTGAACGACGGCGCCACGGCGGAGGACATCGTGCACGATGTGTTCGTATCGTTTGCCCAGTCGAGCGGCAAGTTCCGCGTGCACGGCAGCCTGCGGGCGTATCTGGCCACGTGCGTGGTCAACCGGGTCCGCGATCAGATGCGGGCGAGGAAACGGCGGGGCCAGATTCTCGACGAAGAGGCACCGCTGGAGTCGGACTTCGATCCGCCGGATACGCGGATTCTATCCGACGAGCAGTCGCGCCAGGTCGCTCGGGCCCTGGCCCGGCTTCCCGACGAGCAGCGGGAAGTCATCGCCCTGCACCTCAACGGGCAACTGAAGCTCCGGGAAATCGCCAGGCTCCAGAATATCCCGCTCACGACCGTGCGCGGCCGCTATCGACACGGAATCGAGAGACTGCGGTCTATACTGAATGGGAGACTTTGAGATGAAACCCGCAGAGGAGATGAAGCGAATTGTCAAGAAGATGTCCTTCTGGGCCGGCCCCGAGACGAACGAGCATCTCTGGGCCGACCTCGCGAAGGCGCGGGAACTGCGCGAGAACGCGCAACCGGTCCCGGCCCGGGCGAATACCAGGAGATGGAGTATGAGACACCCGATTTCGAAATGGGCCGTGGCCACCCTGATTGGCGTCGGCGGCATTGCGGCAGCGGTGGTAGCCGTGAACGTTGGGCAGTACTACTTTGAAGGAAAGCAAGCCGATGGGACCTATCAGTTCCGCAGCGAACAGGCGTGGGTCTCTGGAACCGTGCGCGACGCCAACGGTGTGGAACAGCCTCTCATCACCAAACGCGTGACCTCGGTCACGGTCGGTCCGGACAGCCCGGATGGCTCGCTCGATGTGGAGCAGACCCGCAAGGATCTGGAGGAAGTCGACCGTCTGCGTCAACAGGACCTCAGGTACTTGCGGGGTGTGATCGAGACGGAGACAAGTGGTGGTTTCCACAGGACTTTCCTGTACGACTACACCCTCTCGAACGGGCGAACCGTCTGTATGAACGAGGGCGATCCGGACCACAAGGAGGGGACACACCTGACCGCAGCCCAATGGGACGAATTGAACGAACTCCGACGGGCAGGGAAAGGGCAAGACGCCGGCACGGAGGAAAAGCAAGTCAAGGGCCGCCTGTTCTCCTTCCAACGGCAGCGGTTCGTCCTGAGCGACGGCACCGAGATCATCCAGTTCGAAGGCACGCCGAAAGACCACCAGTGATTGCGCTCGCACCTTCAGCCTTCCCCGGGCCGGGTCTGCATGATCCGGCCTTTTCTTTGGCGCGGATTATGTAAAATGGGTGGGCTCATCCGTGATATGAGGTGAGAACGTTCTCTTACCCGGGTTCGTGAGATGATGATGATCGAGGATGAACTGCTGAAGTGGCGATTTCGGCGCGGCAGCCGGGAGGCGCTGGCCCGCATCTATGAGAAGTACGTCCACCTGCTGCTGAGCGTCGCGCTGGGCCTCTTGAACGATCCACACGAAGCGGAGGATGTGGTCCAGGATGTGTTCGTCACGTTCGCCCGGGATGCGGCGGACTTTCGCCTCCACGGCAGTCTCAAGGCGTATCTCGCGACGTGCGTGGTTAACCGGGCCCGGGACCGGGTGCGCAGCGAGCGGGCCAGGCAACGCCTCGCGGATGGATGCACAACGATGCCCTTGGGGGCGGATGAGGCAGATCGGTCCCTCGTTTACAGCGAGCGGTGCGAGCGGCTCAGCCGTGCCTTGGCCGAACTGCCCTATGAGCAGCGTGAGGTCGTCGTCCTGAAGATCAAAGACGGCCTGAAGCTCAAGGACATCGCCCGGCTCCAGAACGTCTCGATCAGCACGGCGCACGGCCGGTACCGGTATGGCATGGACAAGCTCAGGGCTCTTTTGAATGGTGAGATCTGACCATGAGAGACGAAGACAAGTTCGAAGACATCGTCGGGAAGGATTTGGACGTCCGGGCGAGCGACGGAACGTACGACCGGATGTGGGACATCGTCCTGAGCGCCCACGGACCCGCAAGGACAACCGAATCGGCGGCAACGCTGATCCTCACAGGGAGGACAATCATGAGAAACCCAATCGCAAAGTGGGCCGCCGCGGCGGTCATCGCGCTGGCGATCTTGCTGCCCGTCGGCTACGCGGCCGTCGAAGCGGTGGTCAAGTACTTCACGATCTCGGAGGGCCGTGTCTCCTTCGAGATTCAGGAACCGAACTACGCCGCGGGCTCCATGGCGAGTCGCAGCATCAGCGTGGGCGGCACGAGTATTACCACCGAGGAGGAAGCGCGAGCCGGCTTGGAGGAGTTCTACCGGCTCTACCGCGAAGGCAAGGCCCAGGAGATCCAGCCGGGGCTCTGGCAGGTGACGCTCGCCAACGGCGCGGTTTTCAACTACAACGGTAATCCAAAGTGGGGCACGCCCGAGTTCGCCGCCGCGCAAAAGAAGCAGCTCGAGGAAATCAACGCGCTGCGAACAGCCGGCAAGGGCGAGAGAACACTTCTGGGGGAGGCGGAGCGGAACGGCCAGACGCTGCGTATCTACGAGGTCCGCTACACCCTGTCCAGCGGCGAGGCTGTGACCGTCACGGAGATGATGAACCTGGACGGCAGCGCGGGCGGCATGGGCGGGGGGTTCGGCGGAGGGGAATCCGTCCCCTAATGTCCAACCTCAATAAAGGCGATTCGCCAAGTAGATATCTTTCAGGAGAAGCGCTATGAATAAGCCGGTGGTCAGACATGCGATTGCCGTGGCGGTTGTTGCCGCCGTCATGTTGAGCCTGTTCGAGTTCATCACCCCCTACTCATCTGCCATCGTCCGGGCCCAGGAGAAAAAGGGGGAGGAAAAGAAGAAGGAGGAGGCCGGCCCGGGATTCACGTATCGCGAGCGGCTAACCCACCAGCAGCCAGGATTGCCCCAGCCTTTTGAGACCCTGGCGATACTTCGCGTGAGTCCCGAGTACGGCTCCCGAAAGGACGTGTACGCCCAGGGCAAGGTTGCCTCGTCTGAGTATTACAATTATGCGGACGGCACGAAGATAACCTTGTACCACTCCGGCATGTGGGCCAAAACGTACACGCGTCAGGATGGACCCAAAGGGCCGCCTCCTTCCGGACCGACCTACGATCCGAGGCCTAGGATCAAGAAAGCTGTGGCGGGCGAGCACAAGAAACTCGGCCGCCGGACGATCGACGGCGTCCAGGCCGACGGGATCGAGGTCCCCGAAACCTCCAGTACGGTCGCCGGTACGTCCATGGGTGGGTCCGGGTCCATGTCCAGCGGGGGCGTTAGCAGCGCCCCGTCCGCGACCGTTCGAAGCATTAAGGTCGATGTCACCACGGTCTGGCAGTTCTGGTCCAGCGTGGAGACCGCCTCCCCCGTCCTTGTGGAGGAGAACATGGCCGCCGCTAATGGCGCGTTCCGGCAGAAGACGATCCTCGATCAGTTCCGCTGGAATATCCGAATCGATCCGAATGAGTTCAAAGCCAAGATTCCACCTGACTATCAACGTGTTGATGCGCAGCAACTAGGGCAAAGAGCCGGGGGAAGTATGGGCGGATTCCGTCAGGGCCCGGCATCCGGTCCCGCTGCGACGCCCCAATCAAGGCAGAAGCCGCGCAGGTAGGGGGCGGGTTTGAAACCCGCCCGCGTACGGACAACGGGAAACATAAGATGGGAACACTGTGGCAAGATGTCCGTTACGGGATGCGGATGCTCGTGAGGAGCCCCGGCTTCACCGCCGTGGTCGTGGTGATTCTGGCCGTGGGCATCGGGGCCAACACGGCCATTTTCAGCGTCGTCAATGCGACCTTGCTGCGGCCTTTGCCTTACCTCCATCCGGAGCAACTGGTACAGGTCAAGAAGGAACTGACCAAAGACTCCCAACGGGAAGTCAGGGAATTCATCGGGGATGCCGAATTCCTCGCCTGGCAGCGGGAGAACCGCGTCCTGGCAGCGCTGGCCGCCTATAACGTCACGGAGTCGACCCTGATTGGGGGCGAGAGGGCCCAGCGCGTCCGGTGCGGCAAGGTCACGGCGGGCTTCTTCTCGCTGTTGGGTGTGCCCCTGCCGCTGGGACGGGCTTTTCTGCCCGAGGAGGACCAACCCGGCGCCCCGCCGACGGCCATCCTGACGCATGACTTGTGGCAGAACTGCTTCGGGGCGGATCCCGCCATCATCGGCAAAACCGTCCTGCTGGATGAGCGCAGTCATACGATCGTGGGCGTTCTGCCCGCTGGCTTTCAATTTGTGGAAACCTTCGCCCTGTATGTGCCCCTGGTGCTGAACGAGCGCCCGGCGTTTGGTCCGGGGGGAGGCCCTCATTTTGGACGTCCCGGGTCCTCCGTGATCGGCCGGCTTGGGCCCCAGATCAGCCCGGCCCAGGCGCAGGCCCATCTCGACGCGATCTCCCAGGCCGGCGCCGAGCCGGGACAGCAGAGCCGCGTGCTCCTCGTCCGTCTGCACGAGCAGGTAGCCGGCGGGGCCAAGCTGTCCCTGTATGTTCTGCTGGGCGCGGTTGGCTTTGTGCTGTTGATCGCGTGTGCGAACGTCGCCAATTTGCTGCTCGCCCGCGTGGCCGGTCGGCAGCGGGAGATGGCCGTCCGCGCCGCCGTGGGGGCCGGACGGTGGCGGATTGTCCGTCAACTTCTGGTCGAGAGCATTCTGCTGGCGCTTCTCGGCGGCGCCGGCGGCCTGCTGCTGACGTACGTAGGCATGCATTGGCTGCGCGCCTTCAGTGTGGTCAATTTGCCGCAGTTCGCTCGTATTCACGTCGACCGCTGGGTCCTGGCGTTCACGATGCTCGTCGCGCTCGCTACCGGCCTGATCTTCGGGCTCATTCCGGCGTGGGAGACCTCTCAGGTCCGCTTGGTGGAATCGCTGAAGGAGGGCGGTCCGCGCGCTACGCAAGGCCGGTCCAGTCAACGCCTGCGCAGCGTGCTGGTGGCTTCGGAAGTGGGCCTGGCGCTGGTTCTTCTGATCGGTGCGGCTCTGCTATTGAAGAGCTTCCTGATCCTGCAGGGCATCGACCCAGGCTTTCGACCCGACCGCCTGTTGTTGCTCACCGTCCAACTGTCGTCGTCGCGGTACCCTCAGCCCAATCTCCAAGCCGGCTACTTCGAAGAGGTGCTGGGCCGGCTCGGTACCATCCCCGGCGTGGAGGCCGTGGCGGCCAGCGTCAGTCCGCCGCTGACCCATGGGGGCATGGGATCGTTCTTCCAAGTGGAAGGGCAAGCTGTCTCCGACAGACCCGGTCCCGACTCCTTTGTCCAGCTCGACATGGTCAGCGCCGACTACTTCCGCGTTTTGGGGATTCCGCTGCGGCGCGGTCGCTTCTTCACGGAGCAAGACCGCCGCGGCACGCCGGGGGTCGTCATCATCAACGAAACGCTGGCCCGGAAGTATTTCCCGGACGAGGACCCGGTTGGCAAGCGGGTCCAGGGTGGCCCTGGCGGATCGGAGTCGTTGACGATTGTCGGCGTGGTCGGGGACGTGTACCAGCACGGTGTGGCTGTCAAGACCGGGCCGCAGTGCTACGTGCCCTACGTGCAAGCCGGTTTCCCGCGGATGAGCCTCGTGGCGCGGACCGCCGGAGACCCCCTGCGGTTGGCGGCCAGTGTGCGCCGCCAAATCGAGAGCGCGGACCGCGACCAGCCGGTGTTCGACATCCAGACGCTGGAACAGCGACTGTCCAACCAGATGGCGCCGCGCCGCACCAAGATGATCCTGTTGGGCACTTTCGCCGTACTGGCAACCGTCCTGGCGGCCGCAGGGATCTTCGCCGTGATCTCGTACACGGTCGCGCAGCGCACCCACGAGATCGGTGTGCGCATGGCTCTGGGAGCCCAGGGTGGCCATATCCTTAAGCTGGTGATCAGGCAGGGCATGGTGATGACTCTGGCGGGCGCGGGGGCAGGGCTGTTGGCGTCCCTCTGGCTCACGCGCTATCTGGCCAGCATGCTCTATGGGATCAAACCGGCCGATCCGCTGACCTTTTGTGTCGTTGGGGTCCTTCTCGTGGGTGTCGCCCTGTTGGCGTGCATTCTGCCGGCGTGGCGCGCGACGCAGGTCGATCCCGTGATCGCGTTGCGAGGGGAATGACGAGGAGCGCCGCAACATCGGGCGGCGAAGATCAATCTGATGGTGGCGCTGCCGTACGAAGGAAAGAAGTCGTCATAGCCGCACCGTGAACGCCGAAAAGACCAGCCCACGAGGCCGACTCCGGCAGGACGAGATGATTGGCGGCAATGGTGCCGTTGCCTTCGCCGTGCCGTCCGAGACACACATTCCCACACG
>Ga0326726_10004633_pt1 | contig 12535 bp, 13 predicted proteins | sample MHFenrmetagenome_2_FD_207603 | JGI IMG/M metagenome (GOLD analysis project Ga0326726, IMG submission 207603) | Lab enriched peat soil microbial communities from Michigan Hollow, Ithaca, NY, United States - MHF15MN | ecosystem: Environmental > Terrestrial > Soil > Wetlands > Peat | place: USA...
TGAACTTCGCCTGCGCACCGATGTAGTGGTCTCCCTCGACCGGGCTACCGGACGCAGGCCGGGTCCGGTGCCGCGCAGTAGAGATGGACCGACAGCACCGCGAGCCAGGCCCAGCCGACAACCACTGCGAACCAGATGCCCAGGGTTGGCCCGACCGGAATCAAAAAGCCACCGAAGAATCCGATCACCACGCTCAGGCCGGAAAGCGTCGAGAGCCGCGCCATCGACGGCGCCGCGCGGCGCGACATCGCCCGCGCCGCGAAGAAGCAGCTGAGCGCGAGGGAGACGAATCCGAGACCTCCCGCAATGAAGTGGACCAGCCCCATCGTGCTGATCGACGTGGGCGGTCCTATTGGTGTGCCCACCGGAAACCCGTCCATCGGATCCGCGCGAAACACGGCCGCCACGAGCATGCTGGCGCCGAAGGCGCCGAGGAACCCGCTCGCGGCGAGCGACCGCGGTCCCAGCACGCGCTTGAATCCCACCGCAGCGGCCACCACCATCAGACCCGTGAGCACGAAGTTCGCCGTCTGAGCCCATCCTCCCGGTCCGTTGGCGAGCACGCTGAGCGGGTGCCGGGCGAAGTCGAATCCGTCGCGGACAAACGCCTGGACCAGGCCGACGGTGAGATAGAACGGGCCCGCCAGCACCCCGTAGCCAAGCAGGGATCGCGTGACCGCCGCGCCGCGATCGAATGCTGGTTTCATGGGTTGAACCTTCGTCATCTTCACCTTCACAGTATAATAGTGCACTCATGAGTGCAACATCTAGTCGACGCGCACGTGCCAGGAAAACTGCTGGAAGGAAGCGACGCAGGTTTGCCGGCCCGCGCGCCGACGACCCGCGCGTCGTCCGGACGCGGGCGGCCGTGGTCGATGCGGCGCGCACGCTGTTCATGCGCAACGGGTATTCGGGCACGACCATGGAGGACATCGCGGCGCTGGCCGGCCTCGCGAAACGGACGGTTTACAACAACTACCCGGACAAGGGCGCGCTCTTCAACCAGATCGTCCTGGACGTCATCGCCTTCGCCGAGGAGTTCGCTCGCGGGCTGCGCGAGGAGTTCACCACAGGGATCACCGCCGCGAACCTGCACGCCGCGCTCGACGGTCTGGGTCGCCGGCTTGCACTCACCATCCTGCGCCCCGAAGTAATCGCGCTCCGGCGGCTCCTGATCTGCGAGGCGCGGGCGTTGCCGACACTGGCCCGGGACTATTTCGATCGGGTTCCCGGTCAGGTGATGGAAACCCTGGCGTCAGGATTCGAGCAGTTGAGATCCGCGGGGCTGCGAGTGGCGGATGGCCGACGGGCCGCTTCCCAGTTCGCCTATCTTGTGGTCGGCGAGCCCCTGGACCGCGCGATGCTCGTCGGGACCGCACCACCCAGGGAACAGGTCATCGCCTACGCCCGGGATGGAGTCGAAACGTTCCTGGCGCGATACGGGACGACGCGCAGCGGCAGCCGGCGAAAGAGATGAAGCTAGAGGATCTCTTCGATGATATGAACCGGCCCGTCAGGGCGAATCTCCCCGATGCCGACGGCAAGCAGGCGATTGAGGAACGCGTACTTCGGCGCGGTGGTCTCGAAACGCGGCACCGTGCGGAAATAGTGGTTCGCGTCGTCGCGCACGCCGGTGAACGTCATGTGAATCAGGGCGTCGTCGTCGGTCTCGAGCGTGACCCGCAGGTCAAGCGTGAAGGTTCCGTTGCCGTCGGCCGTGACCCAGTCGCCGCCGCCGGCGAGCACCTTGCCGCGAAGGCGCTCGCCTTCGAACGAGCCGCCGGTGACAGGAAAGATCGTGAGCGTGCCCTGCGGCGTCGAGCCAATATCCTGCGTGGCGGACGTCGCCAGACGCAGGACCATCAGCGGACGAGAGTTGACAGCGTCGCTCATTTCAGAGCACCTCGTGAATTGTGTAGATCGGGCCTTCCGGGCGGCGATCGCCGCTCGCCACTGCGATCAGGCGATTCAGGAAGAGGTACGCGGGGTGCGCCGTCTCGAAGCGCGGCATGGTCCGGAAGTAGTAGGTCGAGGGATCGACCGTTTCGCCGCGTCCGATTGCCGCGATGATCTCGGGCGGCCCGTGACGCAAGCCAAACGAACGCATCGAGATGAGCGCGCCATCATCGGTCCGGAGGGTGACGCGAAGGTCCATTTCCAGCACGCCGTCCGAACGAAGAAGCTGCCAGTCCGCGCTGCCATCCGGCAAGATGGTGCCGCGAAGACGCGGACCCTCGAACGTCCCGCCGCCCAGAGGCGCGGTCCGGCGCGTGCCATGGGGCACGGCGCCGATGTTCAGCACCGTCCCGACCTTCACGCGCATCGTCATCAGCAGCCGCGTGTTCATCGTTCTTGATCCACGTCGATCACCTTGATCCACTCGGCCGCATCGGCGATGGCCTCCAGCTCATGTGGCACTGACGGAGTCGCGGGTACGCTCGCTGCATGTGGCGTTCCCCAGGATCGCCTTCGTGCAATCGCCTGCCACGCGCATCCTTCGTACGTCGCCGCCTACGACAGTGGGTCACGGAGGTTGGGAAGTTGTCCCAACAGTTTGACGTCGTGTGTCTCGGCGGGGGCGTCGCTGGGGAAGCGATCGCGGTCGGTCTCCGGGACAGCGGGCTGACACTAGCGGTTGTCGAGCGAGAGCTGGTGGGGGGCGAATGCCCGTACTGGGGCTGCGTGCCTTCCAAGACCTTGCTTCGCTCAGGCGAAACGTTGAGCGAAGCCGCGCGTGCTCGCACTCTGTCTGCCTCACGAGTGGAATGGACCGTCGACTTTCCCAAGGTGTCGGAACGAGTGCTGTGGATGGCACGAAGGCTCGACGACAGCCGGCCTGCTGCCGCGATGGAGGCGACCGGCGCCCGGCTCTTCCGAGGCGAAGGGAAACTGACGGACCTGCGCACTGTCGCGGTGGGAAGCGAGCAGCTCATTGCGCGGCGCGCGGTGGTCATCGCCAACGGGGGCACTGCGGCGATCCCGCCCATCCCCGGCCTGGACACCGTCGAGTTCTGGACCAACCGTCAGGCGGCGATCCCGCGCGAGCTGCCGGTGTCGCTCGCGATCCTCGGCGGCGGCCCCATTGGCGTCGAGTTGGGGCAGGCGTTCGCGCGTCTCGGTTGCAGGGTCACCGTGATCGAAGCCGGACCGAGGTTTCTTGGCCTCGAGGAACCAGAGGCGGGAGCCGCGCTCCGGCCACACCTCGAAGCGGACGGCATGATGCTGGTGATCGGAGACCCCTGCGTCGGCGTCGAACAACCGCTCATGGGACCCTCGCGCGAGCGGTCCGCCGTCGTGGTCCACTTGAAGTCCGGAGGCGCGGTACGTGCAGACCGGTTGCTGGTGGCCACGGGCCGCCGCCCCAACGCGGAGGCCTGGCGCGCGACGGGACTCGCACAAACAGAGCGCGGGTGGTTGAAGGTGGATCCGGCGACGCTCGAAGCGCAGCCCGGTGTCTTCGGCGCCGGCGACATCACGGGACTCGGCGGGTTCACGCACCTCGCCTACTACCACGGCCAGGTGATCGCGCGCCGATTGCGGGGCCTGGACGCGAGAGCCGATCACACAGCGGTCCCTCGCGTGACATTCACCGATCCCGAGGTTGCTTCGGTCGGACTCTCGGAAGCCGCCGCGCGCGCGACAGGCATCGACGTGGTCGTCGCCACCGCCGATCCCGCCGAGGCCGCGCGCGGGTACATCCATGACTTTCACGGCGGCGCGCTCAAGCTGATTGCCGACCGGGAGCACGGCGTGCTGATCGGCGCGACGCTGGTCACACCGCGCGCCGGCGAGATCCTCGGCGAACTGGTCCTGGCGATCAAGCTGCGGACGCCGCTCGCCGCGCTCGCCGACGTCATTCACCCTTTCCCGGCGTTCAACCGGGTGCTGGGCGCAAGCCTGGAACAACTCGCTGCGAAGTTTGCGTAGCAAATATGGAGGTCACAATGGGCAGTACACAAACGATCAATGAACCGGCCACCAGAATCCCAACCGCTGCGACGGCCGATCTGAAGCTTGAGGTCGTCGTCATTCCAGTGTCCGACGTCGATCGCGCCAAGCGCTTCTACGCGAACCTCGGGTGGCGGCTGGACGCCGATTTCGCATTCGAGAATGGTTTTCGGGCCGTCCAGTTCACGCCACCCGGCTCGGCGTGCTCGATCCAATTCGGCACAAACATCACGCCGGCCGCGCCTGGCTCGGCCCAGAGTCTTTACCTGGTCGTGTCCGACATCGAGGCTGCTCGCGGCGAGCTCGTTGCCCGCGGTGTTCAAATCAGCGAGGCGTTCCACGCCACGACGCCCGGAGCTCAGTTTCAGCGCAACGGCGCGAGCGGTCGAGTCAGCGGCCTCGACCCCGACCACAAGAGCTACTTCTCGTTCGCGACGTTCAGCGATCCAGATGGCAACAGCTGGCTGCTCCAGGAGGTCAAGACGCGGCTCCCCGGACGAGGCCTCAGCAGCGTCGACGTCTCGACGCTGACCGAGCTGCTGCGAGAAACCGAGATGCACCATGGCGAATACGAACCGACGGCTCCGAAGCACCACTGGTCGGATTGGTACGCCGCCTACATCGTCGCGCGCGAGCGCGGGAGAACTCCCGACGATGCCGCCAGAGATGCCGCGCTTCACATGGAAAGTGCCCGCCGATGACCACACCACGCAAGGAGCACGCTCATGTCCACGATCCACATTCACCAGACCACCACCTCGACACCCGAGCAGTTCATCGCCGGGCTCACTGACTTCGGGCCGGGCCGCTCGAAGCTCTTCGGCAACAGCGCCGACGAGTACCTCAAGGTGCTTCACCGGGGCCCGAAAGAGGCCGACGTCACCGAGGGCTCCGGCGGCATCTGGGAAACCCTGCACTACGACTGGTCCGATCCCAATCGCGTCGTGATGAAAACCACCGACTCCAACTTATGGGGAGGCGGCTCGGGCCACACCTACACTTTCACGCGGCGGCCTGACGGGACGACCGACCTGGACGCCGTCGTCGTACGCGACGGCAAGAACCTCAAGGGAAGGGCGCTCGGGTTCGTGCTCGGGATCTTCGGCGAGCGAGTCCTCGGAGGGGCGCTGCAAAAGACCGTCAAGGCCATCGAAGCCCGGAACAACGGGTCAAAACGCTGACGACGGCCAGCAACATCACCGCCCCGACGCAGTTCCTTCGAGCACACATCCTTGCGGCTGCCCGCCGCCAACATTGGGCCTTGATCTCCGCTCTCCGGACGGGCAGACTCAACTCGAACGCGACCGGTGCTGACGGCACGTCATCACGATTTCTGCGATGGCGTTAAGAGTCGTTCGACAAGAGGAGTTCCGCCATGGATGTTCGTCGAAAAATCAGTTGGATCGCGGTCGGACTCGGCGTCGCCCTCGCGCTCGGCGGGCCGCTGGCAGCAGCCACCGCCCGTGCGCAGAATCCAAATCCAGGCGCGGGCTCTGCCGAACCCTACACTCCCGCCAAGGACGCCAAAGATCTGAAGGCCGTCCTCTTCAACTGGATGTGGGGCACCGGCATGCTCAAGGGCCACGACGAACGCGACATGGTCGCCACGCTCGAATATCAGGGCAAGGGCACGGTGCAGGTGGACGGACAGCCGTGCGCGCTCACGAAATTCCGCGCGAGCACCAACTACCAGACCTTCAGCCAGCGGATTCAGTACACCTGCACGCGGGCAAACGGTCAGGCGTACTCGAACATCGAAGTCGTCAGCGGGTTGTACGCGTGGAACGAAGACACGGCCGGCGCGGAGATCGGTCCGACGAAAGGAAAGGCCACGCCGATGCCGGCGGCCGTGCAGGACCGGCTCATCCGCATCTGGGCGAGTCCGCAGGGCGCGCCGAAGGCGGCGGTCATGGGGACCACCGAGACATTCGTTCTCGGCGCCAACCCGGGCACGCTGTTCGACGCCGGCGTCGCGAAAGTGCGTGAGACGTCCGTGTCGTGGGACTCGGGTAAGCCTGTTGTGACGTTCCCGATTCCAGGCGTGCCGGGCGCGACCGGCGTCGCGACGCTCGACGCGAAGTACATGGTCGAGCGCGTCGTGGTCACCCACGGATCGGCCACCACGGAGTTCACCTACAGCAACTATCAGGACTGGAACAACCCGCTGAACAAGATCGGCGTCCTGTACGCCGGCAAGACGACCGAACGCCGCAACGGCGCCGTCGTCCGCGATCTGACGACGGACGTGACGGAGACGGGGAATGTGTACGTCGTCGCGCCGGTGCCGGCGAGCGTGAAGGCGGCGATGAAGGTGACGGGGCAGATTCCGGTTGGCGTGTTCGCGAAGACGGAACCGGCCGTCAACAAGTCGGCGCCGACGCCGCGGCTGGGCGCGCATCCCGACCTCACGGGCAACTGGAACTACACGGACTGGATCGGAAACTACATGACGGGCGGCGGGCGCCGATGCGGTCCGACGCAGAAGGCCGGCTGCAGCCGGACCACCAATCAGACGGAAGACTTCGAGCTGTACTCGCCGTCGCGGTTCGGCAACCTGAATCGTCCAATCTACAAGCCGCAGCACTGGGACAAAGTCCAGCAGCTCGACATGTGGACGAACAAGTACGACCCGGTCATGACGTGCCAGCCGCTGGGGGTTCCGCGTGAGGGTCCGCCGCGACGTATCTATCAGACGGACAGGGATGTGACTTTCATCTATCAGGGAGGCGATGCCGGCGGAGGATACGGCGAGTATCGCATCATCTCCACCGACAACCGCGCCCACGGCAAGGATGCGGCGTTCGACATCACGTATTTTGGCGATACCGTGGGACATTGGGAGGGCGACACGCTGGTGCTCGACGCCATCGCGTTCATCGACACGACGTGGCTGGGGCGCGGCGGCTTATTCCATTCCAGTTCCATGCACGTCGTCGAGAAATTCACGCGTCAGGGCGATGCGCTCCTGTACGACGTCACGGTGGAAGACCCCGAGGTGCTCGTCGAGCCGTGGGTGCTGCCGACGCGAATCGTCCGCCGCAACCAGAATCCCGACGCGGGCCTCATGCGCGAGCGCGGCAACTGCGAGATCTACGAGGACGGCGCGGCCGTCACGCAGATTCGACATTGAAGTAGTGCGGGCCTTCAGGCCCGCCGTGACGCAGGCCTGAAGGCCTGCACCACGACTGATGTTGAGGAGATATTGAGGAGGCTACGAATGACTCGATGGACTTTGCGAGGCGTTGTCTTGTGCGGGTTCCTCGTCGCCGGTACTTCGCTGCACGCGCATCACTCCCTCGCGGGCGCGTACGCGTTGGGAAAAGAAGCGAAGGTGACCGGGGCGTTCACGGCGTTCAGGCTGGTGAATCCACACTCGTCGTTGAAGCTCGAGGTCAAGGACCCGGAGGGCAAGGTCACCGAGTGGGCGATCACCGGCGGCAGCGTCACCAGCCTTGCGAGGCTCGGGGTCGGCAAAGAGGGACCGAATGCCCTCCACGTCGGCGACGAAATCACCGTGACGTATGTGCCGGCGGCAGACGGCAAGAGTCCGATCGGGCTGCTGGTCGCGATCACCTACAAGGACGGGCACACGGTGCGTTTCCGGTCGCCGGATGAATAGGGCAGGACGGGCAGGAAAGGGCGGGCGCGCATCGATCATCGGACTGGGCGTCGCCAGCGCATGCCTCGCGCTCACGCTGTCCGGCACGGCTCAGCAGACGGTTCCGTTCGAGGGCGGTGCGCCAATCGCGCCGGCTGGATTCGAGCCGCAACCGATTCCCGCCGAGGCGATTGAATACGACACCGCCGAAGTGATGCGGATCCGCGTCGTGCCGGTCGCGCGCGGCCTGGTGAATCCGTGGAGTCTCGCGTTCCTGCCGGATGGAACGCTGCTCGTCACGGAGAAGGAAGGGCGCCTCCGGATCATCCGTGACGGCGTGCTGGATCCAAAACCGGTCCCGGGCGTCCCCGCCGTGCGCGTCCAGGGACGATCGGGACTGCTGGACGTGGTGCTCCATCCGCAGTTTGCCGCCAACCGCTTCATCTACTTCACGTACCTGAAGCCGGTTGGCGGAGAGCGGCAGGCCGTGTTGACCGTGGCTCGCGGCCGCTTCGATGGCTCCGCGATCACCGACCTCGCCGACATCTTCAGTTGCGGCGTTGGCGTGAGCGGACCTTCGCGGCTCGCGTGGGGACGCGACGGCAAACTCTACATGACGACGCCGAGCAGCGGGAACGGCAGCAGCTCACAGGATCCGAACAGCTATTCAGGCAAAGTGCTGCGACTCAACGACGACGGCACCGTGCCGGCGGACAACCCGTTCGCCGGCCGTGCGGGGCACAAGCCGGAGATCTATACGATCGGCCACCGCAACGCCCTCGGGCTCGCGGCCCATCCCGTGACCGGCGCGATGTGGCAGAGCGAAATGGGTCCGAATGGCGGTGACGAAATCAACATCCTGAAGCCCGGCGCCAACTACGGCTGGCCGATCGTGAGCCTTGGACGCACCTACCCGGGCCCCTGGCAGTCGCCGGTGTTCTCGAAGGAAGGCATGGAATCGCCGGTCGTGTACTGGACGCCCTCCATTTCTCTGTCCGGCATGACGTTCTACACGGGCCAGAAGCTGAGGAAATGGACGGGCGACATCTTCGTGGGTGGACAGCGAACCGGCGAGATTCCTGGAACCGGCCATCTCGAGCGGGTGCTCGTCAACGAGAAGCTGGAAGAACTCCGCCGCGAGTCGCTGCTGGTGCCGCTGCGGATGCGCATTCGCGACGTCCGGCAAGGCCCCGACGAACTCCTCTACGTGCTGGTCGATCACGAGAACGGAGGCGTCCTGCGAATCGAGCCGTCCGCAACGCAGCAGAAACCGACGACCTCGTCCGCACGGCCGCCGCGCTGACACCGGCGGTGCAGAGACGGGCAACAGGAAGCGAGAGGCGCTCGCGGCCCGTTCAATGCTCTCGAGTCGTCAGCCTGCACGATCTCGCTGCTATTACGATCTTCTGCCTTGCGGACAACTCCAGCGGGTGCCTAGCATGGGCTCGTGCGTTCTGAAGGAATGTGATGAGACTGGCGCTCCTTCTGTCGGCTCTTCTCGTGTCCGGATGTCACCAGGCCTCCGCACCTCAGGCTGCTGATGCGTCGGCGCAGATCGCCTCGAAGAACAGCAAAGAGATGTCCGACCTTCTTCGCAAGGCCGATGCGCTCTCCACTGAGGCCGCGAAGAACACGCCGCCGGTGAATCCCACTCCGTCGGTGAATCCCACTCCGTTGGTGCAGCCGGATCATCAGCCTGTGACGCCGCCCGCCGCGGCTGAAAGCGCTCAGCGTGCGGCCGCGGATGCCTTCGGCGAACGGCTGAGGTCATTGCGCCGCACGGCCGAAGCCGCACGGCTCAAGAAGGATCGCTACCAGCAGATCTGTCAGACGCAGACGCGGCCTGAGTGTCAGCAGTTGACGGCCGACGTCTCGGACGCCTCGAAGATCGTCGAGCGGGAACTCGGCGACATCGAAGACGCCGCACGACGCGCTGGAATCGATCAGGGCCTGATGCGCGACCTGCTTGCCAAGTACGGCTTCTAGCCACCAACATTCGCCTTGACCTCGGCCCTCCGGAGGGCCATGCTCCACCGCGAAATGAGGAGACCGCTCTCGCTGCTGACGCTCGCAGCGGTGTGCATCGCGGGCGTCACCATCACCACACGAGGCGTCGGCGACGACTCTTCGCCTTCGCTCAGGACAAGCCTGTCCGCGCTGCAGCGACCTGCCTCGCCGGAGCTTTCAGCGGAGGCGGGACGCATGGCCCGGCTCGAGGCGCTCACCGAGCGCGTCGAAGCCCTCTCGGCGATCAAGCGTCTCCAGCACGCCTACGGCCACTACGCAGAACTCGGTCTGTGGCACGACTTCGCGGATCTTTTCGCCGACACCGGCATCGGTCACTACACGCAGGGCGCGCTCGATCGCGAAGGGATTCGCTCGCTCTTCCTCAAGGAGGTCGGACAGGGGCGCCTGGGTCTCGCCGACGGACGCATCTATCCACACATCTCGATGCAGCCGGTCGTGACGCTCGCCGCCGACGGCCAGTCGGGGAACGGCCGCTGGCACATCATGGCGATGCTGGGCGGCTACGGAGGAACGGCCTCCTGGGCCGGCGGCGTCTACGAGAACCAGTACGTGCGCGAGAACGGCGTCTGGAAGTTCAAGGACGTCCGCTACCTCCCGCAGTACTCGGGACGATATGAAGATCCCGGCTGGAAGGCCACGAACGAGCCGACGCCATTCCACTTCGACGCGTCGCGCGCGGGCAGTCCAATTCTCAACTCGGGGCTCGCCGAGTCCCGAGCCCCGAGAGCCGAGCCCCGAGTCCCGAGTCCCGAGCCCCGGCTCGATACGCTAGCGACGCGCATGGCGGATCTCGCCGCGCGTGCTGAACGCCTCAGCGACGAGATCGAGGTCACGAATCTCCAGCACGCGTACGGCTACTACGTCGATCGGAAGATGTGGGACGACGTCGCGGATCTGTTCGCGGCGGACGGCACGATGGAGATCGGTCTGCAAGGCGTCTACGCCGGGCGGACGAGCATCCGCCGCGGGCTGAACGCGTTCGGCCCGGTCGGGCTCGCCGAAGGCGAGATCAACGATCACGTCCACCTGCAGACCATCGCCACCGTGCTGCCCGACGGTCGCACCGCTCGCGCCCGCGGCACCGAACTCGGGATGATCGGGTCGTCTGGTGGACGCGCGATCTGGAGCCAGTCGATCTACGAGAACGAGTTTGTGAAGCAGGGCGGCGTCTGGAAGTTCAAGACGATGCACGTCTATCCGCGCGTCATCGTCGACGCCGAGAAAGGATGGGCGAAGGACGCGCAGCCCGCGCCTGTACCAAGCCGCGAGTTCCCGCCCGACCGGCCGTCAACTGAGACGTACGAGATCTATCCCCGCTTTCACATCGCGCCGTTCCACTTCGATCACCCGGTGACGGGCCGCCCTCCGCAGTACCCGGAGGGAACGAAATCCGCGACTCGACGAACCGTCCCAGTCGTAGTGTCGGCCTTTAGGCCGACCGTGAAAACTGCTGCTGCACTGGAGTCGCTCCTCGCGGCGACGGAGCGCTCGGTCGAGCGCAGCGTGGCCTATCACGCGTCAGAAAACGTGACCACGGCCCACGGCTACTCCCTCGACGAGGCCGCGCGTGAGAGGACACCGGACGTCCTCGCGCTCCACCAGATCGTGCAGCCGGTCATCCACGTGTCGGCCGACGCGCGGACCGCGAAAATTCGTGCGCGGCTGTTTCAGCTGGGCGGTCCGGCGGGAGGCGAGGGGTCGTGGATCTCCGGAATCTACGAGAACACGTCGGTGGACGAGGGCGGCACCTGGAAGCTGTCGGGCATGGACCTGAAACACATCTGGACCGCGCCATCACGCGGCGGTTGGGTCCGCGTGAAGACCGCGCCGCAGGCGCCGCAGGCCGTTCCCTTTCACTACAAGAACCCGGTGTCGGGCCGGATGCCGTCAGTGCTGCTACCATGATGCGCCGTGTCACGGCGGACCTGAAGGTCCGCACTACATCTGTCGTGGTGAGGAATCACATGAGAATGCGAACGTTTGTGTTGGTCGCGGTACTTCTGTCAGTCAGCTCGGCGCTTCATGCCCAGGAGCCCGTGGTCGGCGTGAAGGATCCCGAGACGTTGTTCAAGGATCCGGTGCCGGCGCTGAACAAGAACAAGCAGGCGGCGCTGCACATCATGCGCGAGCTGCTGCAGTGCGGACAGTGGGATCGGGCGGGGGAGTGGTTGACGCAGGCCTATCATCAGCACAACCCGAACGCGGCGTCTGGGCTCGACGGCGTCATCACGTTCTTCACGAAAGTCCTGAAGGTCAAGCGCACCGACAAGTGCGACAAGCTGACTACGGAAGTCGTGGCGGTGATGGCGGACGACGACTACGTCACCGTGCTCACGCCGCGCAAGTTCCCGGATCCGCGCACGCCCGGCAAGGAGTACTACACGAGCTGGTTCGACACCTGGCGGTTCGTGAACGGGAAGGCCGACGAGCACTGGGATCCGGCGACGATTGCCCCACCGGCGCCAGCGGCACGCTGACGACACGGAGCACGCTCAGGTCGGCGCAGAAAACGCCGGAAGCCTGCGGTTCCGCGAACCGGCTATTCCGACGTGATGAGGCGATAGCCGTCGCCGAAGGCCTTCCGCATGGTCAGCGGCGCGTCCGCGTAGCCTCCAGACGAGGTGCAGCAGCTCGTCGAGCGCGAAGGGCTTGGTGACGTAGTCGTCGGCGCCCAGCGTGGGACCGCGAATCCGATCCTCTTTCTGGCCGCGCGCCGACAGGATGATCACCGGGATGCGTTGAGGCCCCTCGTTGAGGGCCCGGCCTGGAGAGGATCTGCTGGTCGGTTCATGCGTCTCCGTCGGGTGTCAGGCAATATCCGTCACCACGCACGGTGTGGAGGAAGACGGGACGGGTGGGATGCGGCTCGATCTTTTTTCGCAGCCGTCCGACGGCATTGTCGACTGAGCGCGTGATCGGCAGGTCGCGGTACTTCCAGACTTCGCGCAGCAACTCATCCCA
>Ga0326726_10004634_pt1 | contig 12534 bp, 13 predicted proteins | sample MHFenrmetagenome_2_FD_207603 | JGI IMG/M metagenome (GOLD analysis project Ga0326726, IMG submission 207603) | Lab enriched peat soil microbial communities from Michigan Hollow, Ithaca, NY, United States - MHF15MN | ecosystem: Environmental > Terrestrial > Soil > Wetlands > Peat | place: USA...
GTCCTGACACTATCGTAGAAAGCGGGGGGAACGAAATCAAGAATATTTTTTCCGATAATCTCGTCAAAACTCGAAGCCCCAAGGAGTCTTACGGCAGCAGGGTTCGCGTACAGGATCCTTCCATCCCTGTGAAGGAAAACAGCGTCTAGTGATATCCCAACGAGTTTGCGGTACCGGTCCTCACTCTCCCGTAATGCATCATCCGCCCGCCCTTGTTCGGTAATATCCTCAAGGATGACAGAGACTCCTTTTCGCCCATCCTCAAACCGTTGGTGCAATCCGATAAAAAAAGATTAGACCTTTTAAATGAAGGGCAATATCTCCGGACTTTTCGTTGCCATTCAGGCCATCTCGGATTTTTCTGATGAGCCAGGGAAATGCCTCTTCAAATACAGTGGCGACGGCTGTATATTCAATATTTTTACCTAAAACCTCTTTTTCTTGTGTCCCGATAAGTTCAAGAAAGGCTCGTTTGTAAAGATTATCCGAAGATTACCATCCAGCTGTACGACCAGTTCCGATGATATTGAAAGAATTGCAGACAGTGGCACTCTCTGTGAGAGTATATAGATTTTTGCCATGCCGAATCGGCGCATCTCAACCAGTCCTGACACGAGGAGGTTTTCAAGATATCTCCCTGCAGTATTCCTGTTGACACCGATTGCGCTAACGATTTCAGTGATACTCAGACCTTGCGGATTTTTCTTTAAAAGAGCTTTGATCTGTATCGCGATCTCTTTTCGCAGAACCATTCTTAGAATTCTATTGGGCTGTAAGGAAATAACTATTCAGATTTTATCGTTTCCGAGATGTAAATGAATTCAATTCATGGTGATATTTTTTTATTGAGAAATGTCTGAGATTACTCTCTTGCCTTGATCCCGTCTCCAATGATTTCAAAATCGAAAAAGGCTCCCTCCGGCTGTGAACGGTGCTTGACAAGCCGGGCTCTGCGGAAACCAGGAATAACTGTCTTTTCGAGCCGGACAATCACTTTTGAGATATGCTCGAGGGCAGTACCGCCGAGGCCAAGGTAGGTGTTTTTTATAGTATCCATATACACCTGGTTGGTTATGATCACCGGTAGATCGTATCGTTTGGAATAACCGAGCAACTGGATCATCTGTCGCGTGAGCATCTGGATGGAATCCCTTCCTTTCTCAAGGTCGGTCCGGTACAGTGCCGTTGCAGAATCCATGACCAGCAACCCGGGTTTATGCGCCTTGAGAACCTTATCCGCCTCAGCAATCATCGCACCCTGGTGCTCAAAGTCTATGGGTTCGAACAAGAAGAGACGGTCGGCAATTTTTTCGGTGTCTGTACCGGCGATCTGCCGGAACCGCTCAATGGAAAAACCTTCAGAATCGATAAAGACAACAGACTGACCAGCCCGAAGGCAGGCAACGGCGGCTATCATGCAAAGTGTACTCTTTCCGCTCGCCGGTTCTCCATAGAACTGGGTTATTGTCCGCACTTCAAACCCGCCGCCAAGCAGACGGTCAAGCGCAGAGTTCCCGCTGTTCCGCCGGTCAGTCTTCATTTCTCACCTTGTCCGCCACGTGCTTTCTTTAAGGATGTCCAGCCGGCTTTTTCAATTGCACACAGTACATCACGTATTGGAATACCCGTCTCTGAAGCCCAGGCACGGGCCGGATCAAATTCTGCCTTGAGCGAATAAATTTTACCCTGCATCCATCCGATTTTGACAGGCAGTGTACGGCGTTTTCCTGCAATTTCAACATCTACCTGTTCAATGGATCTTTCTGCGATAAACCGGTGGACAGCGGGAATGCAGCGAATACCAAGCGTTCCGAGTTCCCGTGCCATCAGTTCTGCCAGATCCGCACTCTTGTCATGAGCGCAGATTATCCGGATAAGGAATCCCGGTCTTCCCTTCTTCATGATGATCGGCATCGCGCTTGCATCCCGTGCACCGGTTTCTATAAACCTGGTGATTGCATTGGCTATTACCTCCCCGCTGACATCGTCGACATTGGTCTCGAGAATATCGACAAGGTCCGGTAACATCGGGCCATCATCTCCCATCGTTTCGATGACCATAGCCCTGATTACATTAGGAATACCAGTTGGATCACGGGCGCCTGCACCATACCCTACTGCCTGAATAGTGTAGGTTCCAATATCTGGTGCGGCAATCGTTGAAAATTCTGCAAGGAGTGCTGCCCCGGTTGGCGTGCAGAGTTCATCCTCTTCTTTTTCCTGCCGGGCTACCAGCCCCGTTTGAGAGAGAATTGCAGCAGTGGCTGGCGCCGGTATCGGGAATATTCCATGGGAACCTGCCGCGTATCCCCGGCCGAGAGCGATCGGCATCACTGCCGCTGCTTCAATGCCGAGCGAGAAAAATGCCGTACAGGCACCGATTATATCGGCAATTGCATCATCAGCTCCCACTTCGTGAAAGTGCACTTGGGAACCGTGGACCCGTTTCTCAGCGTCATTAATCCGCGTAAAGACCCTTTTTGCCATCACGAGAGCCTCGGGAGGGATGTCAGCTGCTGCATCATCAAGCCGCTTCATTATATCAGCAAACGTGCGATGGGTGGGAGCAGCATGAGTATCCACCTTCACAGCACGGATACCTGCCCGGGTCACTTCTGAAATTACCGGCTCTGCTATGACGGATTGCATCGCCCGCACGACAGATTTCCTGTCTGCTCCACAGTCCAGCAGCGCACCGATAATCATATCGCCAGCCGCCCCGTGGAACGGATCAAAAACAAGGACCAGCATTTACAGTACTTATAAATCCCTGCGTATATGACCTTTAAGGTAATGCCTGATGTGCAATTGAAGGTGGATTCTGCGTACCCTGGAGATCAGGGTGGCGGGAAAGCCCGGCTTGATCCCGAGACAATGCTGCTCCTCAAAATCTCGCCCGGCGATCTCGTTGCAATCGAAGGGAAACGCCGGACTGTTGCCAAGGTCTGGCGGATGCTTGTCGAGGACTGGAACCAGCGCAAAATCCGGATCGATAATTTTACCCGGATGAATGCCGGGGCCAATCTCGGTGATACAGTCAAAGTTGTAAAAATTGTCGATGAAGTGGAAGCAAAGCGGGTTATTCTGGCACCCCCTGAGGGTTTACCGACTAAGCTTCCGGTTTCAAATAATCCTCAAGTACTGAATGGGCTAATCGACTTCCCTATCGCAAAGAATGACTCCGTGCCGATCATATTAGGTCATCCCTTCATTCAGCCGCAGATAGTTCCATTCAAGGTAATGGAGATTGAGCCAGAAGAAGCAGTAATAATTACAAAAAACACTCAAATAGAATTTTCTGATAAACCCGCCGAAGGTTTAGAGGGTATAAGAAAGTTACATTACGAAGATATTGGAGGCCTTAAAGATGAGATGCAAAGGCTTCGGGAAACTATCGAGCTCCCTCTGCGGCATCCAGAATTATTTCAGACTCTTGGGATTGAACCACCTAAAGGCGTTCTTCTATATGGGCCCCCAGGAACAGGTAAAACCCTGATAGCAAAAGCAGTTGCAAATGAGAGCGGTGCACACTTTATCCATATTGCAGGACCAGAAGTGATTTCAAAATATTATGGTGAAAGCGAGCAGAAACTTCGCGAAATTTTTGAAGAGGCTTCTGAGAATGCGCCATCAATTATTTTCATCGATGAACTTGACTCTATTGCTCCCCGTAGAGAGGATGTAACAGGAGAAGTCGAACGACGTGTTGTTGCCCAGCTCCTGACTATGATGGACGGGCTTGAAGAACGTGGAGAAGTGATTGTAATCGGCGCGACGAACCGTGTCGATGCAATTGATGCGGCACTTCGTCGCCCTGGGAGATTTGACCGCGAGATTGAGATTGGCGTACCTGCTGAACCGGATCGAGTGGAAATCCTGAAGATCCATACAAGAGGAATGCCTCTAGATGATGATGTGAGTCTGGAAACTCTCGCAAAACAGACGCATGGTTTTGTTGGGGCGGATCTTGCAGCACTCGCTCGAGAAGCAGCAATCCGAGCGCTGCGTCGCTACTTACCGGAATTGGACCTTGAAGAAAAAGAAATTCCTGCTGAAATTCTTGAAATAATGAAAGTATTTAAATCTGATTTCCGCAGCGCACAGAGAGATGTTGGTCCGAGCGCGATGCGTGAAGTGATGCTTGAAGTTTCACATGTGAAATGGGAAGATGTTGGAGGACTCGAATCGGCGAAAATCGAAATTCGAGAGGCAGTTGAGTATCCTCTAACACAGAGGCAAACATTCGAAGACCTTGGTATAGAACCCCCGCGTGGCGTTCTACTGTATGGACCACCAGGGACTGGGAAGACTCTTATTGCCAAAGCGGTAGCAAGCGAAAGCGGCGCAAACTTCATTCCGGTGCGGGGTCCTCAGCTGCTCTCCAAATGGGTTGGAGAGAGCGAGCGGGCAGTCCGTGAAGTATTCAAAAAAGCACGCCAAGTCTCCCCCTCAATTATCTTCTTCGACGAGATGGATGCTCTAGCACCTAAACGCGGTGCTTCCGACGATTCGCATGTGATCGACAACGTCCTCAACCAGATTCTGACTGAGATGGATGGACTCTTCGAACTTAAAGATGTAGTCGTTATGGGAGCAACCAATCGCCCTGAAATCGTTGACCCAGCTCTTTTAAGGGCTGGCCGGTTTGATCGGTTGGTATATATTGGCGAACCGAATCTTGATGATCGTATTGCAATTCTCAATGTGCATTCGAAATATTTACCGATTGAAGGTACAAAATTTGAAAAAGTTATGGATTTAACCCGTCCTCTTAGTAATGAAAATCTCGATAAATTGATTGAATCAATAAAAAACGAACAATCTAAAAATGAACAATCTAAAAACAGACAAATTGCATTTGAAGAAATTAATACAATCATCCTTGAAATTCGAAAAACGATGATTGAAGAAATTATTAAAAAGAAAAAAATAATTCTCGATGATTTTGATTCACTCGCTCTTGCTAAACTTACAATTGAGGTTGATGATTCAAACATCAATAAAGTTTTAACTTCCATCAGACAAGAACAGGAAATTACAAAAAATGAAATTGTGGAAAAGTTTAATCAAATCTCAAATAAATCAATTTATCCTTCGGTCCTTGAAAAAAGAAGGAAAAAAATTTTGAATCGAATTCAATTTAACAAATTGAACATAGTTGGTGACGCTCTTGAGTATTTAATTGATATAACCTTAATTTTTGACGAGTCATCAATTGATGAAATTATAGATTTACTTAAAAAACCGGTTATAATCGGAAGGCGTGAGATTGAAGATCATCTTTCCAAAGTCGATCATAGAGTAAAAGTTATTGTTACTCCAGAAGCGAGAAGAAAAATTATTGAAGATTCACTTAAGGAAAGAAAAATTGATTTTAATAATTATTCAATTGATGAATTTGTAAACAAGGGTATCAATTTAAGCGATATCGATCTCGAAAAAATGATTGATATTTTATGGATTGAAAGAATTGTTCATGAAAATCGAATCCAAAAAATTAAACAATTGTATTACGAAAAGAGACTTAAGACTCAGGGAATGAAAATTCAGGATTTGGCTAATATTTCAATTATTAATAAAATCAATGATCACGATCTTGATTTGCTCTTAGAAACATTTTGGACAGAACAAATTATTGATCACACCAAAATTCTTGATTTGGGGGATTCTTTGAAGAATAAGAAATGGGAAGAACTCATCCCTCGTTCGGTTCGAAGGAGACAAATTTTGGACTATTTTACCAGAAAGAAAATTGAATTTAATGATCCCCCAAAAAAGAATTTAATTAAGAGTATTGCATCAAAAACTGAAGGTTATGTTGGTTCTGATTTAGAAACTATCTGTCGTGAAGCAGGAATGTTTGCTCTTCGTGAAGAGTCCTCTAACATAAAAGAAAAACACTTTGAAGATGCTATTAACAAAGTTCATCCAACTATGAATGATAATGTGCGGGATTATTACCAGAAGATCCAGCAGCACTTCAAAGGCGGTCTTCCGAAACAGGTGCAGCCACCGGAGTACCAATAAATTTTTCTCATTTTCTCGCAGTCATTTTTTGAAATTTCTTTTACTGACGTAAAAAAATTTATAAAAATTTTTAATATTCTCCAAATTTTTCTGCGGTACTACATTTTTTTAAATCCCAATCAGGAAACCACCGAACACCCATAGGTCAGTCGGGAGTTCATTCACAATACGGATCACTTGCCCATTCTTCGTACACTTTCTTTTCCGGTCTGCCACCGTGACGTGTCCGTGGGTGAGATGAAGTCCTGTCCTCCTCGGTCTCATCATCATCGAGACCGGCTTCTTTTAGTTCCGCCGGTTTTTCAGTCGGCAAGACCTGTTTCTGGTTTTGAGAGTGTCTGCGGGGGTCGTGCTGACGGGGTCTTTCTTTTTGCGTATCCTGTATACTCTGCATTTCGTCCACCATAATATCAGGACAGATAATACAGGAGAGGTTACAGAAATAGCTTACTCCATGAAATCTGTAAAAATAGAAAAATGTCACGATAATCACAGCACGGATAATCTTTGAGAAATGCTGACAAGCCGACAAGCCGAAGAGAATATCTTCTTTCTTGATAATGGTCCGGCTCATTTTATTTATTCTCCAATCGGAGGCTATGAGGAAAAGCAGGTAGTCCATCCCCTCCAATAATGAACACTATATACCTCAAATGTCAAATTTGTTCAACAGGTTCTCCGGCTGCCCTATGCCCAATGTCACCACCCTTCTTGACGCAAAAAGTGTGCCTGCAGTAAAAGCGGGATTGATCTGCCCCACGCGGAACGAGACGTACAGCTATGGAAAATTGCGGAGCGAGATGAACCGGATCGGTCTTGGTCTTTCAGGACTTGGTGTTAAAAAAAGGTGACCGGGTCTGTATCTATCTGGACAGCTCACCTGAGTACCTGATCAGCTATTTTGCCATCTGGCGTATTGGGGCGGTAGCTGTACCTACAAATATCGTTTATCGTGGCGAAGAGCTGCTGCACGGGATCAATGACGCCGGCGCATCTGCGATCATCACCGATGGTCAGGGAGCAACTATTGTATTCTCCATCCGTTGTAACGCCCCAACACTTTCACATATAATCTGCACAGATAGCTCATGCGACGGATCGATTGCCTGGGAATCGTTTCCCCCCTGCACCTCCAGCCATGCGGGCTGTCAACTGCGCAGCTGACGACATCTGCCATATCCAGTATACCGCAGGGATAACGGGAAAACCCAAGGGCGCTATGCTCACGCACGGCAACTGGATGACTGCGCTTGATGCCGAACGTGAAGCGCTTAGGCTAAGGCCGGACGATATGTATCTTGGTATCTACTCAATGGGGCATGTAGGGATTTCGTAGGGGCTTTCCACACTCCGTTCAGGTGGTACGTACATTATGATGGAGCGCTTTGAGCTCGAACACTATCTCGGTCTCGCCGAACAGTACCAGGTAACTGTTCTTGCCGGCATGCCCCCCGTGATCCACTCACTTGTCCATTCCCCGCAGGGTACCGAGAAACGACTCGGGAGTGCCCGGTTAATGATCTCCGGTGGGGGGCAGCTCCTGCCGATCATCTGGGAAGCATTTGACCGCCGCTATCATATCCTCGTTGCCAATTCGTACGGGTTATCGGAAACGATCGTAATTGGCTCGGGTACCACCACGCTCCCGGAATACCCGAACCTGACCATGAACTACCGGAGCGTCGGTGTCGCTGTCGGTTATACCGAGGTGGCAATCGTCGATGCGGATGATCCGGAAAAAGAACTTGCCATCGATGAGAGAGGAGAGATTGCACTCCGTGGCCCTTCAATTGCGAAAGGCTACTGGAATATGCCGGATGCAACTGCAGCGGTATTCCGGCGTGACGGCTGGTTCCTGACCGGGGATATCGGGTATCTTGATGATCAGGGTATCCTCTACATCACGGACCGCAAAAAAGACATGATCATCATGTCAGGCTGGAAGATCTACCCGACTGAAGTTGAGAACGTGATTATCCAGCACCGGCTATCGCTGACGTCGCCGTCTTTGGTATTCCTGACGAGCGCAAAGGCGAGGTTCCGGTAGCAGCGGTCGTGCTCAAACAGGGTATTTCCCTCACATCATCAGAGCTTGAATCCTATTGTCGCGTTCACCTTGCGGGCTACAAGATCCCACGGATCCTGAAGATCGTCAGTTCACTTCCCCGGGTACACGGATGGAAGTTGCTGCGAAGGACCCTGCGGGAATCATTTGGAGGGTCATCCTAATATTATAAAAAAACATGGATATTTTTCAGCAAACTCCTGTAGGCTCACACAAACCTTTTAAAGAGTTAAAAAAATATATCCCTGAAGCATTTTGGCAGACACAAAAAGCCATATCCAAGACATTACGGATACAGGGAGACAGAAAAAACGTTCTACGGGTATCGTAGGTCTTAACCTGCTGCTTGATGGTGGATTTCCCGAAGGAACCATCATCATGATCTATGGCACTCCGATTGCAGGTGTAGACCTTGCGGCGAAACAGTTCTGGAAGGTAGATGGTGAGGAGGGTACCTACCTGATGAATGATGGTGACGTCGAGACAGGCATGATCGACGCCACTGATCTTCACCCCGAAATGTACATGACGCAGATGGCAGGGGGCCGGATTGTTGTTGACTCACTCTCGACTATCATTATCAAATATGGAATTGAGGAAGCCCTGAAATTTTTACGGCTGTCCCGCGAGGAAATGAAAAAACGTCGTTCAAATATTATGTTTGTCGTTTACACCGGTATCCATGAACCCGTTGAAATGACCAGAGTTATGCGGGCGGCTGATATTGTCATCGAGTTCAATACAGAGATTCACCAGGCCGAGATCGAACGTACGCTTGCAGTCCACAAAATGAAGGACGCCGCCTCACCGCGGCGACTTCTGCCATTTATTATCACGGAAAATGGCATCGAAGCATCAACCACGTCCAGAGTCGTATAATACACAAATATTTTATCTTTTTTTCAAACCATGAAAGATTACAATGCCAGCCGTACTTCCTTTGCAGCATCTGCCAGATTTTTTAACTTACGGTAAGCAACGTCATGGGATCGCATCCGCATACCGCAGTCTGGATCGAGCAGCATAATCCTTGGGTCGAATATTTCGATCCCCCTCTCAATTCGCTTTCTGATCTCTGAGACACCCTCCACGGTTTCGGATGCAGAGTCCACACATCCGTACCCAATCATCCGCCCGGCAAGGTCGCGGCGGGAGAGAAGATCGAAGTTGGCCGTGTTGTTCGCAAACTCGAAATCCAGCACATTCACGTTGAACTTAAGGATTTCATCAATGACATTCCCTAAATTTCCGCAGACATGCAGACAAGTGGGGATATGGAGGGCTGTCGTAATGATTCCCATCGCTTGTTTTCCAATGTCAAGATCGGCGATTCCCGTAGAAAAGATCGGTTCATCGATCTGCAACAGGGTGATCCCGACTGCTTCAAGCGCTTTTGCTTCGGGAATGAGTGCTGCGGCAAGATCCAGGGCAAGTTCCTCCTTGTTGCGGTACATCGGGGTGTCGATATGGAGACCATGGGCAAGCGTTGTCGGGCCGGTGATGATTCCTTTCACTTTTGGAGCTTTTGTGAGTGCATATTTTGTATCTCCGACCGTTATGGGTCCGGATGCAGGTTGTATTTTACCGGTGACTTCCTGTCCTTTTACGCCGGGGAGTTTTGAGGCGAATACCTGGATCATATCACCACGGATCTGACCGTCCGATATGATATCGATACCAGCTTTGATCTGGTCGGCGACTGCTCTCTCAACTGCGGTATGGAGTGGGTCAAAGAGATTTCTCAGGCCACCTCCTTTCACTACGGGGTAACTCCCGACTACTGTAGTCGGCAGCACTTTGTTGATAAAATACTCCTTCGCCATAAGATATCCGGATAATTAATCGTACAACCGAATCAACCGCGGCGATAAAAAAGGATGTGGTCAGGGAACCAGCCGGTGCATGTCACGCGGAAATAGTACTGCCTCCCGTACGTTTGACAACCCAACCATCGTCATAACCAGCCGATCGGCTCCCAATCCCCAGCCTGCATGGGGCGGTATACCGAACCGGAACGGGCGAAGGTAGAATTCGAAACTCTCCGGGTTCAGGCCTTTTTTCTGGATCTGTTGTACGAGAAGATCATGCTGGTGGACGCGCTGGGCACCACTTGATAGCTCCATTCTTGGATGCATGAGATCAAAAGCCCTGCAGATGGAGGGATCGTTCTCATATGGCATGGCATAATAGGGACGTATCGCGCTTGGCCAGTCAACGATGAAGTAATGCCCACCCATCTCTGTCCCGATGGCTCGCTCCGCGGCTGGACTGATATCATCTCCATACTTGATCGGATCTTCGATCCTTTTCTTTGTCATCTCGATCGCTTCACTGTAGGGAAGCCGGGGGAACGGGGGTTTCGGAACGACAAAATCGGAGATCTCGAGGCTGGAGAGCTGATCGCTGCACGTTGTATTGACATATTCGTAAGTCTTTATGATCAGCTCTTCAAGGATGTGCATCACCTCGAGATGATCAGCGTACGAGACTTCTATATCAATCGATGTAGCCTCATTCAGATGCTTGGTCGTGTTGTGTTCCTCCGCCCGGAAGATTGGCCCGATCTCGTAGACCTTCTCAAATCCAGCTGCCATCATCATCTGCTTGTAGAGCTGCGGGCTCTGGTTGAGAAACGCCTCCTTGTCAAAATATGCGATGGGGAACAGTTCGGTGCCGCCTTCAGTTGCGGCTGCAACGATTTTTGGGGTTGTGATGTTGATGAAACCTTCATGGTGCAAGTACTGGTTGATAGCGTGCATTGCGGCGCTGCGAATCTGGAAAATAGCAGCGACACGGGGTCTCCGGGCATCAAGGAAGCGGGCGTCAAGTCGCGTATCAAGGTCAGCGGGGACCTTCTCTACAACATCAAGAGGGAGTGGACTGTCTGCCAGGCTGATGATTTCGAATACATCAGGTACGAGCTCGCGCCCGCCCGGTGCCTTGTCGATCGCTTTGACCGCACCTGAAACCCGGACGACCGATTCGCGGGAAACCCGTTTTGCAGCTGCCAGTACGGTTTCTGATGCCCTCTTTTTCAGAATGGTTACCTGGATGATTCCGGACCTATCGCGGATCAAAAAGAAGGAAAGGCCTCCAAGATCCCGTATCTCGTGGACCCAACCGCAGATTTCTGCATGGCCGCTCGCAGGCGTGACTGATTGAATAGGAATACGCATGATGAAATCCTATATCTATGGGGTGCGCAGGCTAATGGATTTTATGGGAATGCCGGTCTTATATTTGTATACAGATTCATCTTACCTGATATTGTTATATATAGTGTGTCCGATACGGACTGTATCTGAATAATGCTCATTACGAGGAGAGTCATTACGATTGCAAAAATGCCATCAACTATCGTCTCCAACCGGTTTTTCGAGATGTGGCATTCCTTTCCTTCGCAGATTCTGCTCATACATGGTCATACGTTAATCCCGATTCGTAAATAATTTCCCACTATGATACTGGTCGGTTGAAAAAATTTGTGATTTTTTACAAATTCTTCATACCCAATACGGCAATACGGCATTTCAAGGAAAGTTCAAGAAGAAGACTTCCTCCTCGTGCACAACTTTATATTCCGATGATGGAATCACTACAATGGAGATTTATTCATGAAGGTTATCGGCATAAGTGCAAGCCCGAAAATGGAAAAAAGCCAGACACGCCGGCTCGTTATAGGAGTTCTCGAAGGAGCACGGCAGGCAGGGGCGGACATAACCCTTGTGGACATCTGCAGCCTTGAAATCAAATACTGTACTGCCTGCGGTACGTGTTATGCCAAGGGCGAATGTATCCATGATGACGATTTTCCGGTAATTCTGGAGAAGATGCTGGACTGTGACGGTATTGTCTGGGGCTCGCCAAATTACATCAACTCGGTTACTGCCCAGCTTAAGACCCTTCTCGACAGGATGGCAGATTCGATCCATTGCCAGTCGTTTACCGGGAAGTACGGCTGTGCGGTCTCAACTGCAGGAGGCTCGATGGCGGAGGAGGTCGCGGAATATATGAACACTACGATGTGTAATCTTGGTGCGACGACGGTCGGAAAAGTAGCAGTACTTCTCGGCGCTGATCCGAATGCAATAGTACCTGCAGAAAAACAGGCAAAGGAGTTGGGCCGGAAACTGGCTGATGCTATCCGGACGCAATGGAAGGATCCGGTACAGCAGAAGATTCATGCGGAACGCAAAGAGTACTTCAAGCGTCTTGTGATGTTCAATAAAGATCTCTGGAAGCATGAGTACGACTACTGGAAAGCAACAGGTGAATTGAAATAAAAAGGCATTGAAAGTTTTTTTTTTAAAATTTTTCAGGAGTATTCCGGAATTGGCAGGAAAAAACGGGTTAACCGCCGGGGGTTACTTATAAATCAAGGTTCCTCAATTCCCTGCGCGAACATTATTCCATTCGGATCTCGTATCCGGCATCAGTCAGCA
>Ga0326726_10004635_pt1 | contig 12534 bp, 11 predicted proteins | sample MHFenrmetagenome_2_FD_207603 | JGI IMG/M metagenome (GOLD analysis project Ga0326726, IMG submission 207603) | Lab enriched peat soil microbial communities from Michigan Hollow, Ithaca, NY, United States - MHF15MN | ecosystem: Environmental > Terrestrial > Soil > Wetlands > Peat | place: USA...
CGAGGAAGGATCGAGCACGCACCTTACCGCCGAGGGTGTTGCACGTATTGACTTTGCGCAGTGTTCGGCAAGGGCATCGGAGCATTCGCGGGAGCAAGGCGCGATGCCTGGTCGTCGGCGTTGCGCCCTTGACGGCGGTTGGCAAGAACCGTCGCGCATCCCTGCCGATGGCAGTCTGTCTGCACGCTGCGTACGAAGCGACGGCCGATGCGTTGGGTCTTTCCTCTCAACCCTTCAAAGAAGGACCACATTGCCCGATGTCGCACCGGGCGCACTCGCCATCGCGACTTTCAGCGCTTCGTCGACCGCGCCTCGCTCCAGCACGAGTTGCAGCACAGCCATTGGCTCGCGCGCATCGCGCTCGCCGTCGAGCACGATGACCAGCTGCTTGATACGGCCGTGGAGGTTTCTGAACAGTGCGCGCCGCACCGATTCGGCATCGTCGCGAGCGACGGTGATCGAAATACGCGCCCGCGCGCTGATTTTCCCATCGGTAACACGGGCCGTTGCGCTGTGACCCGAGGCTCCGACCGCGCGCAATCGCACAGTCGCGAGCCTTGTTGAATCCGTCCCACGGCGGCGCCATGCGATTCCGGACTCCGGAAGCCGATGAAGATCCGTGACGGCGAGGTGTGTAATCCAGCGTGCTGCTTGCATTGAGTCAATATAGGGCTTGAGGCGTAGGAAAGTTGTTAAGACTTTCCTTCGCTCTGCCGGGTGGTCCTTAGCAGGCCGTGCCGCGCGCGTGGGTCGTGAAGCCCGCTGCCCGCGATCGCTCTACCGAACGTTGTCCAACTCCAGATTGAGCATCAAGACGTTGACTCGCGGCTCACCCAGAATGCCGAGTTGCCGACCCTCCGTGTGCTTCTGCACCAGTTCCCGCAGCTTGTCCTCGGCGATGTTTCTCGCCTTGGCGACACGCGCGACTTGATATTCGGCGGCGGCCGGCGAGATGTGCGGGTCAAGGCCGGAGCCCGATGCGGTTACCAGGTCCACCGGGACCGTCTTGGACGGATCGGCACCCGCTTCGCGCAGCGCCTTGACGCGCCCCTCGACCGCTTCCTTCAACGCCGGGTTGGTCGGACCCTGGTTGGAGCCCGATGAAGAGGCGCCGTTGTACGGCATCGGCGAAGTCGCCGAGGGGCGGCTCCAGAAGTACTTGGCATCCGAGAACGGCTGGCCGATGAGGCGCGAGCCCAACACCTTTCCGTCCTTCTCGATCAGGCTGCCGTTCGCCTTGCCTGCGAACCCAACTTGGGAGATGCCAGTGACGACGAGCGGATAAACGACGCCGGTAATCACCGTGAGAACGAGCAGCGCGCGGATGGATTGAAGCGAGGTTTGCAGCATGGCGTTTCCCTAGGCGAGCTTCAGGAGCTCGAGAACGAGATCGATGATCTTGATTCCGATGAATGGAACGATGACGCCGCCGACACCGTAGATCCACAGGTTGCGCTTCAAAACCGCGGCAGCCCCGACGGAGCGATAGCGCACGCCCCGGAGCGCGAGCGGAATCAGAGCCGGAATGATCAGCGCGTTGAAAATCACCGCGGAGAGAATCGCCGACTGCGGGGTCGCGAGGCGCATGACGTTCAAGACGCCGAGATCGGGATACGTTGCGGCGAACGCAGCGGGAATGATCGCGAAGTACTTCGCGACATCGTTCGCGACCGAAAACGTCGTGAGCGCACCGCGGGTCATGAGCATCTGCTTGCCGGTTTCAACCACCTCGATGAGCTTGGTCGGGTTGGAGTCGAGATCGACCATGTTGCCGGCTTCCTTCGCTGCCTGCGTGCCGGTATTCATGGCAACCGCGACATCCGCCTGCGCCAGCGCCGGGGCATCGTTCGTGCCGTCGCCGGTCATCGCCACCAGCTTTCCCTGCGCCTGGTGTTCGCGGATCAGCTGCAGCTTCGCCTCGGGCGTTGCTTCGGCAAGGAATTCGTCCACGCCAGCCTCTGCCGCAATCGCCGCGGCCGTGAGCCGGTTGTCGCCGGTGATCATCACCGTCTTGATGCCCATACGGCGCAGTTCGCTGAAGCGCTCCTTGATGCCACCCTTGACGATGTCCTTTAGCTCGATGACCCCCAGCACTCGGGTGCCATCCGCAACGACCAGTGGCGTCGAACCGCGCCGGGCGACGGTCTCCACCGCCGTTTGCACTTCGGCCGGATAGCGTCCACCGAGCGTTTCGACATGCTTGCGCACGGCATCCGCCGCGCCTTTGCGCAGCTGCCGGCCCTCGAGATCGATCCCGCTCATGCGCGTCACCGCGGAGAAATGCACGAAGGTTCCGTGGAGCGAAGCGATATCGCGTTCGCGCATGCCGTACTTCTGTTTCGCGAGAACCATGATCGAGCGGCCCTCGGGCGTCTGGTCCGCCATCGACGCCAATTGCGCGGCATCCGCGAGGTCGCGCTCGGTGACGCCCGTGGCCGGAATGAACACCGTCGCCTGACGGTCGCCCAGGGTGATCGTGCCGGTCTTGTCGAGCAGCAGCACGTCGACGTCGCCAGCGGCCTCGACCGCGCGACCGGACATCGCCATTACGTTCTTCGCAATCATGCGTCCCATACCGGCGATGCCGATGGCGGAAAGCAGGCCGCCGATGGTCGTCGGGATGAGACACACGAGCAGCGCCACCAGAGTGGTGATGGAGACCGGCTCGCCTTTCTTTGTGACTTCGACCGCGTACAGCGCGTACGGCAGCAGCGTGGCGCAAGCGAGCAGGAAGATCAGCGTCATGACCACGAGCAGAACCGTCAGCGCGATCTCGTTCGGCGTGCGTTGGCGTTTTGCCGCTTCGACCATGCCGATCATGCGATCGAGGAAAGACTCGCCCGGGTTTGCGGTGACGCGCACGACAAGCCAGTCCGAGCGCACGAGCGTTCCCCCGGTGACCGAGGAGAAGTCACCGCCGGACTCGCGGATGACCGGGGCCGATTCGCCGGTGATCGCCGACTCGTCGACGGAGGCAACGCCTTCGACCACTTCGCCGTCGGCGGGGATCACGTCTCCGGCCTCAACGAGAAACAGGTCGCCCGCACGCAGGGCAGTTCCCGACACCTTCTCCCACGTGGCGTCGCGTTTCGGCGAACGCAGCTTCTTGGCCATCACGTCGCGGCGGGCTGCGCGCAAGCTGGCCGCCTGCGCCTTGCTGCGGCCTTCGGCGATCGCTTCGGCGAAGTTCGCAAACAGGACCGTAAACCAAAGCCAGATCGAAACCGCGAAGATGTAGCCGGCAGGTGCTTCGCCTTTGCCGACCAGGGCCTGGATCCACAGGCCAAGCGTCAGGATCGCGCCCACGTAGCAGACGAACATGACCGGGTTGCGCCACTGCGCCTGCGGAGACAGGCGCTTGAACGATTCCCAGATCGCCGGAGCGACGAAGCGGGGCTCGAACATCGAGCGCATGGTGGTGCCGGCGCGCGCGTCCCTAATTGCGGGGGTGACAGCAGACATGTTCAGGACCTCAGCATTTGTAGATGCTCGACCACCGGGCCGAGCGCGAGCGCGGGCACGAAAGTGAGCGCGCCAACGAGCAGGACGGTTCCAACGATGAGCCCGACGAACAGCGGCGTGTGCGTGGGCAGCGTGCCCGGTCCGGCAGGAACGGTCTTCTTCGCGGCGAAGGAGCCCGCAACGGCCAGCACCGGGACAATCAACCAGTAACGCGAGATCAGCATCGCGATCCCCAGCGCGGTGTTGTAAAAGGGCGTGTTTGCCGAGAGACCGGCAAACGCGCTGCCGTTGTTGTTGCCGGCGGAGGAAAAGGCGTACAGGATTTCCGAGAAGCCGTGCGCGCCCGGGTTTGCGACACCGGCCTTGCCCGGCTCGACGAGCACGGCGATCGCGGTGCCGACGAGCGCAACGAGCGGCGGCAGCAAGATGGCGACCGACGCCATCTTGACCTCGAACGCCTCGACCTTCTTGCCGAGATACTCGGGTGTGCGGCCGATCATCAAGCCGGCGATGAACACCGCGACCAGAACCATCATGATCATCCCGTAGAGGCCCGACCCGACGCCGCCGAAGATCACCTCACCGAGCTGCATCAACCACATCGGCACCAGACCACCCAGTGGAGTGAACGAATCGTGCATTGCGTTGACCGATCCGTTCGAAGCGGACGTCGTTGCCGTGGCCCACAGTGCCGATCTGGCAATGCCGGAACGCACCTCTTTTCCTTCCATGTTGCCGCCGGCAGACAGCGAACTCGCCTGCGTGTCGGCACCGGCCGCGGCGAGCACCGGATTGCCGACCTGCTCGGACACTTCCGCGACGACGAGCAGACCGACGAATACGACCGTCATTGCTGCCAGGATTGCCCATCCCTGTCGCTCGTCGCCGACCATTCGCCCGAAAGTGATGCACAGGGCGCCTGAGATCAGCAGGATCGCCAGGACCTCGAGGAAATCCGCGAGCGGCGTCGGATTCTCGTAGGGATGCGCGGAGTTGACATTGAAGAAGCCCCCGCCGTTCGTGCCGAGCTGCTTGATCGCGATCTGCGAGGCGGCGGGACCGAGCGGCAGCGTCTGTTCCTGCGTGCTCTTCTTCTCCATGACCGGCTTGCCCTCCGCGTCATTCACGGGCTTGCCGTCCGGAGTGGTCTTTGCTTCCTCGTAGTCGACCTTCTCGACGGTCTGCGCCTTGGCATACGGGCCGAAGGTCTGTACGACGCCCTGGCTGACCAGCGCAAGGGCCAGAATGAAAGCGAGCGGGAGCAGGATGTACAACGTCGAGCGTGTGAGATCCGCCCAGAAGTTGCCGATGGTGCCGACCTGCTTGCGCGCGAAGCCGCGGATGAGAGCGACCAACACGGCGATGCCGGTTGCCGCGGAAACGAAGTTCTGCACCGCGAGGGCAAGCATCTGGGTGAGGTAACTCATCGTCGACTCACCGCCATAGCCCTGCCAGTTCGTATTGGTCGCGAAGCTCACGGCGGTGTTCCACGACGAGTCGGGCGAAACCGCAGCGAGGTCAGCCGGATTGAGCGGCAGCATGTGCTGCAAGCGCTGCAATGCGTAGACGAGCAACACCCCGAAGAAGTTGAAGAGCAGGACCGCGAGCGTGTATTCGGTCCAGCGCATTTCCCGCTGCGGATCCACGCCGGACGCCTTGTAGGTCAGGCGTTCGACCCAGCCGAGCGCGGGATGCAGGAACGTGCGCTCTCCTGCCAGCACCTTGGCAAAGAACACCCCGAGTGGCTTGGCCAGGGCCAGCAGCACGATCAGGTACAGGCCGCATTGAATGAGGAGGTTGGAGATCACGAGAAGTCCTCCGGACGGAAGAGCGCCCAGACGAGATAGACCGTGAGACCGAGTGCGACGATGGTGCCGATGATGTACAGGCCGCTCATTTGTTTTCCCTCAGACGTTCGAAGAGAAAAGCCATGCCGAGGGTCGCGGCGAAGAACGCGACGGACAGGGCGAGAAACACGAGGTCTTCCATAACCATTTCCTTCTTCCATGGGTCGGCGGCAAACTCGCTACCGCAGAGCCGGGCCAGTGCAACCCGCATGGGCCCGATGCAGCTCCAACACCGGACCGAATCCGGGCGAATCTAGGGTCTTGCGTATCAGGATGGCGTAAAGAAATCCGGAGGACTTTGTGAAATCTCAATTCCAGATCAAGGGGGGTTCCCTCGTTCCGGCGCCCGCTGCGTTCGATGTGGTGGTCTACTCGGTCCCGACTCAAGAGGAAAGGCAGGACGCCATTCGGATCTGGCGTCTGGACCCGTATGACGTCGAATCGGCACTGGACCCGGACGCCATCCCGCGCATTGAGTACGCGCCGGGCCATGTCGCGCTGATCTGGAAGCGGCCCAAGAACGTCGCCGTCGACGATCAGCTCCGGTTCGACGTTGCGTCGATGGGTTTTTTTCTTGAGCACGGAAAGCTGATCATCATCACCGACGAGCAGGTCGCTCCACTATCGGCCAAGGAGTTCGTTGGCGCGACCTCCGTGTTTGACGTCCTGTTCCGCTACCTGCTCCATACGGTGCACCACTACCTTGGTCATCTGCGGGTCATCAAGCAGATCACCGTCGAACTGAGCTCGAAGATCGGTGCGTCGATGGAGAACAAGTATTTCCTGCAGATGTTCGCGCTCAGCGAGAGCCTCGTCTACTACCTCAACGCGATCGAAGCGAATGGCGCTGTGCTCGCCAAGCTGAAGGCCAACGCGGAGCGGCTTGCCCTGCCCGCGGAGCAGGTCCAGTTCCTGCACGATCTGATCCTCGACAATCAGCAGTGCGCCCGCCAGGCTCAGATCCACAGCTCGGTGCTGGCTGGCCTGATGGATGCGCGCGGAACGATCATCAACAACAACGTCAACGTACTTCTGAAGAACCTCACGCTGATCAATGTGGTCTTCCTTCCCTTGACGCTGATTGCCAGCATCGGCGGCATGTCCGAGTTCACCATGATGACGAAGGATGTCGACTGGCGCGTGTCCTACTCCTTGTTGACGGTCGCCATGGTGCTGCTCGGTTGGGCGACATGGGCGGGGCTCGTGCGCATTCTCGACAAGCGGCAGACGCGTCAGCGCTGAGCAGCCGCTGCTCTGCGCCCGCCGAGAGGCAGCGAGCCCGATGCTGTCGCCGAGGTGTAGATGCGTCGCTTACGGCGACGCATCTTCCCAACTCCGTCAGAACGTCTTCGTGACTGAGATCACCGGCCTCGGTTTTCCGGCCTCCTTCCCATCGGTGGTCAGGAAAAAGTCTTTCTTGTCGGACCCGACCACCGAGGCGCCGAGCACCCAGCCGGACAAGTCGTATGTGACGCCGACCCGGTAGTCGAGGTAGGCATCGTCCTTGGCGCCGAACTTCTTCAGGTTCTTGACCTGCTGCCAGCCGAGGTGACCGTTGACGCCGAAGCCACTGCCGAGATCGAATGAAACCGCGCCGTCGAGGTATTGCGAACCCTTCGTGTCAGTTCCGGCTTGCTTGATGCCGAAGTAGTTCGTGACCCCATACCAGTACTTCAGGCTGACGGGACCGTACGACCCGCCGACGTACAACTCGCCGTAGTCGATCTTCAGGTTCGGGTCGTACTTCCCGGTGCCCGGGTAGTAGTAGTAATAGGCACCCACGTCGAGACCGAAAGGCCCGAAGCTGGTCTTGTAGCCACCATAGAAGTCCATCTCCAGGCTGGCGCCGTTGTAGAGGACCGACGAGACGTTCGAGTTCCAGTTGCCGAGGTAGAAACCCGACTTGTGAGTGAAGTCGATGCCGCCCTGGAGAGCGGGCTTGTAGTCCGTCTGCGTGAATCCCCGATAGCGATAGTCGGACCACAGTCCTGCATTGCCTGCGAGCGTGTACTCGGGCTCCGGCTTCTTCTCCTGCGCGAACGCCATCAACGGCGATGCAGTCATGACGAGCACGGACGTGAACAACACCTTCTTCATTGCGCCCCCTTTGTTGGCCGGCGGCAGAGCACGAACCGTCATTGCCTGCCGACGCATCACTCTATGAGTGAGCGCATCAAGACGCCGTAAAGATTCGCGCTCGAAGCGGACGATCTGAGCTGCAGGGCGATCGGGACGCTGCGGCGAGCCTGCGCCAGCGAGAACGCGCCGAGCAGCGGTGGAGCGCGCGGGGCAGAGACTCGATGCCTATACCAGTCTGAGGGCGACCAGCATCAGGTCGACGACCTTGATGCCGATGAACGGTGCGATCAACCCGCCAATGCCATACACCAGCAGGTTCCGGCGCAGGACCTTCGCGGCGGCGTCCTCGCGCAGGCGGATGCCCTTCAGGGCCAATGGGATCAACACGACGATGATCAGCGCGTTGAAGATCACCGCCGACAGGATCGCCGATGCCGGCGAGCCGAGCCCCATCACATTGAGCACATTGAGCTGCGGATAGGTCGTGGCGAACGCGGCCGGGATGATCGCAAAATACTTCGCGACGTCGTTGGCGATGGAAAACGTCGTCAGTGCGCCGCGGGTCATCAGCAGCTGCTTGCCGATCTCGACAATCTCGATCAGCTTGGTCGGATTGGAATCGAGATCGACCATGTTGCCGGCTTCCTTCGCCGCCTGCGTTCCGGTGTTCATCGCCACCGCGACGTCGGCCTGCGCCAGAGCCGGCGCGTCGTTGGTGCCGTCGCCGCACATCGCCACCAGGCGCCCCATCGCCTGTTGTTCGCGGATCAGTCTGAGTTTCGTTTCCGGCGTGGCTTCGGCGAGGAAGTCGTCCACGCCCGATTCGGCCGCGATCGCGGCGGCGGTGAGCCGGTTGTCACCCGTGATCATCACCGTCTTGATGCCCATGCGACGCAGCTGCGCGAAGCGTTCCTTGATGCCGCCCTTCACGATGTCCCGCAGCTCGATCAGACCCAGTGTGCGTGCGCCTTCGGCGACGACGAGCGGCGTTGCTCCCCGCGTTGCGATCTGGTCGATGAACGCGCGGATCGGGCGCTCGATCGAAGTGCCATGCGCCTTCAGCCACGCGTCGATCGCGTCGGGCGCGCCCTTGCGAATCTGCCGTGCACCGACGTCCGCTCCGCTCATCCGCGTCTGCGCGGTGAAGGGGACGAAGGTGGCATTCAACTGACGCAGGTCGCGCGCGCGGATGCCGTAGGACTTCGCGAGAACGACGATCGAACGACCCTCCGGCGTTTCGTCGGCCAGCGAGGCAAGCTGCGCTGCGTCGGCCAGGTCCCGTTCCGCAACCCCGGGCGAGGGATAGAGCTTCGCCGCTTGCCGGTTGCCGAGCGTGATCGTGCCCGTCTTGTCCAGCAACAGCACGTCGACGTCACCGGCCGCCTCGATCGCGCGTCCCGACGTCGCCACGACGTTGGCCTGGATCATGCGATCCATGCCGGCGATACCGATTGCCGACAGAAGGGCGCCGATGGTCGTCGGGATCAGGCACACCAGCAACGCCACCAGGACGGCGATACTGACGACGTGGCCCTGCCCGGTCGCTGCGACCGCGTAGTAGGAGTACGGCAGCAGCGTCGCGGTCGTAACGAGGAACACCAAGGTCAGGGCAGCGAGCAGGATCGTCAGTGCGATTTCGTTCGGCGTGCGCTGGCGCTTTGCGCCCTCGACCATCGCGATCATCCGGTCCAGGAAGGTGGCGCCGGGGTCGGCGGTGATCCGGACGATCAACCAGTCCGAAAGCACGCGCGTGCCGCCGGTCACCGCTGAGCGGTCTCCGCCGGCGGCGCGCACGACCGGCGCCGATTCGCCGGTGATTGCACTTTCGTCGACCGAGGCGATGCCACCGACCGCATCGCCATCACCGGGTACCAGCTGGCCGGCTTCGACCAGAACGAGATCGCCCTTGTGCAGCTGGCTCGCCCGGGTCGGCGTGCGGGTGGCGTCCAGGCTGGCTACCGAGAGCTTCAGCGCGGGCGCATCCCGCTTGGCACCGCGCAGGTTTGCGGCCTGCGCTTTGCCGCGCCCTTCGGCAAGCGCTTCGGCGAAGTTTGCAAACAGGACGGTGAACCACAGCCAGAAGGAGATTGCCGCGGCAAAGCCGTCGCGATCGACGATCGCGATGATCGCCGTCAGCAGCGCACCCAGCCAGACGATCATCATTACCGGGTTGCGCCATAGCGTCCGCGGCGTCAGGCGCTTCAATGAATCGATGGCGGCGGTGCGCACCAGCGTCGGTTCGAAGGTGCGCACCGGATGCCGGGCGGAGGGGCGGTAGCCGCCGCGGCCTGCAACGGGTGCGTGGGGTGCGGTCATGTGCTCATGCTCCAGGTGCCGTCATCTCGTCGTGAAGAGCATCAAGTGCTCGACGATGGGTCCAAGCGCCAGCGCGGGTACAAACGTCAACACGCCCGACAACATCACCGTGCTGATGAGCAGGACCACGAATAGCGGGGTATGCGTGGGCAGGGTGCCCGCCGAAGGCATCACGTTTTTTTTCGCGGCGAGGCTGCCCGCGGTTGCCAGTACCAGCACCATCAGCCAGAAGCGAGACAGCCACATCACTATCCCCAGCGCCGTGTTGTAGAAGGGTGTGTTGGCGGAAAGCCCGGCGAACGCGCTGCCGTTGTTGCTCGCCGCTGAGGAGAATGCGTACAGGATCTGCGAGAAGCCATGCGGGCCGGGGTTGGAGACACCCGCCGTTCCGGCGTCGAGCACGACCGCGAGCGCGGTGCCAATCAGTGCCACGAACGGCGGGATCAGGATCACGAGCGAAGCCATCTTCATCTCGTACGCCTGGATCTTCTTGCCGAGATATTCCGGCGTGCGTCCGACCATGAGCCCCGCGACGAAAACCGCGATGAGCGCAAACATCAACATGCCGTACAGGCCCGATCCGACTCCGCCATAGACTACTTCGCCGAGCTGCATCAGCCACATCGGCACCAGTCCTCCGAGCGGCGTGAACGAATCGTGCATGGCGTTCACCGACCCGTTGGAGGCGGAGGTCGTCACGGATGCCCAGATCGCCGAATTCACCGGGCCGAGCCGCACTTCCTTGCCTTCCATGTTGCCGGGTCGGTCAGCAACGCCGAGCGCCGTCAATTGTGGGTTGGCGGTCTCCTCGGCCGTTACGGCGCAGAACGTCAGTGCGAGAAAGATCGCGCTCATCGCCGCATAGATCGCCCAACCCTGGCGCCGGTCGTTCACCAGGTTGCCGAACGCGAAACACAGCCCCGCCGAAATGAGCAGGATTGACACGACCTCGAGGAAGTTCGAGAGCGGCGTTGGATTCTCGTAGGGATGCGCCGAATTGACGTTGAAGAAGCCGCCGCCGTTGGTGCCGAGCTGCTTGATCGCGACCTGGGAGGCCGCAGGTCCCTGCGGCAAGACCTGTTCGGTGAGCGTCTGCGTCCGCTGCGGCGCGCCGCCCTTGCCCGGCGTGACGACCTCTGCAGACTCCAGCAGCGGGACGTTCTGCGCGGCATTGAAGTTCTGCACGACGCCTTCCGACACCAGGGCGAGCGCAAGTGCGAGGGACAACGGGAGAAGGATGTAGAGCGTCGACCGGGTCAAGTCGACCCAGAAGTTGCCGATTGTGTTCGATTGGTTGCGCATGAATGCGCGCAGAAGCGCGATCAGAACCGCCATCCCGGTCGCGGCCGACAAGAAGTTTTGCACAGCAAGACCCAGCATCTGCGTCAGATGGCTCATCGTCGCTTCGCCGCCGTAGCCTTGCCAGTTGGTATTGGTGGCAAAACTCACGGCGGTGTTGAACGCGGAGTCCGGTGCGACGGCGCCCAGACCTTGCGGGTTCAACGGCAGGATGCCTTGCAGCCGTTGCAGGAAATAGACGACAACGGCGCCGAGCACATTGAAGATCAGCGCAGCGATGGCATAGCGCTTCCAGTCCATCGCATCGTCTACGCGAACGCCCGCGACGCGATAGACAACGCGCTCGACCGGGTCGAGAAGAGGCGTGAGGAAGGTCCGCTCGCCACGATAGACCCTGGCCATGAACGCGCCAAGCGGGATCGCAAGTGCGGTCAGGACGCCGAAGTAAAGAAGGATCTGCGCTATGCCATAGGGGCTCACTGGAAGTCCTCCGCTCGCAGGAGCGCCCAAACGAGGTAGACCGCCACGAGCACGGCAAGCAGCAGGGCGACCGCGTTCCAGAAGCTCACGGCCGGCTTCCCGTCAGGCGACTGCACAGGACGACGAGCCCCCAGGTCGACGCCGCGAGCGCGACAAGCAGTAGCAGGAAGATGAAGTCCATCGCATCTCCGTATCCGTCGATCGAGCCCTGAATCTAGGGACGCTTCCGTAAAGGCCGGATAAAGAATTCGGATCGCGTGGGGTGACCGCGGGACTCCGCGCTGCGCTAGCCGCGCCCACTTCCGTGCAGTAGGCTTGCGGCCCACGCGACGCGCAGTCCGAAGCCGGCGCGACCAAGGAGACAACGATGAACGCAAGGAAAGTCCTCGCAGCCGTCGCGACGGCGGCCCTGGCCGCGGTGACGGCCGGCGCAGATGCGCAGGAGCCACTCAAGATCGGCGCGGTGCTGGAAGTGACCGGCCCGTTCGCCAGCATCGCCAAGCAGATCGAAAACGGGATGCGGCTCTACATCGCGCAACACGGCGACACGGTCGCCGGACGCAAGGTCGAGCTGATCATCCGGGACTCGACCGGCGCGCAGCCCGACGTCGCCAAGCGCCTGGTGACCGAGCTGGTGACGCGCGACAAGGTCGACTTCGTCGTCGGCTTCGGCCTGACGCCGAACGCGTTGGCCGCCGCGCCGGTCGTGACCGAGGCCAAGGTGCCGACGATCATCATGAACGCGGCCACGTCGGTGATCGTCAGCAAGTCGCCCTACATGGCGCGCGTTTCGATGACGCTGCCGCAGGTGACGATGCCGATCGCGCAGTGGGCGCTGAAGAACAACATCAAGCGCGTGTATTCGCTGGTGGCCGACTACGGTCCTGGCCTGGACGCCGAAGCGACGTTCAAGAAGAACTTCACCGCCGGCGGCGGCGAGATCGTCGGCGATGTGCGCACACCGCTCAAGAATCCCGACTTCGGCCCCTATATCCAGCGGATCAAGGACGCAAAACCCGAGGCGGTGTTCATCTTCCTCCCCGCCGGCGAG
>Ga0326726_10004636_pt1 | contig 12532 bp, 9 predicted proteins | sample MHFenrmetagenome_2_FD_207603 | JGI IMG/M metagenome (GOLD analysis project Ga0326726, IMG submission 207603) | Lab enriched peat soil microbial communities from Michigan Hollow, Ithaca, NY, United States - MHF15MN | ecosystem: Environmental > Terrestrial > Soil > Wetlands > Peat | place: USA...
TCTCATCATTCTCCAAATTTCTCAAGCACTTCACCAGTAAGTGATAAGCCTCCCAATTCCTGGCCGCCTTCCCAGAACCGCCATAAACGATGAGTTCCGACGGTTTCTCCGCCACCTCCGGGTCGAGATTGTTCATGAGCATTCTTAAAGCTGCCTCGGTCTGCCAACTCTTACAGGTGATCTTCGACCCTCTCGGTGCCTTGATCCCGACCTGCACGCCGGTCATTGTATCGACTCTCTCTCTGACTTTTACGTTTTTCTTTTCCATACGATCACCTCATAACACCGAACTCCACATTCATTATAAATCTTTAGGCCAAATCGGCAATAACCAAACCTGGCGCGGCCAGACCCATGCATAAATCCGGAATCGAAATATCGAAGGGTTACGGTAATCAGTATATGACGCCCAGGCGTATCAAATTATCAGACTATCAAGAGGTGGACATCAGGTTATCAGAATATCAGGCTACACAACAGTCCTTACTCATGCCCTGATATCCTGCTACCCCCGCATGATCACGTTCCGCCCAGATAGGCTTTTTTAACCTGTACGTTCAGGGCCAATTTTTCGGCCTCATCGCTTAATACAATCTCGCCGGTCTCCAGCACATAGCCACGGTCAGCCGCGGCAAGGGCCTTCCGAGCATTTTGCTCCACCAGGAGAATGGTCACTCCCTGCTGATGAAGATTCTTAATGACTTTAAATGTTTCTTCCACGTAGATGGGCATCAATCCCAAGGAAACCTCATCCATGAGAATCACCCGGGGGCTCGACATCAAGGCGCGGGCGATCGCTAACATCTGCTGCTCTCCGCCGCTCAGGGTTTTTCCCACCTGATTTCGCCTTTCCTTCAGAACGGGAAAAAGGGCAAATGCCTCTTCCATGCGAGCCTGGATCGCTTTGCCGTCCCCTTGAACGTAAGCTCCCATGATCAGATTTTCAGCGACGGTAAGGTCGGGGAAAATCTTTCTTCCTTCAGGAACAAGGCTGATTCCCAGGCGGGCTCTCTGATGAGAGGGGCTCGAGGTAATATCCTCTCCCTGAAAAAGGATTTCTCCCTTTCGACATTTCACCAAACCCATGAGTGCCCGAAGAATCGTACTTTTGCCGGCCCCATTTGCCCCGATGATCGTAACCAGCTCCCCTTCTTTAACCGTGAAGCTGATTCCCCGAAGGGCCAGAAACTCGCCATAAGAAACCTCGAGGTTTTTCACTTCTAACATCTATGCCTCTTTCCCAAGGTAAGCTTGGATGACCAGGGGGTTTGAACGAATCTCCTCAGGAGAACCCTCCGCAATCTTTGAGCCGTGATCCAGGACCACGATCCGTTTGCAGAGGTCCATGACTACCTGCATGTTATGCTCGATGAGAAGAACCCCAATGCCTTGATCGCGAACCTGGCGGATGAGTCCCATGAGCTGAGCTGATTCTTCAAATCGCAAACCGGCAGAAGGTTCATCAAGAAGGAGAAGATGAGGGTTAAGGGCTAATGCACGGGCTATCTCGAGGCGCTTTTTGAAGCCAAGAGGAAGATTTTTGGCTATTTGTTTAGCATAAGGACGAAGCCCGGCGCGCTCGATGAGTATCTGAACCTCTTTGACGATTTCCGGTTGCCGAAATGGCCCGGTGGACTTCCAGAGAGAAGGGTAAAAACGATGTCCACAGGCTACGAGGACATTGGTCTCCACATCCAGATTTTGAAAGGGACGGACAATCTGAAAAGTTCGGCCGATACCAAGACAACTGATCTGGTGTGTCTTCATGCGAAGAATCGACTTCCCCTGAAAGTTTATTTCCCCTGCCGAAGATGGGTAAATGCCCGAAATAAGGTTGAAGAGAGTGGTCTTCCCTGCTCCATTGGGACCAATGATCCCAAGGATTTCCCCTTCCTCCGCCGTAAAACTCACCCCGTCCAGAGCACGCAGGCCGTCGAATTCTTTGCTTAGGGCGGCCACTTCCAAGAGTGCCATTGGCTTACTCCGAACTCGACAGGCGATAAACAGTTCGCCGAAAAACTTTTGAAAGAATAGATTCAGACCCCAAGAGGCCACCAGGTTGGAAGCGCATCATGGCCAAAAGAAGAACTCCATAGATTAAGATGCGATACTCCATGATAGGCCGAGAAACCTCCGGCAGAATTCCCAATATAATGGCACCGACGATCGGACCCCAGCGGGTCCCGATCCCGCCGAAGACAACCATGGAAAGGACGACGATGGACTGCCCGAATCCAAAATTCTGGGGCATGATGAAGGTTAAGAAGTGGGCATAAAATCCTCCTGCAAGTCCGGCAATCGCACTTCCCAGGATAAAGGCCAGGACTTTGAAACGGACGACATCCACTCCCATTGCCCCGGCGGCCTGTTCATCTTCCCGGATCGAAGCCCATGCCAGGCCGATCCACGAACGCCCCATCCGACGATCCATAAGGATTAGAAGAAAGAACACGACGAGAATGAGGATAAAATATTCGGGCTTGGTCATTTCACGGCCGAACCATTTTGGAAGGTTGATTCCTCCAATACCCATCGCCCCGCCAAAAAAGGGAATATAAAGAAAAATGGCTTCTACAACAAAATTAATGCCCATGGTCGTGATGGCCAGAAAGTCGTCACGGACGCGCAGACAAGGGATCCCCAGCAAAGCCCCAACGATTCCTGCCACGACCGCTGCCATAGGAACGGAGATCCAGAATGGAAATCCGGCCTCGGTATAGAGCATCGCCGAAGTATAAGCACCAATCCCGAAAAAGGCGGCATGACCGAGAGAGATCTGCCCGGCGCGGCCCGTAATAATATTGAGGCTGTGGGCCAGCATGGCATAGATGACGATGATGATAAGAATGGTGATGAGATATCCGCTGATCATGATTTGGCTAATCGCTAATAGCTTATCGCAAATGGGAATTCCGTCGGTATTCCAAGCTATAGGCTATTCGCCATAAGCGATATGCTATTTTACGCCTTTCCCAACAGTCCATAAGGCCTGAACATCAACACTAAAATCATGGCCACGAAAGCCACGGCATCTCTTGGAAACGGAATGGCAAGAACCCCGATGAAGAATGTCTCTGCCAGTCCAACGACGAATGATGCCAGGACAGTTCCCGGAATATTTCCTAAGCCTCCGAGAACAACGATTGCCAAGGCCTTATAGGCCGGGATGCTGCCCATGGTCGGCCACACCTGGTTATCGTAAACTCCGATGAGGACCCCTGCTGCGCCGGCCATGGCCGAACCGATGAGGAAATTGATCGCAATGATCCTACTCACATTCACCCCGAAGGATGAACTTGTTTCGGGATCCTGGGCGCAGGCCCGCATCGCCAAGCCGGTGCGTGTCTTTGTGAGGAAGGCCCAGAGAAAAATTAAGACGGCGAAAGTGACGAAGAGAATAAGGATTTGCGTTTCTGTGAGATGAAAGCTTCCGATGGAGAGATCACCGAGCCCGACACGGGCGTTATAGGCGAGCGTATGAGGCCCTGCGACGATGCGAAAAGCTTCCTCCATGGCTGTGAAGAGGCCAATGGATACGATGAGGGGAGCAATCCTCGGCAGATGAAGAAGCGGCATGTATAAGAAGCGTTCGACGATATAACCGGCGACAGCCGCGCCAGCCATCCCGACGATCAAAGAGAGCCAGAAGTTGCCGAGGAGTCGGAAAGAGAGGAGACCGACGTAAGCGCCCAGGGCGTAAATGCCAGCGTGAGCGATATGAAGGATTCGCAGGATTCCATAGACCATCGTCAGCCCCAGAGAGATCAGGGCATAGACGCTACCTATGGCAATCCCGTTCGCAAGTTGTTGCCAGAGCATAAAAGACCGTTTGAGGTGAGAGGATCGTCTCATTTCATGAGACTTGAGGTTGTAGGTAAATTCGCTTGCCTCAAGCGGAGCAATCCTTAAGTGAACCGATCCTCAAGCCTCCAACCCGTTATTTGGTGGGTGGGGTGATGACTTCAGGGTTATCGACTACACCGAGCCGATGAAACTTTCCACCTTTCACGACCTGGATCTGAACAGGCTTCACCACCTCCCCTTGGACAAAGCGGCTGATCTTTCCGGTTAGGCCATTGTAATCTTTGGTTTCCAGCAATGCTTTTTGGATCGCCTTGGGATCTGTCCCGGCTTTCTTGATGGCGTTGACCAGAATCATAAAGGCGTCATAGCTGGAAGCTCCCACCATATCCGCATCTTCGTTGTAGGCCTTCCGGTAGTTTTTCAAGAAATTTTGAACGAGTGGTCTCGGGTCATCCCGGTCAAGATTCGTAGCAATGACTACCCCCTCGGCAGCCGGGCCAGCAATCTCCAAGAACTTTGGGGAATCAAAACCCTCTTCACCCATGATCTTACTCGTAATCCCGAGCTCTTTGGCCTGACGGACAATGGAGGCAGCTTCGTTATAGTATCCAGCTGCGAAAATCAGATCGGGATTTTCTTCCTTGATCCGTGTGAGATAAGGACGAAAGTCCTTTTCGCCTGGAAATTTGTACATCTGCTTGGCGAGGACTTTTGCTCCCAGTTTCTCTGCCCTGTCTGCGAAGCCAGAAGAGATGGCCCGTCCGAAATCATTGTCCATAAAAATAAGAGACACCTTCTTGGCTTTTAAATTCTTGACTGCAAACTCAGCAGCGGCTGCTCCCTCAATCTCACCGAGAAAGCCGTTACGGAAGCAAAAATCGTTCGGTTTCTTCTCTTTGGGGTCCCAGGTTACATCCGGATGCACGGCATAGCCCGCCACCATCGGAATTCCGGCTTTCTGGAAGATGGGCGCTGTCACCCGGGTTGGCCCGCTGTAAGAACCACTGACAACGCCGATCACCTTATCCTTTTCAATCAGCTTGTTGGCAACGGCAACAGCTTCCTGGGGATTGAGACGATCATCATAGATGATCAGGTTTATTTTCTTACCGTTGATTCCCCCAGCGTCATTGACTTCTTTCAATCCTAATTCGACGGCATTTTTGGCGCTCGCGCCGTCGGCGGCCGCAGGACCTGTGATAGGCGCAAAGAATCCTACAGGAATATCCTGCCCGTAACCCAACACGGTGAGAGAAAGAATTGAAAAAACAAAGATACTAAGAAGGAAACCTCTGCTTTTCATAAATAACCCTCCTTTCTTTGTGAAAAAATCTTAAATTCTATTTATACCAAAAGCCACCAAAAATCAACAGAGAAAACGTCCTCGGAGGAGATCGTTTGCCGATTAGTTCTCGTCATTTTCCGCAGAATAAACAGGAGGGGGGATAGAAAGAGAAAAGATAATCTCGATCCGTACGATTGCTCGGATTCTTAAAAACTCCCTTCTCTTACTCTCTTCCCTTTACAATCGTACTCGCTCGATACAAAAAATAAACGGCTGTTGCATTCAAGGCAACAAAGGCAAGGATGGCCAGCCAGACGGGTCCATGGAGATAGATGAAATAGGATAATGAAATGCTGCCTAAGATGAAAAAGCTTCCCAAGAGGTAGATGATGTACTGTCTCCATTTAAAATGCCCCTTAATCTGCTTCAGTTCATCGGTGAAAAAAAGGATAAAGAGGATCAGGGCTATCAGTATGAATGAAAACAGGACAAAATAGAGGAAGTAGAGATCCATCCATTTCACTCCAGGACTCGACCCCAAAGGTAACTTAGTTTTTCACAGGATGACGCATAAAGTCAAGATAAAAATCCCGCCTCCTTTGGTTCCAGAGCCTGAGTGACAGCGTTCAGAATTTGATGGAAATCGAAGGGTTTGGAGATAAAAAAGTCGAGTCCGTACTCCTCCATTTTGCTCCGATTCATTTCGGCTCCCCATCCCGTAATCATTCCGACCGGTGTATGGGGACTGATCGTCTTAATCATCCGGCACACCTCCCAGCCTGACATCCCAGGCATTCCTAAGTCGGTGAGAACCATATCAAATGTCCCACCTCTAAAAAGCCGAATGCCTTTTTCACCATCCTCTGCCAGGGTTACCTGGTGGCTCGCTTGAGCAAGAGTCCGGGAAAGGACACTTCGGACGAGATCTTCATCATCGATCACCAGGATATGAGCTTCTTTTCCCTTTCTGACTGCTGCCGGGAGGATCACTTCTTCCCTTCCCTCCCCTCCAATGGGCAGGATGATGGTAAAGGTTGTTCCATGGCCCACTTTACTCTTGACGTCGACCTCTCCGCCAAACCTTTTGACAATCCCGTAAGACATACTTAATCCCAACCCGGTATTGGTGAACGGTTTCGTCGTAAAAAAGGGCTCAAAAATCTTTTTCTTTACCTCTTCATTAATTCCGATCCCCGTATCTGAAATTTGGACACAGACTTTTCTGTTTTTCTTAAGAGTACGGAGCTCGATCTTTCCCCCTTCGGGCATCGCCTCAATGGCATTGAAAATCATGTTGGTAAGCATCTCCCTTAATTCAGCGGCGCTCCCTGATACGGGGGGAATTTCTCCAAGATTTGAAGCGATTTCGATTCGGATTCCCCTGCTTTGAGCCTCGTCCTTCCATTTCGGTTTGGTAATCTCGATCGAATCTCTCACGATCGCGTTCATATCCACTTTATGAAATTCTTGATGAATCCTTTTTCTTGTAAAGTCTTGAAGCCGTCGAACGGTCTGGGCACTATCCTTGGCCACCTTCTCGATCGTCTTCAGGTTTTCCCTGAATTCTCCATCTTCCACGGTGTAAAGGAGAAGTTGGGCATTCCCGAGGATGGCGGCTAAGGCATTATTGAAATCGTGAGCGACCCCGCTGGCCATTTCAGCGAGAGCCCGCAGTTTTTCCGCCTGAAGCAACTGTTCCTCCATCTTTTTCTTTTCGGTGATGTCTTTAAGGAAGGAAACGGTGTTCATATTTCCCTTGGAATCCTCCATTAAGGTGGAACTGATTTCAATATTCCTGATCTCCCCATCTTTCCGAACAACATTGAACTCATACCGGGAGGGCAATTCTTCTCCGCTCCGCCTGCGGAGATAATGATTGGTCACCAACTCCTTGCTTTCTTCATCCAAAAATGTCCGAAAATCCGTTCCCGTTAATTCCTCTTGGGAATAACCAACGATCTCTGCCACCCTCTTGTTGACATATTTGAGATGATAATTCCCTCCTACTACCACTACCCCGTCCGTAGCACCTTCTACCACTGTCCTGTATTTCTCTTCGGTCTGTTTAATTTGATCATAAAGCCGAATGTTTTCAATAAGGGTAGCGATCTGTCCTCCTGCGATGTTGAATAAACGAAGATCATCTTCGGAGAAGGCTCTCAATTCCTTGCTCTGAGCATCAATCACTCCGATCACTTTTTGCCCCACCTTGAGAGGCACACACATTTCAGAATTTATATTTTCATCGTAAGGAATATATCTGGAATCGCTTCGTACATCGTTGATTAAGAGAGGTATCCCTTCTCTAGCTACCCATCCTGTGATCCCTTTTCCTAGACAAAGTACTAGTTTTTCTACCTCCTTGACGGGATGGCCTATAAAGGAAGGATGAATGACCAATTTCCCCGTATCTTCCTCGATCAAGGCTATGCCAAAGGCCTCAAACTTAAAAAAGCTATTCAGACTACGGACAACCTCTTCCAGCATGGCGTCCAGATTTAGAGAAGAAGCAGAGATCTTCATAATCTCATAAAGGATGGTCAATTCGTCCAGTCTCTTTTTCGTCTCTTCAAAGAGCAAGGCATTTTGAATCGAAATCGCTAACCCCGGCGCAACAGAACCGAGGAATTCAACATGATGGTCTGAGAAGTGGTCAATCTCTTTACACCCAAAATTCATCGTGCCAATGATCTTTCCTTTATATTCTAATGGAAATACCAATGAAGACCGAATTCCCTCTTTCCATAGCTTTTGATCCAGCCAGGAATCACTCTTCTCTGTATCCGGTATCATCACAGGGTGGCCCATCTCCACCACCTTTTCAAAGGGTGTTCCTTTTTTGGGATAGATGACACCACCCGTCAACTCCTCAGTTTCATAGTCCGCAAAGTATCGAAGTCCCTCTCCCTGTTCATCCAAGAGAGTAATGGTCATCCTGTCAGCGGGAACAATCCTCTTCAATTCGCTCTTAACTGCCTTGATCACACCCCTCACATCGAGGCTGGAGGCAAGGATTTTGTTGACACTATTCACAACCTCTTTTTCTATTTCCAAACGTTTCTCTTCCGTGATCTCCCTAGCCAGGTCGACCACCGCGACCACTTCCCCCTCTAAATCATAGATCGGAAAAGTATAGTACCGGAAAACACCATTTAAATACTTGCTATCTCTTTCCCCGGATACGGATCTCTTCGTTTTCAAAGTCTCAGAAACATAACACTCTTCACAAGGTTGATCACTTTGATGGAGAACCTTGAAGCACTTTTTTCCAATCATCTGGTCAGGCCTCAAACCGTACCTTTTAAACGCAGCTTTGTTGGCACGAATGATTCGATAATCTCTATATCGAATGGTGATGAGGTCTGTCACCGCATCGAAGGTGGTCTCCCACTCCGATTTGGCTTTGGCCACATTTGAAAAGAGTTGAGCATTTTCAAGGGCGAGTCCGATCTGATTTCCGATGCTCTCCAATAAATTGATCTCTCTTTGATCAAGTTGACGAACCGAACGGCTGGAGAGGGCCATCGCACCTACTGCTTTTCCCTTCGCTAACAGAGGAACGCCCACGAGCGTTTTAATCCCCTCCTCTTTCAAATAGGGAAGGGTTGACAAGGATGACTCTCCCTCGATGGAGGGCAAAATGGGTTGTTTCAATTTAAAGGCCTTTCCGGAAATTCCTTCACCAGGTTTCAGGACCTTCACATTTTCGACAAAGGCATCGGAGTGCCCCTTCGAATATTTTAATTCAAGGGTCTGATTGATTTCTTTAAATAGATAAATCCCTCCCATCTCGAACCCTGTTAAATTGGAGGCTCGATCCAACGCATCCAGCAGCACGCGGTCCAGGTCTAAGGTTTGGTTGATCAAAACGCTCAGATCGTACAGAGCCTCAAGTTCTTTTGTCCTCTGGACCAGCCCTTCTTCCATTCTTTTTCGAGTGGAAATATCTTTGATAATTCCTTCGTAACCAATGATCTGTCCTTCTTTATTTTTTCTCGCACTTGCGGTGATAAGCGTATCAATGGGGATCCCGTCCTCCCTTTTCAATTTGACCTCAAAGTCTTTGACGAACCCTTCCTGATTAATCTCGCCCTGAAATCTTCGACGCTCTTCCGGGTTAAAGTAGGTTTGGGTTGACTTCGTTCCAAGTAATTTCTCTTTATTTTCGTAACCCAGTATCTCTACCCCTGCCTGATTGACGTCAATGAACTTTCCATCCACGGAAGTGATAAAAAGCATATCCTTCGAGTTTTCAAAAATCCTGCGATATCGTGCTTCGGTCTCTCTTAATGCTTCCTGAGATTGATTCAAATCCTGAATCATCCGATTGAAAGACTCGGTGAGGAGACCCAGCTCGTCTTTCGAGGTGGGCTGGACGTAGGTATTCAAATTCCCCTTTGCGGCTCCTCCCATCTCATCAGACAAACGTTTAATGGGTCGGGTCAATTTTCTGGTCAAGATGAGACTGAGGATAACCGCGATGGCTAAGCCGATCAGTATCCACATCAAAGCCGTACGAGCCACTTGTTTGAGCGGCCTATACGCTTCATGGATTGGAAGCTGAACGATGATACCCCAGCCCAAATCTTTGATAGGTTTATAGACGCATAAAACCTTTTCTGCCTCGGGATATTGAAATTCTAAATGACCCTCCTTCCCGGAAAGAACCTCGCTCACCATCGGAAGATCTTTCACATTTGTCCGGAGGAGAACCCGTCTTGTGTCAGGATGGGCGATGAGATTTCCTTCTCTATCCACCACATAGGTGCATCCTTCTTTACCGATTTGAGTTTGAGGAATTAAGTTCCATAAATATCGAAGATGGATCTTTGCGCTCAATACCCTCACTGGTTTTCCATGATGTTCCCCGATGGGAACTGCAATCGCCATGGTGGGGACAATATCTTTGGTGAGATAAAATTCTCCATAGTAAATTTTGCCTTGGGACGCCACTCCGAACAGCTCGCTTCTCGCTTGGTTTTCCAGATCACGAGGGCCGATCACTTTATATTTCGAAACCTTGATTCGTTCATTCCCCTTCTCGTCCAAAAGGGCCAACTCCCAGAGATAATCGTTGTGATTGAGAAGGTTCTCCAGATAGCTTTCAATATGAGAAGAGTGACCTCTCATCTTAAACGCTTCCTCATTCACCAGCGTAAGGAGACTGCTGGTGATCTTTTCAAAAAAGGCTTCTGTTCTTTGAACCACCATTCTGGCCTTCATGTCCTCAGTCCCGATGACCGACTTCTTTAAATCTCTCTGATAGATTTTGATAATATTAAACCCTGCGACGGCGAGAGGGATGGTGGCCAAGAAGATGGAAAAAATCATCCATTTCAAAGTGAGACTTCTTATGATTCTGTCTAACATCAGCTCACTTCACCCCTTAAGAATCGTTTCAATTCTGATTCGAGAATCCTCCACCCCTTTCCAGCCTTAATTGCCTTGATCCTACCAAGGCGAATATACTTCAGGAAGGTAGGTTTGGAGATCTTCAGATACCCAATCGCCTCATCCGTTGTTAAGACCGAATCTTTTTCCAACATAGCCATTGAATTACCCCCATTTTCTTTCATTTTAGTCAATTTGGAGCAAAATATATGCCGAAAAGAGTGCTTAATTCCATAAGTTATTGATTTTCTAGGCGTTGTCATAATTTTTCCTCTGGAAGAGAAATATCAAATTAGCTCTCTTCGGACGACAAATTGTCAACGGTAGCAAAATTGTGCCAAATTTTCGATGCGGGGCCTCGTTTCAAACCGTAAGGAGGGAGGGATACATGGGAAAGCGGGTGCTCCTAAATTACAGGCCGAAGGTGCGCCATCGAACGCATCAATAATGATCTCTCAGTCTGAAATCAAATGGCGGACTTGAATTGTGTCTCAGGTATTCAAGAAGGAATGAGAAGTGCTTCGATGAATGAGTCGCAAATTTTACCCTTACATTTTGTATTTTCCGAAGTCTTCTGGTCTCATATTCTCGATGATGTTTTTAAGTTCATCTGCCCCCTCCTCGAGAAGATTGGAGGCAAGAATTCCCATCTGTTTTGTGGCCTCAATGACCGATTCTGCAACAAAGATCGGAGCCTTTACCCTTACCGCTAAGGCGATCGCATCACTGGGCCGGCTATCCACAATGAGTTCTTCTCCGTCCACGCTCAAGTAGAGATTAGCATAAAATGTATTTTCCTTGAGGTCATGAATGACCACGCGTTTGACGGCTACTTGAAAAGTATCCAAAATCTGCTTCATGAGGTCGTGGGTCATAGGACGAAGCGTGACGACTTCCTCGAGGCCCCTGGAAATGGCCTCCGCCTCGAACACTCCAATCCATATCGGTAAAGCCTTCTGCCCGGAAAGATCCACCAGGACCACGACCGGGTTGGAGGCCTTGGGATCCACCACAATACCCATCACTTTAACTTCTAACATTCCCTTTTCCATACCCGCCCTTTAGAAATTCAACTTGACCGTTGGGCGCCTCCGACCTGAAGATGTTCACACACTGCGTCCCCTCGATTCTGAAAAACAATCTTATTTTAACCCGTAAGGAGTGGATGTCAACCCTACCCGCAGAGATTTCTGAAAAAGTCCAGAACCCTCTTTTGCACAACCTGGGGGTTGCTCAGAAGATGGGAGCACCTCGTCTGAAAGCAAAGGTGAAGATGCCCGCCCTGTACCGTAGATAGACACTTAGTACCGAAGAGCAAAGCATCCCGATTCAAATAAGCCAGTCATCACTGGAGATAAGCTCCAGCATCAAAGGTGCAGGGCCCGTTTCGTCATTCAGTTACGTCAATCGTGTTAAACTCTTACCCTTGCCCTTTGACGCTAGACGCTAAACGATACGGGCCCTGTACCTGAACATGAGGGAAAACCCTTGAATCACAGAAAGCTTCAGTAGTCCGGGAACTTATCAGATAAGCAAAACATTACACCAAATGGTGCAGGGCGGGCTTCCTAACCGTGACCTATTGATTATTCCCAACATGGTTTGCGCGTGTCTGCAGTAGGCAGGTTTGCCGCTGTCTTTAGACGAAGCCTTATTTTGTATGAGGAAGGTTTAGACCGGAAAAAGGTCTTTCTTATCTTCTGTTCAACGAATTCTTTCCACGGCCTCCGGAGAAATTTGTTCCTGCCGTATTGGCCGGCGCCGATCTTTCGGAAAAGTGAGGGTGATCGTCGTCCCTTTCCTCAAACGACTTTCAACTCGAATGGTTCCCCCCTGTTCCTCCACAACTTTCCTCGCAAAGGTTAACCCCAATCCCACCCGGTCAGGCCGGGTGGAAAAAAAGGGCTCAAAGACCCGATTAAGGTTCTTTTTCGCAATTCCTTCCCCGTTATCCGAGATTGAGACCCCGATGTTTCTTCCGTCTCTGAAAAGGGATACCTTTACCATCCTCCTCTTTTTCCCCATGGCCGCCCGTGTCACCGCTTCGATGCT
>Ga0326726_10004637_pt1 | contig 12531 bp, 10 predicted proteins | sample MHFenrmetagenome_2_FD_207603 | JGI IMG/M metagenome (GOLD analysis project Ga0326726, IMG submission 207603) | Lab enriched peat soil microbial communities from Michigan Hollow, Ithaca, NY, United States - MHF15MN | ecosystem: Environmental > Terrestrial > Soil > Wetlands > Peat | place: USA...
GATGTGCATAGATGATCCTCCTCTTCTAAACTGCCGAGCCGCTATGCTACTCGGCGGCGGACCATCTCATTAATCCCCATTTCACTCATTGGTATTCGCGGAGCCAAACCGTGGCCACAGTCATCCAATCCTGGCAGGAGGATGACGAACGATGTATCACGTGCGCCACGAGAACCTGCCTTTTGTTGGTAGTTCGCATGAGTTTGTCGGAGCGGAGCAGGGCGAGACCAGTGTTTCGGTGTTCCTATTCGATGGCAAGCCCGGTTCGGGGCCGGGTCCGCACCGGCATCCTTATGATGAGATCCAGTTCATCCGTGAAGGCCGCGGGGTGTGGACAGTAAGCGGCCAGACCTTCGAGGGCAGCGCTGGAGACATCTTTGTCATCAAGGCCGGCGAGATCCACAGCTTCAAGGCGGTGGGTGATTCACCACTAGTCCAACTCGACGTTCACCTCAGCCCCCGCTTCATCCAAGAGAACCTATAGAGCAGTGGGTTGCAATGTGGCTGGGCCCGCAGCCTCGGCCACCCGCAAGCGCTCTTTGTCAGTGTCAGTTGGCGACATATCGCCGTTAGCATTAATGCTCCGGTGTGATCCGGACTTCGTAGTGCACCGACTTCGCGTCGTACCGCGAGAGCAACGCGTGCGCCTTGGGATGAAGGACGGCGGTTTCGTAGTCGTTTCCAGCAAACCGTCGCACCGCATCGAGCGAGGTAAACACTGTGACCGTGACGAACTCGACTTCCTCTCCGGCCGCTCGCAAGAGATATGCGCCTTCAAATCCCTGGACTTGCCGCATGCTGGGGAACATCTCGTCTTTCAACAGCTTCTCGTAAGCATCAGCGTTAGCCGGTTTTGTCCAGCCGTGCCACAGGCGAGCAATCATTGTGTGTCCTCATTTGCCGGAATCTAAGTGCCACCCCGGATTCGTCCAACACCCATTCTTACGCACAAAGACCTCGGTGGCACGTCCGGAACTGGTGTTACGTTCTTCCTTGGCGTCGGTTTCGAACGTGTAGAGGCTGTAGATCACAGCCACATCGCCGTAGTACTGGATCTCTACCCGCGGAAATTCCAGCCGCACCAGGCGTCCGCCCTTGGCAGCAAACTCCTGGGCTCCGCGCAGAGGGAATTGAATTTCGATTGGCTCCGGCCTGAAAACGCGCGGCCGCGCCGACCTTAGTTCTCGACCGGCTTGTAGTCGCAGGCGGTGCGACAGGCCTCACAGTACAACAGACCGTCGGTGCAGAGGCGGACATCGAGCTGTGACTGGCACAGGATGCAGAACTTCTCGCACCAGCAGCGCGACTCGATCTGCTCGCACTGGGCGCAGCGGACCTGGGTTGCAGGCTTGGACATAGGTGGAGTGTAGTGCGGCAGCGGGGCGAGAAAAACGTAACCGAGGTAATGGAGGACAGGTGGCAGTGGGCAGGTGGCAGCGGGCAGGAAAGCCAAACTTGGAGCTTCGATTAATAGTTCGCGTCTTCCAATTTGGTTTCCTGCGACCTGCCGCCTGCGACCTGCCGCCTGCCACCTGCCTTGCTGCCTTTCCCGCGCGGATGGTAAGTTAAACAGTTCCAGATTCCGACAGCCCAGCCACTGTCCGACCGAGGTCAATTCTTGTCTGCTGTCCAGGCTACTCCGCCCGTGGTGCGCAAGACAGCGCTGAACGCCGTCCATCGAGCGCTCGGGGCAAAAATGGTCGAGTTCAACGGCTGGGACATGCCGGTCGAATACCCCTCTTCCATCGGCTGCGGGATTGTCGCCGAACACCTGGCGGTGCGTACGGGCGCAGGGATCTTCGATGTCAGCCATATGGGGGATATCCGCCTCAGCGGGCCGGGGGCGCTGGACGCGGTGCAGCACATCTCGATGAACGATGCTTCGCGGCTGGCGGTCGGGCAGGCGCAGTATTCGGCGCTACTCTATCCGCAGGGGACGTTTGTGGACGATGTGATCGTCCACCGGCTGGGAGAAGACGACTACCTGCTGGTGATCAACGCGGGCACGCGCGAGAAAGATTTCAACTGGGTGCGCGACAACACGCGGCACTTCAAGTGCCGGGTGGAGCATCTCTCCGACGACTTTACGCAGATTGCGATCCAGGGACCGAAGGCGGTCAACCTGCTGCAGAAGCTCACGGACGCCGATCTGAGCGCCGTGAAGTTCTACTGGGTGACGCGCGGGATGGTGTGCGGGCTGCACGAAATTCTGATCGCCCGCACCGGATACACTGCCGAAGACGGTTTCGAGATTTATATTCCATCCGACGAAGTGACCAGCGCGCGAGTCTGGAACGAGATTCTGGCGGCAGGGAAGGATTTCGGCGCGATTCCGTGCGGGTTGGGGGCACGTAATACGCTGCGGCTCGAAGGCAGCCTGTCTCTCTATGGACACGAAATTTCAGACACCATCAACGTCTGGGAAGCGGGGCTTGACCGCTTCTGCAAAATGGAGAAGCCGGAATTTGTAGGACGGGCAGCGCTCGAGAAGGCGCGCGCGGAGGGCGTTCGAAAGACGCTGGTCGGGCTGGAGATGGTTGATCGCGGGATCGCGCGCGACGGCTACAAGGTTCTGGATGATCGCGGACGCGAGATAGGATACGTCACCAGCGGATCGCCGGCGCCGTTCCTCAAGAAGAACATCGCGTTGGCGTATGTTCCGCCCGAGCATGCGGCGATCGGCAGCACCGTGAAGGTTGAAATCCGCGGGCAGGGCGTGAAGGCGCAGGTGGTGCCGACGCCGTTTTATAAACGTCCGCGAAAGGCTTGACCACGGGGGACACAGAGGACCACGGAGGAACCGTTAACAGGGAAAGACACGACGGTTCCCGAGGGATTTGAGGGCGAGAAGCGAGAAGCTAGAGCCAGGAGCCAGGAGCTAGAAACGCATGTCATATCCGACCGACCGCAAATATACGAAGGAACACGAGTGGATTACTCCCGACGGCACCATCGGCATCACGCACTATGCACAGGAATCGCTGGGCGACATCGTGTTCGTGGACCTGCCCAAAGTGGGGACGGAGATCACGGCGGGAAAGACCTTCGGCACGGTAGAGTCAGTAAAAGCGGTTTCGGATTTATATGCTCCGGCTTCCGGCACGGTGACTGCGGTCAATGGCGAACTGGCGACCGCTCCGGAAAAAGTTAATAAAGATGCGCACGGCTCCTGGATGGTCAAGATCAAGTTGAAGGATCAGGCCGAACTGAACGGTCTGCTCTCGCCAGCGGATTACGAAAAATTTGTCAGCGAAGAGGCGGGACACTGAAGAACATTGCAGAAGTCAGAAGTCAGATTGCAGAAGTGACGTCATCTCCTCCCCCAAACCGCCTGCAGCATGCCACAATCGTATCGACCGTTAGTCACATCTATGTTGGACTCCTATGAGATATCTGCCTAAGTCTCCCGCGGACCGCGAAGCCATGCTCAAGGCGATCGGGGTGCGCTCGATGGATGATTTGTTTTCTCCGATTCCGGCGGAATACCGGCTTGCACGCGACTTGAATATCCCGCGGCAAATGGCCGAGTCGGAGATCGTCGACTGGTTCAAGCTGCGCTCCAAGGAGAATGGCGACGACTACACCAGCTTTCTGGGAGCGGGGGCGTACTTCCACTATCGTCCGGTGGTGATCGATGCGCTGGTGCAGCGCGGCGAGTTCCTCACGTCCTACACGCCCTATCAGGCGGAGTTTGCGCAGGGGACGCTGCAGGCGATCTTCGAATTCCAGACCATGATCTCGGAACTCACCAGCATGGATCTGGCGAATGCCTCGATGTACGACGGTTCCACAGGCGCGGCCGAGGCGGTCATGATGGCGGTTCGCATCACCGGCAAAAGCGGGGCGGTAATCGCGCGTAGCGTTCATCCCGAGTATCGCGAGGTGTTGGGGACGTACGCGACACACCAGAGCATTCCACTGAAGACCGTGCCGTTCACGGACTCGGGACGGCTGGACCTGAAAGAGCTGGAGAAGACGGTCGCGGACGACACGGCGTGCGTGCTGATCCAGTCGCCGAATTTTTTCGGAACAGTCGAGGACGTCGAGGCGATCGCCGAGATTGCGCACAAGCGTGGGGCGCTGCTGATTGTCTCGATTGCCGAAGCGGTATCGCTGGGGATTGTGGAGCCGCCACGGGCGGCTGACATCGTGGCGATGGAAGCGCAGTCCTTTGGAGTGCCCATGGGGTTTGGTGGTCCGTACTGCGGAGTGATTGCGACCAAAGAGAAGTTTGTGCGCCAGATGCCGGGGCGGCTGGCCGGTCAGACGGTGGACAAGAAAGGGAAGCGCGGCTTCGTCCTCACGCTGGCGACGCGCGAGCAGCACATCCGGCGCGAGAAGGCGACTTCCAATATCTGCACCAACCAGGCGCTGGTCGCGCTGATGGTGAACATCTTCATGACCGTGTATGGCAAAGTCGGGCTCCGGGAACTGGCCAAGCAGAACCTGGCCAAGACCGCGTACGCGGCCGATCAGTTCGGCAGGACTGCCAAAGTACGGTTTGCCGGGGCGCCGCGCTTTAACGAGTTCGTGGTCGAGACCAGCGAAGATCCGTACGCGATCAACTCCCGCTTGCTGGGACACAAGATCGTCGGCGGGCTGCCGCTCAAGAAGTTCTTTCCCGAACTGGGCAACGCTGCTCTGTGGTGCTGCACGGAACTGACGACGCGTTCGATGATCGATACCGCTGTCGGATTGGTGGCAGAGAGCGAGCGCTCGGTGCGAAGTATGAAAGAGACTGAGGAGGTGGCGCTATGAAACATATGACTCGCAAGGCCACGCGCCACATCAGCCAGAACGAAGGCCTGATCTTCGAGAAGTCATCGCCCGGGAAAGCGGCGTGGAAGCTGCCGCCGCTGGATGTTCCAGAGGTGGACACGGGCAAACTCCTGGGGAAACAGGAACGCAAAGACCTGGGCAATATGCCGGAGGTGAGCGAGATCGAGATTATCCGCCACTTCACGCGCCTTTCGACCTGGAACTACGCGATTGATCTGGGGATGTATCCGCTGGGCTCCTGCACGATGAAGTACAACCCGCGAGTGAACGAATTTGTTTCGCGCGTGGAGGGACTGGCTAACGGGCACCCGTATCAGCCGGCGAAGATTTCGCAGGGCGCAATGCGCATCATGAAGACCCTGAGCGATTGCCTGATCGAGATCACCGGCATGGACTCGATCACCTTGCAGCCGGCGGCGGGCGCGCATGGCGAATTGACCGGGCTGCTGATGGTGCGCGCGTATCACGAGTCGAAAGGCAATGCGCGCAAGAAGATTCTGATTCCAGATTCCGCGCATGGCACCAATCCCGCGACCGCAGCTACAGTCGGCTACGCGGTCGAGAATCTAAAGTCCAACGACCGCGGCATGGTGGACGTCGCGGCACTGGCCGCGCAGATGAATGAAGACGTGGCGGCGCTGATGGTGACTAATCCCAATACGCTGGGCGTTTTCGAGCAGGAGATCCACAAGATTGCCGACCTCATGCACGCCAAGGGCGGCCTGCTCTACATGGACGGCGCCAACATGAACGCCCTCGTCGGCAAAGCGCGGCCCGGAGAATTCGGCGTCGATGTGATGCACCTCAACCTGCACAAGACGTTTTCCACGCCGCACGGCGGCGGCGGCCCGGGATCGGGGCCGGTCGCGATCAAGAAGATGCTTGAGCCTTTCCTGCCCACGCCGGTGGTGGTCACCAAGCCCGACGGGACGATGGCGTTCGAGTACAACCGTCCGCAGTCGGTGGGCCGGGTGCGCGCGTTTTATGGGAACTTTGGGATGTTCATCCGCGCGCTGGCCTACATCTTCGCCAACGGGCCGGACGGCCTGCGGCAGACAACCGAAGACGCCGTGCTCAACGCCAACTACATCCGCAAGGGACTCGAAGGCGTTTACGATCTGCCTTACTCGACGCCTTCGATGCACGAGGTTGTCTTCAGCGACAAGGTGCAGTCGAAGAAGGGTGTCAAGACGATGGACCTTGCCAAACGGCTGATCGATTACGGATTCCATCCATACACGACGGCGTTTCCGCTGATCGTGCCGGGCGCGCTGATGATCGAGCCGACCGAGAGCGAACCGAAAGAAGAGTTGGATCTCTTCATCGAAGCGATGAAGTCGATTGCGGAAGAGGTCGAAGAAGATCCGCAGTTCGTGCTCGATGCGCCGCACAATACCCGGATTTCGCGGTTGGATGAGACGCAGGCAGCGCGGAAGCCGGTGCTGCGGTGGAAGCCGGAGAACGCATGAAGAAGACTCGGGGGCGCAGGAATCCACCTTCAGCGGATGCGATTGCCCGTCTCGCGGACCAGGGGAGAGACACATCTGGATTCTTCGCTAACATTGGCCGTGTGATGGCTCCGATCAAAACGGTGAAGGCGCCTCGGCACGACAACCCAGTCGATTAGCCTTCTAAGGGCTGATAGTCTCTTAGGTACGGGGGTGCGGCATGGGATTTCGAGGTATGGCCGTAGTTCTCGGTCTGGCCTCTGGATGGACGAGCCTATTTGTAGGTCAGACTCAGAATGGCGTTCGCGAGATAGTTTCCACAGTGATGCAGCCCGCCTTACCTTCAATTTTCCCGACAGGTTCTTTCCCAAGGTCGAGAGTGAAATGCCACAGGATCCAAGCGGACGCGAGCATGTGATCCTGGCCCTGTGGGATGCACCGCAGCGTACCGGGATCCCGCGAATGGCATTCTTGTATGACACCAAGATTAGGCCTGCCGGTTCGTCCCCAGAAATGATGGCTGATCGTTATCTGGCAGCTATGAGGGTGGAGGTTTCGAAGTGGCAGGGCGTCAAGGTTTCTGATCCGAAGAAGATATCCCCTGCCGGCTACGAAATCTGGCGCTTGGACTATTGGCATCCTGCTGATTCAGGACCGCCTTATAATTCCGCAATCGTGATCCCCCTCAAGGACAGGAGAATTCTGGCCATCCAGATCAATGCGCCTTCGCAGAACGAGTTGGATGCGGAGGTTGAATCGCTTCGTGACTTGCGGTTTGACGAAAAATAAGTTCAGCAGCATTGCCGTTTGGCGACGTGCCCTTATCCCTCGCTTGCGCCGGCGTGCCCCCGCTTTGACTTCCCCCAGGCCGCGCCCTACCATACGGCATTCCCGAATCGGGCCCCCGGATGATCGGCCAGACCATCTCGCATTACCGCATCGTCGAGAAGCTGGGCGGCGGCGGGATGGGTGTGGTTTACAAGGCGCAGGACACCAACCTCGGCCGCTGGGTCGCACTCAAATTTCTGCCGGAGGAAGTGGCGCGCGATCCACAGAGTCTGGATCGGTTCCGTATGGAAGCGCGGGCGGCGTCGGCGCTCAACCATCCCAACATCTGCACCATTCACGACTTCGGCGACTTCGAGGGCCGAGCCTTTATTGTGATGGAGCTGGTGGAAGGCGTCCCCCTCGATCACTACATCGCCGGCCGTCCGCTTGAGATCAACACTCTGCTCGACCTGACCATCGAAATTGCCGACGCGCTCGATGCGGCGCACAGCAAGGGAATCATTCATCGCGACATCAAGCCGGGAAACATTTTCGTGACCCGGCGCGGCCAGGCGAAAGTTCTCGATTTCGGTCTGGCGAAGATGGTAATGGAACCGAAGGCCGCCACTGCCGTTACAGTTCCGACGGCGGGCGCTTTCCTGACCAGTCCGGGAATTGCCGTCGGCACGGTGTGCTACATGTCTCCGGAGCAGGCGCGGGGCAAGGAACTGGACGCGCGCAGCGACGTGTTCAGCCTGGGCGCCGTGCTCTATCAGATGACCACCGGCAAGATTCCCTTCGAAGGGCAAACTTCGGCGGTGATCTTTGACGCCATTTTGAATCACGATCCGGTGGCGCCGACGCAATTCAATCCCGAGATGCCGCCGAAGCTGGAAGAAATCATCCGCACCGCTCTCGAAAAAGATCGCGACTTGCGCTACCAGAGCGCCGCTGAACTGCGGGCGGACTTGAAGCGTCTGAAGCGCGACACGACTTCGGGACGTTTGCCTGCCGCCAGCGGGACCGCGCCAGCCGCGCCCGGTTCAGGAAGGGTCGCGGCCCCGTCCTCAGGTGCGGTTGCGATTGAGGCGGTCGCGGCGAAACGCGCCCTGCCGAAAGCCTGGATGGCAGTGGGCGCTGTGGGGCTACTGGCGCTGCTGGCATTTGGAGCGTACCGACTGCTGACTCGGCCGCGCGGCTTCAATCTACAAAACATGCAGATCACGAAGCTGACTGACAACGGGAAAGCGGCGGGCGTCGCGATCTCGCCCGATGGGCAATACGTGGTGTATGTCCTGCGCGATGCCGAGAAGCAGAGCCTGCGCGTGCAGAATGTGGCCACTCGCAGCGACGTGCAGGTGCTGGCGCCCGATCTTGTCGAGTTCGCGGGAGTGACTTTTTCACCGGACGGAAACTACATCTATTTTGTGCGCTCCGACAAGAGCACTTCTCAATTCCGCTATCTGTACCAGATGCCGGTGCTGGGCGGAACTGCACGGCAACTGATTCGCGACATCGACGCTCCCATTGACTTCTCGCCGGACGGCAAGCAGTTTGTGTTCCAGCGCGGAGTTCCGGAGCATCAGACAATCGAAGTTCGCATCGCGCAAGCCGACGGCTCGGGCGAGCGGCTGCTCGCAGCTCTACCGGCCAACACCGTTTTTCAGTACGGGCCGACCTGGTCCCCGGACGGCAAGACGATCGCGATCGCCGCGCTCGGCATCGGCCAGGACGTGAACTGGGGGCTGACCACCATCAATGTTGCCGACGGAAAAGTGCGGCAGTTGCTTCCCTTGGGTGGCAGATTTGTCGGCCGCCCCATCTGGATGCCGGACGGCGACGCGCTGGCAGCCACCGTCGGCGAGACCACACTCGGAAGAGGTCAACTGCAGAGCGTCGCCTATCCCAGCGGCGAGATGCATCGCTTTACCAACGATCTGTCGGATTACAGCGCTGCTCTCGATATTACGCGCGACGGCAAGATGCTGGCCGTGATTCAGCGCACGCGCGTTTCTGATGTCTGGACTGTGCCTTCAACCGATGCGGCCCAGGCGCGCCAGGTTACGTCTGGTGAACAGGTCTACGCGACGATCGTGCCGGGCCCTGCCGGAAAAATATTGGCGCAGGGGCTCAACGGCGACCTGTGGTTGATGAATCCAGATGGCAGCGACAAGAACAATGTCGTGCCCCAGGCGCACAACCTGCTTTCTGCTTCCTCCTGCGGGGACCGCTACCTGATTTTCGACCGCTATCTCGAGGGAAGGATCCAGTTGTGGCGCACGGACGCCGATGGCTCGAATGCGATCAGAAAACTGGATGATGTCGAGTATGCCGACTGCTCGCCGGACGGAAAATGGATCTACTACTTTGTCAAAGAAAAGCTCTACCGCATGCCACCGGAGGGCGGGACACCGACCGAAGTTCTGGCCGTGCCGGGCGCGCCCCGCGCCTGGGCGGTGCGAGTCTCTCCCGACGGAAATAGGGTTGCGTACCTGTATCAGGAAGGCGACCCCATCCCCATGCCCAAACTGGCGGTTGGGTCGGTAGACAGCGGTACGCTTCAGTTCAAGAGTCCAGCGCCCATCGGCTATGCCGGACTGCGTTGGGCCCCGTCCGGAAAAGCGCTTCAGTACCTGCTGACGCGCAACGGTTCGACCAACCTCTGGGAGCAACCGCTGACCGGCGGAGAACCGCGCCAGGTCACCAACTTTCCCTCCGGGCGGATCTTCGATTTCTCCTGGTCGCGGGATGGCAAGCAGTTGCTGCTCACGAAAGGCAATCAGAGCAGCGACGTGATCCTGATCCGGAATTTCCGGTGAATTATGGCAAGTCCGCTAAGTTGCAGCAGTTTGCACTGGCAGACGCGGAGTTTGCGGCATATGCGCAACACTTTGCATGCGCCGAGAAATTCTTCAAGTAAAACATCATTATGTGCTTGACCGCACTTGGCCCAGCCGCTAACCTCGGTCACACTCCCCTGTCGTTAGGTGGTGGGTGCCTCGCGATAGCTTGATTAACTAAAAAGAAAAACAGGAAAAACTTCAATGAAGATATCTCGCATCTGCTTGCTCGTCGTGTTGTGCCTGTTGTGTACCGCGGCGGCTTTTGCGGACGGCATCACTGACCCGAAGATCATCATTCATGGTGTGTCTGGCGGCGGCGCGCCCGGGAACGGGCATTGCCCTCCCAACGGCTGCACGCAGGTCGGCATGAACTTTACCTTCAGCACTCCTCCGAAGGGAAAAGGCACGCTCTTCTTCACGAACGCGTCGGGCAAGAACTGGACGTCCCTGACGTTGATTGAAAAGGGAGTGTCGGCGGAATCAATCTCCTGCGCGCAGAGCCTGTTCCTGAGCTGTTCAGTGAGTACCCTGAAAGATGGCTCGGTGGAGATTGTGCTTTCCGGAATCAAGGGCCACAATCCGCGTCAGGGAATTCCGGCGGGCTCGAGCTTTTCGATTGCCTTCGCTTGCGTCGACAAAGGGTGCTGGCCAGGCGGACTGGGCTTCACCGGCCACGCGGGCGCCGCTCCGGAGCCGGGCACGATTGCCCTGATGGTAACGGGCTTGGGAGCGATCCTCTCGCGCCGCAAGCGCTGGCTTAAGGCTTAGCGGCTTTGGGGGTGTACTCTTTCACTAGCTGAGAAAACTGTGGCAGGGCCTGGAGCTTCTGAAGATCGGGATCGGTCCAGGCCTCCTGCGCAGGGTAGCCTTTCTCCATCGCCAGCTTCAAAGCTTTGAGCGCATCTTCCGGTTTTCCCACCAGCGTCTTGGCCACTGCTTCCCAATACATCAGCTGAACATCCTGGGGATTGATGGAGCGCGCCTGCTGGATGTATTGCAACGCATTCCGCGCGTCGCCCTTCTTGGCATAGTAGACGGCGAGATCGCCCATGGTGTTGGCGGAACGTGGGTTGACCTGGAGCTGCTGAAAGGCGAGTGAGATCGCTTTGTCGTAGGCGGCGGCAGCCTGATCGGAATGGCCGGACCAGCGATAGGCGTCTCCCAGATTCCCGAAGAGCTCCTCGTTGTTGGGCGTCATCTCAGTTGCTTTGGCGTACATCTTCACCGCTTCGTCGTAATTCTTGAGGAAGAAGTACGCCGTCCCCAGGTTGGAATAGGTGAAGGAATCGGGCGCGATGGTGAGCGCTTTCTGGAACTGAGGAATGGCTTCCGTCCACTTTCCTTCCCGGAGGTAAATGGAACCGATATTCTCGTAGCCCATGGGATTGTCGGGCGCCAGTTCCGCGACCTTCTGATAAGGGGGAAGGGCCTTGGCGGTGTCGCCGCGAGTGAAGTAGGCAGTCCCGAGCGAGTTGTGATTCAACCAGAAATAAGCGTTGGCCTCGACCGCCTTTTGGTAGGCCAGGATCGCGTCGTCGCTTTGTCCGTTGGCGAGATAGGCGTCGCCGAGACGGCGATAGGCCTCATCCGAATTGGGCGCCAACTCGAGCGCGCGTTTCAGTTCGGTAATGGCTTGGGCGTTCTTGCCAGTGGTGGAATACACGCTCCCGAGAGAAAGGTGAACCTCCGGCAAAGTGCTGGAGAGGCGTTCGGCCTGCTGGGCGGCAAGCGTGGCCTTCTGGGCCCAGATGCTTTCCTTGCTCTCGCCGTAGAGGCGTAGGCTGGCGTCGGCGAGGCCGGCGTAGGCGAGCGCGAAATTGGAATCCTTGTCAATGGCCTGCTCAAACAGAGTGCCGGCTTGGCGAAGATCAGCGGCGTTGTGACTATTGCGCAAAATGTTCCGCCCTTGCAGGTACAGATCGTAGGCCTTTACGTTCTCGGTGGGGTGGGCTCCGGTACGAGCGATTTCCTCGGTGCTCGGCTTGAGGGCGAGCGCGTTCACCACACTCCCGTAAATCTGGTCTTCGAGGGTAAGCAGGTCCTGCGGGATCCCGGCGAACTCCTGACTCCAGAGGCGATTGCCGGTGGCGGCATCGTACAGATTGAGGATCACGCTCAACTTCTCGCTGCTGCCCTGCACCATTCCTTGCAATACCAGATTGACACCCAGTTCATGGGCGAGCTTGGAAACTGGAAGATCCTTGGCAGCGACTCTTTCGACCGCGGACGAAGAAGCCAGATGAACTTCCTTAAGCTGAAACAGCTTGGCAGCGAGCGCTTCCTCGACACCGTCTCCCACATAACCCAGCGCCTTTTCATCGCCGACAATCTTCAGCGGCAGGATCGCGACATATTTGCCCTGACTGAGCGCGGGAATGCCTTTGGCCGCCTCCTGAGTGCGCGCGCCCGGGCGGCTCAAGAGCGTGCGGCCCACGAAAGCAGCCATCATCACGACCAGCACCGCGGCTGCGATCCACATCCAGCGCCGGCCGGGAAGATCGAGATTGAAACGCGAGGGATGAATGATCGGATGCGGGATCATCTTGGAGAGCGCTTCCGCGCTGATATTGGGATTGGCCTCCCAGGCGTTCAATTGCTGCAAGAGTTCGACGACCGAGTGGTAGCGATTGGCGGGCTCGCGCTCCAGGCAGCGGCTGACAATCGCGCTGAGGGATCGGGGAACCGTGTTTTCC
>Ga0326726_10004638_pt1 | contig 12531 bp, 11 predicted proteins | sample MHFenrmetagenome_2_FD_207603 | JGI IMG/M metagenome (GOLD analysis project Ga0326726, IMG submission 207603) | Lab enriched peat soil microbial communities from Michigan Hollow, Ithaca, NY, United States - MHF15MN | ecosystem: Environmental > Terrestrial > Soil > Wetlands > Peat | place: USA...
TACTTTTCCAAAATCCAGGCGCGCCAGGAACCTTCCACCCTGCAGTGAATCGGCCAGGGACGAGTCAACCTCTTGGCGTGGATATTGCCGATCTGAACGGGGACAGCCTCCTTGATATCGCACTAGCAGACGAAGGTGTCAGGATTCTATTTCAGATACCAGGCCAGCCCGGGAACTTCCAATCAGCTATTCTGGTAGGAAGCTGAGAGCAAAAGGGAGGCGAGGCTGAGCGTAGCGTCCGGCTGAAGCAGCGCAGGTCACGCCGACACACCGCGGGTTAAGGAGCGGTTGGCTGGGTTCTACGATACAGAAACCTTTGGAAGGACTTGGCTAGGTGCAAAATTTATGAGGAGTTTAGTGTGGTGGAGAAGATGGCGATTGTGGTCCGGTCATCTCGCTTTCCAGCTTTCGTAGCCAGCGGTAGGTGCGCCCGAGGACCTTGGCGGCGTGGCTCTTGTTGCCGCCATACTCGGCGACGGCGCGGCGCGTGATGGTCCATTCGAGGTAGTTCAAGAGCCCTGTGAGCGATCCTCGCGCCTCCAGGGTTTTAAGCAACGCACTCCAGTCAACACGGTCCACCAACTCGGCAAGATCGAGCGAGGGTGCCGATTCCGTGGCCGAACGTAGGTTGTTCGGGAGCAGGTCTGGAGTAATCCACTTCTTACCTTCTGGCGCCAAGGTCACGGCGCGCTCCATGACATTCTCCAACTCGCGGATGTTGCCCGGCCATTTATAGGCCAAACAGATCCGCAATGCGTCTGGCGTCAGGCCTGCGATGGACTTTCCGGTTTTCTCGGCGAATCGCTGGACGAAATGCTGGGCGAGTTCAGCAATATCCTCCGGACGTTCCCTCAAGGCCGGGACATAAAGCTGAATGACATTCAAACGATAGAACAGGTCTTGTCGAAACTGCTTCTGCTCCATCATCGCCAGGAGGTCTCGATTAGTGGCAGCGATCAGCCGGATATTCGCTTTAAGGTCACTCGTTCCTCCGACGCGCTGAAACTCTCGTTCTTGAAGAACTCGGAGCAATTTCACTTGCACTGCGGGTGAAATGTCTCCGATCTCGTCGAGGAACAATGTGCCCCCCTCGGCGAGCTCGAATTTCCCTTTCTTCTGAGCTATCGCGCCGGTGAACGAACCTTTCTCGTGACCGAACAACTCGCTTTCCAAGAGCGTTTCCGGCAGTGCTCCACAATTCACGGCCACGAAGCGCCGGTCCTTGCGTCGGCTCAGTTGGTGAATCAACCGGGCGGCGAGTTCTTTCCCTGTCCCTGTTTCTCCGGTCACCAAAACGGTTGTGTCCGAGGGAGCTATGGTTCTGATCAGAGAAAGAAGATCTAGAAGTAGAGCGCTCTTACCGATAATGCCGCCGGTTTCTTGCTGCGCAGACAACTCCTGCTTTAGTTGGATATTCTCCTGCGTCAGCTCCACATTGCGGAGGAACATGGCGAGCATGTGCCGATGTGTCGTCTGTAGGTTTTTCAAATGGATAAAGAGCTGGTATGCGAAGGCTCGCCGGTCCGTCAAGTGTTGCGAGCGGCCGGCGGCAGCGGCGTTGTTCGTCTGTGGAGGGCAATTCGTCCAACGCAGGCGATAATGGGTATAAGGCGCGTTGTATATTGAGCCGGCCTTGATCGTGGTGCTGAGCGAGCCAGCCGAGAGGGTACCGCCATGTTCGATGCGGATAGCGGTGCAGTGATCGTCCGGCTTGGGAAAGTGTGTCTTGGATCTTCGGGCTGGCTCTTCAGCCGTCCAGACCGAGAGATGGTCCTTCCCCTCAAGTGTGGCGACAAGTTGTTCGTCGGAACCATGCGGAGCCGGAATACGATCGGTTTTGATGGGGGTCAGTGTATGAATGAGACGAATCGTTCGTCCCGTGATCACGACTTCGCCCGTCGATCGGCGAGCCACAGTGCACCGATCGTTCTTCGTGGTCATCTCGTAGGCGTCACCGAACTCATTGACCAGGGTTTCTAAGCGGAGTTGTGAGTAGGCCTCTTCGCAGGTGGCAGTTTCGACGGAGGGATCCAGTTTCGCAGTGCCTTCGAGATTGCCCTGCACCAGACGCATATTTCCAAGTCCGGGATCGACTGGCGGTAAGTACCGAGACAGGATGTGCAAGGTCTGTGTTTCATCCGGACAGACAAATGATTGGAGGTGCAGATAATTGGTATAAGCGGAGGCCCAGTCGCCGACAGAACGAAAGACCGATTCTACGTCGTTGAGGAGGATCGCAATCGTTTCAATAAGTGTCGGGGTCTGCGTCTTGACGGTTTCGTAGTAGGCCATGGCAGCCTGATAGGTAAAGTCTTTCTCGCCGGATGCCAGTTCACAGGCCTTGATCAATTCACGAAAGACCGAATGGGGAATCCAATTGCTTGTATCGGTCAGGAAGGCACGCGCATCCTGAATTTCCTGGAACGAATCGGCTGCCCCCATAACCCGCTGGAGATCGACTTTCGATGCCTGTTCGGGATAGCGAGCTTCGAGATGGTGGATTAGTATTCCGCTTTGCAGGCAGGTGATCCAAGGTTGGATGCTCATGGCGCTCCTCGAGCCGGTGAATGCGCCCGAATCGTACGCAGAGTCTTAGCACAGCAGGAGCGGAATAAAAAGGTAACAACGGTCAGGCCTGAGGTGGAGGCACCGGTAATCCCTCCAACTCCATAATCCGTAGCGCGTTGGTTGTGGGACAGGGACCGGGTCTGAGCTTATAGTCGAATTGCAGTGCGCCGGCTGCCACCGTTTCCTGAAAGTGGGCATTCCGCAATCCGGGCACCGTCTTGTCAAGATCGGTCAATTCCAAATCGTGGGTGGTGACCAAGCCGAAGCCATTGCCTTGCGAGAGGGCGGTAATGAAGGCACGGCTCCCGATCAATCGTTCACGATTGTTGGTGCCTTTGAAGATTTCATCGATCAGGAAGACGACCGGTGCGTTGGATCGATCCGCCGTCTCATCGAGCAGGCTTTTGAGGCGTTTCACTTCGGCATAGAAAAAAGACAGGCCTGCTTCAAGCGAGTCGTCTATGCGGATACAGGTGGCGAGGCGCAGCCATGTCCATTCGAAAGAGCTGGCGCAGACCGGGGCGCCTGCCTGGGCAAGGCACAGATTGATGCCCAGTGTTCGCAGGAAGGTACTTTTCCCTGACATATTCGATCCAGTCACCAGGAGTACGGTTCCCAAGGTTTCAAGGGCGAGATCGTTCGAGACCCGGTGTGTCTCAGGAATCAGCGGGTGGCCGAGCTCTTTGACCAAGAGCTTCGCATAGGCTCCGTTATGCTGTGGATCGGCAGTGAGTGGATCTGGCCAGCGATAGGATGGATGGAGTGCAGCAAACGTGGCGAGTGCCGAGGCTGCCTCGACCTCGGCCAGTCGGTCCAGCCAGGTCGGCAGATGGGCGGTCACCTGAGCTTGGATCTGTTGGAGCCGGAAGGTAAACCATAAGTCCCAGGGGCAGAGCGCGTTGATGGCCAGATGGATGAGCGGATGGGCTTTGACGCTGATCGCATGCAGTGCACGGGCCGCTTGCCGGACGAGTTGGGGCGGATTGATGCCCGGCGCAAGCAGCGGCTCCCACAGACCGGCGAGCGCGGAGCGGCGAGGCCGGGCGTGCCGTTCGACAAACCCCAGTACGGCTCCCAGTTTTTCCAGTTCGAAGTGCACGCCCACTGCATGCTCCAATAATTCTTCGCCCTGATCGGTCCAGAAGTAGAGTAAAGCATAGGGTGCGAAGGACCACATCCAATAATTCGGGAGCCAGTCGAGCAGCGCACTCAATCCGAGTCCGATGGTGGCGGCAGCCAGCAGGGTTTGAATCGCTAAGACGGTCGTGAGGTGAGGGAATCCGACTGTATGCTGCAAAACAGCTTCGAGTCGTCGGCCGTTGATCTCCTGTTCGCCGATGAGCTGCGCTTCGAGCCCCAGCCGATCGCGAAACAACGATTTCGGAATGAGTTCTTGCACGAGACGGCGGCGCAAGAGCCACTGGTCCGGTTTCGGTGGCTGTTCAAGCAGCCATGACCCTAACCTCGCTTGCCCGTAGGAAGAGACGGTGGTATCGAGCAGATGAAGCAGCGAGTGGGGGCCGACTAGATCCAAGTCTTTGGCATAGGGGTGGTGATCGGGAACGCTCGACGGGCGAGCAGGGATATGAGACCAATCCAGCCGGAGTCGTGCCAGGTGCACGAGCTTGATCTGTTTCCAGAGACGAAGCCGGTGCAAGCGACTTTCGAGCCTGTTATGATAGACGGCCACAGCCAAAAACAGGGCGACAAAGGCGATGAGCGCCCCATTGCCGGCTTGATACCATCCCATTTTGTAGAGGGCGACTGTGCAGATCGCTCCGACGATGAACAGGATCAGACGCCAGCGGGTGATGGTGGAACTAGAGGCGGTAGCCAGGGCGATCATGCGGTCGAGTTTCGCCACCAGGCCGGTCAGCGCATGGGCTTTCGGTAAAGGTGTCACGGGCTGGTGTTGGAGCATAGCGCTGACCTTACTGGATGGGGGTGTTCTCGTCAATTGTCTGGTGTTGTGATGCCGGATGAGTGGACCGATGTGAGTTTTCGGAGTGACGTGGATGCGGCTGAGTTGCTAGGGATCTTGGCCGATCCATTCGTCCAGGGCAGCTGGCAAGACGCAGGCACGATTCACATCTATTGGCCCAGCCAACGCTGGTCCCAGGATCATTTCGTACGACTTCGGCAAGTACTTCAACAGATGGAGGGAAGGGAACAGCCGGAGGCCGACATTCTGGTGCAGTCCCTTCCGCACCAGGATTGGAACCAGCAGTGGGCTCAGTCGGTCAGGCCGATCAGGATCGGCAGGCGGATAGTAATCAGGCCGAGTTGGGAGCCGGTGGCGCTGCAGGCACAGGATATTGAGATCGTGCTCGATCCGAAGCAGGCATTCGGCACGGGGCATCACGCGACGACCAGGATGTTGTTGGAGTGGCTTGAAGACTTTATCCACGGCGGCGAGTCTGTGCTGGATGTGGGGGCGGGGAGCGGGATTCTAGCGATGGTTGCGTTGAAGCTTGGGGCAATTTCGGCCTTGGGAGTGGAATGCGATCCTGTCGCGGTGGATTGCGCGCGAGACTATGCCGCAGAGAACGGGTTTGGGAATAATCTCGAACTCCGGTGCGGGACATTGGATGAGGTTGACCGGCAAGGAGCGCTACGACCGGATCTGGTGCTAGCCAATCTCGACCGTCAGACGCTGTTGCTGTTGTGCGATGCATTGGCGCAGTACGCGAACCACGGTGCGAGGCTCTTGCTGTCCGGCATTCTGCTCGATCAAGAGCAAGAGATTGTCGAAGCGTTTTCCAAGGTCGGCGCCATGTTGTGTCAGCGGCGTGAACAAGAGGGTTGGGTGGCGTTGGAATTGCTGATGGTGGAATCTTGCGAAGGAGTGAGTTGATGAATGGGAATGGACGCCCACCCTATCCCCACCTGTGCCAGATTAATGTGTCAGACGGAGGTGTGCCGAAACGTCCAGTGCTGGAGGCTGTCATCACCAAGGCTGGAGTCGAGGGCGACCGGCAACAGAATCTCAAGGTGCATGGAGGCCCCGATCGCGCTGTCTGCCTCTACTCGCAAGACCTGATCGAGCGGCTTCAGGACGAGGGCCATTCGATCGAGGCTGGTTCTTCTGGAGAGAACCTGACGTTCGCCGGGCTTGAGTGGGAGAAGCTGAAACCGGGGAACCGACTTCAGGTCGGGCCAGAGGTTCAGTTAGAGATTATGAGCTATACGTCCCCCTGCGATAAGAATGCTCAGTGGTTTCTGGACAGAGACTACAAACGCGTGTCCCAGAAACTGAACCAAGGCTGGAGTCGGCTCTATGCGAAAGTGCTGCGTGAGGGCCTGGTGAGACCGGGGGACGAAGTCACGATACAAGAAGGCTAAGGTCGAGGCTGAGGTCAAGTTTGATTGAACTTAACCTTAACCTCAGCCTGTGAGGGGAAAGCCATGGAGCGCATACTCGAACCTGAATTGATGGACGATCCTGAGCAGGCGCTTGTCTATGCTCGGGCAGATTTTGAACAGGAGAACCAAGGCTTCGTCGATCGCTTCCGTGAATACTTTCCGGAATTTTCTGCGGGCCACATTCTCGACCTGGGTTGTGGGCCAGGCGACATCCCCGTCCGCTTCGCGCGGGCGCTGCCTTCTTGTCGTATCATCGCGGTCGATGCGTCGGAGCCGATGATACGGTTGGCTGAAGAAACCGTACGGGAAGCAGGGTTCTCCACCCGTATCACTTTCCGTTGTGAACGATTTCAGGATCTCGCCGGAGTGAGTATCGTAGATGCAGCCATCTCCAATAGCCTGTTGCATCATGTGCCGAACCCGTTGCAGTTTTGGCACAAGCTACGATTGGCAGTGAAGCCCGGCTCGCCTGTGCTGGTGATGGATTTATTGAGGCCGGAATCGCTGGAGGAGGCGCAGGCCATTGTTGATCGGTATGCCTCAGGGGCTCCGGACATTTTGAGAAGAGACTTCTATAACTCGCTGCTCGCAGCCTTCACGGAAGACGAGATCGGCGCGCAGTTGGCGCGGATGAATCTGACCCGCCTATTGATTGATGTCGTGGATGATCGGCATTGGGTGGTCAGTGGAATCATCCACTGATCAGGGCAGGATGGTGAAAACGATCCCCAACGGCGTTCTCACCTCGGCCACATCCTCAACGTACCCCGGAGGGTACGCCTGCGGTGTGGCCATCGGCTGCGGCCTTGTTGGATGATCGTTTTGACCATCCTGCCTGCTCCATCGTAGTTCCTCGCCATTTCTCAACTCTGATCCGCATGGTTCTCGCTTAGCGACGCTTGCCTATGTATGCTATTGCATCATGCGACTCTTGCTCGGAATATCATTTCTCCTCTCACTATTGATCAGCCTGCTCATAAGTAATGACATCGCCCAAGCGCAGCTTGAACGTCTTCGGAAAAGTGGACCAGTCGAACAGGCGGCACCAATGGAAACTCCTCTGGTCGAAATTCCCGCCGGCGAGTTCGCAATGGGGTTGGACGGGATGCAGGCGTTGGAGGATGAACGTCCCAAGCATCAAATCTGGTTGCCCGCCTTCTTGATAGATCTCCACGAAGTGACGGCAGGGCAGTATGCGTCATTTCTTACTGCCACAAACCGCCTCGCGCCATGGGAATGGGAGAGGGTCGACCTGTCGCAGCATAGCAATCGTCCGGTGATCGGCGTGGACTGGCCTGACGCCGATGCCTATTGCCAATGGAAGGGGAAGCGGCTTCCCACCGAAGCGGAATGGGAGAAGTCAGCCAGAGGGACGGATGGAAGGTTGTATCCCTGGGGTAATCAGCCTCCCAACAAGAATCTGGCGAATTTCGCATTGGGCGCACGGTTCAGCTATAGCCAGGTCTTGATGCCCGTGCTGTCCTATGAGCAGGGCAAGAGTCCGTATGGGCTCTATCAAATGGCTGGGAATGTTTGGGAATGGGTGCAGGATTGGTACGGTGCGGACTATTACAAAACCTTGCCGGAGCACAATCCGCAAGGCCCAGAACAGGGGAAGTTCAAAGTATTACGCGGTGGATCGTGGTCCGACCTGCCGGAATACCTTCTCACCTATGGCCGCTTTAAGCTCTCACCTGAGACGCGCAACAGCTATACCGGTTTCCGCTGCGCCAAATCCTAACAGGATGCTCAAATAGACGATCCAACAAGGCCGCAGGGAGTCAGGCGACTGAGGCGTACCCTTGGGGTACGTCGCAAGGAGACGGACGACTGAGAACGACGTTGGGCGTCTATTTCAGCATCCTGCTAGAGATGGGTAACGAGCCAATCAGCGATCGATGTGGTCATCTGGCGAAAGTCGTCTCCTCTAGTGAATTGGTGATTGGCCTCTGGCAGGAGATCGAGCCTCTTTGGTCCTCTCAGTGCGTCATACAGTCGCTGGCTTTGATGGAGGGGGACACACTCGTCCCGCTCACCCTGGACAATCAGTGTGGGTATGGTGATTCGTTCAGCCGGTCCATAGGCGATCTGTCGGAGGCAGTCTTCGTAAAAATCATACCGCAAACGAATTCGATCAGGCCCTCCCATGATGTTCGGAACCGTGTCCGTGTCTTGCCACTGTGTCAACTCTTCCGGCCCGAACGTTAAGCGAAGCTCTTCCGCAAAGTCCACCACAGGACATTTGAGGGCCAAACAGGCGATGTCGCGGCGTGGGGCTGCCGTGAGGGTGGCGACGAGTCCTCCGAAACTTGAACCGACAAGTCCGATTCTGTCGTAGCCCCTGGCGATTACCAGATCCAATGCGGTTTCGGCTTGATGTACGGCCAGGGTTGTCGTGATCTCTTCGAAGGGGCCGTCACTCTCTCCTTGGCCGAAAAAGTCGAACCGAAAAGTCGCCATGCCCTGTCCATTGAGGAGCCTGGTCAAGGTCTTGTTGGTTGTGCTGTTCTTGCCGGAGAGAAATCCATGGCACAGCACGGCGAGACGCGTCGTCGGTTCGTCTGGCATGCTCAGGATGGCAGCAATGCCATGGCCTAGGCGATCATGAAATGTCAGGGATTCTTCCAAGGAGTGGTCTTTCAATCAAGCATTACGCCGGGAGAATAATTTAACAGCTGGAATGTCAATAACCGCACCTGTCGCGCAACAGAAAAAGATGTTGCAGGATACCCGAGCGCGACAGGCGGGACAAGCTAGAGAAGGGGGGGCGAGGTCCGAAGTTCGAGGTTTTCGGAACTTCGAACCCCGAACTTCGAACTTCGGATCGCGCCTTTCTCGCCTATCTCCCGCCTCACGCGGCAGGATCTATGGCGCTGGTGGATTCTTTCAGTATCTTGTTAGGGAGAGAAACGACTATTCCTGATGGCGAAACTCCGAAAGCCCAGGCGAGCTTGGCGGTAAAGATGGTCAAGCTGCCAAGGAGCAGGCCGACAGTGACCCAGGACGCAATCTGAATAGAGAGCGAACTGAGAGGGAAGTTCCAGGTGAGAGCAGCGAGCAAGCCGAAGCCCATTGTCCCCAAGCTCAATCCAATCAGCTGAACGGCTCGCCACCGATCCATGATGGCTGCGAGTTGAACTCGATAGGGCCCCTGCTTTTTCCAGTTCGTAATCCGGCTGGCCGCCAGTATCACAGGGATGCCATGCGACAAGGCTCCGATGACTGTCTGCAAGATAAATCCGATCAAGGCCATATGGGTATAGGCTGCGAGGTGCAACGATCCAAACGGTAGCATCGGCGGTTGTGGGAGGAAGTTGGCTCCGACGAGCACGCCCATGACCATCATAAAGACCAGGAAAAACGTAGCAATCAGGAGGTGATCGGAAGCGGCATTTCCCGGATGGCCTGAGCCTATCCATGTGCGCAGAAGATTGTATGCGTAAAGACCGATGCTGAGGATGAGTAACCCTCCGACCGCGAGTTCGAGGTGGAGGGACGAGGTGATAAAACCAACGATCAAAATGGCGAAGCCGGCGGGAAGCACGACCATTACGAAGCGGGCGAGTTTCAGGCTGTAGAGTTCGGCGTTCAAGACAATCGGCAAGAGACGATGGGTGGCGCCGATCATTGCCATTGTGATGAAACCCAACAGGATCAGATGTAGATGAAGAAGCCGCGCGTGAGCATAGTATGGCTGGACGAATTGGAATGCCATCGCGACGCTGATGACCAATCCAACGAGTAAGGAAATGAGTGAAAAACGATAGAGACAGGAGGAGCCGGTTGGTTGAGCCTGGCTTTGACGCGCGTACTGCCAGGTGACCGGAGTGATGGAGGCGATGATTCCAATTAAGACGATCCCTGCCCCTCCGACGACCTTCATGTTCCCGAATCCGAATCCCAGGAGCAGCAAGATGGTTGCGGCGTTCAGGGTTGCAAACAGTCCAGGACGGGAGTCCGAACTGGATTGGCCGCTCTGGAAATTGATGGACAGGGAGGCAAGCAACCCGCCGATCATGAGTTGCAGGATGCCACCGATGAGGACGGCATGCACATGGACCAGCCTCAACCAAGATGGCAGCGGTGTACCATGGACCAATCCAATCATGACGGCCAGTCCCACCAGCGAGGAAAGCAGGAGCCAGCCAAATCCTGTGATCAAAAAAGTTAGTGGGCGGCAGGTTATGTGACCCATGGAATTCTCTTCCTAACAGGATGCTGAAAAAGTCCGCCAGCGGCGTTCTCCCCTCGAAAGCATCCTCAACGTAGCCCGGAGGCTACGCCTGCGGTGCTTTCATCGGTTGCGGCCTTGCTGGACGGCCTTTTTGAGCATCCTGCGTGGTGTCCCCTTGTTACTCCAAACGTGCTGAACGATGTAACTTTTGCGAGCACGCAAAGTTTTGAGCAGTCTGCTAGGCACCCATAAAGTGTATCTCGTTCAGGTGTTTCAAGTTAGAAGTTTTTAGTTTTCAGAGGCTGCTCTTTGAAAGCCTGAAGCCACTAGAAAACAGCAACGTCACTCCCGGAGGAGCGAGGCGTCACGGGTGGAAGACAATATGGTGGATTTTCAAGCTGCTATGTCTGGAGAAAATAGAAATGATTCGTCGGTCCAGTGCCATGACCGATTGCCAGGCTATGGCGAAGGGCCTCGGTGAGATAGGTCTTGGCCGCCTGAACGGCATCGTTTATGGATTTGCCTCGTGCGAGATGCGCCGCAATGGCCGAGGCGAACGTGCAGCCGGTACCATGTGTATGGGGCGTATCGATGAACTCTCCTTTGAATACATTGAAGAACCGGCCGTCATAGAGCAGATCGGTGGCTCGTTCTGCCGGCAAATGACCGCCCTTGATCAATACATGTTTGCAGCCGAATCCATGAATGACTTTGGCAGCCCGGCGCGCGTCCGCGAGCGTTTTGATCTCGATGCCGGATAGTTGCTGGGCCTCATGAATATTCGGTGTGACGAGCAGCGCCAATGGAAAGAGCTGTGTTTTCACGGCATCGATCGCTTCCGGCTTGAGCAGGGCATGGCCGGTCTTCGAGATCATGACCGGATCCACCACGAGATTCGTGATCTTTTGAGGCCTCAAGAGTTTTGCAATGACCTCGACGATCGCCGTCGAAGACAGCATCCCGGTTTTCACCGCTGCGACGTCGAAGTCATCGAACACCGCATCGATCTGCGATGCGATGATCGAGACAGGTAACTCGAAGACGTCGGTGACCTCTTCTGTGTTCTGTGCCGTGACGGCGGTAATCACCGACATGGCAAACACGCCGTTCGCCGACATGGCCTTAATGTCAGCCTGAATCCCCGCGCCTCCACCGGAATCCGAACCAGCAATCGTCAAGACCTGTTTGATCGGTTGTGTGCTCATGTGCGTATCAATTGGAAGATGGTGGTATCGCGTCGGTTGTTGCTGGGGGGGCTCCGGCCGACTCGACCTTGAGACCCTCAATGGAGAACAGGGCATCCAGCCGTGGGGCCTTCTCGTGATAACGAAAGATAAATTGGTTTCCGGTTGCGTCGGTCGGCGCCGAGAATGTCAACACGGCCCGACCTTTTTTTCGCGGAGAGAGCTCGATGCCGCGCATGCAGAGACCTTCGCGGTTGTTCTCCGATTCCAATTTCCATCGGGCGCCATGGTCATCTTCGAGCATGGTGTCTTGCAGCAGGCACAGGACTTTGACGTCGCGCGATGACTTATTCTCAATCGTGAGATCGGCTGTCACCTGATTGTCCCGCCTATGCAGGGCTGTCACGACCAGTTGATAATATTCATTGCTGTGAAATCCAAGCCCGGGTGGTGGCGCCGGCTTGGCAGGAATATCGACCTTCACGACGGGTGGTTTGTTCGCTTCTTTGATGAGTTCCGCCAGTGGGCCGGTTTTAGGTATAGTGCCGCGTGTGGCTCCCAGTGACTGCATGGTGCTGGGGCTAAACAGTTTCACCGTCACTCGAAAGCCGTCCGGTGAATCACTATACGAACCGGTCAGAAATACATCGGCATGCAACGCCTTGGCAGCCTGCATGACTCCGTCAGTCTGAGCCGGTTTGAGCTGTGTGACATGGAATTTCTTCAAGGTTGAGTCCACCACGGTGTGATCGGCGACTTTGAGTTCGCCGGAGACCAGAATCTGTGTGCTCAACTCCTCCGCCAAGAATTGCCCAATCGGTGTGACCGCACCCTTGGCGTCCGTAAAGTCCAACACCGCCAGCCGATTTCTTTTTGCTTTCACAGCATCGGCGATCACTCCCTCCGCCAGTTGCTTCAGGCTTTCCTCATAAGACGATGCCGCATAAGCCGGAAGCGCCCAGAGAGCACCGATGGCAAGTAGGACTGTGAGCAGGAGACGATTCATTTCCGGGGAACTATCCTTTGAGACGGGAAACAAGTTCAACGCTGGGTCACATTATACTCAGCGAGCCGAGCCTGTCCAGCAGGGGAGTTCATCCGGCCGACATCGCCAGATAACTAGGTTGATGCCTAATTGAAAGTGTCTTAGCGTCCGGAGTGAATGAGGTGATCTCGATGGCCATTGAAACGGTGGAGCAAAAGATCCTTCAGGAATTTACTGAAGGGAGCTCCTTGCTCAAT
>Ga0326726_10004639_pt1 | contig 12531 bp, 11 predicted proteins | sample MHFenrmetagenome_2_FD_207603 | JGI IMG/M metagenome (GOLD analysis project Ga0326726, IMG submission 207603) | Lab enriched peat soil microbial communities from Michigan Hollow, Ithaca, NY, United States - MHF15MN | ecosystem: Environmental > Terrestrial > Soil > Wetlands > Peat | place: USA...
AAGGAACCTAAGAGGGACAATCCCCTCCGGGGACAGTCCCCTGCGGAGACAAGACCGTGGTCGTCCGGGTTGGCCGTTCATGCGCCCCTTATAGCGCCGGCTAGCGAGCCTGTCAATTCTCATAAGGAACTGTCCCTCCGAAACCTCCGATCGTCAGTCGAGCTTCTTATGGAACCGGAGGATGCTCAGGGCTAGAATGACGCTGCCCAATATCACCAGGGCGGCGGCCTGGTCCCAGAGTTCCGCCCAGCCGGCCCCGCGCAGCATAATGCCGCGGATGATGACGAAGAAATAGCGGGTCGGGACGATGTGGGAAACGATCTGGAAAAAACGGGGCATGTTCTCGATGGGAAAGACGAACCCGCCGAGCAGCATCATCGGCATGATGAAGAAGACGGTCGAGAACATGGCCTGCTGCTGGGTCTTGGAGATCGTGGAGACGAAGAGGCCGATGCCGAGGGTGTTGAGCATGAAGGCCAGCGACAGCAGATAGAGCAATCCCACGCTGCCCCGGATGGGGATGCCGAACCAGCCCCTGGCTACGACCAGCACGAACGTGGCCTCGACGAGCCCAATGAGGACGAAGGGCAGGAGCTTGCCGATGATGAGCTGATGCGGCCGGATGGGCGTCACGATGAGCTGCTCCATGGTCCCGGCCTCTTTTTCCCGGACGACCCCCTGGGAAGCGAGCGAGATGGTCATGATCATCAGGATGAGCCCCAGGACGCCGGGGACCATGAAGTTCCGGCTGCGGAGGGCGGGGTTGTACCAGACCCGGACCTCGGCATTGACCAGGACGGGCCGCAGGCCCCCGCCCTTGGTCCTCTGGAAGCGCTGGATGACCAGGCGCTGGGTATAGCGGCCGGCGATCAGGGTCGCGTAACCGACGCCGATCGTGGCGGATTGGCTCTCCGAGCCATCGGCGATGATCAGGACCGAAGTCGGCCGGCCACCGGCCAGATCGTCGCCAAAACCCCGGGGGATGACGAACGCCATGGCCGCGTGACCGTTGTCGAGGAACCCGTCGATCTCGTCCATTCGCCCGACCCGGGCCCTGACCGAGAAATAGCCCGAGTTGACGAAGTCGTCCAGGAACGCACGGCTGGCCGCCGAGCGGTCCAGATCGCAGATGACCGACGGGATGTCGCGGACATCGAGATTGGCGGCGTAGCCAAGGAGGAGCAGCTGGAGAATGGGCGAGATAAAGATCACCGGGAACAGCCGCTTGTCCCGCCGGAGCTGAAGGAACTCTTTCCAAACGATCGACAGGATGGCCTTCATGCCGGCCTCCCCCGCCGCCGGGGCCTCTCGCGGTCGCTTCGTCCCAGCATGATGGCACTCAGGCCAATGGCCAGCCCGGCAAAGGCTATGAGGAACAAATACTGGTCCCAGATGGCCGGGAGGCCGGCCCCTTTCAGGATGATGGCCCGGAGCACGGCCAGGAAATAGCGGGCGGGAACGAAATAGGTGATGGCCTGGATAGCGGCCGGCATGTTCCGGACGGGAAAAACGAACCCTGACAGGATGAAGGTGGGCAGCATGGTCGTCAGGAAGGCCAGCAGAAACGCCACCTGCTGGGTCTTGGTGATCGTCGAGATCAGGATCCCTTGCCCCAACGCGCCGGTCACGAACAGGACCATGGCCAGGAGGAGGAGCGGATAGCTGCCCCGGATGCCCACGCCGAACAAAGCCTCGCCGAGGAGAAGGACCAGATGGGCCGCGCCGAGCGAGATGACGATGTAGGGAACCATCTTGCCCAGGATGAGCTCGGCCGGCCGGAGGGACGAGACCTTGATCTGGTCCATCGTGCCCCGCTCTTTTTCCCGCACGATCGAGAAGGCCATCGATACGGTGACGATGACCATCAGGATGAAAGCCATCAGGCCGGGCACGAGGAACTTGGCGCTGCGGAGCTCCGGGTTGTACCAGACCCGGACCTGGGTCGTGAGCGGCAGATCGATGCCGGTCAGGCCCCTTCGGGTCATGGCCTCGATCGTGATCTTCTGGGAATACGACTGCAGGATCGTGCCGATGTAGCCCGCGGCGGTGGAGCCGCTCATGGCGCTAGAGCCGTCGACCAGGACCTGGACCGACGGGCTGCGGCCGGCCAAAAGGTCGTCCGAGAACTTAGGCGGAATGACCAGGGCGACCCGGATCTCCTCGCGGCCCATGAGCGGATCGATCGCGTCCGTATCAGGCAGCACGGCTTTGAGGTCAAAGTACTCGGTCGTCCGGAACTTGTCGACAAGATCGCGGCTGGCCCGGCTGCCATCCTGGTCGACGACGGCCAAGGGGATGTGCTTGACGTCGAAGTTGAGGGCGTAGCCGAACAGGAGCAGCATGAAGGCCGGCAGGAAGATCATGAAGACGAGCGAGCGCGTATCGCGCTTGATCTCCAGGAATTCCTTGCGGATGACCGGACGGAGGCAGCAGAGGGACAGCAGCTTCATGGCGCCGCCTCAGCGGCCGGGCCCGCCTCCGCCTGGCCTTCGATCCGCTGGATGAAGACATCCTCGAGCGAGGGTGTGATCCGGTCGATCCGAAGCACGGCGAGGCCGGCCCGGCCGAGCCTCTCGCGGATCAGGCGTCTTCCCTCCTCCTCGTCGCCGACGCTGATATGAAGCGACGTTCCGAAGATCGACGTCTCCAGGACCCAGGGCTCCTTCTGGAGGATCTCCAGGGCTTCGACCAGCCGCTCGCTCGAGACCTCGAGGATGGGGTTGCGGATGTACCGGGTCTTGAGCTCGCGCGGGCTCCCGGCGGCCACGATCCGGCCGGCATGGATGAGGCGGATATCGTTGCAGTACTCCGCTTCGTCCAGGTAATGGGTGGTCACGAAGACCGTGATGCCGCGCTCGGACAGGTCGTTGATGAGCTCCCAGAAGCGCCGCCGCGAGGCCGGATCGACCCCGCCGGTGGGTTCGTCGAGGAAGACGATCCGCGGCTCATGGAGCACGGCGCAGCCCAGGGCCAGCCGCTGCTTCCAGCCCTGCGACAGCGTCCGGGTCAGGCTCCGCTCCCGGCCCGAGAGGCCGGCCATCTCCAGGACCCAGGGCAGCCGGGCCTCCACGGCCTTCCGGGCGAGGCCGTAGGCGCCGCCGAAGAAGCGGATGTTCTCGGCCACGGTCAGGTCCTCGTAGAGCGAGAACTTCTGCGACATATAGCCGATCGTCCGCTTGACCTGTTCGGGCTCCCGCCGGATGTCGAAGCCGCCGACGGTCGCCGTCCCCTCGGTCGGGTCGAGGAGGCCGCAGAGCATGCGGATGGTCGTGGATTTGCCGGCCCCGTTGGCCCCGAGGAAGCCGAAGATGATGCCGCGCTCGACGTCGAACGAGACCGCGTCGACGGCCGTGAAGCCGCCGAAGCGCTTCGTCAGCGATCTGACCTCGATGGCGTGTTCGGCCACGTCGCGTCTCCTCGTCTCCCTCGTCAGTTCCCGAGCGCCTTTTCCAGCCGGGCCTGGGCTAAGGCCAGATCGATCGCGGCCTCGGTCCGGGAGGTCTTGGCCTGGAGCAGGAACACCTCGGCGTCCAAAACGTCGGTGTTGAGGGCGACGCCTTGGCGGAACTGGTCCCGGACCATTCTCAGGTTCTCCTCGGCCTGGCCGACGGCCTGGGCCGCGACCTTGATCTTGTCCCGGGCCCGGGCCAAAGCCAGCCGGCTTTGGGTGACGTCGAGCGTGGCCTGGTCTTCGAGGAGCTTGCGGGCGTCCCTGGCTTGGGCCAGCTGGGCCTTGGCCTGTTCGGTTTGGCTTCTTGTCTGGCCCCAGTTCCAGACATCGAGCGAGACGGCCAAGCCGATGTCCCAGGTGCCTCTGAATCGGTCGAGGGCCGGGAGGATCCGGGGGTTGGGACGCAGGTAATAGTAGTTACCCGCCAGCGAGACCTGCGGATACCAGCCGGCGCGGGCGGCCTTGAGATTGGCCTCGGAAGCCTTGATGCGGAAATCGGAGGCCTTGATCTCGGGCCGGGAGGCCAGGGCCGTGTCCAGGAGCGCCTGGGCCGCCGGGTCCTCGGAAGCTTGGCCGGGGGCCGGTGCCTGAGCGGCCAGGGCGTCGGCCGAGGTGGTCAGCTCGAGTTCTGTCTCGAGCGGAAGTCCGACCAGAGTATTGAGGGAAGTGCGGGCGATCTCCGCCGCGTTCCTGGCGTCGATCCTCATGAGCTCGGTCGAGGACAACTGGAGCTCGGCCCGCAGAACCTCGTTCTTGGTCAGCAAGCCCTGGTCGTAGAAGGCCCGCACGTCCTTGAGGTGTTCCTGGACCTGGACGACGGTGTCCGCGACCACGGCCTCGAGCATCCCGGCCCGGGCGGATCCCCAATAGGCATTCTTGACGGCCAGGATAAAATCGGACCGGTCTTTGGTTAGGTCCCAACCGGCCGAGGCTTCGAGCATCCGGGCCGACTGCGTGCCCGCCTCGAGCCGGAAGCCGGTGAACAGGGGTTGCTGGGCCGAGAGACGGAGCGTCCAACTGTTGAAATAGTTCTGGGACACGACGATGGGGTTGGGAGAGATCGGCAGAGTGACCTGGAACGGCGGGATCTCGCTCAGCCGCGTGTAGCCGGCGCCGAGCTTGAAGGCCGGCAGCCGCGCTGCGGCGACCTCGCGGGACCGGGCCGCGGAGGACTCGACCCTCATGCGCGAAGCATGGAGGGCCGGGCTGGCTTCGAGCCCGGCGGCGATAGCCTCGTCGAGGGACAGCGGCCGCTTCTGGGCGAGAACCAGGCACGGCAGGGCAAGACCGAGGACGAAGACCAGGATCTTCTTGTTCATATCGGGCCTCCGGGCTGTTCCTTTGGACCTTCGGGCGGGGCCGTCCCTGTAGGGGGCTGTCCGTCGTGTCCGGCTGATGTCACAGAAATGAAAACGTTCTCGAGCGACGGGGCGAGGGCCCGCGTCTGAGCGATCGGGATGCCGGCCGCCGTCAGGGCCGCCACGATGAGCGGCATCTCCCGCCCGGGATCGTCCACGACGGCGTTCAGCCGGTCGCCGAAGAGCTGGACCTCCCTGACGCCGGGGACGGTCCTCAGCACGGCGAAGCCGCGGCGGATCTCGGGGCAGACGATCTCGACCACGGTGCCCCGCATCAGGCGCTTGACGCCATCGGGCGTGTCGGCCGCGAGAAGGCGGCCCTCGGCGAGCAGGGCGACCCGGGAGCAGCGCTCGGCTTCGTCCATATAGGGCGTGGTCATGACGATCGTGATGCCCGAGCGCAACAGGCCGGAGAGGATCTTCCAGAAATCGCGCCGGGACACGGCGTCGACGCCGGTCGTCGGCTCGTCGAGAAAGATGATCCGGGGCGTGTGGATGAGCGCGCAGGCGAGAGCCAGCTTCTGGCGCATGCCGCCGGAGAGGCGGTCGGCCAGCCGGTCGCGGAACGGGGCCAGCCGGGTGAACTCGAGCAGCTCCTCGCGCCGGGCCCGATAATCGCGGACAAGATGGATCTCGGCGAAGAAGGCGATGTTCTCGTCGATCGTCAGATCGCCGTAGAGAGAGAACCTCTGGGAAAAGTAGCCGATCTGGCTCTTGAGCTTGGCGGCGTCCCTGACGACGTCGTAGCCGAGGACCATGGCCCGGCCGGCGGTCGGCCGGAGCAGGCCGCAGAGCATGCGGATGGTCGTCGTCTTGCCCGCCCCGTCCGGGCCGACCAGGCCGAACATCTCGCCTTCACGGATGGAGAGATCGAGGGAGCGGACGGCCTCGACGGCCTCGAAGGACCGGCCGAGCCCCCTGGTCTCGACGGCGATATCGGTCATGGCCCCATCTCTCCTTGGCGGCGGCGTTTAAGCGCCCCTGGGCGCGACGCGGATGAGGGCGTCTGCCGGCAGCCCCGGCTTGAGCAAGCCCTCGCAGTTCTGGATCACGACCTTGACCCCGAAGACGAGCTTGACCCGGTCCTCCTTGGTCTGGACGTTCTTGGGCGTGAACTCGGCTTGGGGCGAGATGTAGGTGATCTGGCCGGCGAACACCTTGTCGGGCAGGGCGTCGATCTTGACGTCGACGGTGTCGCCCAGCCGGACCCGCCCGACCTCCTCCTCCATGAGATAGATCATGACGTAGACGCTGTCGAGCGCGGACACGGTGACGACGGTCGAGCCCGGATTGACCAGCTCGCCGGCCTCGACGGCCTTGTGGGTGACCGTCCCGGCGGACGGGGCGACGATGGTGCAGTCGGCGATCATCTTGGCCAGAAGGTCGGCGGCCGATCGGGCTTGGGCCAATCGGGCCTCGGCGGCCTGGATCTCCTCGGGCCGAGCCAGCTGGCGAAGCTTGTTCAGCGAATCGACGGCCGCGCTCTTCTGAGCCTCGGTCACGGTCAGCCGGGCCTCCGCGTCGTCGCGGCTCTTGGGCGTGACGCTGCCGGTCTTGGCCAGCTCCCGCATCCGGCGGGCGTCGGCGGCGGCGACCTGGAGGTTGGCCTCCGCCTGGGTCAGGGCCGCTTCGGCCTGTTGGATGTCCTCTTTGCGGGCGCCGTTGCGGAGCAAGACGAGCTGGGCCCGGGCCAGGTCGACGCCGGCCTCGGCCTGGCGCAGCTGGATATCGGCGGTGGCGTGATCGACCGTGGCCAGCAGGTCGCCCGGCTTGACCCGGGCCCCCTCGTCGACGGCCAGCGTGATGACCTGGCCGGAAACCTTGGAGGCGACGTCCACCTCGATGGCCTCGATGGTGCCGCTCGCCGATATGACGTTCTCGGCCGCCCGCGGCGCGCAGGCGAAGGCCGTCAGACTGGCGAGGAAGATCGTCGCGAGCTTGTTGATCATGACATGCTCTCCTTGCCGGGCTGGAACAGGGCGGGGTTCCAGGACGAAAAATCTCGCCTCCCCCTGTCCGTGAGAATTCCCTGAAAAAAGACCTTGATGACCGATTGGAACGTTTCGACGGGCGAGCGGCCCGAACGGGCGATCGCCGCCGGATTGACGAATCGCTGGACCAGGTCCAAGAACATCGCCAACAGCAGGTCCAGGTCGACGTCCGAACGGAAGCCACCCTGGCGGCGTCCGTCCTCTAGCAGGATCTTGAAGTTCTTGAGGATCTTCTCGCGACGGAAGTCCTCGACCTCTTTCCAGATCCCGGGGGCGCACCTCTGGAGGTCCCTGACGAGGGCGGGTTCGAAGCGGGACAGGCCCTTGGCCAGTTCCGACAGCAGCGCGGCCAGCTTCTCGACAAAGCCGAGCGAACGGTCATCGATGAGACGCTCGACGCCGGTCAGGATGTCCGTCATGACGCCTCGGACGACCTGGCGCAGCATCTCCTCTTTGCTGGGGAAAACCTTATAGAGCGTCGCCTTGCTGATGCCGAGGCGAGCCGCGATCTCATCGGAGGTGACCCGGACGAAGCCCCGGCTCAGGAAGAGCGTGCCGGCCGCCTCGACGACGCGCGTCCGGACAGCCGGGTCGCCGTCCTTGCCGGCCTTCGATACTTTGGAAACTCTGGTAGTTTTCACAGTTTTATTATAGCCGAGGCGGACCGCGTGTCAAGGCCGCCCGACATGTCCGAGCGGTCCCGGAGCGATTTCGCCGGGCCCCCGATCCATGCTAGTATCCCCGGCATGGACGCCAAGCCCCGGCTGTTCAAGTCCCGTCCGGCCTGGAGGAACTGGCTGGCGAGGAACCACGACAGATCCAACGTGATATGGCTGGCCTATTATAAGAAGGGCTGCGGCAAGAGATCGGTCAGCCACCGGGACGCCCTCGAAGAGGCCCTCTGCTTCGGTTGGATCGACTCGATCATCCGCCGGCTCGACGAGGAACGCTACGCTCAGAAATATACCCCGCGGAACCCCAAGTCGATCTGGTCGGCGACGAACAAGGCCCTCATCGCGAAGCTCTTCGCCGAGGGGCGCATAGCGGCCCCTGGACTGGCCAAGGTCGAGGCCGCCAAGCGCAACGGGTCATGGGACCGCCTGAACGACCTCGACCGCATCGGAAGGGGGGGCGATCTGCCTCCCGATCTCGCCGCGGCGCTGGCCCGCGAGCCGCTGGCTCGAGCCGCCTTCGAGCGGCGCCCGCCCTCGGAAAAAAAGATGTGGGGCTATTGGGTCCTCAGCGCCAAGAAGCCGGAAACCCGGGCCCGCCGGGTCGCGGAAACCATCCAGCGCGTCCTGGCCGGCCGCCGGCCGGGCTACTGAATCGGCGGGTCAGGGCTCGATGATCCCAAGCGGCGGGTTGGTCTTCCAAAGCCCGCGGGTGAAATCCGGGATCTCGACCGGCCTCCCTTTGGCCGCGACGCTCTTGACGCTGGCGCCAACGATGGCGCTCCAGGCCGCGGCGTCATAAACGTCCTGATCGAGCGGCTCGCCCTTCCTCAGCGATTGGATGAGCCGGTAGTCCTCGATGTAGTCCATGCCGCCGTGGCCCCGGCCCTCCCCTTTCGAGGCAATGGCCTTCCAAAGCGGGTGTTCGAACTCGGCGGCGAACCTCTCGAAATCCTCCCATTCGTCGTTCTTGGGGGACTTGCCCTCGATGTAGATCCGGTCGGGCCATTTGTGGGCCAGGCCGTGCGTGCCCTGGACGTAGCTGATCCGGTTGTAGGGCCGGGGCAGGTTGGTGTCGTGGATGAGGATGATCGTCTTGCCGAGCTTGGTCTTGATCAGGCTGGTGTTGACGTCGCCGAGGACGAACTTTTCCTTGGCCTGCGGCGAATCCGGCCCGAACTCGGCCACGGCGTATTCATGAAGGCCCCGGGTCGGCGAGCTCAGCGACACGAGATAATCGAAGGCGTCGCCGCGGTTGACGTTCATGCACTGCGCCACCGGGCCGAGGCCGTGCGTCGGGTAGAGGTTGCCGTTGAGCTTCTGGGCCCAGGCCCGCCGCCACAGCCCTTCGCCCTCGTTCGAGAACTTGACGCCGCGGAGGTCATGGAGATAACCGGCTTCGCCATGGAGGACCTCGCCCAGCACGCCCTTGCGGACCAGGTTCAGGGTCATGAGCTCGATCCGGTCGTAGCAGCAGTTCTCCATCATCTGGCAGTGCTTTTTGGTCTTCTCGGCGGTTTCGACCAAGGCCCAGCAGTCCTCGAGGGACATGGCCGCCGGGACCTCGGTCGCGGCGTGCTTGCCGTTCTTCATGGCCGCGAGGCACACGGGGACGTGCCATTCCCACGGTGTCGCCGTCATGACCAGATCGAGGTCTTCGGTCGCGCACATGCGCTCGAAGTCCCGCGGGCCGTTGGTGTACAAGGTCGGCTTGGGCTGGCCGGCCTCGACCACCCACTTCTGGGCCCGCTCGGCGTGGGCCGGACGGATGTCGCAGATGGCCTTGACCTGGACACCCTCGACATTGAGGTAGTTCTCGACGTGGGCCGAGCCCATGCCGCCGACGCCGACGAAGCCGACCCGGACGGTCGGGATGGCGGGGGCGCGGAACTGCGACCGGGCTTCGCCGGCGGGGCCGGGGGTCTTGGCCTCGAGGCCGAGCCCGGCCACGGCCGCGCCCAGGCCGGCGGCCGCTCCGATCTTGAGAAAATCCCTGCGGCTCCGGTTCTTGGTGTCTTCGCTCATGGTTCCTCCTGACGTCATTCCGGCCTATTAAAACAGATTTCCGTCGGGCCGGTCAACCCGCTATAATCGGCCGGGAGGCACCATGATGGCCAAGTCCCAGATGCCCGCAGCCGAGCCACGGTTCATGTCCCGGGCCATTCGCGAAGCCCGCAAGAACCTGGCCCGGCTGGACGGGGGCCCTTTCGGCGCCTGCATCGTCAAGGAGGGCCGGGTCGTGGCCGTGGCCCGGAACACCGTCCTCAGGCACGACGCCACCTGCCACGCCGAGGTCAACGCCATCCGCAAAGCTTCGAAGAAGCTCCGAACGCACGACCTGAGCGGCTGCGAGATCTACTCGACGACCGAGCCCTGCCCGATGTGCTTCGGGGCCATTCACTGGGCCGGGATCGGCACGGTCTATTTCGGCACGGACGTCCGCGACGCCGCCCGGACCGGCTTCCGCGAGCTCAGGATCTCGAACGCCCAGCTGAAGGCCCTCGGCCGCAGCCGGATCAGGCTCGTCCCTGGGTTCATGCGCCGGGAATGCCTGGACTTGTTCGAGGCTTGGAAGGCCCTTCCCGGCCGGGAGTCCTACTGAAGCTCCCCTTTCACGTCAAGAGCTTGCGCTTTCGGTCCCAGCGCTGCCTCAGTCTCACCGAATCCAACCCCAGCAGGTTGCCTTTGGCCAGCGGATGACGGCCGGCGGCCTCGAAACGGACCGTGTGTTTGCCGGGGGCGAGGGTCATGCTGCCCAGATAGACGTCCCGGACGTCGAGGTCCCGGGAATAGAAATCGATGACCGGGCTCTCCTGGGGGTGCGTCCCGTCATCGGCCAGGGGCACCGGCTGGCCGTCCAGAAGGATGCGACAGGCGCCGTAATCCGCGGCATAGGTCATCCGCAGGACGAGGGCCCGGTACTCCTTCTTCTCCACTTTGAAGTCGACCTCGAGCGCGGGCTTGTTGCCGGTCGGGCGGAAGAGGACCTGCCCCTCGCCCGTCCAGTCGTAGCCCTTCTGGATCTCGGCGGCGCCGCGGACCTTCCGGGAGAACGCCAGCAGCGTCTTGCCTTCGACGATCAGGTCGAGGTTCGGGAAGCGGCGGGCTGCAAGAGGCGGGAGCGACGTATAGCGCTGGGGCTGGCTCTTCTGATACCAGAAGGCCACGGTGGCGATGTCGTCCTCGCGTTCGACGTGGCCCTCGATCTTGCCGCTGGCCGTCTCGTCGGCCGACATCCAGCCGGTGTGCTCGATGTCGAAGCGGAGCGACTTCTCGAAGCGGACCGGGTCAGCGATATGCCAGCGGTACATGCAATATTCTGTGCCGGGGATCTCCCCCTCGGGGCTCCAGCGCACGCAGCCAAAGTAGGGATACATGCCGAGCGACATGCCCCAGGCCATGATGAAATAGTCCTCGGTCCCGGTGCCCTGGATGGACGGCTTCGTCTCGCCGTCGACATAGAACCGGGCGTCTCCCTCGCCGAACCACATCGGGCTCCGGGCCCGCACGGACATGACCGTGCCGACGTACTGCCCCTGGCCTTTGATATCGGCGATCGTGTAGTCCTTCCCGAGCGTCTCGGGGAAAGCCTGGTTGTACTGGGCGCAGAAGTAGGCGGAGTCGCGGGGAAGGCCCGGCTCCTCGTTGTAGTCGATATGATAATAGAAGGAGCGAACGTTCTTGGCCCCCTCGTTGGTGACGGTGATGACGCCCCGTTTGAAGAACGGCATCGGCCAGAAGCAGTTGTAGCCGTCGCCGCCCGTCTCGACCTGGACCGGGACCGAGACGAGCTCGGTGCGCCGGCCGAAGCCCGCCCCGAAGAAGTCGCCGAGCGGCGCTTCGACGGCCGGCTCCTTGGCCCCGTCCCAATACATCCTGAGGACGATCTCGTCGGGCGCCGCCGAGCCACCGGCCTCGAGCCAGTTCGGCCGGGCCTCGCTGAAGGTCAGCCAGATATGGCGGATGACCGCCGGGCCTTTGACGTCGGCCAGGACCCGGGTCTCGCCGGGGGCGATGTACTTGATCCGGTCGGCGTTGCCGGTGAAGCTGGGATCGGTCGAGGTCACGGCCCGGGACCGCCCGGGCGCGAGCTTCATCAGCGGATCAAGGCTCTGGGTCTTCAGCGGTGTCGCGGCGGACAAGACGATCGCTATCAGGACAAGGGAAATGAGTGATCTCTTGATCATGCGCGTTCCTCCATCGGGGGCGTCTCCCGTTTTTCTATTCCCGCCGGCCAAAAAAAGCAAGCCGCAAAAATGGGGACGCTTCTCCCCATTGTCCTTGACAAAGCCCCGGGCGGGGCCTATGATGCGTGACTCATGAACAGCGCGACCGATCTTCGAAACCTCACCGCCCTAGCGCTGTCCTCTTGGCTCTGGAACTGGTGGGCGGTCCCAACCGCCCGATAAGTCCTTTCCCCCCGTCCATCCCCTTTTTGGGGACAAGTGCGCGCCTTGGCCACTTGCCCCCGAGCCTTGGACCCCATGGACGCGACGGACCGCCGTCGTGAAAGGACTTTGACCATCATGCGATTCGCATCGCGAAAACCGGAATTTCTGCCCCGGGCCTTTTACAATATCAAGGCCGACCTGCCGGTCCCGCCGAAGCCCCCCTTGCACCCCGGCACGAAGGAGCCTCTCAAGCCCGAGGACCTCGAACCCATCTTCCCGAAGAGCTTCATCCGCCAGGAAGGCGCGGCTAGCCGGGAGGTGCCCATCCCCGGGCCCGTCCTTGAGGCCTATTCGGTCTTCCGGCCGACGCCCCTCATCGAGGCCACCGCGCTCGAGAAAGCGCTCGATACGCCGGCCCGGATCTTCTATAAATATGAGGGAGTCGGCCCGGTCGGCAGTCACAAGACGAACACCGCCCTGATGCAGGCTTATCTCGCCGCCCAGGACGGGGTCGCGACCTTGGCCACCGAGACCGGGGCCGGCCAATGGGGCTCGGCCCTGGCCTATGCTGGCTCTCGCTTCGGCATCGAGACCCGGGTCTTCATGGTCCGCTCGAGCTTCCGTCAGAAACCCGGCCGCCGGGTGATCATGGAGATGTTCGGCGGCAGC
>Ga0326726_10004640_pt1 | contig 12530 bp, 13 predicted proteins | sample MHFenrmetagenome_2_FD_207603 | JGI IMG/M metagenome (GOLD analysis project Ga0326726, IMG submission 207603) | Lab enriched peat soil microbial communities from Michigan Hollow, Ithaca, NY, United States - MHF15MN | ecosystem: Environmental > Terrestrial > Soil > Wetlands > Peat | place: USA...
GTTAAAAACCTGTATAATTAAAAGGAGTGATCCTTTTCAGTTCCGATTTCAGGGATTCACTGATATCCAGGTTTTCAATAAAGCCGGTGATCGATTCCTTGGTTATTTTCTGGTTTGTACGTGTAAGATCCAGCAGAGCTTCATAAGGTTTATGATACCCTTCTCTCCTTAAAATTGTCTGCAATGCTTCGGATACAACTGCCCAGTTATTCTCAAGATCACTGTTTATCTTTTCCTCATTCACAACGATTTTATTAAGTCCTTTAAGCATGGAATTAAAAGCAATTATTGTGTGACCCACAGGGACTCCGATATTCCTAAGCACCGTTGAGTCAGTAAGATCGCGCTGAAGTCTTGAAATCGGTAGTTTCATCGACATATGATCAAATATTGCATTCGCATATCCGAGATTCCCTTCGCTGTTTTCAAAATCAATCGGATTTACCTTGTGAGGCATAGCTGATGATCCGATCTCTCCCTTTTTGATTTTTTGCCTGAAATAATCTATTGATATGTAATACCACATATCGCGTGCCAGGTCAAGAAGAATCACATTAATTCTGCGAAGATTATCAAACAAAGCTGCAAGGTTGTCATAGTGTTCAATCTGTGTCGTCGGAAACGAACGCTGGAGCCCGAGCACTTCGCTGACAAAATTATTGGCGAAGGAGACCCAATCGATTTCGGGGTAAGCCACTTTGTGGGCATTAAGGTTACCCGTTGCACCTCCGAACTTAGCAGAATATGGTATCTGTCCGAAATATTTCGATTGTTCATCTATCCTGGCAATGAAAACAGAAATTTCTTTTCCCAGCTTTGTCGGTGATGCCGGCTGTCCATGGGTTCTGGCAAGCATCGGAATACCTTTCCACTCTTCAGCAAATCCTGCGAGCATTTCCCTTAGTTCAAACAAAAGAGGAAAATAAACATCGGTCAGAGCATCTTTCAGGGATAATGGAATTGCAGTATTATTGATATCCTGAGATGTAAGTCCAAAATGGATGAATTCTGACCATTTTCCCCACCCCGACTGGAAAAATTTCTCTTTCAGGTAGTATTCAATGGCTTTGACATCGTGATTTGTAGTTTTTTCAGTCTCCTTGACCTTTTCAGCCTCTTTTACGTCAAAATCTTCATAAAATGCGCGAAGTGCCGTATAATTTTCCTTTCTGAAATTAGACAATTGTGGAAGAGGGATGTCGCACAATGCAATGAAATATTCTATTTCCACCATCAGCCGGTACCTTATAAGACCAAACTCGGAAAAATATTTGTCAAGTTCATCTACCTTCTGCCTGTATCTTCCGTCAAGGGGAGAGATAGCAGTAAGATTATTTAATTCCATTGTTTATACTTTTGGCTTTTAAATTGTTTATATCATGTACACAAAAGTACTATTTTAGATGCAGTAAAAAACATGTGATGGAGAAAATCAGAATTTCAGCCGTAAGGTACGCAAATACATATCCTTTTATTTACGGACTGACAGAGAGCGGTTTTGATAAAAGGGCGATAATAGAGACTGATCATCCATCTGACTGCGCTGCAAAGCTTATATCAGGAAAGGCTGATCTAGGACTCATTCCTGTGGCAGCAATCCCTTATCTGAAAGAATTCCATATTACCTCTGATTACTGTATTGGAGCTGACGGAAAGGTAAGAACTGTTCAGATAATGAGCAATTCCCCATTTGATGATATTAAAAAAGTGTTTCTCGATTACAGGTCAAGGACATCTGTCAATCTTATAAAAGTAATTGCTGAAAGGTTCTGGCAAAGGGATCTTACATGGGTAAATACATCTGCAGATTTTGATTTTAAATCGATTGGAAGCAATGAAGCAGTTGTTCTGATCGGCGACCAGTGTTTTGAATTCGAAAATCAATACCTCTTCAAGATCGATCTGGCTGAGGAATGGAAGAAATATACGGGGCTTCCTTTTGTTTTTGCCTGCTGGGTTGCAAACAAACCTCTCCCATCTGAATTTGAAGCTGATTTCAATAATGCGCTTTCACTGGGTGTCAATAATATTGATAGAGTTGCTGAAAGATTCAGGAAAAGCGGATCTATAACAGGTTCGGAACTCAGAAAATATCTGACTGAAAATATCGATTTCTTTCTGGATAATAAGAAAAAAGAAGCAATGAGTTTATTTTTCGAATATCTGAAAGAGTTATGACAGAAGCTGATCTTAAAGATAAGTTTTTAGTAAGGGCATACAGAGATGGTGACTTCGAAGGTATTACGAGATTCTGGGATTTGACAGGCATGGGAACTCCCGAGCGCGGCGATAATAAAGAAATAATTGAGAACACTATTAAAATAGGCGGCACTCTTCTTGTTGTGGAAGAAAAAGACACTGGAAAGATTTCAGGAACTTCATGGATGACATTTGATGGACGAAGAATTCTCTTGCACCATTTTGGTATTCTCCCTGAATTTCAGGGTAAAGGACTTTCAAAAATACTCCTGACGGAATCGCTGCAGTTTGTTAAAAGCAAAGGCCATCAGGTTAAGCTTGAAGTCCATTCAACAAACTTCAAAGCCATAAACCTTTATAAGAAATTCGGTTTCAGGCATTTGGGCGAATATAATGTTTATATAATCAGGGATTTATCTAATTTATGAAATGATATTTCCGGTTTACTAATTAATCATTAACTTTGTTCGGGATTATAGTAAAAGTCTATTGATATTAATTAAATCATCGTATCATGGCAAAAACCATCACATTCAATGAACTACGGAAGATCAAAGACCAATTACCCTCCGGAAGTATGAGAAAGATTGCTGACAAACTTGATCTGAATGAAGAAACTGTCAGAAACTACTTCGGAGGAACAAATTTTGATAAGGGACAAAGCGTTGGTATACACCTTGAACAGGGTCCGGGAGGCGGAATAGTGACTTTTGATGATACAACAATACTCGATCTGGCTGAAAGTATGATCAAAGCATAAGAGAGATCAGAAGCCTGTTCAAAAGCAAAAGGCCCGGTCTTTTGCTTTTTTTATTTTCAGAAAAATGAATCTTGAACAAATTATTGAATCTGCCGAAAAAGAATACTTGCAGATACTTGAAGATTTTTTCATAGAAAAGTGGGGAAAAACTCTTCTTTATTCACACGATATTGATCATCACCGGAGAGTTTGGCAGTATGCAAAAGAACTCCTTGAAGAGATTAGCTCTGAAGTTAAAGACACCACCCCTGAATTTCCCAGTAAATTATTGATAGCATGCTACCTCCATGATCTTGGAATGGCTGTCGATCCGAAGGTCCATCATGGCATCCACAGCAGGGAACTATGCAGGTCATTTCTTCTTCAAAATAATATTAATGAATCAAATTTCAGTGACGTATTGGATGCTGTTGAGTATCATGACGATAAAGAATATAAAGCTCAAGGGTATAATAATAATGAGATCCTGAAGATACTTGCGGTTGCCGACGACCTTGATGCATTCGGGTATATTGGTATTTACAGGTACCTTGAAATATATATTGCACGGGGTATTCAGCCGGAGATTATAGGTCATGAGATAAGAAAGAATGCACGTAAAAGATTTCAGAATTTTGAAGTTAGTTTCGGAAACTTTCAAAAACTGATTGAAAGACACAGAAAAAGATTCCTGATACTTGATGAATTCTTTTCCGGGTACATCAAAGAAAACGGATCCAGAAAAGAATAAATCATTGAAAAGAAATTAACTTCTGGGTTCTTATGCATATGTCCTGATATGCATAAATACCAACTCATTTCCCGTATTTCTACTAATTGACAATATAATACACTAGCTTACATTTGATTAAATCTGTAAGCAAGGCATACATGCTAGATGTACTATTAAATCCTCCCAAAGAAAATAACACTCAAAAAGGAACCCTGAGAGTAAGCGACCGGGCTGATAAACCTGTTAAAAGCATCATAAAGGCTGTTTCGTGGCGTATTGTAGGAACCATCGATACAATGGTGATCAGTTACTTCATCACAGGCAGGGTGACTCTTGCTGTTTCAATCGGTGGTATGGAGGTTTTCACTAAAACCATTTTATATTATTTCCACGAAAGGCTGTGGGCACATATACACCGTTTGAGAATAAACATACCTGTGAAACCAGTTAAAAAACGATATGAGCTTAACAGAATTGAAGAATGACCTTGCAGGAAGATCAATTGAGGATTGCCTCATTAAAATTGCTTCATGCTTCCCGGGGAAAATAATCTTTACCTCAAGCTTCGGAATTGAAGATCAGGTTCTGACCCATTTAATTTTTAAGCATAATATCCCGATCGTTATTGGTACAATCGATACCGGAAGATTATTCCCCGAGACATATAAAGTCTTTAACGACACTTTAAAAAAATATCAGAAGGAGATTAAAGTTTATTTCCCTGACCATGAGTCGGTTGAAAAATTATTAACAGAGAAGGGACCTTTCAGCTTTTACTATTCAAAAGAAAACAGGTTTGAATGCTGCCACATCAGGAAAGTAGGCCCGCTTAACAGGGCACTTGAGGGGAAGAAATGCTGGATTTCTGGCATAAGAGCGGATCAGTCTGAAAACAGGAGCGAAATGGAGCAGCTCGAATATGATGAAAGAAGAGATCTTTATAAATTCTATCCTCTTTTCAATTGGTCGTTTGAAGAAGTCAGATCGTTTATAACAGAGAATTATGTTCCATATAATATCCTGCACGACAGGGGATATGTTAGTATAGGCTGTGAGCCGTGTACAAGAGCGATAAGGGAAGGTGAAGATTTCCGTGCCGGAAGATGGTGGTGGGAAAACCGGAATGATAAAGAGTGCGGATTACACGTAAAATAAGTACGGAAATGTATTGAAAAGGATAGCTTCTTCATGTTTGGTGAGACTCGCAATGACATGTACTTTGATATTAATCCCGCAGTGTAAGTGTGATATGGGGATGTAAAAATAAGTGAAGAAAATTATGAGAATAAATGACGTCCATCTGAAAGAACTTGAGAACGAAGCGATATTTGTAATGAGGGAAGTGGCAGCCCAGTTTGAAAAGAAAGTTATTCTTTTCTCCGGAGGTAAGGATTCAATCGTATTGGTTCATCTTGCCAAGAAGGCATTCTGGCCAGCAAAAATGCCTCTCAGTCTGCTTCATATTGATACCGGGCACAATTTTGAAGAGACACTTATATTCAGAGATGATCTTGCAAAGGAACTTGGGGTTGAACTTATTGTAAGACTGGTGCAGGATTCAATTGATCAGGGAAAGGTAATTGAGGAAACGGGTATCAATGCCAGTCGTAATAAAGCCCAGTCAGTTACTCTCCTGGATGCCATCGAGGAGTTAAAAATTGATGTTGCGGTTGGAGGAGGAAGACGCGACGAGGAAAAAGCAAGGGCTAAAGAGCGGTTCTTTTCTCACAGAAACGAGTTTGGTCAGTGGGATCCAAAGAACCAGAGACCTGAACTTTGGAACATTTTCAACGGACATAAGAATTTCGGGGAACATTTCAGGGTTTTTCCGATAAGTAACTGGACCGAGCTTGACGTATGGCAGTATATTATGAGTGAAAATATAATTCTGCCAGCGCTATATTATACGCATCGCCGTAAAGTATTTCACCGTAATGGAGTCTATCTGGCCTGGGCTCCTTTTATGCAGCTTAAACCCGCAGAAAGGGTAATTGAAGCTGACGTCAGGTGCCGGACCATCGGTGATATAACCTGTACCGGGGTCACCCTTTCAAAAGCCAGGACACTTGAGGAGATCGTTTCGGAAATTGCAGCAACCAGAGTCACCGAACGGGGCGGAAGGTACGACGATAAAAGATCGGAGGCGGCAATGGAGGATCGGAAGAAGGAGGGGTATTTTTAAAGTGCATGTGCCATGGGTCATGGCTGATATCAACGACACAGGAGCTACTAACCTTAAAAAATCAAAAAAAATAGAATGGACATTAATGGAGAATACCAGTATAAGAGTTTACTGAGATTTACGACTGCCGGAAGTGTTGATGACGGAAAAAGCACTCTCATCGGCAGACTCCTTTACGACAGTAAATCGATCTTTAAAGACCAGATGGATCATATTATAGAGTCGAGTAAACGGCTTGGCAGGGAAGACATAGACCTTTCGCTTCTGACTGACGGCCTGAGGGCCGAAAGAGAACAGGGAATAACGATTGACGTTGCGTACAGGTATTTTGCCACACCCAGGCGGAAATTTATTATTGCCGATACTCCTGGTCATATCCAATACACAAGAAACATGGTCACTGGAGCCAGTACTGCTGATCTTGCGGTCATCCTCATCGATGCAAGGAAAGGTGTATTGGAACAGACCTTACGGCATTCTTATATTGCTACTCTTTTGGACATCCGACATATTGTATTCTGTATTAATAAAATGGATATGGTTGACTATTCCGAGTCGGTTTTTAATAAGATTAAGGGTGAACTTGAAGGAGTTGCAAATAAGTTGAAGATTGAATATACATACTTTATACCCATAAGCGCCAAATTCGGCGATAATGTTGTTGATGCTTCTGCAAAAATGGATTGGTATACCGGAGGAACATTCCTCAGCCTCATCGAAACCATTGAAATCAAAAAGGATAAGAATTCGCAACACGCCCGTTTCCCGGTTCAAACAATTATCAGACCACTTTCCACAGAATATCACGATTACAGGGGCTATGCAGGAAGAGTCGCAGGAGGAATCTTAAATACAGGAGATGAAGTTACTATCCTTCCGTCTTTTATTAATTCAAAAATTAAAAGCATTGATTTGATGGGAAAGCTCAGGTACTACGCCGGTTCAGGAGATTCTATTTCTATAACCCTTGAAGATCAGGTAGATATAAGTCGGGGTGATATGATAGTTAAAACAGGTGAGGTTCCTGAAGTAGGACAGGAAATCACACTTATGGCTTGCTGGTTCAATGAAAGACCGTTAAAACCAGGAGGCAGGTATATTGTCCGAAATAATACAAATGAATCAGGTTGCCAGATTAAATCTGTCAATTACGGAATGAATATCATTACTTTTGAAAAAGATACCGATGACCTGACAGTAAGAATGAATGATATTGCAAACATTAGCATCAGAACATCAAAGCCGTTATTTTTTGACAACTACAGGAAAAACAATATTACAGGAAGCCTGATATTTATTGAGGAGGGCACCAATGAAACAGTAGGGGCCGGGATGATTGAGTAATCACTAGTCAGTTGTGCAGTCAAAGCCTTTCATGACTCATTTTTATTATTCCTCAAACAAATATAATTGCCTGTCCCTGCAATCGTCTGTTTCGAGATTTGAAATACTGACGCCCAGAAGCCTAATCTTAGTTCCTTCAAGATTCAGGGATTTTCTTATCTCAGTAACCGCTTCATGAAGTGTCTGGAAATTGCTGATGTAGTTCTGAAGTGTTCTGCTCCTGGTAATTTGTCTGAAATCCGAAAACTTCACCTTCAGGGTGACAGTTCTGCCTGTTGTACCTGAGTGTTCAATCCTTTCCATAAGCTCTTTTTCAACTTTATAAAGCTCGGCTATTATTTCAAAGCGGGTTGTCAGGTCTTTTTCATAAGTCAACTCAGTGCCTATTGATTTGCGCTCGGTATTTATTTCAACTGGTCTTTCGTCAATGCCCCGTACTATATCAAAATAAAATTTCCCGGCTTTGCCGAAGTTTCTTATAAGCGAAAGAAGGTCCCACTGCTTCAGATCATAACCTGAGTGAATGCCAAGTGTGTGCATTCTCTCGGCAGTGACCTTCCCTATCCCGTAGAACTTTTCAATAGGAAGCTCTTCGATGAATTTTTCAGCATTTTCAGGAGGTATAAGGCAGATCCCATCAGGTTTATTAATATCCGAAGCTATCTTGGCAAGGAATTTATTGACCGATATTCCTGCCGAGGCAGTTAGACCTGTCCTGCTCTTTATTTCATCCTTTATTGATCTGGCGACCAGCGATGCGGAACATATGCCTTTCTTGTCATTTGTGACATCAAGGAATGCTTCATCTATTGACAATGGTTCAACCAGATCCGTGTATTCCCTGAATATTTCAAAGACCTGCTCCGATATTTCCTGGTATCTTTCGAACCTGTGCCTTACAAAAATAAGACCTGGACATAATTTCCTGGCAGTAACTGAAGGCATAGCCGACCTTACTCCGAATTTTCTGGCCTCATAACTTGCTGCTGCAACCACGTGTCTTTCGCCGCTCCCTCCTACTGCCACAGGTTTTCCTCTTAATTCGGGATTATCCAGCTGTTCAACTGATGCAAAAAAAGCATCCATGTCTATATGGATGATTTTCCTCATTTGACAATATACAGGTTGTTCAAAATTTAAAGATTAAGCAAAGACCACAAAAATAATTTCATGTTGATGCAGCTATTTCAGCAGATCGCTGCTTCAGGAAATTTCTGATAAAAAATCCTGTAAGGATAAGGATTTCATCCCTGGTATATGAAACTATTATGCCTTTAAATGCATTTGAATGATACCTTATTATAGCTCCGTTCTCGTCGCTTATACTCCATCTTGATCTTAAAAAGTTATCAAACTGCCACCTGTAATCCTTATTCTGATATGAAATCGTCGATTTAGCTTTCCAGTTTGTGAACTTAATATTGCCTATTGTTATATCACCCTGAAGATCAATTATTGTGGTTTCGACTTTAAAGATGCCTTTGGTTTCGAACATTACCCGTCTGATGTTCAATTCTCCGTTCACTTTCCGGGACCAATTCTCTTTGTAAAGTTCCCCCTTCAGGATATCGTTCTGGTAAATGTCAAACTTCTTGCTGAAAAGCTTTGTTTTCCAGTTGTATTGTATTTCCATGATGGATCTAAGTATTAAAGTCTCCTTTAACCGCAATGCACACTAAGTTGTCGCAAAGCACGCAAAGTTAAAACATTATTAATTAATACTTTCCGACCTTTGCGAATAATCTTTGCGGACTTTGCGGTTATTTTTTTATTCTTTACTTTTTTTTCTTCACCCAGGCTACCTTCTGGACTGAGGTGTGATCCCTGCCGATAATATCCCGGTAAAGCCCGGGCCTCCTTGCCATTGTATATCTGTATCCGCCAGCTTTCTTTAGCTTATCTGGAGTTACTGTTGCTGTGACAAAACAATCTCCGAGTTCCCTGCATTCGGCAATTATTTCCCCGAAAGGATCAATTATCATTGAACAGCCATTCTTAAGCTGATCATCATCCATTCCGACCGGGTTCGAAAATACTGCATAAACTCCGTTGTCGTGAGCCCGTGATGGAAGCCATTTCATGAGCCATTCCCTTCCTTTGGGACCATCAAATTCCTGTCGCAGTGTTTCCGGATCCTTTTCTCTGTTTTTCCAAAGTTCTGGATCAACAAAACCTGCTCCCGGCCGGGGTGACGGGGTACACATGGTAACATGGGGCATAAATATGATCTGCGCCCCTAACAGTGCTGTTGCCCTTACATTTTCGATAACATTGTTATCATAACATATCAGTATGCCACATTCCCATCCGAAAAGATTAAAAACAGTGAACTGATCGCCAGGGATTATAGCCGGATTTATGAAGGGGTGCAATTTACGGTGCTTTGCTATCAGTCCATTTTTACCGACACAGATGTGAGCCTTGTATATTTTCCCGTCTTTATCCTTTTCAAAAAGACCTGCAAGAATTACAATATCGTACCTGACTGCAATTTTTTTAAGACAAGTTAAACTGTCACCTTCCGGAATAAGCTCGGCAACATCCAGCAACTGTTTTTTTGTGAGTTTGCCAGCGAATGTATATCCGGTAACGGAACATTCATGAAAGGCGATTACATCTGAACCTGAAGCTGCTGCCTGTCCTGAAAGGGCTTCGATTACAGACAGGTTGTACTTCTTATCTCCGCCTTTATTCTCAAACTGAGCGGTCGAGATTTTAAGGTTTTTCATTTGCGAAAATTAAAAAGGCCGGTATGATTCATACCGGCCTTTAAATTAATAATTTATTTCCTAATAGCTTTCTCTTTCAACATAATGTGTATGCAGAAGTTCATGAGCTTTATGGCTGTTAGGCTTACCAAGAAAATCCTTATAAATTGCTATTACATCAGGATTTTCATGTGATTTACGGAGAACCATATGTTCATCCTCCGCATATATTGCCTTGATACGGTTTTCCCGAATCTCGGAACTTGTCGGGATGGGTTGTCCTCCACCTCCGATACATCCACCCGGACAGGCCATTATTTCAATAAAATGATATGGAACTTTCCCCTGTTTCACCTTCTTCATGATATTGTTGGCATTAATAAGCCCGTGAGCAATTGCTACCTTAAGCTCTACACCTTCAAGGAATTTCCAATCTTCTGTACAGCCTTCAATTTTAATTGAAGCTTCTTTAACTCCTTCCAGCCCGCGAACAGGAGTAATATTCAGATTGTTGAACGGGACTTCCCTTCCTGTTACAATCTCATAGGCTGTCCGCAAAGCAGCTTCCATGACACCTCCGGTTGCACCGAATATAACACCGGCACCTGTTGAGTCTCCCATAACCGAGTCATAAGGCGAAGGTTTCAGAACTCTGAAGTCAATGCCGGCTTGCTTAATCATTACTGCAAGCTCCCTGGTTGTAAGGACATAATCAATATCTTTGTATCCGCTTGCTCTCATTTCCGGTCTGTCTGCCTCATATTTCTTCGCAGTACAAGGCATAACTGAAACTGAAACAATCTTTGAAGGATCTATTTTCTTTGATTTTGCAAAGTAAGTCTTTGCCAGGGCACCGAACATCTGCTGTGGGGATTTGCAGGTTGAAAGGTTAGGCAGAAACTCGGGATATTTATGCTCGATGAATTTTACCCAACCAGGCGAGCATGAGGTAAACATCGGGATCTTAGTTTTCTTATCTCCGTCAACCAGAATTTTCTTAAGCCTGGTCAATAATTCAGTTCCCTCTTCCATTATTGTGAGGTCGGCAGTGAAGTCGGTATCAAGTACCGAGTCAAATCCAAGTTGTCTGAGGGCGGTTACCATTTTGCCTGTAACCCTCTCTCCGGGGTCATACCCAAGGTCTTCGCCGAGAGCAACCCTTACAGCTGGTGCGGTTTGCACAACAACATGCTTATCAGGATCATAAATGGCATCCCATACATAATCGATATAGGTTTTTTCAACAAGAGCACCAGTCGGACAACGGTTTACGCATTGTCCGCAGTTTGTGCAAACAACATGACTCATTGGCCTGTCGTGAAATGATGAGATCTTCTGATGAGAACCCTTGTTTGCAACTGCAATTGCTGAGATATACTGAAGCTCGGCACAGGTCCTTACACAACGCTGACAGTGAATGCATTTGCTGTCGTCCTTCGTGAATGAAGGCGATGACCTGTCAATAGTATAAGGATGATCTTCAACGAGGTCGAGGAAGATCGTATCGCCGAAAGCAAATTCGTTTGCCAGAGCCTGCAGTTCACATTTCGTGTTTTTATAGCATTTTGTACAGTCGGATCTGTGTTCTGAAAGAAGAAGCTCCACAATATGTTTTCGTGCATTTCTAACCTTAAGCGTATTTGTATGGATATCCATTCCTTCCGAAACCGGCGTCGCACATGCGGCGATAAGGGTTCTTGCCCCTTTCTGTTCGACCACACATACGCGGCAGTTTCCTGCAACACAAAGATCGGGGTGATTACATAATGTCGGTATATTGATCTTCAGTTTCTGAGCTGCAGCAAGAACGGTTGTTCCGGCAGGAACAGAGAGAAACTGGTCGTTTATATTCAGATTTATCATAACTTTCTGATTTTCATTTAAATAATTAATAGATGATCTCTTCTTTGAAGTTTTCAACAATGGTCCTGAAAGCATTGCCAACCGATTGGCCCAGTCCGCATTTTGAAGCAACTTTCATCGTATCGGCCAGTTTCACCAGTTCATTAAGATAAGTTGATTTGGCTTCGCCTTTCTTGACCTTTTCAACACCCTTGAGAAGTTGTTGGCAGCCAACCCGGCAGGGTGTGCATTGTCCGCAGGACTCTTCAGCGAAGAAATCGAGGTAATTATGGAGAACATTGTACATTGACCTTGAACTGTTAAAAAGCTTCATCGATCCGCCTGTTGGCACACCTTCAAAACCGATTATTGTATCGGTGAATTTCTTACGTGGCACGCAGAACCCTGATGCGCCGCCGACCTGAACTGCCTTTGTATCGCCGTCGCCAAACTCATTTACAAATTGCAGGACCGACATTCCAAGTTCCAGCTCAAAAATACCGGGTGTTGGAGTATCACCGGATATGGAAAAAACCTTTGAACCTCTTGAATCCTTTGTACCCAGCTGGGTAAATGTTTCCGCTCCATGCTTAATAATCATCATCACGGTCACTAGTGTCTCGACATTGTTTATTGAGGTAGGCTTATAGAATACACCGGATGTGGTAGGATAAGGGGGTTTATTACGAGGTTCGCCCCTGTCGCCCTGTATCGATTCGAAAAGAGCACTTTCCTCACCGCAGATATAAGCCCCGCTGCCCATGCAGTACCTGATCTTGAAAT
>Ga0326726_10004641_pt1 | contig 12529 bp, 12 predicted proteins | sample MHFenrmetagenome_2_FD_207603 | JGI IMG/M metagenome (GOLD analysis project Ga0326726, IMG submission 207603) | Lab enriched peat soil microbial communities from Michigan Hollow, Ithaca, NY, United States - MHF15MN | ecosystem: Environmental > Terrestrial > Soil > Wetlands > Peat | place: USA...
CGAACGCTTTGTGTCTCAGACCCGTGAACTGCTCGGTTTTTTCATCAATTATCCGATAAACTTTGTGGAGTGGGATGAGGCAGGGCCCGAATTGGCCTATGAGGACGAATTGGCTCGGATCAGATGGGGCCCTTTGGAGCACAGTACCCTCTGCCTCGGGTATCGTTTTGAGGAGAACCCCCGTCTTGGTAAATTTAGGCCGGCGGCAGCTCAAGCCCTGGGCGTACCCGAGGGACCTCTGTGGGGAAAATTACAGCGGGGAGAAAGGGTGGTGCTCGAGAGCGGGGTCACCATTATGCCTGACGAGGTAGCTGGACCGGCCAGACCCGGACGCCATATCTGTTATGCTGTCGATACGCGACCCAACCGGTCTTTGGACAAACTGTGTCAGGGAGTGGATGCCGCTTTCCTAGAGGGAATGTTTTTGCCGGAGGATCATGAGGAGGCCGAAGAGAAAATGCATATGACCGTCGTAGAAGCGGCGCAAGTTGTTCTAGATGCCGGTGCCCCCCTTGCTGTCCTGATCCACATCAGCCCCCGATATGTGGAAGAAGATTTAGAAAAACTGAGGTCAGCAGGGGCACAAAAAGTTGAAACGATTAAGATCGGCCGGGATCTGGACCGTTACCCCATTCCCTACCCGGAAGTTTAAGACGCTTTTTCTCACTTTGGCGCATGCACCTAATTGAAAATACGCCCCGCAATCCCCCTCTCTTCAACTCCATCAACTCTTTGCAAAAAATTCGCTTTCCGAGGATTGTTTCCCGGGCGCCGGCTCCCCCTCCAGACGTTCCAGGAAATCAATCATGAAGTCCCTTTTCTTTCTGAGAAGTTCGGTGAATTTCCTGTCGTGAGTGAAGGCGATTTCAAAAGTGAGTTCTGAGAGATGCGTTTGAAGAATTTCTCGCAATACATTTGCTTCATTCTGCGTCAGTTCGATTTCAACCATCTGATTCTCCTCTTCAGCTCCTGGCTTTCTCATTTACTTCTTCCATAAGTAAGATAGTCATCCTCTCTCGATAAAACAACCTATGGCTTCATGGTAATGAAACCTTCTTAGATCTCAAATGTTTGCCGTGCCGAACGGATTGCAGATTAGTGGATTAATTACTATTTTATATATAGAGGTAAACAGAATTTAGGAAATTGAATTCGATTTCAAGGAGGAGGCTATGGAGAGATTATTGATAAGACTTGCTGCGTTTATATTGGCTTTTGGAATAGTTGGCTCTGCTGCTGCAGAACCAAGAATTCTAGGAAAGACCGTTGACTACAGTGCCCAAGGGGTAGTAATGAAAGGTTATCTGGCCTATGACGAGAGCATTACCGGGAAGCGTCCCGGCGTGCTAGTGGTTCCTGAATGGTGGGGGCTGAATGATTATGCCCGCAGGCGAGCCCGCATGCTGGCGGAATTAGGGTACATCGCCCTGGCTGTTGACATGTATGGTGGTGGCAAGGTAGCGACGAACCCCGACGATGCATCCAAATTATCATCAGAAGTAATGAAGAACTTCGATGTTGCCAAGACACGTTTCACAGCAGCGATGGACTACTTAAAGCAACAGCCCAACGTTGACCCCGCACGTATCGCGGCCACTGGTTATTGCTTTGGGGGTAGCGTGGTGCTGAGCATGGCAGCGCAGGGCGTCGACCTTAAGGGGGTCGTCAGCTTTCACGGAAGTTTGGGTGCGGTCAAGCCTGCCCAACCAGGCAGCGTCAAGACAAAGATTCTTGTGCTCAATGGCGGTGCTGATACGTTCATTACTCCCGCGCAGATCGAGACCTTCAAGCAAGAGATGAAAGCGGCCGGTGCCGAGCTCCAATTCATCTCCTATCCTGGCGCCTTGCATAGCTTTACGAATCCCGAAGCCACTGAGTTAGGAAGGAAATTTAATATGCCGGTGGCCTATAATGCGAAGGCCGATAAAGAGTCCTGGAATGAGATGAAAGAGTTCTTGAGGACCATTTTCAAAAAATAGGCAATTCAGTTGCGCCCATGGATATTGGCTTCGGACAGGGCCTTACTGCTGAATGCGTTCGTATCAGAATTTGGATCGCCAGATTAATTCCAAACTTTCACAAGCCAACTTCGAGTTGCCTATTCTCGACGATTGTTTTAAATTTATACGTCCCTTGTAATCATTGATTTTACCGCTCCCCAGCCAGGGTCGAGATCCCTATGCTTTTCAACTCTTACGCCTTCATCTTCCTGTTTCTCCCCATCACCCTTTTGATTTACTTTGGGTTGAACAAGTGGAAATTGATCCGGGCGTCGATCCTCTGGCTCATTTTCGCATCTTTGGTGTACTACGGCTGGTGGAATCCGAAATATGTGTTGCTTATTATTGGAAGTGTTCTCTTCAATTATATCGTAGGGACCTTGTTGAGGAGAAACAAGGAAGCGGGAAGACTTAAAAGAAAGTTCTTGCTCATCACCGGAATCTCAGGCAATCTATTGCTCCTCGGTTATTTTAAATATGCTGATTTCTTTATCTCTAACTTTAATTCTCTTTTACATTCTCAGGTGCCGCTTCTCCACATTGCCCTCCCTGCGGGTATCAGTTTTTTTACTTTTACACAAATCGCCTTTCTGGTGGACGCGCACCGAGGGGAAGCGGAGGAATACGCCTTTCCCATCTATGCCCTTTTTGTCTCCTTCTTTCCGTATCTTCTTTCGGGTCCGATTATCCATCATCGCGAGGTGACGACACAGTATCGTTACCTCAGGAACAAGCTTTTCGATTATCGAAATATCACCGCAGGACTTTATCTTTTCTTCATTGGATTATTCAAAAAGGTGGTCATTGCCGATTCATTGTCTGGATGGGTAGGTAATGGTTTTGATCAGGCGGCGACGCTGCCCCTCGTTGAGGCATGGGTCGTTTCCCTTTCGTATACGCTTCAACTCTATTTTGACTTCTCCGGTTACACGGATATGGCCATCGGGGCTGCCAGGATGTTTAACATCAACCTGCCTATCAATTTCAATAGCCCATACCGCTCCCTCAATATTCAGGAATTCTGGAGGAGATGGCACATCACGCTGGGAAGGTTTGTGAGAGATTACGTCTATATCCCCCTCGGTGGGAGTCGAATTTCTGAAGTCAGGACATACCTCAACCTGATGATTGCCTTTTTTGTGATCGGCTTATGGCATGGGGCGGGATGGACCTTTATTTTCTGGGGCTGCCTGCACGGCGGCGCCCTCGTGATCCATCGGTTGTGGAGGAAATTGAACATCGAGATGCCGAGATTCCTGGCATGGCTGATCACCTTTAATTTCGTGAACGGTGCCTGGATTTTTTTCAGGGCGAAAACCTTCGGAGACGGGATGAAAGTCCTGAGGGGAATGATCGGGATGAACGGTATTGTGCTGCCCGAGAATTTAGCTGGACGTCTGAGAGGCCTTCAAGCATATGGCGTGAGATTTGGTCAGTGGCTGGGAGATATCGGAGGCGACGAGAAGACCATTCTCGTGGTCTTGATCGTTCTGCTCCTGTCTCTGGTTTACAGAAATTCGAACGAGATGGTTGCTCACTTTAAGCCTAACTTTTTACATCTGATTTTTGTCTGTGCGGCCGCAGTCGTGTCCGTTCTTTATTTAGGGCGATATTCAGAATTCTTATACTTCAGGTTTTAGAATGATAAAAGGTAAGACCATTCAATATAAAAGGTGGTTCAGAGGCTTCCTGGTTTGCTTTCTCGCTCCCTTGTCCCTGGTTGCGCTCTTCAACTGTCTCGTAGATGGATCAGGATTATTCCGTTTGAACAAAGGACTCAAATATGCGGCCACCAACCTTCTCGGTGGGAAGATGGTGGCCGGTCCGCTTGGAGGTTATGATGAAAGAAAACTTCAGAGACTTATTGTCGAGCACTATCCGAGAACAAGGGATATGATTGTGGTCGGTTCTTCAAGAACGATGAGGTTACAAAAACGCTTTATCCATGGAGACCTCGATTTTTTCAACCATTCTATGGCTGGAGCGGATTTGGAGGATTACGTCGCTATTCTTGGTCTTTACAGAGATAAGGGTAGTTTACCTAAGACAGTTGTTTTTAGCATCGATCCATGGATATTCAACAAGAACAAAGGGCTTCCTCAATATTGGAAATCAATCAGTCGCTATTATGAAAAGATGGTTGCGGAGGTCTACGGCAGGGAAATCAAGGTGAGTATGGCCGGGCCAAACAAGTACATGCAGTTAATCAATCTCGACTATACGAGAGCAAATTACAAATATCTACGGAGTGGGAAAAAGTTATATGTGACCGATAGAACCGATATCGATGATTTTGTAAGGGAGCCGGATGGAAGCATGTTTTTTCCTTACAAAATGAGATTTAAAAAGGATGAGCGGTCTACTCCGTATTCTCCGGAGGCAACCCCGATCAGACATCCAAATAATTTTGAGTCTCTGTCGCGTGTCAAATTATTCGAGAATTTTATGCTCTACTTGCAGAAGAAAGAGGTGAAAGTAATTCTTTTGCTCTTGCCGCTCCATCCCGTTGCCTATAAGCTTTTTAACGATAACCCTCGATACCAGTTGGTCCTCTCGCTTGAAAAATATCTCAGAGATTTTGGGCTCCGGAATCATATTATGCTGATCGGGTCCTACGATCCCGGAAGGTATCAGTTAACGGGAAAGGATTTTTTTGACGATCACCATGGCCATGAGATTGTCGCAGAAAAAGTTTTTGCAGAATATTCTCCAAGTCATTGATCGATGCAATCACATTTCTTTCGCCTGCATTCAATGAGTGGTTTCTTTTGTTTTCAAGGCCTAGGTTAGACAACATAACTTTTCCTCGCTCTTCGTCACTACCCCCCCCGATGCGTTTCATTCCAAATAACTCGGATCAATTGGCAGGGGGGTGTGTCGGTCTATATGGCCAGGGATTTTCCGGAATCCGCCTTGGCTCATGAACCCGATACCAATGCGGGAGTGGCCTGGTAGGAAATGGTGAAGGCATCCCTGGTGGAATATTGTCAGGAGTTCCCGGCGAACCATAACCACCGGGAGGTCCCTGATAGGGTGGTCCGGTTGGTCTCGCTCCTGTTACGACCGGAGCCACCAACAATATAGAGTTGGAGGAAACGAAGGGCAAGTGAAGTTCTTGTCACATACCGAGATAGGCTTTTCTAACGAGATCAGATTTCAAAAGATCTTCCCCCCTGCCTTCCAGAACGATGCGGCCGGTCTGCAGAACATAAGCCCTGTGGGAAATCTGGAGGGCCTCAAATACATTCTGCTCAACCATTAACACCGTCACTCCATTTTGGCTGATCTCATGAATAATTCTAAAAATCTCGGAGAGGAGTTTCGGCATCAATCCCAGGGAAGGTTCATCCAACATCAAAAGAGAGGGTCGTGACATCAGTCCGCGGGCAATCGCTAATTGTTGCTGCTCTCCGCCGCTCAGGGTGTCTGCGCGCTGGTTCCTTCTCTCTTTTAAAATAGGGAAGAGTTCAAGCACATTTTCAAGGGCCTTCTGGATCTCTTCTTTTGACTGAAGGGCGTAAGATCCGAGGAGGAGATTATCCAAAGCGGATAACCGTCCGAAGAGTCTCCGGCCTTCAGGAATCATGGAGATCTTTTTCTTTACAATCTCGTAAGGGGGAGTCAGGTGAATGGGTTCCTTGTCGAAATAGATTTCGCCTGCTTTGGGATGAAGGAGACCTGCAATCGTTTTGATGATGGTTGATTTCCCGGCGCCATTGGAACCAACCAGGCTGACCACTTCTCCTTGCTTGACTTCAAAGGAGACGTTCTCAACAGCTAAAAGCTCTTTATATCCGACAGAGATCTCACGAACTGACAACATTATACTTTTCCCCTAAATAGGCCTGGATGACCTCTTTATTGACCACGACTTCCTGGGGTGAACCCTCCATGATCTTTCTGCCTGAATTGAGCACGATCACCCTGTCCGATATCTCCATGACGGCTTCCATGACATGCTCGACGACAACTAATGTTACCCCATTCTTTCTAATCCTTTTTATCAAATCGATCATCCCCTGCAGTTCCACTCTCGTCAAGCCTGCCATCGACTCGTCAAGCATCAGCAGCTTGGGTTGGGTCGCGAGGGCCATCGAAACCTCAAGTCGCTTTTTATCGGCAATGGTCAGCCCTGTTGATAAGAGTTCCTTTTTTTCGATGAGACCTGTAAAGGTCAAAACCTCTTCTGCCTTGTCAATCGCAGGCCGGATTTTATTGAAGCGTAGCAGTGCTCCGGTCATCACATTTTCCAGAACGCTCATATCGCTAATGATCTGTACAATTTGAAAGGTCCTCGCCACTCCCATCTTGCAAATCCTGTCAGCCCGATAATGAGTGATCTCTTTGCCCATGAAAGTGATTTTTCCACTGTTGGGGTGATAGAAACCTGTGACACAGTTAAAGAGCGTCGATTTCCCCGCGCCATTGGGTCCAATAATGCTGACAATTTCTCCTTCTTCGACCGTGAAATGGATATTGTCGTTTGCGAAAAGTCCTCCAAATCGTTTGGTCACTCCAATGGCTTCTAAGCAGGGAACCTTCTTCATTTCGTCCTCTTCCCAATACCGGAAAACAGGCCCCACACCCCTTTGGGCTGATAGACTGAGATGAGGGTGATCAAAGCTCCGTAAATCAGCATATCAATTCCTGTGCCTTTATGGCCCAACATCACTCGGGTGATTTCGGAGACAGGCATTAAGATGGCGGCGCCAATGACAGGCCCCATGATGGAGCCAGCTCCACCGAGCATGGAGATCAGCACGACCTGTACCGATATAGGGAGGATCAGGACACTCTCCGGGTCGAGATACAAGACGTATTGAGCATAAAAAGTTCCGGCCATGGCAGTCAGAAAGGCACTGATCATGATCGCGATCAGCCGGTACCATACTACATTGACTCCCAGAACTTTTGCCACATCGTGGCTCTCCTTGATGGCGCGGAAGTAATAGCCCATCTTGGAAGTCGCCACAAAGTAACAAACGATCAGAGAGATAATAAGAAAAGCAAGCATGATGTAATAATAGGGCAATTTTGATGAGTGGAACATGAAGTTTTCAAACGACTCCTTCATCATCGGGAGAGTCATCCCTTCAGCCGCTCCGATGAGCTTCCAGTTATTAAAGTGGGTTCGAACGATCTCACCAAAGGCAATGCTGGCAATCGCAAAGTAATGGCCCCTCAAATTAGAACAGGGGTACCCGATGGCTGCCGCAACTAGAGCGGCTATCAGACCACCGACAACCAATCCCAGCCATGGATTGACGTGATAGGTGATCAAGAGAAAAGATGAGGTGTAGGCCCCGATCCCGAAGAAGGCGACCTGACCGAAGGAGAACATCCCTGCATATCCTCCCATGATATTCCAGGCCACCGCCATCATCCCGAACATAAAGACGAGAATCATTACGTGTTGGGGGAACGGCTTTGAGAAGGCCAGAGGAAAGAGGGCGACAAGGATCAAGACGATGAGGCAAAGAGAGATCTGTTTAAAGGTTAAATTTCGCATTTCTTACCATCCTAAGAGACCTTGGGGCCTTATCCAGACGGTGATGAGATAGATAAGGAAGACGAAGGCATATTTGTAGGCAGGGTCGATGAAGAAGCCTCCGAGGGTTTGGGCCAGGCCGACGATGATCCCTGCGATGAAAGCTCCCTCGATGCTGCCAAAGCCTCCCAAGGCCACAACGCAAAAGGCGATCAACCCGAAAGTCCCTCCAACCTGGGGATAGATATAATAGTAGGTCGATAAGAAAGCACCGGCGATACCCACCAGTGCCGAACCCAGTGCAAAAGAGATCGAGTTAATGCGTTCAGTATTGATCCCCATTAGTAACGCTGCCTCCCGATCCATCTCTGTGGCCAGTATCGCTTTTCCTGTTTTGGTCTTTCTCAAGAATAGGAAGACGAAGAGAGAAACGATCACGCTCCCAATGGTAGCCACAAATTTGGGGATGCTCAGCTTAATGTCTCCGATATCCCAGGTCCCGTGAAGGAGGGGTTTTTCGATCAGACGGAAATCAGGAGACCACAAAAATACAGCCAGATTGGCGAGAAAGATGCTCACTCCGAAGGTGACGACCAACTGGGCCAGCATCGGCCCCTTCATCACTTTGCTGACAATGAAGCGGTAGATCAAAAGGCCTAAAATGAATAAAAGGGCTGTGCAGACCGGAATGGAGAAAAGAGGATCGACACCGTATAAAGTATAAAGCCAAAAGGACGTGAACATGCCGAGCATCAAAAAATCGCCATGGGCGAAATTAACAATATTCATGACCCCCCAGATGAGGGTCAAGCCAATGGCGATCAATGAATAAATAAACCCAATCAATAATCCATTGACGATCTGTTGAACGAGTTGATCCGCCATAGTCTTTATCCTTACAAATGAAAAGAGGAGAAGCTGGAATTAAACTCCTCCTCTTTTCAAAGTCAGCTTATTTTTTCCATCCGGGGAAAGGCCAGACAACATCTTTGGAAGCCATATCAAAAGGCCATACGGTGTGGTACTGTTCCCCCTGAATTTGAACGAGAATCCCTGTGGCATAAATATTTTGATGAGTTTGTGGATCGAATTTAATTCCCTTCCACGGGTTGATGATCTGGTCCCCAGGAATGTTCGTCCCCATGAGGGCCTTCGTCACCGCCTCCGCCTCTGTCGATTTGGCCCTGTTGATTGCCTCAGCCACGACAAAGGGCGCCGTGAAGCTCCGGGCGGCATTGCCGCTCATTTCCATTCCGTATTTCCTCTTATAAAGGTCATTGACCTGGGCCACAAGCGGTTTTCTTTTGGCAAGATCCAAAGCAAACGTCGAACGAACGATCATATTGTTTCCGTCGCCTTTGACCGTCGCGAGATAACCCGGTTCCAGGTATCCGGCCATGGTGAGGAACCCTTTCGGAGAAAACCCCAATTCCTTGAAGGTCTTCGTGTAGAGAATGGCATCGGTGATATAGGAGGCATGAAGTAAGACATCCGGTTTGTTTTTCATCAAAACCCCTGCTTCGCTCGACACGTCCGTAGCATTTTGAGAGTAGGGAATATCCGCAGCCACCTTGTACTTAAACTCTTTTGCATATTTTTGCTCTTCTTTGCCCACATTCGCGCCCCATTCCGTGTTTTCATAAAGGAGAGCAACCGAATCGATCTTGCTTTTTGTTTTTTTCTTGATATCCTCCAGGAACTCAAACTGGTTCTTCGCGAAAATTGTATCCGTACACTCAGCCCTGAAGAAATACTTAAATCCCCTTTCAGTTAAGGTCGGAGAGGTCGAATCCGAACAAACATAGGGGATTTTCAGCCTTTCCGTGGCCTGGCTCGCTGTTTTGGTGACCGCACTTTGATAGGCTCCGATCACAGCGACGACCTTCTCCTGCGTGACAAGTCTTTCTGCTTCTGCCATGCCGTTTTTAGGATCTCCTTTGCTATCCGCAAAGATGATCTCGATCTTGGCGCCTCCCAAATTAGGTAGTCCTTCTGTCTTAGCCAAGGGAAGACTGAGGTCGTATTTGCCGTTGATAATCTCAACGGCCATTTCGACTCCCCGCTTGCAGTCCAAACCTGTTGTTGCCAGATTTCCAGTCAAAGGATAGATGGCCCCGATCTTGATGACTTTGGGTTGGGCGTGCACATAAACAGATAAAGATAAGACCAACAGGAAAGAAATGATAACGACCCACAACTTTTTTGTCCCCATCTTGTTCTCCTTTCTACTCATTCTTTTGTCTACTAAATCGACACCGCAGCATACTATATCGAACCGACCCGAATGTCAAGAAAATGGAGAGAGTCCTTTTGCTCCCCTCCTATGCCGTGTTCGCTTCTTTGATTCGATCCGTCTTCTCAACAAATTCTCGAATGGCTTTGAAATAATCCTTGAATCCGACGAGCATGATGTCGTTGTGGGTGGCGGAAGGGATGACGAGGAGTTTCTTGTCCTGTGATCCAAGAGACTGATAGATGTCTTTCGCATTTTGAAGAGGAACGAGGCTGTCGAGTTCGCCATGGATGATCAAAGCGGGAAGGAATATCTTCTTGATCCTCTCCATCCATTGTTGATCGATTTTCTCCAAACCCATTCCAAGGGCGGGGACACCAAGATGAAACATAATCCTCACTACGCTAGGAAAACCACTCTCAATGATAACTCCTTTCATCTCCCCCTGATGATGGTAGGCCAGCTCGAGGGCAGAGATGCTTCCCAGAGATCTTCCCATTACCCATAAGTCTTTTCTTAAATTCCTTCTGGTCAGTTCCTCTTTCACTCCTTTAAAGATAAAATGCGCATCCTGAACAAGATCGGTGAGGGTCGGGACGCCTGTGCTGGCTCCATAGCCCCTGTAGTCGGCCACTACTAAATTAATTTTATTTTGACGGTAAAAAGGAGAGCTCTCATCATAATCGCTCACGACTTCTCCATTCCCGTGAAAAAAAAGAATCCATGGCCATTTGTGAAATCCCACAAAGAAGCGACATGAGATGGAAACGCCCTCTCCAACCGGAACCGAAAGGTCGAAACTATTTGAAGGGCATGGGGTGGAATCCTTGCGAGGATAAAAAATAAATTGTAATAGCATGGGTTGATCGATGAGAGAATAATCAATCATAAAACAGAAATTTAGCACTATTTTAGAAAAGAGGGAAGGGGGCTTCCTTTATTTCTTAGCGGTCTCTTGACGATGGTTTCTCAAATTATTAAATTATAAGAACTTGATGCCATTCATTATGAGAGGGACAGCGGAGGTGCACTGTGATCCTGAGAATGTTAGTGGTTGGACCTATTCAGTCGAATTGTTATATCCTTGGTTGTGAACGGACGAGACAGGCGACCGTCATTGATCCTGGTGGGGATGCGGACAAGATATTGTTGGCCTTGACTAAAGACCATTTACGCTGTGTCTATATTATCAATACGCATGGTCACTTTGACCATGCCGCCGAAAATAAACGTCTCAAAGAGGTCACCGGGGCTCAGCTGATTATCCATCGTGCTGATGCTGCCATGATCCTGCATCAGGGAAGAAGCAGTGGGATGTGGGGAATGAAGGTCGACAACTCTCCACCGCCTGATCGTTACGTGGAAGAAGGGGACTCCATCACCTTTGGCGATATCTCGCTGAAAGTCCTGCATACGCCTGGCCATTCAGGGGGTGGAATTTCACTGGTGACCGACAAAATGGCGTTTGTGGGAGATACCCTTTTTGCTGGCTCAATCGGTAGGACCGACTTCTCTGGAGGCGACTATGAGGGTCTTTTAAGGAATGTGCGGGAAAAGATTTTCCCTTTGGGGGATGAGGTGGTCATCTATCCAGGGCATGGACCGAAGACAACGGTGGGAAGGGAAAGGCGAACGAACCCATTCTTTGCATGATTCCCATTGAATCAAACTTTGGCGCAAATTCCTCTAACTCGCCCGTTTCTATTGGAGAACCCTTGGCCCGGTACGCCGCGAATGCACACTCCAGAGGAGTTGAGGAACGCCTTTTAGGAATAACAAGACGGAACTTTCTTAAACTAAAAAGATAAGGAGAGGGACGATGGAAGAGAGGATACCAACGCGGCAAGAAGCTTTAGAACTTCTACATCAATATAATGAAACGGAAAGCCTGCGAAAGCATGCCTATGCGGTGGAAGGGGTCATGCGTTATATCGCGAGGAAGCGAGGCGAGGATGAGGAGAAGTGGGGAATCGTTGGTCTGATTCATGATCTCGACTATGAGAAATTTCCAGATCAGCACTGCTCAAAAACGGGCGAGATCCTCCGGGAGCAGGGTTGGCCGGAAGAATATATTCGGGGGGCTGTCTCCCATGGATGGGGAATCTGTTCCGATGTCATGCCGCAGACACCGTTGGAAAAAGCTCTTTATGCTATCGATGAGCTCACTGGGCTCGTGGTGACCACCGCCCTAATTCGTCCCTCAAAAAGCGTCCTGGATGTCCAGGTCAAATCGGTGAAGAACAAATGGAAGGACAAGAGGTTCGCGGCCGGAGTGGATCGGTCCGTCATCGAAAAAGGGGCAGAGATGCTGGGGGTTGGATTGGATGAGCTGATTGATGATACGATCAAAGGAATGCAGGAAGTTGCCGAAGCGATAGGACTGAAGGGAAATCTGGGATAAGCTCCCTCGGTCTAAGCTTTAATAAGCTATGATGAAAACTTGACATTAAAGCAGGATTTATGCGCTTCGTCCTCTTTATTAGTATTGTTCAATCGATCCTTTTTCTGGGCCACTGGTTTTTGTACAGAACCCTCGTGCGGTTTTTGGGGGTGACCCATCCCGGGAAGATTCTAACGCTCAGGCTCATTCTGGGTCTTTTGTCCGTCAGCCTTGTGCTGACCTCCTTTCTTGCCTTCCGCTATTCCAATCTTCTGGTGCGGGGCCTTTATACGGTGGCGGCATCCTGGCTCGGGCTTCTTTACCTCTTCATCCTCGCGTCAGTTCTGTGCTGGACCTTCTATGGATTGACTAAGTTATTTCACGTTCCGTTGAATGAGAAAATATTGATCGGAGTCTTGATGAGCATC
>Ga0326726_10004642_pt1 | contig 12529 bp, 11 predicted proteins | sample MHFenrmetagenome_2_FD_207603 | JGI IMG/M metagenome (GOLD analysis project Ga0326726, IMG submission 207603) | Lab enriched peat soil microbial communities from Michigan Hollow, Ithaca, NY, United States - MHF15MN | ecosystem: Environmental > Terrestrial > Soil > Wetlands > Peat | place: USA...
TGGCTGGTGTCGGAAGAAAATTCTTTCACCACCGGCGCTGTATTTGATCTCAGCGGCGGACGCGCGACTTACTAGTGCCGGTAGAGGGAACTGGGGGATGACAGAAGACCGCCAAGTGGAGTACGGCACCTATCCCAGCCTGCGGGGGCGCGTGGTGTTCGTGACCGGCGGGGCCAGTGGCATTGGCGAGAAGATCGTCGAGCAGTTTGCTCACCAGGGCGCGAACGTGGTCTTTCTGGACATCCAGAATGACGCTGGAATGCAGTTGGCGAAGAAGATCAGCGCGGGCGGCGATCCGGAGCCGTATTTTCTACACTGCGATCTCACCGACATTGACGCCCTGCGGGCGTGCCTGGAGAAGGCCATTGCGAAATTCCAGAGGGTGCATGTGCTGGTCAATAATGCAGCGAACGATGCGCGCCATGCCGTGGAGGCCGTCACTCCGGAGTATTGGGACCAGTCGATCGCGGTCAATCTCAAGCACCAGTTTTTCGCCAGCCAGGCAGTCATTCCCGCAATGAAGAAAGCGGGTCGAGGATCCATCATCAACATGAGTTCCATCAGCTGGATGATCCCGTCGGTTGGGTTGCCGGTGTATATCACGGCGAAGGCTGCGATCGTTGGACTTACGCGCACCCTGGCCCATGAACTGGGGGCGGACAACATTCGCGTAAACTGCGTTCTTCCCGGCGCGATTTTGACCGAGCGCCAGAAGCAATTGTGGTTTACGGAAGCCTACAAAGCCGAGATTCTGAGGCGCCAGGCGCTTAAACGGATGATCTTGCCCGACGAAGTTGCCCGCCTGGTGCTTTTTCTGGCGGCCGATGACAGCGATGCGATCACCAATCAAAGTTATGTGATTGACGGCGGTTGGGTGTAAAGTCTTCGAGCCTGGGGCCGATTTAGGTGCGGCAAACACGGCGCAACCAAGGTCGCTGGAAATTCCGGAGCGGAGGGCAGATATGAAAAAAGAAGAAGACCGACCTGTTGCTGAATCGATATTGAAACCTATCAGCCGGCGCACCCTGTTGCAAGGCGCCTCCGCGGCTACGGTCGTGGGAATGATCGGAAGCAACGCCCTCTCGCAGGCGGGTCAGAGCGAAAAATCTGCGTCAGCGGCCTCCCGTCCGGCTGTGAAAGGCAAGGCCTTTCCCGAAAAGTTTCTGTGGGGTTGCGCGACCGCCGGACATCAGGTGGAGGGCAACAACACCAGCAGCGACCTGTGGCTGATCGAGCACCTGCCGGGAAGCGTCTTTAAAGAACCTTCGGGCGACGCTTGCGACCACTATCACCTCTACCCGCAAGACATCAGCATGTTGGCCGACCTTGGATTCAATACCTATCGCTTTTCGCTGGAATGGGCGCGCATTGAACCCGAGGAAGGTTTCTTTTCCAACGCCGAGTTGGAACACTACCGGCGCACGCTGGCCACCTGCCACGAGCATCACCTGACCACGCTGCTGACTTATTCTCACTTCAGCATGCCGCGCTGGTTCGCCTACAAGGGAGGGTGGCAGAATCCCGCAGCCCCCGACCTGTACGCCCGCTTTTGCGAGAAAGCCACAAAGCACCTGGGCGATCTGGTGGGATATGCGTCCACCTTCAATGAACCTGATGTTCCCCAACTGCTGAACTGGATCAGTCTGGCGGGAATGTCGGATCTGGTCGAAGGGCTCAAAGGGAGTCTGATTAAGGTAAGGCAGCAACTGAATGCCCCGGAATTCGCGAGCTTCTTTATCGGGGATCAAATGAAGATCCGCGAGGGCCTGCTGGCCGCGCACCACAAAGGCAGAGCGGCGATGAAATCGGTGAGGAGCGACATGCCGGTGGGCTTCAACCTGGCGATGTCGGCCGATCAGCCGGCGCCCGAGGACAGTCATCTTGCCGAAAAGCGCGCCGACGTTTATGGCCCCTGGCTGGAGGCAGCCAAAGAGTGCGACTACCTGGGCGTGCAGACTTATTCGCGGGCGATAGTCGGGAAGAAGGACTTGCCCCCTCCCAAAGGTGCTGAGCTTACGCAGGTGGGCTGGGAGTTCTATCCGGAATGTGTTGAGGAAGTGGTTCGCTACGCGAGTAAGGAAGCCGGCGTGCCGCTCATGGTGACGGAAAATGGCATTGCCACCACCGACGACCGCCGCCGCGTGGAATATGTTCAGCGCGCTCTCGCGGGTCTGAAGCGCGCCATTGACGATGGGGTGGATGTGCGCGGCTATGTAGCCTGGTCGCTGCTCGATAACTTCGAATGGATGTCCGGGTTCGAGCCCAAATTCGGTATCGTCGCGGTAGATCGGGCGACGCAGCGGAGAACCATCAAGCCCAGTGCGGCCGTGCTGGGCAACATCGCGCGAACCAATTCGCTGTAAGGGGATTTTGCCCGTGCGGTGTTCGGTCGAGGCGCTTACTTGTTTGAATCCGACTTTCTGATCACCGCGCCGGCGAGCAAGGATTTGTACCGGGAGCTGATGGCAAGGGTCACGGAACTGCTCTGCTCCTGTTTGCCCGATCATTCTTACAGCGGCAAAAATCCCTCTGTGCTGTCTGCCTTGATCGATCCTGAATTTCTTCCAGATGCGAGCGCTGCCCCTGAGGCGGTCTTCGACAAGCTGAGAGTGATCGTCTCCAACTCAGTGGTGGTAAGCCACCCGAATACCGCGGCCCATTTGCATTGTCCGCCACTGCTGGCGGCTCTCGCCGCGGAAGCAGTAATCAGCGCTTTGAACCAATCGATGGATTCATTTGACCAGGCCCCCATCGCCACGTCAGTGGAGCAAAAGTTTGTCCAGTGGCTCACCGCTGAGGCAGGATTTCCAGCCGGCGGGAACGGCACCCTCACAGCGGGGGGAACGCAATCCAATTATATGGGGTTGCTTCTGGCACGCGACGCGTTCCTGAAGTCACGGTTTCAGTGGCCGGCACAGAAGCGGGGTTTGCCGCCGGAAGCGGCCCGGATGCGTGTGCTGTGTTCCGAGGTGGCACACTTTACCGTCGAAAAATCTGCCGCGCAGCTTGGACTCGGGACGGACGCGGTGGTCAGAGTGGCGGTTGACGACGAATTCCGGATGCAGCCGGAGAGTCTGCGGACGGCGCTGGACGACATGCGGGACAAAAACCTGCTTCCATTTGCCATCGTGGCTACGGCGGGGAGCACAGACTTTGGCTCTGTGGATCCATTGCAGGACATCGCTGCCTTGGCCAGGTCCGCCGGCGTGTGGCTGCACGTCGATGCAGCCTACGGTGGCTCCCTGCTCTTTTCCCAGAGCCACCGGGACAAGTTAGAAGGTATTGCCTCCGCGGACTCCTTGAGCATCGATTTTCACAAACTCTTCTGGCAGCCGATTCCGGCCAGCGCTTTCTTACTGCGGGACGCTCGGCACTTCGAACTCATCGAACAGCACGCTGATTACCTCAATCCCGAGGCGCACGAAGAGCAAGGCATTCCCAACCTAGTGAAGAATTCGTTGCTCACCACTCGCCGCTTCGATGCTCTCAAGTTGTGGCTTTCTTTTCAGATGCTGGGGCGGCAGAAATTGAGTGCCATGATCGACCGCACCATAGAGCTTGCACTTTGCGCTGCCAACACGGTGGGCCGCAGACCGGAATTGCAGCTGATCCATGGAGCCAGTCTCAGCACCGTGGTTTTTCGCTATATTCCATCGCGCCAGGGGCTCGATGTGAATGGCTTGAATACCGTGCTGCGGCAGCGTCTGTTTGATCTCGGGCTTGCCGTCATCGGCCATACCCGGGTTCGCGGACAGCAGTGTCTGAAGCTTACCTGCATGAATCCTGCAGTCAGCGACGCGCAGATGGAAGCGCTGGTTTGTACTATTGCTGAGCATGGACGGCAACTTGAAGTGGGCTGGCCTTTGGGTTAGGGGCGTCCTGCTTTGCGCAGTCGAAATTGCGTGACCTAAATTGGACAAATTGCCGAGCTGCGCTCGGCCAGGGTGGTTCAGGGCACCCGCCCCTGCGTGGTCTGTGGTGGCGCTGAAAACTGTGGTGCCGGGCAGAGGTTTCCTGCATCTATAGGACATCCAAGTCTTCTGAAGTCTAGAATTACCTCCATCATCAAAGCTGGGATTGAATCATGGCGAAACCAATTTTATTGAGCGTGGATGACGACTCTGACGTTTTGCGGTCGATTGAGCGCGACTTGCGGTCGAAATATGGTGCCGAATACCGAGTGATCGGAAGCGATTCTCCGGAAGGGGCGCTGGATCTGCTCAAGCAGTTGAAGGTGCGGAACGACAGCGTGGCGTTGCTGCTGGCCGACCAGCGCATGCCGCGCATGGACGGCGTGGAATTTCTACAGCAGGGGATGCGGATATTTCCCAAGGCTAAGCGGGCATTGTTGACCGCCTACGCCGACATGAACGCCGCCATCAGCGCCATCAACCAGGCCAACATCAATTATTTCTTTCTGAAACCCTGGGACCCTCCGGACGAGCATCTGTATCCGCAGCTCGATGACATGCTGGATGACTGGCAGGCGTCCTATCGTCCTGCCTACCAAGGCATCCGCGTGCTAGGCACGCGCTGGTCGCCGCGGTCGTATGACTTGCGCGACTTTCTGGCCCGAAACCACGTTCCGTACCAGTGGATCGATGTAGAGATTTCGGCCAACGATCCAGAGACCAAACGACTGCTGGAAGCGCTCGGCCCGGAGACGGCTGAACTGCCGGTTGTACTTTTTCCCGATGGGACCAAACTTCTTGAGAGCCTTCCGGCCGATGTTGCCAAGAAAGTGGGGTTGCGGACCCGGGCGCAGACAGATTTTTATGATCTCGCGATCGTCGGGGGAGGCCCGGCGGGCCTGGCGGCTGCGGTCTATGGCGCGTCCGAGGGTCTGCACACGGTGATGATCGAGCGCGAGGCGCCCGGCGGCCAAGCTGGAATGAGTTCACGCATCGAGAATTATCTGGGATTTCCGGAGGGGCTCAGCGGTAACGACCTGGCGCGACGCTCGGTGGTGCAGGCGCAGCGTTTTGGAGTGGAAATCCTGTCGCCGCTGGAAGCAGTCGGTGCCCGCACGGAAGGGTCCTACCGGATCATCAGGCTGGCGGACGGAAACGAAATTTCGTGCCACGCATTGATGATCTCGACCGGAGTGCAGTGGCGGCGGCTGGAGGCTCCGGGAGTGGACCGGCTGCAGGGAGCCGGTATTTATTACGGCGGCGGCGCCACCGAAGCGTTGGCCTGCGCGGGCGAGATCGTTTACGTGGTGGGCGGAGCCAATTCAGCGGGGCAGGCCGCCATGAACTTCGCCAAATATGCGGAGCGCGTGGTTATCCTGGTGCGCGGGGATTCGCTGGCCAGCACCATGTCGCAATATCTGATCGACCAGATCAAGAAGACCCCCAACATCCAGATTTGGGCGCATGCCAGCATGGCCGAGGCGCACGGTGTTACCCACCTGGAAGAAATTTCAGTGCTGTGCTCGGACACCAACAAGATCGAGCGCGTGGCAGCCAGTTCGATGTTCATATTTATCGGGGCCTTGCCGCGTACGGACTGGCTGGCGGATCTGATCGAACGCGACGAACGCGGCTTCATTCTGACCGGCCCGGACCTCATACGCGACGGGCAACACCCAAAGGGCTGGGGGTTGGAGCGCGACCCCTTTCTGCTGGAGACCAATGTGCCCGGCATATTTGCCGTCGGCGACGTGCGCCACGGTTCGGTCAAGCGGGTGGCTTCTGGAGTGGGCGAAGGATCGGTGGCAGTGCAGTTTATTCACCAGTACTTAAGCAAGGTGTAGCAACGAATGATCGAAAAATCAGAACTGCTGCGCGTCCCGACGTTTCAAGGGCTGCCTGACGATCAGCTGGATTGGTTCATCAGCTTGTCTCAGGAGGTCATCCTGAAGGCCGGAGATATATACTTGCGCGAGGGTGCGCCCTCGGAGTCCATGGTTGTGGTCCTCGAAGGAGAGCTTCAGGCGCGCGGCGACATCAACGGCGAAAGCTTCGTAATACCCTTCGCGGCCGGCGACGTCACCGGAATGCTGCCTTTCTCCAGAATGAAGAAGTCTGTAGTAACCGGGCGGGCGCTCACGGATTCTCGCATCCTGAGATTTCCTTCAGCGCATTTTCCGGAACTGATACAGAAAATGCCGGAGTTGACCCAGCGGCTGGTGGGCGTCATGGCCGACCGGATCCGCGAGGTCACGCGGGTGGAGCAGCAGCGCGACCGGTTGGCTGGTTTGGGTAAGCTGTCCGCGGGCCTGGCCCATGAACTCAACAATCCCGCGTCGGCCGCCAAGCGCGCGACCGGCCTGCTGCGCGACGCATTGAAGCGAATCAAAGACGTGGTCCAGGAACTGGGAAAGCATGAGCTTACTGTTGCCCAGAAATCAGAAATCGAAAAGCTGGAAGCTTCGTTCCTGCAACCCAACCAGGATCCGCTCGACACGCTGGCCACCAGCGACCTGGAGGACCAGATTGATTCCTTGCTGCGCAGTCACGGGCAAAACGATTTGTGGCAACTGGCGTCCGATCTGGCGCATAGAGGGGTTAAGCCGGAGGTGCTGGAGTCGCTATTCGCAACCCTGGACGCGGAGGTGGCCCGGGCTGCACTGGTCCGCATCGCGGCCTCGGTCGAGATTGCGAATCTATTGAACGAAATCGAGAGCAGCACGTCACGAATCTCGGATCTGGTGCGGGCGGTCAAGGAATACACCTACATGGATCAGACGCCCGCGCAAAATGTGGACGTCATTAAGGGTCTGGAGAACACTCTTACCATTCTCCATCACAAGCTCAAGCGCGGAGTGACGGTGCGGCGGGAGTACGAGAAGGTCCCGCTGCTGGTGAATTCATTCGGCAGCGAGCTCAATCAGATCTGGACCAACATTATCGACAACGCGATTGATGCCATGGGTGGAAGAGGCGAGTTGCGAGTGCGTACCTACCGCGATGACACCTGCGTCGTGGTCGAGATTGGCGACAATGGCCCCGGAATTTCGCCCGAAGTTAAGGCGCACATCTTCGAACCTTTTTTCACTACCAAGGGAGTCGGAGAGGGGACCGGGCTGGGCCTGGATACGGTGCAGCGAATTGTGAAGAAGCATCGAGGCACAATCCAGGTGACTTCGAAGCCCGGGGACACGCGCTTTCAGGTCTTTCTTCCCCTGGTCGAAGCTCCCGTCTAGGATGATTTAGTATTGGTCGGCGCTGACGATTTCCAACTGCTTGAACCGATGGCCCAGCTGGAAACAAGCTACTGGAAAACAGGTCAGATAAAACCAGTTCCCAGTTTCAGGTTCCCAGTTCCCAGTTGAGTTCGCGGACATGGTGCCATTCAGGCGGGCTGGCCTCGATGCTCAGACTCTGCTAGCCTGAATTTCTCACCCTCAGCGATGCGGCCATGAAGCGACCACGTAAAGAGAAGTCAGAAGCGAGCAAGCAGGCGATCGACACCGCTCTGCGCGCCTGTCTGATCGCAAAGGATTCTGCTTTCAATGCTCGCGATTACATTGTGACTGGTTCGCGAATCGCCTATCTGGCGGTGCGACAATGCGAAAAGGAACTGGACCAGATCGAACGGCAGGTCGATGATGCTACGCCGGCCGCCGTCACCCAGGTGCCCGAGGCGGAGGCCCGTGAACTCCTCGCCTGCCTGAAGTTCACGATTGATCTCGAGCGCATTGGCGACTTGATCTGGTCGGTGGTGCGGCGAATTCACAGCTTGCCGGCGCCGCTGAACTCGAAAGAATCCGGCACTCTGGTCGAGATGGCGCAGGTTTTGCAGGAAATGCTGGTCCGGGTTCATCAGGGATTTGTGAGCCGCGATCTCGGACTGGCCGAATCGGTCATCAAGATGGACTACGACATGGATCAAGTCTGTCATTCTGTGTTCCGTCAATACCTGGAAAAGGGAGCGGGCCGCAGGAGCTACGAGGTGACCAACCTGCTCTTCATGGCGCAGGCATTTGAACGCGCCGGCGATCACACCAAGAATTTGGCGGAAGAACTCTTCCATCTGGTGCAGGGTCACAGCGTCCGCCACATCAAGAAGTCCCGCTAGCTCTGCCGGCGACAACCCTCAGCACGCAGGTTGACCGGCCCCCCCGGGTGGCGCTGTACCCTCCTCCCGCTGGACGCGATGTTTTGTTAAGATCATTTGCCGAGGGGGATTCATGGCAAAGCTGAAGGGACTGGTGTCGGTAGTCTCGCAACTCAGAGTGGAACGAACGAGTCTGCTCAACCAACTAAGACATGTTGACGCAGCTCTTTCGGTTCTAGGCAAGCTGGACAACGGACGTTCCTACACCAAACCGCGGCGGAGAACGCTTTCCGTCGCGGCTCGCAAGAAGATCGCTGCGGCTCAGAGGGCACGTTGGGCCAAGGTGAGGCACATGAAAAAAGCAGCTTAGAAACAAATTCGCACTGTAAAAAAACCGGGCCCGCCAGGCAAAAGTCTGGCGGGTTTTGTTCATGGAGCTCTCATCGGGTCCAAGAGTTCCAGAGCTGTGGTAAGGTTCCTACCGCAACTACCAGGAGGAACCATCATGATCCGGTCGGTTGTAGTTTTTGTGTGCCTCTCGGCGTTTGTCGCCGGGCAACAGAGCAGCCCTCTCGATGGACTGGCTAACTTTAGTGATGCGGTCTCCCGGCGGGCCTCGAGCGCCGACCGCTCCGGCGGCAACGCCGACTGGATAGCAGTGAAGGCCAAGTCCACCGTCACGCTGGCCGACATAGCGGGCGCGGGCTCCATTCGCCATATCTGGTTCACCATCAACTCGCCTAGCCCCTTTCATCTGCGTGAATTGGTGATCCGCATGTACTGGGACGGCGAAAGCGAACCCAGCGTGGAGGTCCCGATCGGCGACTTTTTCGGAGCCGGATTCGAGTACGAAGATCGCGGCCAGAAATATCAATCGTGGTGGTCCCTACCCATCACCGTGCAGGATCGCGCCCTGAACTGCTACTTCGAGATGCCATTCGCCAAGGGGGCACGACTGACGCTTAGCAACGACGGAACCCAGGACGTGCCCAACCTGTACTTCCACATCGATTACCAGGAGTACTCCGATGCGCGGACGGTGGCCGACAAAGGCCGTTTTCATGCGCAGTGGCGACATGAACTCACCCGGGCCGTTCCTGAGTCCGAATCAGGCGGAAAGAATATCGATGGAAAGAATAACTATGTTTTCATGGAGGCGAAGGGCAAGGGCCAATACGTGGGGACAATCCTGAACGTTTTCGGGCGTTCGACGGGGTGGTGGGGCGAAGGCGACGATATGTTCTTCATTGACGGAGAAACCTCGCGCGCGACCATCAACGGGACAGGAATGGAAGACTACTTCAACAACGCATGGGGGTTCCAGAAGGAGTTTAACTATCCGTACATCGGCTATTCACAGCAGGGGAACCGGGACTGGACCGGCAGCCATACCATGTACCGGTTCCATATCCAGGACCCCATTTATTTTCGCAAGTCTCTGCGCGCCACGATCGAGCACGGGCATGCGAACGCCCGGGAGGACGATTACACCAGCGTTGCTTTCTGGTACCAGACCGAGCCGCACCAGAGGCTGTTTCCACTGCCGCCGGTGGACCAGCGGCTGCCCAACGCCTTCTGGAAGATTCAGAAGCTCGATCAGAATTTGCCGAACTGATGGCATGAGGCACGGCCCGAGGATTTCATATGAACACTAGCTTGGTGTTTCTCCTGGCATTTGGTATTGGGCTGGTCACCGGATTGCGTTCGATGACCGGCCCGGCGCTGGTTTGCTGGGGGGCGCACCTGGGATGGTTCAACCTGGAAGGTTCGCGCCTGGTCTTCATGGGGTCCACGGTGGCCACATATTCTTTTTCCACTCTTGCGCTGGGCGAACTCATTGCCGACAAGCTGCCCTTTATACCCAACCGGACTTCGGCGGGACCCCTGTTCGGCCGCGTCGTCTTGGGTGCACTTTCGGGGGCGGCGCTCTGCGTCGCGAACCGCCAGTCGGTTGTTTCGGGCGCGATGCTCGGAGCGGTGGGTGGAGTGGCGGGAGCGTTTGCGGGTTATCGGGCGCGCGCTGGTCTGGTGACCAAGTCGCACTTGCCGGACATGGTGATTGCTCTGCTGGAAGACCTGGTCGCGGTTGGGGGCGGGCTGTTCCTGGTTTCGCGATTTTGATTCGGGCGTGCGGAAGCGACTTCGTGGCACGACCGAGGAGATTGCGGAAAAAGTTTGACGGGCTGAAGCCCGCAGTGATTTGGAAGGCTCTATTGCAGGGCCAGGGTCCGGCTCCACCCGAAACCATAGTTTTTCCGCAACGTCTGAAGTCATCCCTTCCCCAGAGCGTGCAGCGCGAATTTCCCGCCTAGTGACTGGGCAGGGCTGGAGCCGCCGTGCCTGGCCACACCGGATTGAGGGTGGTGCGAATCACGTCCATCAATTCGTTGTTGTCGGCGGGCTTTTGCAGAAAAGCGCATGCCCCGGCCTTGAGGGTACGTTCCCGGTTGTACTGGGGATCGCGCGCGGTCAAGACGATGACGGGGATAGCGGAAAGCTGGGCGCTCTGCTGCAAACGGTCCAGCACCACGAAGCCGTCGCCCGCGGGCAGGCCAATGTCGAGAATGATCAGGTCTGGCCGCTCTTTCTGGGCCATGGCAATCGCCGAGAAGCCATCGGTGGCATAGGCAGTCTCGAAGTGGTTGGCGCGCAAGCGCAGGTTTAGGCCCCGCCTCAAGTCGGGGTCATCGTCAACGATCAGGATTTTAGGTTTGTCCATGGTGTATCTCTCCTTTTATTTCTTGAATTCCAGTTTCTGATTTTCGAAAAGGACGCTGGTTGTCAGTTCAAGGGTGACTTCCTTCGCTGTAATGCCGTCATGGCCATCGCAGTAATACCATCGGCAACTTCCTGAACGAGCTTATCCACAGGTTCCAAGCGATCTGCCGCCGGCAGCTTCAGGCCGACCGAGGAAAGCTTGAAAGTGCAACTGGCTCCCAGACGCTCGGAGCGCTCCAGTTGATCACGGATGCGCCTTTCGACCACGGTGGCGCCATGTTCGTCAGTGGAAACCACAATCACCAGGGTTTCACCCGGTCCAGTTTGGCCCAGAGCGGGCAGGATCGCGTCCTTATCGCCGAGGATGCAAGGCTCCAGAAGGGTCAGGCAATGCTGGCGGGTCTCCTCCCAGTTGCCGGTGAAGTTCAGCAAGGGGGTCACCTCCAGAGTGATCAGAGAAATAGATTCTCGCAAGCGGCCCAGGTGGGTGAGGATGGGGGTCAGAAGTTTTGTCAGCGAAAATAAAGGCAGGGTAAAGACAAAGGTGCTACCGTGCGACAGCTGACTCTCGACCCAGATTTGTCCACCATGCAGCCGGACCAGTTCTTTCGAGATGTAGAGCCCCAGCCCCAGGCCCTTGCGGCTGTCGTCAACCGAATTGGGGTCCTGATAGAGACGCTCAAAAATCAGGGCTTTCGCTTCCGGGCTGATGCCGCGGCCGGTATCGGCGACGGATACCTGGACGAAATCGGGATTGCCTTCCGTCAGGCAGGCCTTCACCATGACGGACCCATCGGCCGGCGTAAATTTAATGGCATTTTCCACGAGATTGGTTAACACCTGGAGCACGCGGTTGGCATCGGCGTAAACGAATGGAATCCTGGTGTCAATGCCCGCTTCGAGACCGATCCCTTTTGCCTGGGCAGTGCTCTGCAACATCGCGACCGCCTGCCGAATCAGATCGCCGATGACCACGCAGCGCGGTTCGATGGTGATCTTTCCGGATTCCGCCCGGGTGGCTTCCAGCAGGTCGGTGATCATGGCCCGCAGCTGGTTCACGCTGCGGAACACGGTTTCCAGGTGCTCGCGTTGCTCGGGAATCACCTTGCCTGCCAGGCCATCGAGGATGAGCGAGACAAACTGGTGAATGCAGGTTAGGGGTGTGCGCAATTCATGCGAAACATGGGAAAGGAATTCGTTCTTGAACTGGAGTTGCTGACGCCGGCTCATGTCGAGAGAAGTCAGCAGGGCCTGGCGCTCAATCGCATAACGCATGGCGCGGGCAAGTTGTTTGCTGTCGAAACTGCCTTTGACCAGGTAATCCTGCACCCCCTGGTGGACCGCGCTGACCGCTATCTCTTCGTCGTCCAGGCCGGACAACACAACGATGGGGACGCCGGGCGCCGCCTCCAGCACCTTGCGGTAGGTTTCCGCGCCGTGGCTGTCGGGAAGGTTGAGGTCGAGCAGCACCATGGCGGGTGTTTCCACCACCAGCGAGGCCAGTCCGGTGGAGAGCCGCGTGGCACAGGAGACGGCGATATCAGAGTGCGCCTCCACCAATCGCAGGCGGACCAGGTCTGCATCACCGGGGTTGTCCTCGATCAGCAGTACATGGGTGGATCCTTTATTCATTGTTCCTCCTCGCTTGGCAGGCATGCGCATCCGATCCAGAAATGATTCAACAGCTTTACCGCGGAAACCCACTCGCTCAGCGTGGGCGGTTTGCTGACGTAACTGTTGGCGCCCAACTCATAGCTGCATTCAATGTCTTTTTGCGCCTGGGAGGTGCTGAAAATCACGACCGGTATCC
>Ga0326726_10004643_pt1 | contig 12529 bp, 10 predicted proteins | sample MHFenrmetagenome_2_FD_207603 | JGI IMG/M metagenome (GOLD analysis project Ga0326726, IMG submission 207603) | Lab enriched peat soil microbial communities from Michigan Hollow, Ithaca, NY, United States - MHF15MN | ecosystem: Environmental > Terrestrial > Soil > Wetlands > Peat | place: USA...
GCTCTGACCGGTGTCACGATCCGTGATCAACGCGACGGAATCCACCTTGCCGCATTTGCCGAATGCTTCGCGAATGCTTTGCTCGGTGATCGAATACGGCAAATTGCCGACGTAGAGTTTTCTGCCCATGGTTACCTCCCAGGTAGCGCGCTCGCTCAAGAGACGTTAGGCACCATGCCAGCAGACTTCTTGGAAGCGATCGGGGACCGCAGGATCATATAAAGCAAGATGCCAAAAAGTAAAGTGGGTCGGTGCCCCAAAAGTGGGCCATTGCCCAGATTTCTAACCCGCCGGTTCGATACGCAGTACGGCGCCGTCGTCATCGTCGACCAGCACGTACAGCAGGCCGTCCGGCCCCTGGCGGATATCCCGCATTCGGTGGCGCCAGTCCATCAGCAGCGCCTCGCGGCGCAGTTCCTCCATCTTCTCGTTGAACAATATGCGTTGGATCTGGCCGGTGCCGATGATCTCGCCATAACGTAATCCGCCGACGAACACATCGCCCTTCCACTTCGGCAGCTTGTCCCCCGTGTAGAAAGCGAGACCGGAGACCGCGATGGCGGGGGTCCAGTACACGACCGGGTCGATGAACCCGTCGCGCTGGAATTTCTGCGAGTGCCACGGACCCTGGTACGTGCGGCCGAGGCTCACGAGTGGCCAGCCGTAGTTGCCCCCGGGCACCAGGATGTTGACCTCGTCGCCGCCGTTCGGCCCATCCTCGCATTCCCAGATCTGGCCCGTGCCCGGGTGCACGGCCAGCCCGAGCGGCGAGCGATGGCCGAGCGTGTAGATCTCGGGGCGGTAACCTTCGCGGCCGACGAACGGGTTGTCCTTCGGCACCGTGCCGTCGTCGTTCAGGCGCAGGATCTTGCCGGCCAGCGTGCTCGGGTCCTGCGCGTCGCCGCCGGCCGTCGACATGTACAGCTTCCCGTCGCGGTCAAACACGAGGCGTGAGATCGTGCCGGAGTCCGGTGGCGTGACGAACAAATCGCGCGTACCGACGAGCTGCTTGCCGTCCCAGCGGCCGCGCGCGAGCGCGAGCGCGCCTTTGTCGCCCGGCAAGGGTTTGTGGTACGTGAGATAGACGTACTTGTTCTCCGCGAACTTCGGGTGCAGCGTCACCTCGAGCAACCCGGAGCGGCGCGCGGGCTTCACTTCGGGCACGCCCTTGACGGGCTCGGGATCGAGCACGCCGTTGCGCACGACGCGCAGGCCGCCGTGCGTTTGTGTCACGAGCCACACGTCGTTCGACACGAACGCGATGCTCCACGGGTGCTCGATACCGCGTGTGACGACGCTGACCTTGATCTTCATGCCCTCGGCGGTCGCGTACTCGACCGGTTTCGCAGGCATCGGCGGGATCGGCATCTCCGGCGCCACCGGAATTCCGTTCGCGAACGGCACCGTTTGCTGGGCCGAAGCGCTCGCGATGAGAAACGTTGCGGCGAGTGCCGCGCAGGCGTTGCGCATGAAGATCCCCCCTTGCAATGCGATGCGGCGGTGCAGCGCCTCAGCCGTAGTTCTCCGAGCGCGCGTTCAGCACCGGCCGATTCCGAATGAATTGCGTCATGAGCCACTTCTCGGCGTCGAGCGGCGGCAGGCCTGCGTGCACCATTCGCAGATCGGGTTGGCCGTCGGGCAATGCGTTACTGAACACGATCGCGGCACGTTTGCCGCCGTGGTAACGCAAACCGAGCTGCGGGAAGTCGGTCTCGCCGCCTTCGTAGTCGTCGTTCAAGTAGACGAGGAACGTCGCGATGCGCTGACCGCGCTCGCGAATCTCCTGTTCGTAGTTCGGGATTTTCGGGTTTACGAAATCGTAGTGGTTCGTGATCTGCTCGCCTGGCGAGTAATGAAGCACCGTGGCGCCTTCCATGTGGTGCAGCGGAATGCCCGTCGCCACGCTCATACGCGACTGCACGGCCACCTGCACGAGGTCGGCCTGCATCAGATCGAAGCCGGCGGCGGAGTTCGTCCGCATGTGGTCGGCTATGTCCTTGCCGTTCACCGGATCGTAGATCAGAGCGCGCTGCAGCTGCGGCTGCGCGCGTTCGATCAGCCACGCGCAGATCGGATCCGTGACGAATTCGGGAAACACGCGTACGAGCGGATTGGCCGACAGCGTCTTGCCCGCAGGCGAGGTCTGCCAGAAGCGGGTGTCGATGCCGCCGGCGAGCTGCTTCCAGTCGCTGGTGGTCTCCGCGGCGCTCAAGGGTTGGCGGGTCAGCACGGCCATCTGTTTGCGAGCCGATTCGGATCCACGCTCCGCCGCGAACACGAGCAGGCCGATCGCGTCGGTCCAGCTCTGGGGCATGTGCGCGCCGAGCGCCTTCAGCACCGCGAGGCGCAGCGCGGCCTCGGCGTTGCCGGCCACGGTGGCGTCAAGCAGCATTTTCGCGCCGTCCTGCGGCAGCAAGGGCGCGCGATCGCCGACGATCAGGCGTTTGGCGAGCACCGTCATCGCTTCGATGTCGCCGCCCTGCGTGGCGCGTGCGAGCGCGTTGATCGCGTCGTCGTGGCGGCCGGCCTGATCGTGTTGCTCGGCGAGGGCGATGGCGGCGGTCATGAACGTTTGGCTATCTTGAGGAGTCCGGCCGATCAGCGTGGCACAACGACCGCAGAGCGACAAGCCAGCGGATCGCGGTGCGCCGAGTCGCGTGCCGGCGCTCAGCGTTTGGCCGACGAAATCGCTGTCAAGATTGCGGCCAGGATGCGCTCGGGCGCGGGCGGGCAGCCGGGCACCGCCACGTCGACCGGGATTACGTTGGCTACGCGACCCGCGCTCGCGTAGCTCTCGCCGAACACGCCGCCCGTGCAGCCGCAGTCGCCGACGGCGACGACGAGCTTCGGATCCGGCGTGGCGTCGTACGTGCGCTTCAACGCCAGCTCCATGTTCCGTGCGACGGGCCCGGTCACGAGCAACAAATCCGCGTGCCGCGGGCTCGCGACGAACTTGATGCCGAGTCCTTCGATGTTGTACAGCGGGTTGTTCAGCGCGTGGATCTCGAGCTCGCAGCCGTTGCACGAGCCCGCGTCGACCTGGCGGATGCAGAGCGCGCGGCCGAGCACTGCGCGGATGCGCTCCTGCAATCGCTCCGCCACGCGCAACGCGTCGTCGCTGCGCGGCGCTGGCTCGGTGACCACACCGATCGAGCCGATCTTGTTCAGAGTCTTCCACATGGCTTACAGATCGTGCCCGCTGTAGGACAGGTTGAACGACTTGTTGATCAACGGAAAGTCCGGAACGATGTTGCCGATGATCGCATGCTCGAGCGCCGGCCAGTTCTGCCACGACGGATCGTGGCAGTGGCACCGCTCGACGAGGTCGCGCGATCCGGCGCGCAACGCCACCATGACCGGGCCTCGCCAGCCCTCGACGAGCCCGATGCCGAGCGCGCCGGCCGGCGCCGGCCCGACTTCGGCGCGACGCTCGCCGCTCGGTAGCCGAGCGACGATCGCCGTCACGAGCCGCACCGACTCGGTCAGCTCGTCGAAGCGCACGGTTACGCGCGCCGCGACGTCGCCTTCCGTGCGCATCTGCTTCTGCACGCCGAGCTCCGCGTATGGTGCGCAGGGCAGGTCGACGCGCAGGTCGTGGTCCCGGCCGCTTGCACGGCCGGCCAGCCCGATCACGCCGAGCCGCTTCGCCAGATCGGGCTTCAACGTGCCCGCGTCCACGAACCGGTCGCGCACCCCGGAGTGCTCGTCGTAGATCGCGCGCACGAGAGCCGCTTCGGCGGCGATGCTCTGCGCGGAAGCGGCCAGCGCCTCGAGTCCGTCGCGCGACGCGTCACGTGCCACGCCGCCGGGCACGACGAAGTCGAGCAGGTAGCGCTGGCCGAGCGTTGCACCGAGCGCGCGCAGCCACAGCTCTTTGAGCCGCGAGAACTGCGCGAGGCCGAACGCGAAGCCCGCGTCGTTGCCGAGTGCGCCGAGATCACCGAGATGATTCGCGATGCGCTCGCTCTCGAGCGCAAGCGCGCGCAGCCACACGGCGCGTGGGGGCGCGACCGTGCTCGCAATGCCTTCGACGGCCTGGCAATACGCCCACGAATAGGCGACAGCGGAGTCGCCCGATACGCGTGCGGCGAGACGGTGACCGTCGGTCAGTGGCGTCTGCGCGAGCAGCCGCTCGATGCCCTTGTGCACGTAGCCGAGGCGCTCCTCGAGCTTCAGCACCTTCTCGCCGACGATCGAGAAACGGAAGTGGCCGGGCTCGATGATGCCGGCATGCACGGGACCCACCGGGATCTCGTGCACGCCGTCGCCCGAGACGCGCACGAACGCGTAGTGATCGGCGGGCGGCGTCGTCGTGGGGAGCCAGTCGCCCGCGCGCGGCGCGAGAGGCAGGTACTCGGCGGGCCACGCGGCGTGGCGCAACCACGGCCGGGTGTCGCTTGCGCGCGCGTGCACGCCGCTCAAGTCCGCGGCTGCGCGCTGCATACGCGTCGCGCACGGGAAGATCTCCTCGAGCCCAGGATAATCAGTCTCGTGCTCGGCGAGCGCGAGGTCGGCGACGAGCAGCTTGTCGTCGCAGAGGAATGCCGCCAGCACCGTGGCGCCGGCGTGCCGTTCGGCCCAGAGCGCGAGCAGCTGCCCGCCACTGGCCGCGACGTCCTGAGCGAGCGGGCGCCAGGTATCGAGCGTGGTCGCAATCCGGTGCGCCCCGGGCGCACCCGGCAGCAGAGACGAGTTTGCGAGCCAACGTTTCAGCACGCGCTCATGCTCCGGCGATCAGTTTCGCAGCCAGCCGGAACCAGTCGGCCAGGTACGGAGGAATGAATAGCCCGAGTAGCAGGACTACACCCAAGTGCGCAAACACGGGCAGCAGCGCCGGCGAATGTGGCAGGCGCTTGGCCGTGGTTTCGCCGAACACCATCGGCTGCACGCGGCCGAAGATAGCTGCGAACGCGACGCCGAGCGCCAACAGCAGAATCGGCGTCGCCCACGGCTGCTCGCGCATGGCCGTGGTCAGGATCAGGAACTCGCTCGCGAACACGCCGAACGGCGGCAGCCCGAGGATTGCGATCGAGCCGAGCATGAGCCCCCAGCCGACAGTCGGGCTCAGCGTTATCAGCCCGCGGATCTCGTCCATGACCTGCGACCCGGCTTTCTGCGCCGCGTGGCCCACGGCGAAGAAGATCGCGGACTTCGTGAGCGAGTGTACAGTCATGTGCAGCAGCGCCGCGAAGTTCGCCACGGGGCCACCCATGCCGAACGCAAACGTGATGATGCCCATGTGCTCGATCGACGAGTAGGCGAACAGCCGCTTGATGTCGCGCTGTCGCCAGAGGAAGAACGCCGCGAGCACCACGGACACGAGGCCGAAACCCATCAGCATGCGCGACGGCAGCGCCGACTGCAGCGAACCTTCCACGAGCACCTTGCAGCGCACGACGGCATAGATCGCCACGTTCAGCAGCAGACCCGAGAGGACTGCCGAGATAGGCGTCGGGCCTTCGGCGTGCGCGTCCGGCAACCAATTGTGCAGCGGTGCGAGTCCCACCTTGGTGCCGTAGCCCACGAGCAGGAACACGAACGCGAGGCCGAGCACGGCGGGCTCGAGCTGGCCCTTCACGTTGTTCAGATGCGTCCAGAGCAGAGCACTCATTCCTTCGCCGCCGAGCACTTTCTCGGCTGCGAAGTAGAGGAGGATCGTGCCGAACAGCGCCTGTGCGATACCGACGCCGCACAGGATGAAGTACTTCCAGCCGGCTTCGAGGCTCGCAGGCGTGCGGTACAGCGTCACGAGCAGCACGGTCGACAGCGTCGCCGCCTCCATCGCGACCCACAGGAGCCCCATGTTGTTGCTCGTCAGCGCCACGAGCATGGCGGCGATGAACAGCTGGTACATGCTGTGGTAGAGGCGCAGCTGGCCGGGTTTCACACGGCCGTGTTCTTGCTCGATCCGCATGTACGGCCGTGAGAACAGCGAGGTCGTGAAACTGATGAAGGCCGTCAGCGACACGAGGAACACGTTGAACGGGTCGATGAAGAACTGCTCTTGCGCCGCCGTGATGTTGCCTTCGCCGATCACGCGGATCGTCAGCGCAGCGGCTGCGATCAGCGTTGCGAGGCTGAACGCCGCGTTGGCTTCGGGCGCCCAGCGCCGCGCGCCGAACAGTCCGAGACAGGCTGCGCCGGCGATCGGGCTCGCGAGTAGGGCGAGGAATTCCACGTTACTGCTCTTCCTTCAACGACTCGAGGTGGTGCAGATCCAGGCTGTCGAACTGCTCGCGGATCTGGAAGAAGAACACGCCGAGCACGAGCATCGCGACCAGCACGTCGAGCGCGACGCCGAGCTCGATGATCATCGGCATGCCGTAGGTGGCGCTCATCGCGCCGAAGAACAGGCCATTCTCCATCGACAGGAAGCCCACGACCTGCGACATCGCCTTGCGTCGCGTGATCATCGTCCAGAACGACAGGAGCACAGCCGCGACGGCGATGCCGATCGCGTTGCGCGTGGCAGTGCTCGCGAGCGCCACGATCGGCTGGGCGAGCCCGAACGCGAAGATTACGATCAGGAGGCCGACGAGCATCGTGCTCGAGATGTTCAGTAGCGGCTCACTGTCCCAGTACACACCGAGCCTGCGGATCAGCCGGTGCAGCAGCCAGGGCAGGAACCCGACTTTGAGGGCGATCGTCAGCACTGCGGACACGTACAGATGATTCTGACCCGTGCGCCAGGCGAGCAGCAGCGTGGCACCGGCCAGCAGTGCGCCCTGGATCGCGAACAGGTTCACGAGCGTCACGACGCGCCGCTGCGACAGCATCGCGAACGCGATGAGCAGGAAGACTGCGGCGAGCGTGTTCAGAAGCTGTAGATCGAACGGCATCGCGTCAGCTCCCGAGCAACAGGTTCACGAGTAGGCCGAGTACCGCGAGCAGGAACGCCGTTGCGAGGAACTCCGGCGCGCGAAACACACGCAGCTTTGCCGACACGGTTTCGACGACGGCGAGGCCGGCGCCCGCGGCCGCGAGCTTGAGTGCCAGGATCGGCACTGCCGCCAGCAGTGCGAGCGGTGTTTGCATTTCCCCCGCCGCGACTCCCCACGGCACGAAGAGCGCGAAGCCGATGCAAGCGTAGTTGAATAGCTTGAGCGCCGCCGCCCATTCCATCAGAGCGAGATGACGCGCGGAGTACTCGAGCAGCATAGCCTCGTGGATCATCGTGAGCTCGAGATGTGTGGCCGGGTTGTCGACCGGAATGCGCGCGTTCTCGGCCAGCAGCACCAGCACGAACGCGACGGCCGTGAATGCCAGACTCGGATACAGCGCGAACGGCTGCGTCGCGAGCGTGTCGGAGATGGCCGGCAGCGCAGTGCTCGAGGAGATCAGGGAGGCGACGAGGATCACCATCAGCAGCGCGGGTTCGGCCAGGAAACCGACCATCATCTCGCGTCGCGCGCCGAGCGTGCCGAATGCCGTCCCGATGTCCATCGCGGCCAACGACATGAACACGCGCGCCGTCGCGAGCAGGCCCACGAGCGCGATTGCGTCGGCAGCGTTCGAGAACGGCAGTCGCGTGCCCATCGACGGGATGATGGCCGCGGCGCACACCATCGAGCCGAACACCACGTACGGCGCGAAGCGAAACAGTGGCGACGCGTTCGCGGCCAGCACCGCTTCCTTGTGGAACAGCTTGTGGATCGCGCGGTACGGCAACCAGATGCTCGGCGCGGACTTGTTCTGCAGCCATGCGCGGCACTGCGCGATCCAGCCCGCGAACAGAGGCGCCAGCGCGATCGCGGCCAGCACTTCGAGCGCTTGTGTGAGCCAGGGTGTGAGATTCACAGCACGAGCCCCAGCAATACGATCAGCGTGACGAAACTGTAGAGCAGGTACGTGGCTATGCGGCCCTGCTGCAGCCAAGCGACCGAGTGCGCCACGCGCTGCACGCCGCGCGCGAGCGGCAGGTAAGCGTGATTCCAGATCCGGTCGCCGACGGTCACGTGATAGTGCGGCGCAAGGTCGAACGGCGTCGGTAGCTCGCGGCGCATCGCGAAGAACGGCTGGAAGATGTGACGAATGGGCTGACCGAAGCCCTCGGCCGTGTCCTGCATGCGCGGGTCGAGCCGCACGAAGCCGCAATCCCACGGCGCGCTGAGGCGCGCGCGCCGATGGTAGAAGCGACCCACGGCGAAGATCGTGAGTGCGACGACGACGGCAATGACCGCGAGGAAGACGACGGGTGCGTAAGCGGCCTGGCGTCCCGCGACCGGCACTACGCGCCACCAATCACCGCCGAGCGTCCGCGTCGCGATGAGCCCGAATTGCTGCGGCACGAGCTCCAGCAGATCGATGACGTGGGCCGGCATCAGGCCCAGCAACACGCAGCCGGTCGCGAGCCAGGCGAGCCCGATGCGCTCGAGCCAGCCGGCGTCGTGCGCGCGTGCGAGCGAAGGCTCGCGCGGCTGGCCCAGGAAGATCACGCCAAAGAACTTCACCATGACGTAGCCCGCGAGAGCCGCGGCCAGCGCAATCAATCCCGCTCCGAGCGGCAGCAGCATGTTCAGGAACGGCTTCGGCACCTGGTACGAGGACAGGAACGCCTGCAACAGCAGCCACTCCGATACGAAGCCGTTCAGCGGCGGTAGCCCCGCGATCGCGAGCGCGCCGACGAGCACGAGCCAAGCGACCCACGGCATCCGGTGGATCAGCCCGCCGAGCTTGCCGAGATTGCGCTCGCCCGTCGCGTGCAGCACCGAGCCGGTGCCGCAGAACAGCAGGCTTTTCATGAACGCGTGGTTCACGGCGTGATACAGCACGGCTACGAGTGCGAGCGAGGCGAGCGCGTGCATGCCCACACCTTGGAACACGATGGCGAGCCCCACGCCTGTGAACAGAATGCCCATGTTCTCGATCGACGAGAATGCGAGCAGGCGTTTCATGTCGGTTTGCGCCGCGGCGAACACGACGCCGTAGAGCGCGGTGAAGAGACCGATCGCGAGCGGCGCGAGCCCCCACGACCACTGCGGCTGGCTGAGCAGGTCGAACGTCACGCGCAGCGTGCCGTACAGCGCCGTCTTCAGCATGACGCCGCTCAACAGAGCTGACACGGGCGAGGGCGCCGCAGGGTGCGCTTCCGGTAACCACACGTGCAGTGGCACCAGGCCTGCCTTCGCGCCGAAGCCGAACAGCGCGAGCAGAAACGCGATCGTGGCCCAGGTCGGCGTGAGCTGCGCGGCGCGCATCGCGTCGAACGTGAACTGCCAGCTACCGCCTTGCATTACGCCGAACGACAGCAGGATACCGATCGCGCCCACATGCGCGATCAGGAGATACAGAAAGCCCGCGCGCCGAATCTCCGGCAGCCGATGCTGCGTCGTGACGAGGAAGTACGACGACAGCGCCATCGTCTCCCACGCGACCATGAATGCGTACGCGTCATCCGCGAGCAGCACGAAACCCATGCTCGCGAGGAACACATGGTACTGGAGGCACAAGAGCCCGGGAGCCGTGCCGGCGCCGCTGCGAAAGTAGCCGGCGCCGAAGACCGAGATGCCGGCCGACGCTGCGCCGAGCAGGAACAGGAACACGTCACTGAGCGCGTCGCGGCGGATGTGGAACGGCAGATCCGGCAGGCCGATCGGCAGCACCAACGTGTCGGCGGGTTGCGCGGCGCTGAGCACGGCAACCGCTGCCAACGCGACGCCGACCAGCGCGCCGAGCGGAAACAGCACGCGACCCACGACGAAAACGCTGCCCGGCCGCGCGAGACCCGCGACGCCGATGGCGCCCCAGGCGCTAAGCAATGCTAGGCAGAGCGAGGCTGAGTCGGGCATGGGGGGAAGGTCACGGTCGTTCGAGGCTACGGTGAGCGGGGTCCCGGGTCAAAAGCAGCGGTGCGTTGCATTGTACTCGTATGGTAATGATATTATCATACAGCACTAATTCGCTGGTACTGTTCGAGGGGGCTTCATTGCCGTTGGAACAACGCACGGCGCGACTCACGATCCTGATCGATCCGCGGAAGAAAGCCGTGTTCGAGCGTCTGTGCGCCGAAGAAGACACGACGCCGTCGCAAGTCGTGCGCCGGCTGATGCGCGCCTATATAGAGGAGCGCACCGGCAAACCCTGGAAGCCCGATGACGCGGACGAGCGTGAGTCCACGCGAGCCGCCCGCAAGATCAAGTAATGCGTTGTCGCGCCGTGACGATCGGGACGAACCTGTCATGGTGCCGAAACGGACCGAGAGGACACCAACGATGACCATCTTTACCGCTGCCACAGTCAACGCTCCCGCGAGTCTCAAGCACGAGCAGTTGAAGAAGTGGGTGGCGGGGATCGCGAACTTGACGCAGCCCGACCGCGTGTACTGGGCCGACGGCTCGCAGGCGGAGTACGACCGGCTGTGTGCTGAGATGGTCGCGAGCGGCACGTTCGTGAAGCTGAACCCCGAGCTCCGGCCGAACTCGTACCTCGCGCGCTCGGATGCGTCCGACGTCGCGCGCGTCGAGGATCGCACGTTCATCTGCTCGCAGCACAAGGAAGACGCGGGGCCGACCAACAACTGGGAAGACCCGGCCAAGATGCGCACGACGCTGCGCGGTCTGTTCGCCAACTGCATGCGCGGGCGCACGATGTACGTCATACCGTTCTCGATGGGCCCGCTAGGCAGCCCGATCGCGCATATCGGCGTCGAGATCAGCGACAGCCCGTACGTCACGGTCAACATGCGCACGATGACGCGCATGGGCAGCGCCGTGCTCGAACAGCTCGGCGGCGACGGCCGCTTCGTGCCGTGCGTGCACTCGGTCGGCGCTCCGCTCGCGGCCGGTCAGCAGGACAGCAAGTGGCCGTGCAACCCCACGACCAAATACATCGTGCATTTCCCGGAGACGCGCGAGATCTGGTCGTACGGCTCCGGCTACGGCGGCAACGCGCTGCTCGGCAAGAAGTGTTTCGCGCTGCGGATCGCATCCAACATGGCGCGTGACGAGGGGTGGCTCGCGGAGCACATGTTGATTCTCGGCGTCGAGAGCCCGCAGGGCGAGAAGACCTACGTTGCGGCCGCATTTCCGTCCGCGTGCGGCAAGACGAATTTCGCGATGCTGATCCCGCCGCGCTCGTTCGACGGCTGGAAGATCACGACGGTCGGCGACGACATCGCATGGATCAAGCCCGGCAAGGACGGCCGCCTGTACGCCATCAATCCGGAGTCCGGCTTCTTCGGCGTTGCGCCCGGCACGTCGGTGAAGACGAACTTCAACGCGATGGCAACGCTGAAAGAGAACGTGATCTTCACGAACGTCGCGCTCACGGACGACGACGACGTGTGGTGGGAGGGTATGAGCAAGGAGCCGCCGGCGCACCTGATCGACTGGACGGGCAAGGACTGGACGCCGGCCTTCGGGAAGGAGACCGGCGGCAAAGCAGCGCACCCGAACGCGCGGTTCACGGTTCCGGCCCGGCAGTGCCCATCGATCGATCGCGACTGGGAGAACCCGGAGGGCGTGCCGATCTCCGCGTTCATCTTCGGCGGCCGCCGCGCGAACGTCGTGCCACTCGTGTATGAAGCGTTCAACTGGAATTTCGGCGTGTACATGGCCGCTACGCTCGGCTCGGAAACAACGGCGGCGGCCGCGGGCGCGCAGGGCGTCGTGCGCCGCGATCCGTTCGCGATGCTGCCGTTCTGCGGCTACAACATTGGCGACTACTTCAATCACTGGCTCGCGATGGGGCGGCGCATCGATCAAAAGCCGAAGATCTTCTGCGTCAACTGGTTCCGCACGAACGACAACGGAGAGTTCATGTGGCCGGGCTTCGGCGAGAACATGCGCGTGCTGAAGTGGATCGTCGACCGTATTCGCGGTCGGGTGGGCGCTGCCGAGACGGACGTCGGCTGGATGCCGCGGTTCGAGGATCTCGACTGGTCCGGCACGAACATGCAGCGCGCGGACTTCGACCGGCTCATGCACGTCGATACCGATGCGTGGCATCGCGAGCTCGGTCAGCATCGCGAGTGGTTCGACAAGCTGGCGCAGCGCTTGCCGCCGCAGCTCGCGTTGAAGCGCGAGCTATTGCAGCTGCGGTTCGTCGGCAAGCGCGCTGCCAGTTAGTCGAGAAACAGTCCGCACGGGGATCGAGCGTTCAGCGATCGAAGAACGCGAGCATCTCGGCGACGAGCGCGTCCGGCGCTTCCTCCGCGATGTAGTGGCCGGTCGGTAGGGCGCGGCCCGTGACGTTGCCCGCGCATTTCGTCTGCCAATCCGCGATCGGCGTGAACAGCTTGTGCACGACGCCGCGCTCGCCCCACAGCACGCGGACGGCGCACTTGATGCGCTTCGCGTCGTCGGCACGGTCGTGATCGAGATCGATCGTGGCCGCGGCGCGATAGTCTTCGCACATCGCGTGAATCGCGGCCGGCGTGAAGCAACGCTCGTACTCCGCGACCGCACGTGGGTCGAAGAACGCCGTGCCGCCGGAGCCCCAGCCGCCGATCTTCGTGCGCAGATAGAAAAGCGGGTCGGCACCGATCAGCCGCTCCGGCAGCGGGGCCGGCTGGATCAGGAAGAACCAGTGG
>Ga0326726_10004644_pt1 | contig 12527 bp, 9 predicted proteins | sample MHFenrmetagenome_2_FD_207603 | JGI IMG/M metagenome (GOLD analysis project Ga0326726, IMG submission 207603) | Lab enriched peat soil microbial communities from Michigan Hollow, Ithaca, NY, United States - MHF15MN | ecosystem: Environmental > Terrestrial > Soil > Wetlands > Peat | place: USA...
CGGCGCCCAGGCGACGACCTTGTAGCGACCCGGACGAACGTTCGCGAGCTCGAACTTTCCGTTCGTGACCTGTGCGTAGTACGTCGTGTCGACGACCTTCACCTTCGCCCACATTTCCCGGTGGATGTCGCAGTAGATGTCGATCTCGTCGGCGACGTCGAACTCGTGAGTCTTGCCCTTGTGATCGGTGTTGTAGCGCCCGAGATCCCACTGCCCGGGCGGATCGGTCGGGGAGAACACGTTGTGCTCCTTGTCGTCGAAGTTCGGAAACGCGACCACCGCCCCGGCGGGGACCACGACGACGTGGGGCACGAACTGTTCTCCCTTTTGCCGGATCTCCGCGGTGACGCCGACGCCAGGTAGATCGGAGTGGGGACGGTGCTTCGTGACGTCCTGAAGGTAGACCCACGAGTCGGCCTTCTGCGCCGCGCCGTTCTTCACGACGACCACCGCGCCGCGGATCGTGCCGCCCGCTGGCGCTGGCCGTGGCGTGTTCGCGCTCGGGCCGGGCGCGGCTTGAGCGAGTGCGAGGAGGACGAGGAGGAGTCGCTTCAGCATCAGTCCGTCGCGACCACGACCGAGGTCGTCAGGATGTCGTCGGGGAATTGTGGGATGGCGCCGAGCTCGCGGTTCCACGTGTACTCGATCTTACCGACGATCCGGCTCGTCACCTCGAAGTGTGCCCCGACCGTCGCGCGTGCGGTGTGAGATTCGTAGACGAACTCGACGCCCTTCTGGTGCACCGCATCTCTCCAGTCCGCTCGGACGTACGGCGTGAACCACCTATTCACCTTGCGGTCGACGAGGAGGTAGCCCCCCTTGTAGTTGAGGCACGGCGCGGCGTCGCACGGCGTCATCGTGAGCGTGCGGCCCTGCTGGACACCCTGGACGTACTCGGCGCTGACGTTCAGGTGATGGAAGTTGGTCAGCCGCGCGTCGAACCCGAGGTGGTATTGCGCGAGCCCGAGATCCGACTGGCCGTCCTGCGGGCCAAACGCGCCCGAGACGCCGAGCTCGAGGCCCTCGCCGACCGGTAGCGTCCACTGCACGTGCGCGGACGCGGTCGGCAACTTGTTCGCCGTGAGCTCGATGTCGTGCTCGAAGCGCTGATCGAAGTTGTCGCCGTCGGTAACCGCGGCGCTTAGGCTCAATCGTCCCGCCACGAGCCGCGCCTGCGCCCCGATCGGCCGTCCGCAGGTGTAACGGCAGATCAAGGACGGCGTGATGCCGAGACGCGTCGGTGCATCTTGATTGCGGTACTCGATGCCGAGCACCGAGTTGATCTTTCCCACCGACAGGATGAAGTCGGTCTGGTCGTAGGGCCGGTAGTCGACGTGCGCGAGCTCGACGTCGAGGATGTCGTGATCGGGGCGCGGGAGGAGCTCGGCGAGGGCGGCGACCGCGAATCCGGTGTCCTCGATCTCCTTGCCGATCGCGAGCCCGACCGAGTTGACGAGCACCGATGGCCGACCGCTACTGTTGATCGTGTCGGTCTTGATCTCGCGCGAGTCGGAGGTGTCGGCGGGCTCGCCGAGTGAGTTGATCGTGGTCGACAGCGGATCGCCCATGAACACCCACTGGCCGGCGATCCGGTCCGTGTACTTCGGATAGTAGAAGTGGCCGACGTCGCTGCGGATGCCGGCGCCGTTGCCGCCGACGGCGAACGCGCCGACATCGACATAGAACTTTATGAAGCGACGCAGTTTCTCGAAGATGGATGGATCGAGCTGCTTCACCTTCTCTTTGAGGATCAGGACGTCTCGACGAAGCTCCTTGTTGTCGCGGTCGAGGTCGTCGATCTGATCGGCGAGCTCCTCGGGCGTGGGAACGGCATCGGCCTTCGGGGCTGCCGCGGGCTGGGTGACCACGAGCGGCTCGGCTTCCGGTGGATCATCGGCGCGCGCCGTCGCGGGTGCGATCACGAGCGCGATGACGAGCGCGCGCTTCACGGACACAGCGACGGCTCCCCACAGGCTCGGGCGATCGAAACCGGACCGCCGGTCAGCGTACCGAGGAACGCCTCGAGGTCGTGTGCGTCGGCGTCCGTGATGTCGAGCGGCACGAGCCGCGGATCCTTCGGGAACCCGGACTGATCGCCGCCACGGCGGTAGAACTCGATCACCTCGCCGAGACTCGCGAACACGCCGTCGTGCATGTACGGCGGGGTCATCGCGACGTTGCGCAGCGACGGCGTCACGAACGTGCCGGTGTTGTTGCGCCCGGCATCAGCGACGCCGAGCTGTGGCACGCCGGTGCTGCGAGGTTGCAGATCGCTGAACAACGGCCCGCTGTGACACTCGAGGCAACCGCCGGGTCCGACGAACACCGCGAACCCGCGCTTGGCGGAATCGGAGATCGCCGACTCGTCGCCGGCGCGGTAGCGCTCGAACGGCGAGGCCGAGCTGGTCAGCCGGCGGATGTATGCCTCGAACGACAGCGCGACATCGTGGAAGATCTCGTCGTCGGAAGTGGTGGTCGCGACCGTCCCCCATGTCGCTTCGAAGTCCGGGCCATGGCTCTCGCGGATCGTCTGCGCGAGATCCGCGACGGTGGAGGACATCGCCTTGTTGATTGCGAGATCGAGCACGTCGCCGGCGGTCGAGTAAGAGCCGATCCACGTGAACACCGGCTGGTCGGGTGCCTGCACTTCCTTCAGCGCGGCATCGACGAGGCCGATCGAGTTGCGCTTCGTCGGCGCGGTCTCGCCCTGCGAGACGGCGTTGGGCTCGCGCGTGTCGATGAACCAGTTCTTGGGATCGTGGCAGCTCGCGCACGACACGATGCCGGGCCGCTGTGTGCACGTGGATGGACGAACCAGACCCAGCGGGTTGGTGCGCGTAGGGCAATGGGTCTCCGACAGCTTCTTGTCGAAGAACAGCGTGCGGCCGAACGCGGCGAGCGAGTCGCAGTGATCGTCTCGATCTAGCGCCTTGGGGCATGGGGCCAGGGGGCCCAGGGGCTCGAGACTGTCCTGTAGCATCGCCCACTGGTCCGGAGAGAAGACGCCGTCCTCGAGCGTCTCGGACCAGCAGCCGCCCACCACGACGAGCACGAACAGACCACCCAGCTTCACCCCGCGGGACCCTAACATGGCTTGAAGACGTTGCAGCAGGCATGCCATCGTCACGAGCCTCGGGCATGGGCGATGCAGTGCGTGATGGCGTGGCAACAGGGGAGCCCGATCAAACGATCGATGGCGTCGAGCAACGCCGCGACCCGTGCGTTCCGGAGCTACCGTCCGCGGCACCGCGCACCGACTATCCCGAGCTCGTCGCGGTCGAACGCGCGCACTACGTCGTCTCCGGGGTGCTCGCGCAAGGTGGCGTCGGCCGGATCCTTCAGGCGCGCGACCTCCGCCTCGGTCGCGAGGTCGCGATCAAGGAGCTGTTGCCGCAGCATCGCGATGCCGTGCGGCGGTTCGAGCGCGAGGCGCGCATCACCGCGCGGCTCCAGCACCCCGCGATCATCCACGTCTATGAAGCCGGCGTGTGGTCGGGCGGCGAGCCGTTCTACGCGATGCCGATGGTCGCGGGTCGGTCGCTCGACAAGGTCGTCGCCGAGCGCGCGACGTTGAACGAACGCCTGGGTCTGTTGCCGAACGTGATCGCGATCGCCGACGCGCTCGCGTACGCGCACAGCGAGAGTGTCATCCATCGCGATCTCAAGCCGTCGAACGTCCTCGTCGGAGAGTTCGGCGAGACCGTCGTGATCGACTGGGGGCTCGCGAAGGACGTCGGGGCGCCCGGCGATCCGAAGGAGTCGCTGCGGCTCCCGGTGTCGTCGCAGGACACGGTCTCGGGCAGCGTCGTCGGCACCCCGGCATACATGCCGCCGGAGCAGGCACGAGGCGAGGCCGTCGATCAACGCGCGGACGTGTACGCTCTCGGGGCGTTGCTCTACAAGGTGCTGGCCGGCGTCGCGCCGTACCTCGGCGAGAGCTCGAAGGAGGTGCTCGAGCTCGTGAAGGCGGGACCGCCGCCGAGGGTGCACGAGCGCGAGCCCGGCACGCCGCCGGATCTCGCTGCGATCGTCGCCAAGGCGATGGCGCGCGAGCCGATCCATCGCTACCCCTCGGCGAGCGCGCTCGCGCAGGATCTCAAGCGGTTCCAGACCGGGCAGCTCGTCGCCGCGCATCGCTACACGACGCCGGAGCTCGTGTGGCGCGGGCTCAAGCGCTATCGCGTCGTCGTCGCCGCGGCCGTGATCCTCGTCGTCGTCGCGGGGCTCATGTTCCGCAAGGTCCTGATCGAGAAGGCGCGCGCCGAGGCCGGCCGGATCGCGATCCTCGAGGAGCGCGGCCGGACCGAGCTCCTTGCAGGTCATGCGGGCAACGCGCTCGCCTACCTGTTGGGCGCGGCGCACGACGGCGTCACCGGCGGCGCGCGCGGGTTCCAGATCGCCGACGCGATGCGGCCGTTCCAGGCCGAGGAGAAGCGGCTCGTCGGCGGGCCGCTCGTCGCGGTGAGTCCGGACGGCAACCACATGATCACCGCCGGCATCGGCGACGTGACGTTGTGGGTGGTCACCGGCAGGGACCAGGATGCGAAGCATCTCGGTTCGTTCGGCACGGTCCACGCGGTGACCTTCGATCGGGCGGGCAAGCGTGTCGCGGCTGGTGGCGAGGATGGCGCGGTGCGAATCTGGAACGTCGACACCGGCACGCTCGTCGCCAAGCTCGGGCCTTTGGGGCCGGTCAACGGCATCGGGTTCTCGCCCGACGGCACGCGTATCGTCGTGGCAAGTCGCGATCGCACCGCGAGCGTGTGGGACCTCGCGACCGGCAAGCGCATCACCACGTCGACCTGTCACACGGCCTCGGTGGTGTCGGCGAGCTTCTCGCCGGATGGCACCCAGGTCGTCACCGCGAGCGAGGACAACAGCGCGTGCGTGTGGAGCGCGTCCAGCGCGCCCGACGCGGACGCCGTGGTCTATGCGCAGCTGCGAGGGCACACGAACGTGGTCAACGCGGCGATCTGGACACCGGATGGCCGCCGGGTCGTGACCGCCGCCAGCGACGGCACGGCGCGGGTCTGGACGGCCGATCACGGGAAGCTCGTCGTTGCGCCGTTGCGTCACGAGCGCAACTCGGTGGTCGCGGTCGTCGCGATCTCCTCGGACGGTCGCTACGTGGTCTCGGCGGGGTCTGACAAGGTCGCGCGCGTGTGGGAGCTGCCGAAACTTCCGAACACGCCCGAGGAAGAGGGAGGCAACGCGGCGGCGCGCGAGGTGACGACGCTCGTGGGGCACACCGGACCGATCGTCGCGGTCGCGTTCTCCGACGACGATAACCTCGTCGCGACCGCCGGGCTCGACAAGCTCGCGAAGATCTGGGACGTCACGACCGGCCGCGTGCGTGCGACGTTCGAGCACGACTCCGCGGTCGCCTCGGTCGCGTTTGCATCCGGCACGCGGAAGCTCATCACTGGTGAACGCGGCAAGACCGGCGAGTCGCGGATCTGGAACGCCGAGGTATCCCGGCGGCTCGACGTCGATTCGCCACTGCACGCGATCGCCGTGACCCGCGACGGCACGGTCGCGGCAGCGAGAAACGACACCAACGTGACCCTCGTCCCCAGGGGCGACCTGACGCGCGACGTGATGACGCTCCACGGTCACCTCGGCCGGGTCTCCGCCCTGGCGTTCACGCCCGATGGCCGCTACCTGATCTCGGGCGGCGATGACCGCGACCTCATCGTGTGGGATGTGAAGACCGGGCAACGCCACGCAACCCTCCCAGGCACGACGACACCGACACTCGCACTCGCTACCTCGGCCGACAGTACGCTCGTCGCTGCGGCGACCGGCTCGGTCGTGCGGGTGTATGCACTCTCCGATGGCGCGCTCCTTCACGAGCTTGCCGACGAGGGCACGAAGCTTCAAGCAGTCGCGTTCGGCGCGAATGGGTCGGTCGTCGCTGGCGCCGAGGATGGGGTCATCGTGATGTGGGCTCGGGACGGCACGCGGCTCGACCCATACGCGACTCGTCGAGGACCGATCACGGCGATCGCGTTCAGCCTCGACGCGGATCGCTCCACGGTCGCGATCGCAGGGCTCACGTGGGTCCTCCTGTTTCACATCAAGGCCGGCCGCCTCGAACCGCTGCCGACGCGCATCGACGAGTCGATGGGGCTGCACGCGGTCGCGCTGAGCGAGGACAGCACGCGCGTGATCACCGCCGGTACGGATGGCGCCCACGTCTGGGACGTGGCGACCGGCAAGCTCATCGGTACGCGCGACGATCACACCCTGATCACGGGACTGGCGCTTCACGATGACACGCTGTGGACCGCGAGCGAGGACGGCACCATCGACGCGTGGGATGTTCGCGTCGAGACACGTCCGGTCGGCGTGATCGAACGCGAGATCCTGCCGAAGGCCCCGTGGCGCCTGGACGATGACGACCACCTGCAAAGCACGCATTGAGGAGCACCCGATGACCAGCGTCGATCAGACAGCCAGCAGGCTCGCCAGGCTCGGTGATGCCGGCGGCGTTCCGGGCACCGCTTACCTGCTCGTCGTGGATAACGATTCGTCGTCGATCTTCGACCTGCCGCGCAGCGGCGTCATCGTGATCGGCCGCGCGCCGGAGGCCGAGCTCCGTGTCCAGCACGCGTCGGTATCGCGCCGCCACGCCACGATCCGCATCGACGACGGCGTCCTGCGCATCGCCGACCTCGGCAGCCACAACGGGACGCGCGTCAACGGCATCCCGGTATGCGACGCGCGCGTGCTCGCGTCGGGCGATGTCGCCACCGTCGGGGATGTCGTGCTCGTCGTGCACTTCTCGACGCCGACCGTGATCGCGCGCTCGGCGTACGCCGAGGGTGGCTGGCGGCGGCGGCTCGTCGAAGAGATCGAGCGCGCGACCACCCACGGCCGCACGCTCGCGGTCCTGGTCGCGATCGGGCAGGCGCCCGATGCGTTCGCCGACCTGCGCCTCATCGACGTGGTCGGCACGGGCGACGATGGCAGTACGCTGGTGCTGCTGCCCGAGGTCGATCGCGACAAGGCGCGCGAGCTGGCGTCGCGCGCGATCGCCGCGCCGGCACGGGCCGGGCTCGCGATGGTCCCGGCCGACGGATGCGATGCCGATACGATCCTGGTCGCGGCACGCGCGGCGGCGCGGCGCGCGACCCCGGGTACGGTCGCGGACGTGGCGGACAACGCGACCCGCATCGAGCTCGGCGATCGCCACGTGCTGATCGCCGATCCGGGGATGAGCCGCGTGTTCGCGTTGCTCGAGCGGCTTGCGGCGTCGGAGCTGCCGGTGCTGGTGACCGGCGAGACCGGCGTCGGCAAGGAGAACGCCGCGTACGCCGTGCACTACTGGTCGAAGCGCACGGGGCCGTTCATCCCGGTGAACTGCGCGGCGATCGCGCCGGACTCGCTGGTCGAGAGCGAGCTGTTCGGCCACGAGAAGGGCGCGTTCACGGGCGCCACGTCGGCGAAGGCGGGGCTGTTCGAGAGCGCGGCGGGGGGCACGGTGTTCCTCGACGAGGTCGGCGAGCTGCCGCTCGCGATCCAGGCCAAGCTGCTGCGCGCGCTCGAGAGCAAGCGCATCACCCGGCTCGGCGAGTCGCGCGAGCGGCCGATCGACGTCCGCATCGTCGCGGCGACCAACCGCGTGTTGCCTGCCGAGGTCGCGGCCGGGCGGTTCCGCGAGGACCTGATGTTCCGGCTCTCCGGCGCGACGGTCGTGTTGCCGCCCCTGCGCGATCGCAAGTGCGAGATCCCGCTCCTCGCGCGCGCGTTCCTCGGGCCCGGCAAGACGCTCACCCCCGCGACGATGCAGGTGCTGTTCAACCATCCGTGGAAGGGCAACGTGCGCGAGCTCAAGAAGGCGATGGAGTACGCGGCGGTGGTCGCGCCCGACGATCGCGTCGAGCCGTACGACTTGCCGACGGAGCTCGGCGGCGCCGAGGTCGCGGGACCGGCGGCGGTGAGCCCACCGGCCACGCCCGTCGACACCACGCCAGCGTTCCGGCCGCTCGTCGACGAGATTCGCGAGCTCGAGCGCAGGCGCATGACCGAGGCGCTCGCGGCCGCCGGCGGCGTGAAGACGCGCGCCGCGCAGCTGATCGACATGCCGATCCGCACGTTCACGCACAAGCTCAAAGAGCTCAAGCTCTAGCCGGGTCCTGCCTGGGCGGATCCTGCCGGGCAAGTTTTGCCGGCCGAGCAAGTCTTGCTCGCCGCGGTCGCGATAACTGCCGAGCGCGAGCGGTCGCGCGGTTGGCGCGCCGCGTGCTCTAGCGCCCGGCATGCGTAACACCCTCCTCGTCCTCGTCGTCGGTGCATCGGGCTGCGCGGCCCGGGCCGAGGTCCCCACGATTCCCGTCCAGGCGCACTACAGCTGCGACAACACCGCCGTCGAGCGCACCGGAAACACGATCGTCCTCGCTCGTGGCGGCACCAACAAGCTCGGCTGGCACGACGCCGACGGCGATCACTTCGTCGCGTGGCCGGCGCCCACCGCCGTCGAGACTACCGAGTACCTGTTCCCCGCGGATCGTCGCGCCGACGCGTTCCAGCGCACGTACGACACGTCGCAGGGCACCTCGCGTGCGGACTGGCGGCTCGTGAAGAGCGATGTCTGCAAGGCGTTCGGCGGCTACAGCGACGTGCTGTCGCGCTTCCTGAGCGGCCAGTCGATCGACGACATGTCGCGCGATCTGTCGCTCGATCGCGAGGAAGCCCGCAACCTCGTCCACGACGCGCTCATCACGGCGCAGCGCCGCTACTTCCGAGACCGCTGATGTTGTGGATGATGCTCGTCCCGGTCGTCGTGTGCGTGCTCGGGCTCGTGATCGCGTTCCTGCCGGCGGGCCCGCTCGACGCGCAGGCTACGAATGATCGGGCTGCGGTACGGTCAACACGGGCACGCGGCTGGTACGTACGACTCGCTCTGCGACGCTCCCGACGAGGAGGTGCGCCAGGCCCGTCCTTCCGTGGGTTCCCATGACGACGAGGTCGACCTTCATCTCGTCGACGAACTTCGTGATCTCGTCGTGGGGTGTGCCGAAGCGGATGAACGTCGACGGCTTCGCACCGTCCTTCTCGAGCCGCGCCGCGATGTCCTCGAGGTGAGCCTCGGCGCTCTGCGCCGCGTAGTCCTTCACGTTGATCGGCGCGCCGGTCGAGTCGGGGATGATCGCCGCATCCGGGGAGATCTGGTGCGGCAGATCGATCACGTGGAGCAGCATGATCTTCGCACCATGCGTCCTGGCCTCGTCGCGGGCGACGGCGGCGGCGTGGTTGGCGGACGAAGAGAAGTCGTGGGGGACGAGGATCGTCTTCCAGATCATGGTGGCAGCCTCGCACAAGGCTCACGCGAGTGCTCGCAGAACCGGTCGGCATGTTAGCGTCCGCGACATGAAACCGACGCACGCCGGGCTCCTGATCTCGCTCGCGCTCGCCAGCTGCCACGAGAGCAAGCCGAATCACGACGACCACACCCAGCCGGGTGCGCCGACGAACCTGATCCCCGCGACCAGCAACACCGATCAGGGCAAGGCGCCGGTCACCCCCGAGTTGCAGCAGGAGCGCGAGGCGTTCATCGCCGACGTGATGGAGTTCACGCACCTCACGCACGACCAGGTCCTCGACAAGGTCACGGTGCACAACACCGGCATGAAGGACGAGTGGACCGCGTGGGAGAAGCAGGGTCCGATGACCGACGCGCGGATCAAGGAGTTCTACAAGACGACGTCGATGTACATCTACGACCTCGGCTCGTGGCACCTGTGGGATCCGTCGAAGCACGAGAGCGATCTCGCGCTCGTCGACGAGCTCAAACAGCACAACGTCAAGACCGTCCTCGATTTCGGCGGTGGTGTCGGTTTCAACTCGTTCCCGATCGCGAAGGCCGGCATCGACGTGACGCTCGCCGATCTCGATTCGGTGACGATGAAGTTCGCGCAGTTCCGCGCCCAGAAGCTGGGCCTCAAGATGAAGTTCTGGAAGTCCGATGTCGAGCCGATGCCGCCGGAGGCGAAGTACGACGCGATCCTGTGTCTCGACGTGCTCGAGCACCTACCCAAGGACGAGCTCCACACGATCGTCGACAAGCTCGTGAAGCTGAAGAAGCCGACCACGCAGATCGTGATCCACGCGCCGTTCGGTCGCACCGCCACGCACCCGATGCACCTCGATCTGACCGAGGACACGAAGCAGCAAGTGCTGCGCCTCCAGAACGAGCTGCCCCCGAAGGAGTGACGCTACAGCGAGGGCAGGCCCCACGCGCCCGCGAGCGCCTGATACTCGGCGCGCGGCAAGAGCACGTAGATCGGCGATGCGTGCGCGTCGAGCGTGCCGAGCAGGTGGGCGAGCTTCGGCTCGGCCATCGCGGTGCAGCCGACGGTCGTCGAGTCGGCGCCGTGCCAGACGTGGAGGAAGATGCAGCTGCCGTCGCCGGCGATCCGCGACGGGTTGTGGGCGATGTCGACGACCCAGGTGTAGAGGTCGTCGGGACGGCGCATCTGCTCGGCGGATGCCCACGGCTTGTCGAGGGTGCGCTTGTCGAGGACGGTGGCGTACGCGGCGGACTTCGGATCGTCGACGCAGATCCAGTTGTCGTCGACGGGCGTGTACGGCAGCGACGTGCCGTCGGGCGGCCGCGGCGCGTAGCCGTACGACGCGCGCAACTCGAACGCGCCGGCGGGGCTCTTGCGATCGCCCTCGTGCTTGCGCGGGCCGCCGCGATCCGGAGGCGGGCCGATGCCGTGCACGCCATCGCCCCACGCCGCGCCGGCGCCGCCGATCACCGCCGGCCACGACTCGCCGACCTTCTGCCACGCGCCACCGGCGCGCGACCACAGCTGCAGCGTCGCGGTGGTCGAGTCCCACGCGTCGATCACGCCGGTGACGAGCTGGGTGGTGGCCGCCGGGATCACGGCCGGCTGCTTCGCCGGCTGCGGCAGCGGATCGGGAACGGGATGCGGCGCGCTGCTGTTGCCGCACGCGACGAGTGCGACGACGAGGCAGCGGTTCACACGCTCATCTCGAGCATGCGCTGGATCGGCTTCAACGCCTTCACGCGCACCGGCTCGGGCACGTCCACCTGCGGCGCGAGATCGCGCAACGCGAAGTAGAGCTTCTCGAGCGTGTTCATCTTCATGAACGGGCACAGGTTGCACGAGCAGCTCTCGTCCTCGGGCGGCGCCGGGATGAGCGTCTTGCCGGGCGCGGCCTCGTGCATCTTGTGGAGGATGCCGGCCTCGGTCGCGACGATGAACTTCTGTTTCGGGCTCTGCACCGCGCGCGTGATGAGCCCGCTCGTCGACGCGATGAACGCGGCGTGACGCAGGATGCCCTCGTGGCACTCGGGATGCGCGATCACCTCGGCATCGGGGTGCTGCGCCATGAGCTCGAGCAGCCGGCGCTCGCTGAACGTCTCGTGCACGATGCAGGTGCCCTGCCACAGCACGAGGTCCGGGCGATTCGCCTGCTTCGCGACGAACGCGCCTAGGTGGCGATCCGGCGCGAACACGATGCGCTGCGAGCCGAGCGCCTTGACGATCTTCACGGCGTTCGACGACGTGCAGATCACGTCCGACATCGCCTTCACCTCGGCGGAGCAGTTGATGTAGCTGACGACCGTGTAGCCGGGGTATTGCTCGAGCCAGCGCGCGAACACCGGGGCGGGGCAGCCGTCGGCGAGCGAGCACCCGGCCTTGAGATCGGGCACGACCACGATCTTGTGAGGGTTCAGGATCTTCGCGGTCTCGGCCATGAAGTGAACGCCGCAGAACGCGATCACGTCCGCCTCGGTCTTGGCGGCCGCCTGCGACAGCTGGAGCGAGTCTCCGACGTAGTCGGCGAGATCCTGCAGCTCGTCTTCCTGGTAGTAGTGCGCCAGGATCACGGCGTTGCGCTCGGTCTTGAGCCGACGGATCTCGGCCTCGAGCTCCGCGTCGGTGAGACCGGACGGCTCGGGTGGTTGACCAACTACCGGAAGCTTCGCCATGGGTCGTTCCTAGCACGAGGGGCTTGTGCTTGCTCTTGCACAACGGGCTGTGGTTGAGATGCCCGCGTGAAGCGGTTCGTCTCGGGTTGCCTGGTGTTCGCGGCGTGCGCGACCGGGACCGACACGCGTCTCGGCGGCGACGGCGGTGGGGTCGATGGGGTGACCGACGCCGTGGCGATCGACGCGCCGGATGCGTGCGCGCCGAGCTCGGAGATCTGCGACGGCCTCGACAACGACTGCGACGGTCAGATCGACGAGGACTTCCACGTCGGCATGCCGTGCGACGGCCCCGACTCGGATCAGTGCAACGAGGGCATGATCGTGTGCGACGGCACGTCGGCGACGAAATGCACCGATACCACCGGCGACTCGGTCGAGATCTGCAACAACCTCGACGACGACTGCGACGGCCTGATCGACGAGGGCTTCGGCGTGGGTGTCGCGTGCGACGGGTCCGATACCGACGCCTGCAACGAGGGCCACATCATCTGCACCGCGGCCGGCGGCACGACGTGCAGCGACACGACCGGGAACTCGGTCGAGCTCTGCAATGGGCTCGACG
>Ga0326726_10004645_pt1 | contig 12524 bp, 10 predicted proteins | sample MHFenrmetagenome_2_FD_207603 | JGI IMG/M metagenome (GOLD analysis project Ga0326726, IMG submission 207603) | Lab enriched peat soil microbial communities from Michigan Hollow, Ithaca, NY, United States - MHF15MN | ecosystem: Environmental > Terrestrial > Soil > Wetlands > Peat | place: USA...
CGCAACAGCGATACGCGACGACCTCGCGGGCCTGCTCGCCGGCACCAAGGTCGGCGACCCGGCCGCGGAGGACGTGCGCATGGGGCCGCTCACCAACGCCGCGCAGCTTGCCGAGGTGCGCGAAGGCGTCGGCCGCCTCGGCGCCGAGGGCAAGCTCGTCACGGGCGGCGCGCAACCGCTTTGCCCCAAGGGCTACTTCCTCGCGCCGACGCTCTTCGAGTTCGCGCCCGGCGCCAAGGCCGATGCGGTCCACGCGCGCGAAGTTTTCGGTCCGGTGCTATCGATCCTGCCCTACACGGAAAACGCGGCGGCGATCGTCGTGCGCGGCGGCGGCGGGCTGGTGTGCTCGCTCTATTCGGAAGACGCGGCGTGGCTCGAAGAGGTCGTTGGCGGCATCGCACCGCATCACGGCCGCATCTACATCGGCCACCCGAAGATCGAGCTCTCGCCGGGCCCCGGCACCGTGCTGCCGCAGTTGGTGCACGGCGGCCCGGGACGCGCGGGCGGCGGCGAAGAGCTGGGCGGGCGCCGCGCCCTCGGCTTCTACCTGCAGCGCGTCGCGATCCAGGGCTCGCGGCCACTCGTGCAGGGACTGGGCAAAGCGGGAACGCAGGCCTAGCTCGGCAATGTGCGGGCGCTACGTCAGCCCCGACCAGGCCTCGATCGAGCGCGCGTGGCAGATCCGGCGCGACAGCGGCTTGTCGTTCCCGCGTCGCTTCAACGTCCAGCCCACCACGGTGGTGCCGCTGCTCTACCTGGATGACGGCGAGCTTGCCCTGACCGGCGCGCGCTGGGGCCTGATCCCGCACTGGTGGAAGCAGGGAAAGCCCCCGACGTTCGCCATCAATGCGCGCCTCGAAGAAGCGGCGGGCAAGCCCATGTGGCGCGATCCGTTGCGCCGCACGCGCTGCCTCCTGCCCGCAGAGGGCTGGTACGAATGGCAGGCGCTCGCCGGCGGCAAGCAGCCGCATTACCTGCGTCGCAGCGATGGCCGGCCGTTCTGCTTCGCCGGCCTGATGTCGACGTGGCAGGACCAGCTGAGCTGCGCGATTCTCACCAAGGCGGCCGAGGGGCCGGCCACCGAGATTCACGACCGCATGCCGGTGGTGCTGCCCGATGAGGCGCACGCGGGCTGGCTCGACGCGGGTCTCAAGGACGCTGCCGAGTTTGCGCGCGCGCATGCGCTCGCGCGCGAATTCATGCACTACGCCGTGAGCAAGCGCGTCAACAACGCGCGCAACGAGGGCGAGGAGCTGATCGAGCCGCTGGCGGCCTAGGCCGCAAGGCCGAGGAAGAACTCGCGCACCTCTTGCGCGAGCAGCGCCGGCTGCTCGAGCGCCGCGAAATGCCCGCCTTTCGGCATCACGCTCCAGCGCCGGATGTCGGTGTACATGTGCCGCGCCAGCGAGCGCGGCGGGCGGAGGATCTCGTGCGGAAACTCGGCATAGCCCATCGGCACGTCCACGGTCTGCCCCTCGGGCACCGGCCAAGGTCCGTGCCGGCGCGCGTAGTAAGGCCAGAACGACGAGCCGATCGCGCCCGTGAACCAGTACAGCGAAATATTGGCGAGCAGCGCGTCGCGAGGGATTGCATTCTCGATCATGCCGCCGCAGTCCGACCAGCTGCGGAACTTATCCGCGATCCACGCCGCGAGCCCGGCCGGCGAATCGGTGAGGCCGAAGGCGAGCGTCTGCGGCTTGGTGCCCTGGATCCACTGGTAGCCGGACTCTTCATTCATGAAATGTTGCAGCTGTTTCAGGTAGGCCTTCTCCTCCGGCGTCGGCGCCTCGAGCTTTGCCTCGCGGCGCAGGGCGAGCAAATTGAGGTGGATGCCGATCATGCGCTCGCGGTGGCGGTGCCCCAGCACCGTGCTGACGAATGCGCCCCAGTCCCCACCTTGCGCGCCGAAGCGCGCGTAGCCAAGCGCCGGCATCAGCTCCGCGAAGCACTGCGCAATCTCCTCGACGCCGAAGCGGCGTTGCCCAGGCCTGAAGGACAGCCCGTAGCCCGGCAGCGACGGCGCCACCACGTGGAAATGCGGCGTGAGCAGCGGGATCAGCGCGTGGAACTCGAACACCGAGCCCGGCCAGCCGTGCGAGAGGAGGAGCGGCATCGCGGCCGGATTCGGCGAGCGCGCGTGGATGAAATGCAGCTCGATCTCAGATATCTGCGCGGTGAATTGCGGGAAAGCGTTAAGTCGCGCCTCCCAGGCGCGCCAGTCGAAGCGGCTGCGCCAGTACTCGCACAGATCCTTCGCGTAAGCGAGGCTGGTGCCGGTGGACCAGGGATCGAGCGGCGGCTCGTCCGGCCAGCGCGTGCGCGCAAGGCGATCTTGCAAGTCCCTGACGGCCTCATCGGGCACTTGGAGGCGAAACGGGCGCGGCGCGTGCAGCATGGCACGGGTAGTATCCGGCCATGCGACGGCTCTGGGCAATCGCCGCCCTCATCGTCCCCATGACCGCGTCCGCATTCGACCTGCAAGGCCATCGCGGCGCCCGCGGGCTCGCGCCCGAGAACACGCTCGACGGGTTCGCCGCTGCGCTGGCGATCGGCGTGACGACGCTCGAGTTGGACACCGGGGTGACGAAGGACGGCGTGGTGGTGATCCACCACGACCGCCGCCTCAATCCCGACATCGCCCGCGATCCGGACGGGCGCTGGGTGGAGGCGCCGGCGCCGCTCATCCACGAGCTCACCTTCGAGCAGCTGCGCCGCTACGACGTCGGCCGCCTGCGCCCCGGAAGCAAGAACGCCGTGGAGTTTCCGGAACAGCAGCCCGTCGACGGGGCACGCGTGCCGCGGCTCGCCGAGCTCTTCGATCTCGTACAGAAGTCCGGCGACGCCTCGGTGCGCTTCAACATCGAGACCAAGATCTCGCCGCAGGCGCCCAGGGAGACGCTGGCGCCGGAGCCTTTCGCGCTCGCGCTCATCGCCGAGATCCGCAAGGCTGGGATGGAATCACGCACGAGCATCCAGTCGTTCGACTGGCGCACGCTCAAGGTGGTGGAGCGCGAGGCGCCCGCGATCGCCACCGTTTACTTGACCGGGCGGCGGCGCGAGGGCTCCCAACCGCGGGCGGTGCACGCGGCGGGAGGCCGCATCTGGTCGCCGAACTACCAGGAAATGGACTCAGCGTCGGTGGTCGAGGCGCGCGCCTTGGGCTTGCGGGTGATACCGTGGACCGTCAACGAGCCCACCGCCGTCGAGCGCGTGCTCGATCTGGGCCTGGACGGGCTGATCACCGACTTTCCGGACCGAGTGCGGGCCCAGATGCAGCGCCGCGGGCTGCCGCTTCCGCCCCAGGGACGATAGAGAGCCTGCGACCCTTTCGCGCGGCCGGAGACGCCGTTTTTGGTGTATAAGGGGTTGATGAAAAAGCAGACAGAAGCACCCCGGGAGCATCCCGGGCGGCAGGTCCGCAGCCGTTTCACGGTAGGCAAGTACGAAGTGATCGCCCAGCCGATTCCGGGATCGGCTCACATGCTCCGCTACACCGTGTTCGTCAAGGGCACGCGCATCGGCGCCATGGCGAGCTTTCCCACGGAGTCTGACTGCCGATTCCTTGAGAGCCCGCCGCCAGTCCCGCCGGTCAAGCCTTTCCAGGTCTTCTACCGTCCCGGCCGCCCGAAGAAGGGCGCGCAACCGCCCAGCGCGGTCGACCGCAACCACGGCGTGACGCACGACGACCTGAACTCCGGTATCAGCCTGCCGGCGCTGGAAAAGTCCGCCGACTAGCAACATTTTGTTGCAATTCGCCCCAATTTGCGGGCGACTGTAAGGCGGCGGCGGGGATATAAAGTGGGCGGAGGTGCTCTATGAGAGTGCTCTACGCTGCGCTGCTCGCCCTAACCGTCGCCGTATCCCCGGCCAACGCCGAGGAAGCCAAGACTTTCAGCCAGGCTGAGCTCGACCAGACGCTGGCGCCAGTCGCGCTCTATCCGGATGCGCTGCTGTCCCAGGTGCTGATGGCAGCCACCTACCCTCTCGAGGTCGTCGAAGCCGCACGCTGGTCGCGCGCGCACTCCGGCATCCAGGGGGATGAGGCGGTGCGCGCCGTCCAGGACAAGGACTGGGATCCGAGCGTCAAGTCCCTCGTCGCTTTCCCCAATCTGCTCACGCGGATGGATGAGAACCTCGAATGGACGCGCCGCCTCGGCGACGCCTTCCTCGCGCAGGAAAAGCAGGTGATGGAGACGGTGCAGCAGTTGCGCCAGCGCGCGCAAGCTGCCGGCAGGCTGCAGTCCGACGAGCGCCAGCACGTCGCTACCGACGGCGGCAACATCGTCATCGAGCAAGCCGACCCGCGCGTGGTGTACGTGCCGTACTACGATCCCTACGTGGTCTATGGCCCGTGGTGGTGGCCGGCGTATCCGCCGGTCTACTGGGGAGCGCCTTGGCCGGGCTATGCCGTCGGCTACCCGGGTTTTTGGTGGGGCGTCGGCGTCGGCGTCACTGCCGGATTCTTCTTCGGCAACATCTACTGGCCGCACTACCACGTAGCCGTCGCCTACCCGAACGTCTACTACACGAAGCCCGTGGCCGGGTATTCGCGGCCGTACGGCGCGGCGCCAAAGCCGATGCAGGCCGGCCATTGGCAGCACGACTCCTGGCACCGCCACGGCGTAGGCGAGCGCTACGAACAGCGCCGTGCGAACGCCATGCCGCCTGCCGGGTTCCGCGCTTCCGGCGATGCCCATGGCCCGCAGGGGCGGGCCGAATCCCGCGCCGAATCGCGAGGCGTGGATGGCAATCGCGGTGAGTCGCGCGCGGATCAGCGCACGGAAGGCTCTCGGCCACAGCAGCGCACGGAAGGCTCTCGGCCACAGCAGCGCATGGAAGGTTCGCGCCCACAACAGCGCATCGAAGGTTCGCACCCACAGCAACGCATGGACGCTCCAAGCCCGGAGCGCCGCGCGGAGTCCCCGCGCCCGCAGCAGCGCGCGGAAGCACCCAGGTACAAACCCAACGTTGAGGGCTCGCACCCGCAACAGCGCGCGGAAGCGCCCAGATACCAGGCCAGCGCAGAAGGCTCGCGCGCGCAAGCGCGCATGCCGGCACCTTCGGGCGTGCCAAATGTCGCCTCGCGCGGCGGCGAGTTCCGGGGTTGGGGCGGCGGCGGCGCGTACCGGGGCGGCAGCGTGGGTGGCGGCTTTCGCTCAGGCGGCGGCTTTGGCGGCAGCGGCCACGGCGGCGGACACGGGCGCGGCTAGCGCCGCTGCTGCATCAGCTTGTCGAATTCCTCGGCAACGCGCGCGTCGTTGTCGAGCATCTCCTGCGGATCCTTCTCCGCATAGTGCACTACGCCCAGGTCGGTATAGGCCTTTTGCACGCGTGCGCTCCACAGGCCGATGTCCTTTACCGTGGGCACGATGCGGCTGAACAGCCGCTTCTTGAAGCGCGTGTGACCCTCGGACTGGTCGTGCTGGCGCATCGCTTCCTTCGCATCCAGGCCCACGCGCTCCCACATCTCCTCGGAATTGAGGCGGTCGCGCAGGTGGAATGAGCCCTCGATGACGAACTCCTCGCGCTCGCGCCGCTCGGCCTCGGTCAGCTGCGGGTAGTACTCGCGCAGCGCAAGGCGGCCGAAGGCGACGTGGCGCGCCTCGTCCTGCATCACGTAGGCGTTGACCGCCTGGCAAAGCGGATTCTTCGCGTAATCGCGGATCCGCTGGAACGCGACCAGCGCGAGCCCCTCGATCAGCACCTGCATGCCGAGGTAGGTGAAGTCCCAGCGCTTGTCGTTCAGCGCCTGCTCGAGCAGCACCTTGAGCGGCTTGGAGATCGGATAGACGAAGCGGAATTTCTCTTTCAGCAGCCGCCGGTAGGCCTCGACGTGGCGCGCTTCGTCCACCACCTGCGTGGCGGCGTAGAACTTGGACTCGATGGTCGGCACGTCCTGCACGATGCGCGCCGCGCAGATCAGCGCGCCCTGCTCGCCGTGCAGAAATTGCGACAGGTTGTGCACCTGCGAGTGATAGCGCAGGTCGGACTTCTGCCGCAGAGACATCTTGTTCCAGAGCGGCGTGCCGTACAGCGGCAGCACCGTCTCGTCGATCTGCATCGGGTCGTCGGGATCGACGTCGATCGACCAGTCGATGCGCTTCTCGGCGTCCCACTGCTGCTGCTTGCCCTTGGAGTACAGGCGCAGCAGGTCCTCGCTCTGCGCGTCGTAGTTCCAGGTGAAAGTGGTCTCGCCTTTGCCGTCGAATTTCCACTGGGTCTCTTCGACGGGGAGGACGTACTTGAAGATGGCGGCCATGGGGCGGCACTATGCCACTGTTCCGTCCTTCGCGTCGACCTGTTGCCACGCGGCCGCCAGGCGGCGCTCGCGCGCCGAGCCCGCGACGCCCAGCAACTCGCGGTCGCGTTGCCAGCGCCGCGCCGGCACGTCATCGCGCTCCGCCCAGTAGCGTTCGGCCTCCTCGATCAGGCCGTGCCCGATGGCAAGCGCACCGGCGAGCGCAATATGTGTCGCTGGGGCGAGCGGCTCGAGCGTCGCGAGCCGTGCGAGCGCGTGCAGCGCCGCCGCTGCACGCTCGATCCACGCCGCGGGCCAATTGCGCGCCCGCGCCTCGGCAAGGAGGTACGCGAGCGTGCCCGCGTGCACGTGGATGTCCTCAATGGTGCGAAACGGCTTTACGTAGCGCTCGTAGGCGTCGCCCGCAAGCACCGCGGCGGACTCCACGCGCACGCGCTCCAGCCGGATGCGCGCGTGCGGCACCTCCGGCACGAAACGGGTCGGCGACATCGGCAGCACGGATAGACCCGCCGTGCCCAAGCGCAGCAGCATCGCCTTGAGCGACGGCCGCTCCTCGCGCGAGCCCACCTCGCGCGCGATGACGATGAACAGGCCGCCGTCCGGCCCGAGCGTGGTCCAGCGCTTTTCGCCGTGCACGCGAAAGCCCGTCCCGTCTACGCTGAGCGTGGTGCGGATCGCCTTCGGATGGTTGCCCTCGGCCTCGGTGACGCAGAGCGCCGCGACCACGTCGTCCGGCAGCGACGGCAGCAGCGCGCGTAGCGCCGCCTGATAGCCCGCGGCGAAGGCCCAACCGAGGCGGTCCGCGTCGCAGCCCCCAGCGATCGCGCGGTCGATCGACGTCCGATGCCGCGCCGCGACCGCGACCCAGCGCGGCCACCAATCGCCCACCGTGCCGCAGACATGCGCGCGCGGCGGCGCCTGCAGGACCTCTGCGATCGCGTCGGCACTCATGCCATCAAGGATTGCACCCGCTCACGCCCGCGTACAGCGCTTGCAGTTTCGGCAGGTCTGCCTCGAAGCTGCCGGTCGGCTCGAATGGCGGAAAGAGCATGAGCGACTTGCTCCCGTAGTCAAAGGCGGCTGGCAGGATCGGCACCTTTGCGGCGAGGGCGATGTTGTAGAAGCCGCTGCGCCAAGGCTTGCCGCGGATGCGCGTGCCCTCCGGCGCGATGGCAAGGAGCACCCGATCCTCGCGCGCGATCATCTCCGCCGCGTCGCCGACCGCGCCCTGGGGCGTCTCGCGTACCACCGGTGTGCCGCCCAGCCAGCGCATGAGCCAGCCCAGCGGCGGCTTGAACAGCGTGTGCTTACCGAGAAAGCGCACGCGCAACCCGAGCGCGAACACCACGAGGATGCCGACGACGAAGTCCCAGTTCGAGGTGTGCGGCGCGACGATCGCGACCAGCTTCGGGCGGTCCGGAAACTGGCCCGTCACGCGCCAGCCGAACAGTGCGAGGAGCGCGCGCGCGAACGCCTTCGAGATGGCGTTGCCGCGGCGCGGCATGCTCGCGGGCAGATCCGGAAACCGGCTCACGCAACCATTGTAGGATGCGTTGGTTGCCTCCGCCCAGACAGGGCTGCGGCCCGCGCCCGCGCGGGCCGCTCGCTGCGGCCTACTTCTTCAACGGCTTGAAGCGGATGCGGTGCGGGCGCGCGGCTTCCTCGCCGAGGCGCTTCCTCTTGTCGGCCTCGTACTCCTGGTAGTTGCCGTCGAAGAACACCCACTGCGACTCGCCCTCGGCGGCGAGGATGTGAGTGGCGATGCGGTCGAGGAACCAGCGGTCGTGGGAGATCACCAGCACACTGCCGGCAAACTCCAACAGCGCCTCCTCGAGCGCACGCAGCGTCTCGACGTCCAGGTCGTTGGAAGGTTCGTCCAGCAGCAGCACGTTGCCGCCCGATACCAGCATCTTGGCGATGTGCAGGCGCCCGCGCTCGCCGCCGGAGAGCTGCCCGACCAGCTTCTGCTGGTCGGCACCACGGAAATTGAAGCGCGCGAGGTAAGAGCGCGCAGGCATCTGAAACTTGCCCACCACGATGTTGTCCTGGCCGCCGGAGATGTCCTCGAACACGGTCTTGTCGCTTTGCAGCGCATCGCGCGACTGGTCGACGTGCGCGAGCTTCACCGTCTTGCCGATCGTGACCTTGCCCGAGTCGGGCTTCTCCTTGCCGGTGATCATGCGGAAGATCGTGGACTTGCCCGCGCCGTTCGGCCCGATGATGCCGACGATCGCGCCCGGCGGCACCTTGAAGGACAGCTTGTCCAGAAGCAGCCGGTCGCCGTAGCCCTTGGAGACGTCCTTGAACTCGATCACCTCGTTGCCCAGGCGCTCGGCCACCGGGATGAAGATTTCCTGGGTTTCGTTCCTCTGCTGGTGCTCGTACTGCGACAGCTCTTCGAACCTCGCGAGGCGCGCCTTGGACTTCGCTTGCCGGCCCTTGGGGTTCTGCCGCACCCACTCGAGCTCGGCCTTCATGCTCTTGATGCGCGCGGCCTCCTGGCTTGCCTCGGCCTCCAGGCGCTTCTCCTTTTGCTCGAGCCACGAGGAGTAGTTGCCCTGCCAGGGAATACCCCGCCCGCGGTCCAGTTCCAGGATCCAGCCCGCGGCGTTGTCCAGGAAATACCGGTCGTGCGTCACCGCCACCACGGTGCCGGGAAAACGCTGCAGGAACTGCTCGAGCCACTCCACGCTCTCGGCGTCGAGGTGGTTGGTCGGCTCGTCCAGCAGTAGCAGGTCGGGATTCGAGAGCAGCAGCCGGCACAGCGCAACGCGTCGCCGCTCGCCGCCGGAGAGCACCTCCACCTTCTGCTCCCAGGGCGGCAGGCGCAGGGCGTCGGCCGCGATCTCGAGCTCCTGCCCGCCGCCGCCTGCGTTGACGATCGCCTCCAATTTCGCCTGCTCCGCGGCGAGCTTGTCGAAGTCGGCATCGGGCTCGGCGTAGGCGGCATACACCTCGTCCAGGCGCTTTTTCGCAGCGGCGAGCTCGCCCTGGCTCTCCTCCACCGTCTGGCGCACGGTCTTGTTCGGGTCGAGCGCCGGCTCCTGCGGCAGGAAGCCGACCTTGATGTTGGGCATGCGCACCACTTCGCCCTCGTAGTTCTGGTCCTCGCCCGCCATGATGCGCAGCAGGGTGGATTTCCCCGAGCCGTTGAGTCCCAGGACGCCGATCTTGGCGCCCGGGAAGAAGTTGAGCGAGATGTTCTTCAGGATTTCGCGCTTCGGGGGCACGACCTTCGCCACCCGGCGCATGGTGTAGACGTACGCGGCCATGCCGCAATGATAGCGGCTGGCGCAGCTGCGGCAGCGAAACGGGGGCTACAGCTTGCCCGCCAGGGCACGCAGCTCGATCTCCGACTCGACGATCCCGCCCAGCAGCTCGATGCGCGCCGTTGCAGCCTCGAGCTGTGTGCGGTGCGCGTCGAGCAGCTCGAACATCGTCCCGCGTCCGAGCCGGTAGGCGCTCTCCGCCATCTCGAGGAAAGCGGCCTGCCGCTCGAACACTTCCTGGTCGAAGCGCGCGAGCGCGTCGCGGCGTAGGCGCAGGGTATCGATGTGGCGCTGGTGCTCCGCCTGCAGCGACGCGAGGATTCCGCGCTCGCGCTCACGCGCCGACGCCGCCTCGGATTGCGCCCTGTCCACTTGCGCGCGGCGCGTGTCGAGGATCGGGATCTCGCTCGAGAGTCCCACGAAATTCGCCGCGCCGAAGGGACCATCGGTCCAGGTGCGACCCACCGACAGGCTCGGCACCGGGTAGCGCTCGCGCTGCGCGAGGTCGATGCGCGCCGCCGCGGACGCCGCCTCGTCGTGCGCGAGGCGCGCGGCAGGGCTGCTGTCCGGAAGCCCCGGCGTAGCGCCGCTGTCCAGCGTTCCCTGCAGCGCCTGCAGAGAGCCCTCCGCGCGCGGCTGCCAGTCCGCGGGCGCAGCGAGTAGTCCGGCGAGCGTCGCGCCCTGATCGCGCAGCTCGGTCTGCGCGCGCTGCACGGCTAAGCCGACAAGCGCGAGCTCTGCATCGGCTCGCGCCTTGTCGTAGCGGCTCGCGACGCCGCTCTGCAGCCGGCCCGCGGCCAGCATGCCGATGCGCTCCACCTGCCGGCGCGCGGCGCTGCGCGCGGCAAGCTGCTCCTGCGCGCCCAGCAGCCGCACGAACGCGAGCGCCGCCAAGCGCTTGGTTTCGCTGACCGTCAGCCGCAGCTGGGATTCCGCCCGCCCGAGCTGCTGCTCTGCGGCGCGCACGCGCGCGCCGCGCTGGCCGAACACCGGAATCGGCAGGTCTACCGTCGCCAGTTGCTGGGAATTGGCGTCGAAGATCGTGCGCTCGCCTCCCGAAGGGCGCCCGTAGCCCAGCGACAGGCTGGGATTGGGCAGCGCGGCGGCAACCTCCCGCTCGGCGCGCGCGGAGTCGGCGTCGCGCTCGGAGGCCGCGACGCGTGGACTCGCCTCCGCGATTCGCAGCGCCTCCTGCAGCGTCAGCGCCGCGGGAAACTGCGCGCAGGCGGGCGCCGCCGCAAGAACGCAGGCCAGCGCGACCAACAGCCGCTCAAGCGGCTTCATCCTGCTCCTCTGGCGTGGCGTAGCGCTCGGTGGCGGTTATGAAGTAGATCGCGGGCAGCACGAACAGCGTGATCAACAGCGTCGTCACCATGCCGCCGACGATCACCAGCGCGAACGGGCGCTGCGTCTCGCTGCCGATGCCTGTGGACAGCGCCATCGGCAGCAGGCCGAACAGGGCGAGCAGCGCCGCCATCAGCACCGCTCGCAGCTTTTCCACGCTGCCGCCGATCACTGCCGCACCCAGCTCGACCCCGCGGCTGCGCCGCGCTTCAATGGCGCTCACCTGCAGCAAGCCCAAAAGCGACACTTGGCCGAGGAGCGCGATGAACCCCACCACGGCGCTGACCGACAGCGGCATGCCGCCCAGCATCAAGGCGAACACGCCCCCGGTCATCGCGAATGGTGCCGCCAGCAGGATGGCGAGCGCCGCGCGCCCGGACTGGATTGCGCCGTAGAGCAGCGCCAGCACGGCGGCGAGCGCCGCAGGTACGATGACCTCGAGCCGCCGGATCGCCCGCTGCTGATTCTCGAACTCCCCACCCCAGGAAAAGTAGTAGCCGTCGGGTACCTTGACCCCAGCGGTGACTGTGGCGATGGCGTCCTTCACCACTGAGCCCATGTCGCGGCCTTCGACATTGAACTTGAGCGCGAGGTAGCGACTGTTGGCCTCACGGTAGATGTTGGCCGCGCCGGTGGCTACGCTGACCGCCGCAAGGTCGCGCAGCGGAACGCTGCCGCCGCCGGGCCGCGGCACCGCGAGCTCGCTGATCTCCCGTTCGTTCTCGCGCGCGGCGACCGGGACCATCAGGCGGATCGGCACCGGCCGCTCCCCTTCCCAGAAGGTGGTGACCACCTTGCCTGCCAGCGCGGTGCCGATGAAGTCGTTCACCGCCGCCATCGTCAGGCCGGCGCGGGCCACGGCTTCGCGGTCGAGCTTCACCTGCAGCTGCGGCACCGTGGCGTCGCGGTACAGGCCGAGGTCCACGATGCCGGGCACGGAGGCGAGCTTCAGGCGCGCCTGCTCGAGCGTGTCGCGCATCACGCGAGTCTCGGTGCCGAATACCTTCAGCACCACCTTGCCGCGCACGCCCGCCACCGCTTCCTCGACGTTGTCCTTGATCGGCTGGGAGAAGTTGTAGCGCACGCCGGGAATCTCCGACACCCGGTCCCGGATCTCGTCGGCGAGGCGCCGCTTGTCGTAGCCGGCGCGCCATTGGTCGCGCGGCTTGAGCCGCACGAAGGTCTCGCTCATGTTCGGATTCTCGTTGTCGGTGCCGTCCTCGGGGCGGCCGTTCTCCGAAAGCACCTGCGTCACTTCCGGGGCTTCAAGGATGCGCCGGCGCACCTCCACCAGCATGGTCTGCGCCGCCTCCTGTGCGATGCTGGGCGGCATTTCGACGAACACCAGGATGTCGCCTTCGTCGAGCTCGGGCAGGAACTCGGTGCCCAGGCGCGTGCCCGCGCCCACGCTCAAGGCGAAAAACAGCGCGGCGCCCAGCACGATCGGCTTGCGGCGCGCCAGCAGGTACGCGAGCCAGGCGCCGTAGCGCGCACGCGCGGCCTCGAGCCAGCGCGGCTCCGACACGCTGCGCCCGCGGGCCAAACCGAGCGCGCACAGCGCCGGCACCAGCGTCAGCGCGAGCACCAGCGCCGCCACCAGCGCAAACGAATAGGTGAGCGCCAGCGGACGGAAGATGCGCCCCTCGACCTGC
>Ga0326726_10004646_pt1 | contig 12523 bp, 7 predicted proteins | sample MHFenrmetagenome_2_FD_207603 | JGI IMG/M metagenome (GOLD analysis project Ga0326726, IMG submission 207603) | Lab enriched peat soil microbial communities from Michigan Hollow, Ithaca, NY, United States - MHF15MN | ecosystem: Environmental > Terrestrial > Soil > Wetlands > Peat | place: USA...
CTCAAAGCGCACTTCGAGACAGCCGTCGTCCCGTGTCCCGGCAACCGCCATGCCGCCTTCATCTTTGTATCGGATTTTTGCCCTGACTCGGAGAGGCGTAACAAGGTCACGATATTTCACCAAATTGACCTCACGTGCAACGAGGCCGGTGTGATACAGCTCTGCTTCGCTCCCCACGCGAATCTCGTTGCGGGCCGCGTCGATTTCCGTGACGTACACGGGAGCTCCGGTCGCGATCCCCAGCCCCTTTCTCTGGCCGATGGTGTAGAACGGAAAGCCGCGGTGGGTTCCGACTGATTTGCCATCCTGGATGATATCACCCCCGTGGACCTTTTGAGACAAACCAGGAAGCCTCTCCTTCAGGAAACGCTCATAGTTGTTGTCAGTAATGAAGCAGATTTCAAAGCTCTCGCCCTTTGACGCCACGGGCAGGCCGGCCCGGCGCGCCCAATCGCGCGCCTCGTCCTTGGTCATTTCAGCAAGGGGAAAGATCGTCCGTGAAAGCGACTCCTGCGTCAGCCCCCACAATGCGTAGGACTGATCTTTCGTGGCATCCGCTCCGCGCGACACGACGAATCGTCCGGTCTTCGGATCCTTACGCACACGCGCATAGTGGCCGGTCACAACCGCATCTGCGCCCAACGCATCCGCCTTCTTCAGCAGCTCCTCCCATTTGATGTGGCGATTGCAGATGACGCATGGGTTGGGGGTGCGTCCGGAGAGATACTCATCGACGAAGTTTTCAATGACAAGACGTCCAAAGACTTCGCTGAAATCCAGGACATAGTGTGGGAAACCCAGCGCGGCTGCTACAGCCCGTGCGTCGTTGATTCCGTCGAGGGAGCAGCAGCTGCTCTCGTGGTCCGAATTGCCTCCGACATCTTCAAAGTTGTGCGTCTTGATCGTGATGCCGATGACGTCATGCCCGGCCTCCTTCACAATCGCTGCCGCAACGGAAGAATCAACTCCACCGCTCATTGCTACGACAACCCGCTTCCTGTCACTCACTTCCGCTCCAGAATCACATGGGACCGACATCGTTCTCCTGAACAAAATACAGAAATGCTCAACAAGAACCAAAAACGGCGTATCCTGAAAGCGCAATGCCGGATCCGTCAGGGAATACGGACATCAACCTGGAGCGAGCTGGTTTCGTACTGTTGGCGCGGCTGTTCCCGGAAGGGGAGATTCTGGTCAATGAACGGACCTTTCTCCGTAGAGGCTATTTTCCCCGTGATCGTAAGCCAGCGGAAAGGCGACACGCCCAGCAGAACATACCATCTTCTTCCGGTGCCGTACAGGGCTGGACTGCTGAAAACGCCCGGAAGTTCATGTTCGAGCTCGTACATTCGGGCGTCATATGTGCCTGCTTCGAAGACAATCAGACGTGCGTCGACGCTCAACCAGGGAAACGGCAGAATTCGCATTCCCTGAAAGGCGAGAAAACCGGTCCGCCTGCCTGCACTGCCTCCGCTCACTACAGTGTACGCGATCCGTGAGGCAATGCTGATTCGTGAGCCGGGGGAAAAGGTAACTGCACAGGAATACTTATTCTGCTGTTCCACAACGATGTCACGGCTGCGCCGGCCGAGTTCGTCCGCCGAGACGGTCACGTCATCTACTGACCTGCAACTGAACCGGAGCGCTATCGTCGTTCTCATAGCGGCATCTGCCTCCACATTTACCGTTACGTTGGAGCCATGCGCCGGAACCGGCATGAGTGCGGTTGGCCAGGGATGGAAAAACTGATCATACCAACACCTCAATCTTACCCAGGGGAAGGGAGATCCCTCGAAGCCGCACCATGTCCCCTTTTCATTTCTTGTGTCTCCATTGTCTCCGAAACCCGAGGCATACAGATTATCGAAGTCTGGATCGTACGATCTCACCACGAGAAGAAATGTGCCGAAATCGCTGACTCTCATCGTTGTCTCCACGTCAAAGGCTTTTGCCCCGTTCCCCGTGCTTGCTCTTTCCGCCGACACAGTCAACGGCCCCCGGCGAAAGGAGAAGTCAATGCCCCTGACGTCGAGTATCTGTCCGGAAAACCTGGTGTGATCTTCGGGCTGCACAACCCTGCCGAAGGACGATCGCATCGTCGTCAAACCCACCCATGCCATCTCTTCGAAGCCGATGGCAGCATGCCACCCCAGCGTGCGTTCCACGACGGCGTTGCGCCGAGCAACCAACGTCTGTGTGTTGAAAACACCCGTGCCGTAGAATCCAAGGACATGGCCCTCCGGACTTAACGCGGCCGCCAGGCTGTTGCGGGACCAGAACACGCAACCTTTTGTTCGCCAGCGACCGATTGGCAGTTCACCGGCGAGTGCAACTCCCCGCATTCGACGAAACTCGTTCGCTGATCGATACGGAACAATTGGCTGGGCATTCCCCCTCATCCCCGCAATCTCCAATGCCCCATCCGAAAAAACGGGCCCATGCCATGCAACCAGGCCCTGAGCCAGGTTAACACCGAAGTCGCCGATCACAAATTGCGAGAAAGGTCCAAGATCGTGGGCAGCAACATACGCTGAAGCAAATCCATCCCCCGGTCTCTCGCCGGGGTCTTTCGAGAAGAGTCCTCCACCCTCCCACGCCCCTTTTCCCCCCACGATGAGCCGCGAATACGCGCGTGCGGACGACCCGATGGCAGGTTCACCGTTTGGAGTCGACTGTGTCACCCGGGCACGAACCGCAACAGAGGAACGCGTAGAGCCGGGCGCGCTTCTGCGCTTAACCACTACATAAGGACCGACCGCCCGGTAGAGGTGAATACTTCCTCCTTTCATCGTGACAAGTTGATCCACGCGACGGAATTCACCCATCTCCTTCCTAAAAGCAATGACTGCTTTTGCTTCGTCTTCTGTAACTGCGGGGAGCGAATTGAGCTGCTCAAGCGATATCCGGTTCAGATCAAATGGATGCTCCCGCAACCAATCGAGGGAGTCCCAGAATTCTTCCGCTGCTGAGCTCTCTTCCAGATCCTCAAGAAAAAAATCTTCATCCGGGAGAACCTCACGATCGGCAGGAGGCACGGAGTCCTGCACCGCAAGTGAGGCAGCAATAAACAACGCAATCGTTGACTCACCCACGATCATTCTAAATCGATGGCCATCATGATTCCGAACCGGTGGGTCATCCCGAGGTCCGGGTGACGGGAGAAAGCATAGTCCAGTCCAAAACCGCCAAATCGCACCCCGAACCCGGCGCTGTATGACGAAGGCTGATTTGCCACTCCTACGCGAAGGGCGAAGCCTTCGACTGGCTGGTACTCGATGCCGAATTTCACTTCCGGGGGAAAGACGGGGTCTTTCACGAGATCGAGGGCAAGGAGGAAGCCGGGGGAAGGGATCCATGTTCCTGCCAGGGAAAATGACTGAGGAATCTCTTCGCGGGTGAGCCCGATGACGGGAGCATTCACGTTCGTCACAACAGATCCGAGCGTGAAGTCATCGGTAACCCGCCAGATGAGGCCTGCATCAACAGTCAGTACATCATCGCTTCCGTATCCCTGAATCGCTAGTCGATTGTAACCTGCCGTGATACCTGCCTGCACACGCCCGATGATCTGCAGCGCACAGGAAACCCGAAGAGAGAGTTCCCTGTAGTCGTCAAACCCGTACTTCGAAGCGGTGAGCGAAGAAATGAACGAAGGAAAAGGGAAAACCACGGCCGCCGTGTTCCTTCGCAGTTCATCAAGCTCGAACGGTGCAGGCGCAACCGACAGAGCGATCACCATGTGATTCTGTCCCGCCAGACCTGCCGGATTCGTCAGGGACCCCCACACCTGCGCAACGCAGGCGGACCCTGCTCCCGACATTCCTTCGAGGCGCGGATCCTCGGCATGGCGTTCAAACGACGCAAACCCACGTGTCATCGAAACCATCAGAAGGACCGAACACCCGACACAGAGTCTCATAGCACCTTTCACGCAGATATCTATTCATACAAGCAGAATTGGGATTTTTCGAATTTCCCCATCCTTTTCCTTGCCTTGAACGGGTTGGACAAAAGGTGTATATTGTGCTTGACAACAACTGTCAGAGTCTCCATGAAACGGATATCTTCAGTTCTTCTTCTCCTGTTCATCCTTAGCTGCGATGGGTCAGGGCAAACGATGGATGTCGTTGTGCAGGTGAACTACGAGTCGGTGGCAAGCACGAACAAGGAGAGACTCAGAGACTTCGAAAACGACGTCAGGAACTACATCAGCAACTTCAACTGGGGACCGGAAAACGCGGACGATAAGGTGAAGTGCACGCTGAATATTTTCATTCAGAGCGTGACGGGGGAAGACCGGTATTCCGCACAGGTGTTTGTCGGAAGCCAGCGGCCGATCTACAAGGCTGAGCAGAACACGGCTGTCGTCAGACTCTTCGACGAGTCATGGGAGTTCAATTATGTTCACGGCATCCCGCTCAATCATAATCCTTATACTTTCAACACCCTGACAAGCTTTCTCGACTTTTACATGTACCTGCTGCTCGGGTACGATTATGATACATACGAAATGCTTTCCGGAACCCCGCTCTTCCAGAAGGCATACGATATCGCTAGCCTCGGCCGTTCGAGCGGCCAAAAGGGATGGCAAACATCGACTTCCGGGTACTCACGCGCACAGCTCATCGACGAGCTTCTCAGGCCCGTATATGCGCCCGTTCGTGAGGCATCCTGGATTTACCACTTCGCCGGACTTGACTCTCTTGCCTTGAACAAAGAAGCCGCATTCAGGAATCTCATTGCCGCCATGCAGAAAATCAACGCGGTGAAGCAGCAAGCTGATCCGCGGAATCAGATCATCAGGACGTTCTTTGAGGCAAAGGCGAAGGAACTGGCGGAGACCTTTGTTGACTACCCCGACCCGAAGGTGTACAATCTCCTTGTGACGGTTGATCCATCACACCAGTCTTCGTACGAAGAAGCCTTACGGCGAAGGCAGTAGCAGTCAGGCAGGAACGCGATCGAGGAGTTCGGCTGCTCTCCCGATCACCTGATCAACGGGGAGCGCGCGCAGGCAATACGATCCAAATCTGGCGCCTGGGGGGATGACATTCCGGCACGAATCGGGAGGACAGGCCGGGCAGGGCTCCCGGCTAACAAACCCCCCTGCAGCAAGATCATCATCGTACACTTTCCACTCGAGATCCCCAAATTTGGGGAAGAAAGCGATTGACGGAACGCCGAGGGCAACCGCCAGGTGACGGGGACCTGAGTCATTCGAGATGAGCAGTGCTGAACGACGCAGAACCCCCGCAAGAATGTCCACTCCATCCCCCGTCATGATCACTCTCGGCGCAACCGCACAGAGTCTCTTCACTTCTTCCACCGCTTCGGCATCAAAGGCGGACCCACACAGCACTACCTGAAACCCCTTTTGGCTCTGAAGGTACCCGATGACAGCAGCGAAGTTCTCCGGCGGCCAGACCCTGTGAGGACCGCTTGCGCCGGGGTGAATTGCCACAACCCGCCGGGATGTCTCCAGTCCGGCTTCTCTCCAGGTCTGTTCGGCCCTCGTCTCTGCCGAAGGTGAGAGCGTGTAGGTTGTCGCGTATGACGTGATTCTTGCGCCCGCGGCTTCGGCCAGGGCGCAGTAATACCTGAGCACTCCAACTTCGCGCCTTCTGACGACGATCTTGTGCGTCAGGAGTGCGGCCAGTTTTCCTCCAGCTTCTCCCACCCTCTTTCGCGCGCCCGAAGCAAACGCCCAGAGGAAGAATCTGTCCTCCGGAAACGTGCAGATCACCGTATCGAACTTCTGCCGCCGAAGCCAACGGACGATTTCGAATTCGCTCCGCAGGCGACGAAAACCTGAGAGCTCTCTCAATCTGGAACGGTCGATTTCCTTCACGTCATCGACATGTTGGTCATTCCGGAGAACCACAGAGGTACTGCCGGCAAGCGATGCCGGCGACGAGAAAACTCCGGCAGCGGGGGCGACGTCATATCTGCGCCTTTGCAGAACAAGCACGGAAAGGAATGATGAGGGGAAGGATTCTTTTACGGCGCGAACTGCCGGGGTTAACAGGAGGAGGTCGCCGAGCTGGCCTTCGGCGATACACAACACACGACGGGACTTCCCTGCAGAAACATCTCCCTGTGTTCCGGGATCCGCATCTTTCATTCTACGAAAACCTCTGCGAGGGAAGGTCTGCCACCGGACTCAGAAATACGGTCGATTGGAAAAAATTGCCCCGATCTCTTCTTCCACGAACCTTCGAGCACGCTCCTTGTCGATTTCGTCGAGGTTCACAATGGTCATCACCACGCGGGGAAGCAGTCTGACGGCCTCCCTTGAAAACTCGACCATCGCGGGAAAATAGCGCTCCCCGTCGAGCCGCATGAGTTCCCCGTACTGTTGTGGATCGGTCGAATTGAGACTTATCGAGACGGCATCGATCAGGCCGACAAGCTCGGGGACGATGTTTCTCTTATTTATGATGTTTCCGTGTCCATCAGTATTGACACGCGTTTTGCCACCGTGATCCTTCACCCATCGGGCGATCGTTTTTATTGCTTCGAGACGGATTGTCGGCTCGCCGTAGCCGCAGAAGACGATTTCCGCATAGCGTGTCGGATCGCCGATCTCTTCGATCACCTCCTCGGCCGAAGGCTCCCGTTCAATCCGCAGATTGTGCCCTTTGACGACGGCCTCCCCCTTCCTGTCGCAAAACACGCAATCGGCGTTGCATCGAATGGTCAGGTTAATGTAGAGAGAATCCTTGAGACCATAGACGAATGCCGGTTCACCTGCTGACCCGATGCCAAAAAGCCGGTAAGCGCTGTAGTTCGTCGTCCGGGCAATGTCTGCTTCCGAGAGATGCTGGAGTCCTGCCAGGGCTCTGGCGATAATCGGGAGATTCGACGGTTCGTTCCTTTTCCCGCGGAAAGGAACAGGCGCAAGATAGGGGCTGTCTGTTTCCAGAAGAAGGTGTTCCGGCGACACCTCAGCCGCAACCTGAGCGGCGGAGCCGGGCTTTTTGAATGTCACAATCCCCGGTATCGAAACATAGAACCCGAGATTGATGACTCTCCAGGCCATCGCGACGTCGCCGGAGAAGCAGTGAAAAACTCCCTTGGGCGCCGGAAATCGGCTGTGGGGGGTTGCCATCCCGGATCGCCACTCAGGACGCGCGGCAATCTCGGCTTCAACAATACGCAGCGCCTCAGCATTCGACTCACGTGTGTGGATGACAACTGGGAGACCTTTTCGGCTTGCAAGGGCGATCTGATCCCGAAATACCTTCTCCTGGGTATCGCGGGGGGAGAAACCATAGTGGAAATCGAGACCAATCTCTCCGACGGCTACGACCTTGGGATGGGCGCAGAGCGACTCGACGTCGGCGAGGCCCGCCTCGTCGGCATGCTTTGCTTCATGCGGGTGAAAACCGACACATGCGTACACACCGGGGTATTTGTCTGCAAGCTCGACCGCGCGTTTGCTGTCGTCGGCATCGGTGGAAGGATTGATGATGACAGACACGCCTTCATCCGCCGCCCGCCGGATTACTTCGTCCCGGTCGCCGTCAAACTCCTTGGAGCTGAGATGTGCATGAGAATCAATCAGCATGCGGGATTCACTCCACCCACCATATTCTCTCCGACCGCACTACTTTACCACCGCCCCGTTCGCCACGTCTCCTGAGGGAGTGATGTACACGAGTTTTCCGCTTTCATCGGAAGCGGCCAGCAACATCCCCTGTGACTCCTGTCCCATGAGACGCGCGGGTTTGAGGTTGAACACCACGATCACGGATTTTCCGATGAGGTCTTCCGGGGCATAGTGTTTGGCAACGCCCGCCAGTATCTGTCGTTGTTCCTGCCCTACTTCCACCTGGAGCTTGAGCAGTTTGTCGGACTTGGGGATCTTTTCACACGCGATCACTCGCGCAACACGCAGATCGAGCTTCCCGAAGTCTTCAATTGCTATCAGGTCCTTGCCCCGTTTGCTTTCGTCCGCAGAAGGTGGTTGTCCCAGCTTGCTGATTTCCTTTTCGATTGCACTGTCCTCAATTTTTGCAAACAGGATCTCCGTTTTTCCGAGTGTGTGCTCCGCGCTAATCTTGCTCTCTCCGGCGGAGTCCCAGGAGTTGTCTGAGATCTGTCCCGGAAGATTCAGCATGGTCCAAATTCTCTCGCTCGCGAATGGAATGATCGGACTCATGAGGATGGCGAGGGAACGGGCCACCTGAATGCTTGTGTTAATGGTCGCCGCACATCGACCGGGATCGGATTTGGCGGTCTTCCAGGGTTCGCTGTCATTGAAATATTTGTTGGCAGCCCGGGCGAGGTTCATGATCTCTGTCAGCCCATCCCGGAAGCGATAATGCTCAAAGTAATCCGATGCGGACGCCGGAGTGCTGTGCATCTTCCGCAGCATCTCCTTGTCCAGTTCATTCGCACTTCCCGCAGAAGGGACGACCCCACCGAACGAGCGGGCGGCAAAGGCCAGAGTTCTGTTGATGAAATTCCCCAGGATATCTGCCAGTTCGTTATTGTTGCGCGCCTGAAAATCTCTCCAGGTGAAGTCCGAGTCACGATACTCCGGGAGGTTCACCGTGAGATAATATCGCAGCGTGTCTGCGGGGAAACGGTCGAGGAAATCCCCGACGTCAATTCCCCAACCCCTGCTCTTGGAGAATTTCTGGCCCTCGAAATTCAGAAATTCGTTCGCGGGCACATTTTCGGGGAGCACGTAGCGCTCCTTATTTCCGTCGTTCCAGGCCATCAGCATGGCCGGAAATACTATGGTGTGGAACACAACATTGTCCTTCCCGATGAACGCGACGTATTTCGTCGTGTCCTGAAGCCAGAACTCTTTCCAGGCTCCGCTTCGACCGATGCGGTCTCCCCACTCCTTCGCCGAGGATACATACCCCAGGACCGCATCGAACCAGACGTACACTACTTTTCTTTCGTATCCGGGAAGCGGAACATGCACACCCCAGTCAAGGTCCCTGGTCACGGCACGGTCCTGCAGGCCGTCCTTGAACCAGCCCTTGCAGTATTGCAGGACATTGTCCTTCCAGCCATCGCGGGCATTGCGCTCGTTGACATATGCTTCAAGGCGCGGCTGGAACTCGCCCAGTGGAAAATAAAGGTGAGTCGTCTCCCGTACTTCCGGAGGTTCCCCCGTAATCTTGCTCCTCGGGTTGACCAGCTGCATTGGGTCGAGATAAGATCCGCATCGCTCACATTGATCCCCACGTGCGTCAGGGTTCCCGCACACTGGACACGTCCCTTCAACGTAGCGGTCGGGCAAAAACATTGAGGCGCGCGCGTCGTAGAATTGCTTCTCTTTCTTTTCCCGGAGGATCCCGCGACGCTGGAACTCCAGGAAGAACTCACGAACGGTCTCGTGATGCAGCGGAAGCGAGGTCCTGGAATAGTTGTCGAAACTCATGCCGAAGCGCTCAAAAGCGGTCTTGTTCATCGCATGGTAACGATCAACGATTACCTGTGGAGAGACTTTTTCCTGGTCTGCCGCCAGGGTGATAGCCACGCCATGCTCATCGGAACCGCACAGGAATGCAACGGTTTGACCGCGCAGGCGCTGATAGCGAACGTAGATATCCGCGGGCAGGTAAGCACCTGCGAGGTGACCGAGGTGTATCAGACCGTTCGCGTACGGCAGGGCAGCCGTCACAAGGATCCGCTGGGGATTCGTCATGAGCTATGGTTTGTTCATCGTGTGGCGGCTGACCGGAGAACCTGACGCAATATCCCGGCGCAACCGGACCGCGAGATTTGCGAGAACCAGCCTAATATAGGTATATCGGTTGACAAGGGAAATTGCCTTCTCAACATCTGCCATGACCTGCAAAAGGTCGGCCCCGGGAAATTTTTCGACGAAACTCTTCAGATCATCCTGTTGATCGAGGTTGATCACCGTTCCTCCATGCGAGAGCACGAGCGCGTCGCGGAACCAGGAAAGCATCAGTTCAAGAAAACGAAGGTGCGTGTCGCGGTCGCCGTGGTCGGCAACTTCTCCGATCACATCGACAAGATCCGCGGTCTTTCTGCCAAGCACCTTTCGCACAAAATCGACAACCGACTTTCGTTGCTCTGTTACGTCCTCTGTTTGAAGCTCGAGCGCACGCGTGTAGCTGCCACGGGCAAGCCGGGCTAGAAGATTCGCCTTTTCCACATCCAGACCGCTCCGCTCCATAAGGGCCTGACGCAACTGCTCTTCCGTTAGCGGGTCGAATTGCACACTCTGGCAACGGGAAAGGATCGTGGGCAGCAGAGCCTCCCTGTGTGCGGTGGTCAGGATGAGCATCGTGTTGGGAGGAGGCTCTTCAAGCGTCTTCAGCAGCGTATTTGCCGACTCAGCATTCATGGCATCCGCACCCGAGATGATGAACACACGTTTGCCGCCGTCCAGCGTGGTAAGGACCGATTGCCGCCGGATCTCCCTGATGCTGTTTATTTTGATCACATTCGCCCGGGGGATGCTGATGCGGTAGTACGGGTTCTCGCCTTTCTTCCGGAGCTCCTCCTGAACAATATCGACATCCTTGTCGGGGATCTTGGCCATGGGATCGTCGCCTTCCACCTCATGGACTCCCCGGGGAAGGGGGACGATCAGGCTGACATCGGGATGTTGAAGCGTCGCCATCCTGGTGCACGAAGGACACTCGCCGCACGCTTCATCGCCTACGCGTTCACAACGGAGCACGCGGGCAAATTCCAGGGCCATCGCATCCTTGCCGACCCCCTCATCTCCAAAAAAGAGGTACGCATGCGGAAGCCGGCCGGATTTCTTTGCTGCAAGGAGTTGCCGCTTGACGCGCTCCTGTCCGATCACCCGCGACCACATCACGATGATCCGCACATACCCGCAGGGTTCCGGCGGAGCGGATTAAAAGGCCTGCCCGATGCCAAAATGGAAAATCCCTTCTTTCAACGTCTGTCCGACAAATTTACGTTGCGTTATCCATTGCCTTCCCGAGGGCTCCGTGGGATTGTAGACGCGAAAACCCCAATCGATGCGGAACGGCCCGAAAAACGTATCATACCGAATGCCGATGCCGGCCGCGACCGCAAAGGTGGAAAATCTGAAGTCCCTCACTTCACTCCACACGTTACCGACGTCAACAAACTGCACAACCCAGAATTTATCAAGAAAGCCGTCGTGGAGGCCCTGCAGGATGTTGGTTCTGAGTTCGGCGCTGCCTTCAAAGGTGAGGTTTCCCCCGAGTTCGGCCTTCCCCGAAGCAATCAGCTCGCGTGAGTTCCAGCCGCGCACGCTGTTCCCCCCGCCGGCATAGAACCTGTGCGTCTGCGGTATGCCCCGGTTCGTATCGGACTTCGATTCCCCGTATTTATCCTCAAAACCGCCTTTGAGCTTGAGGGCTAGAATAGAGAAGCGGTGAGCGCTCACTTCGTTGTACCAACGTCCCACGAGAATGGCCCGGTAGAATTGCGTGAACGGAAGGTTCGGGAAAGCCCGCCGCAGCAGAAGCGGCAACACTCCGGCTTCATCGAACGTCGCCGAATGGATGAGTCCCTCGGAAGGAGAGAAAATATCATTGGTAACGTCACGCTGTATCGTGAAAGAGAGAATTGAGTTGAATTGCGGATTCTGCAACAGACGGAGCTGCCGCAGAACGTCGATGTCGTTTGAATTCGCCTGGAATTTCTCATTTGTTTCCGAACTAACCGCTTCCAGCGTCCAGTCGAGAAATCCCGTGGTGAACTCTGCGAACCTGTCGGTGAACCCAATCTTGTTCCGCACAATGTTCTGCAGATAGGGCTTCTGTTTGTCCAGGATGAAGGAGAACGACCATGATCCCTTGATCCTGTTCGTGAAGATGTAGGGCTGCAGTAGTTCAAAGGTCAGATCGACATTGGATACGGCATTTGTATTCTTGCCGAAGTAGTCGGGAAATTCCTTGAGGGTTTGAGTTCTGAAACGAAGGTGGGTGGAGAATATGCGCGCACCGCCAAGGAAATTCCTGTGCGTATAACCGAGTCCGGCTCCAAGATTCAGTGAACCGTTTTCATCGCTGACAATGAGTTCCGGTGCGAGTTCGTGCCGGTCTTTCGGGCGGATGAGAATAAAGGTCGGCACCGTGAGGGCGGTGTCCTCGATGGGTGGAACCCGCATCTCGAACCGACGAAGGTCGAATATCTCAAGACGCGACAGGTTTCCAACGCTCGTAACACTATCATCTGTGCTGTAGTGTTTTCCCGGCGAGTACGTCAGCTGCGTTAGAAGAATGTCGTCGGTAATGTCTTCCCGGGGCGCCTGTCCCCGAAGCGAATCCACTTCCTGTCTGATCGTCACCTTGCCGAAAAAGTAGTACTTCCACGTTGAAAACATCAGCTGGACTTTGTAATTGCCGGTGCTCGCAAAACGTCGTGCCCAGGAACTGTCTTTGACGAAACTCGCATTCGGGAACCCCTGGTTGTAAAGGATCCTGAGAACGCGACCGACTTCTTCTTCCAGCAGCTGTGCATTGAACGGGTCTCCCGGCGCAATCCTCGGGGATGATCGGATCTCGTTCCACATAACTCCGGGAGT
>Ga0326726_10004647_pt1 | contig 12520 bp, 12 predicted proteins | sample MHFenrmetagenome_2_FD_207603 | JGI IMG/M metagenome (GOLD analysis project Ga0326726, IMG submission 207603) | Lab enriched peat soil microbial communities from Michigan Hollow, Ithaca, NY, United States - MHF15MN | ecosystem: Environmental > Terrestrial > Soil > Wetlands > Peat | place: USA...
AGTTGGGAAGAAGACGTCGGTGCGGATGGCTGAGTTGGGCGTGAAAACCATCGGTGATTTGGCTGCGTTTGACGTGCAGCGTTTGGTGGAGGTTTTCGGGAAGACGCTGGGCGTGTATTTTCACGATGCTGCGAACGGCGTGGACGATGAACCTGTGCAAGAAGCTGGTGAAGCTGAAAGCATTAGTCGAATTGCAACGTTGAAGCAGAACAGCCGTGACTTGGCGTTCATTGCTGAGACGACGGATGCTTTGGCTGCGGACGTTCATGCGGACCTGTCGAAACGTGGCTTAAGCTTCAAGCAGGTTAGCATCGTGGCGTTTCTCGCGGATTTGAGTGTTCGTAGTCGCAGTGCGACGTTGGAGCAGCCGACCAAAAACTTGGGAACGCTCAAGAAAACCGTGAGGGAACTCCTCGCGAAATTCCTTGTCGACACAGACAAAGACGTGCGGAGAATAGGCGTCAAAATCTCACTCCTCAGTAAAGAAGAAAACGCACAGAAAAGGCTCGAGAGCTTCTTCGGTGGCTAGCTGCTCGAAAAAATCAATACCCCCTTATTTAAACTACAAATAGACATTGCTGATTGTGGCTAGCTGCTCACGTGAGACTATACCCCCCCCCTTATTTATACTCTCAACGAACGTTGAGTTTTTTGTTCCGTGGTTATGCGTTTTCTGTTCTTTGGTTCTATTTACTGGTACAGCATCGTTCAAGCGTTTTGCTTTTTTGTTCCAATGCATGGTGCTAAATAAACCGTCGCAGATGCCTACAAGTCAGGAGTGAGATGGAAATGTTAGCAAAGGCAAACGTGAAGAAACTGCTTGTATCAGCCGTGCTCGTTGCGCTTCTGTGTGCTCCCCTGGTCGCCACGGCGCTGGCAGCACCCGACGACGTGAAACCCCCAGCCGCGGACAGCTCCGCCGTAACCGACGATGGCCAAACGTTGACTGCCCCTGCTCCCCAGGACAATGATGCATCGACGTCGGACGGCAACCCAGTGCTCATCCAGCAGAGAGACGCCAACGCCACCGACGATTCCTCGGCAGCAGCGACAGACGCGCCGGCAGAGACTGACCCCAGCCTCATCGCAACCAACACCACGCCAGACAACACCGCCGCCGTTGTTGGAGCTGTGGTTCTGGCGTTGGCAATCGCGGTTGGAGCGAGCGTTGCCGTGGTTCGTCTCCGCAAAAAATGAGCGGGCACACATCCCCATTCAAACCCTTCCTTTTTTTCCTTTGAACAATGCGTGAAATTTTGACGTGAATGTAGGCTTGGAACACACAAAAGAATGGTGGTTCTGAGAAATCAACCCGAGTGAATAATAACTTTGTAGTTGTGGTCTTACACTCACATAGTCTTAAGTTGTGAGAGAGTGAATTGTCGGGTGGAGTTGGATTTTGGGGAGGCGCAATAAATCTCCTCTAATTTCCCAACTAAACAAAAGAATTTAACTCAAAAACTGAAGGAGGGAAGAAACGTATGTCGAAAAAAATGCTTGCACCAGAGGAGCACCATGAGCAAGTAGTAAAGGGTCTTTATGAACAGATGAAGCCAGTCTTTGACTCGTCAGAGCAGCCGATCTTCCTGTATCTCGATGACAACCACAAAGCCTGCAACAGCAAATTCGCAAAGATGCTGGGCTTCAAGTCCCCACAGGAATGGGCTGAGACACCAAGCGTCCTAGGAGTGTCTGTTGCAGAGAAAAGTCGGGAAACATTGACGACGGCGTACTGGGATGCGATGAAGAAAAAGACAGCCTCAACAACTCAGATTACGTGGATGAAGAAAGGCGGAGGCACATTCGATTCAACGGTTGTTCTCGTTCCCATGTTCTTTGATGGACACCTTTTCTCGGTTCACTTCGTAACAAACGTGGTTTCATAAGCAAACTGCTTTACAGGTTCTACTTTCGGCTGTGCTGTCTGATCGGGCTTCTGGTTAGCCTTCCCATTTCTTTTTTCTCAAAGTCGGTTAGTTAAATAAGACGTTAGCAAACTTATGGCAGCGCTTACTCTGCCTTTTCTATAAAACAGTATCAACGATGCACTTCCGATGCAGAATACCGAAGATCCAGCTATATGCTTTTAGTGAATTCAGGATCTTACGAATTTCACCCAAGAATCGATCTCTTCGATTGTTGGTTTGTCGCCTTCCGAGACTTTTCCGTTCGCAATATTAGCATTGAATATGGCGTTTATTTTCTTACTGAGTTCAATTGGATCTTGTTCAGCAAGGCTCTTTCTATCCAGTATATCGAGCTCTTCCAACAGGAACAGCGCCTTTTCGTTCATACCTGGAACTAAAGAGAGCTGAGCACGCCCCTGCAACTTCTCAAAAGTTTTTTCAGAAGAGCCCATCTTTAAAGCGGCGACTTTAGGATCGGCCATAATCAGGTCGCCGACGTTCGCTATCCCCATTTCTCTTAACTCAGCCGCTTTTCCTTCCCCAATTCCTTTAACATCTTCCAACTTACTCTGGCTTGCAAGCAGCGGCACACCCTTGGCCAACTCGGTCTCCAATCTCCCAATTCTCAAGTTGATCTCTTCAATTTCACTTTTTTGTTTCGAAATGGCTGCCTCAGCTTTGCTGTCTCTCTGATCCATTTTCATTAAGACACTTTCTATGTCCGCCAACGGACGACCTAAGGTTTCAAGCAAACTTGCGTTAACCTTTTCAATGGCTTCTCCTTGCTCGCCAAGGCTTTTCTTAACACCTTTCATGCTTTCTTCCAGAAGGAAAACCCCTCCCCGTACACCTTTCAGCGTTTTTTGTTGCGTCTCGTTACCCCTCTCCATGCTCTGCGTTATCGCCTCTCCTTGCTCACTGAGCCTTTTTGAAAACTCTTTCCTGTTACGCTCAATGGCTTCATCGACCAGAAATACTCTCGCCTGAGTACTCTCCAAGATTTTTTGTTGAGTTTCTTGACCATTTTCCAATTGATTCGCTTTTTCATTAATCGCTTGTAACTCTTCGGCATTTGATAACTCGCTCACTACCTGGTGAGTAGTCGCGCCCAAAAAAGCCAGAGTCACAAAAAACGAAACTAGAAAGTAAACATAAACCGGAATATTCAAGCCACTAATCAAGTAAGAAGTGAATATTGCTGTTGGTCCAAGATTGAACCACATTATCGTCGCGTTGACCACGTTTGCTCCTGCTAGAAAAGTGAAAAATCCCAGTATCCAAATAATTATTCCTTTCAAGTTTTCTCGCCTCAAATGGGGCTATACAATGACAAGTTTATCTAGGTGGGGATTCATTTTTAAGGTTTTTCTTCACCCCGCTTTCAGATTTTCAGTTTGGCAAACATAGCTCTTGCTTATCAGTGCAAAAGTAGCCAAAAACTGTGATTGGGTAATGCTTTTGTATATAAGATTCGGGAGAGACGAGACTGCAGAATTGTGAAATTAAATAAAACGTTAGCAAACTTATGAAAGAAGTAGCCAGCGGAAAGGCGAAAACCACTACTCGCAGCCCACAATTATGTGAACGGACTGTTCTAACACTTGGACTTATATCCACCTAGCAAGCAGTATACGTGAGGCGCAAACGAGAGTTGACCATAGACACCGAGGGTGACCTGGAGTACGCTCTGCGGGGCAAAGCCTGGAGAGTCTACTGGTACCTCCTCAAGAACGGCAAACCCGTCAGCGTCCGCGAAGTCCAACGTGCGTTGCACTTCAGCAGCCCCAGCGTCGCCAACCACCATCTGGAGCAGCTCCGCGACCTCGGGTTGGTCGAAAAGCAGGATGTTGGCGGACACTACGTCCTCGTGAGCCAAGTCAAGATCGGCGTCCTCAAGCACTACGTGAAGCTCGGCAAGCTCCTCTTCCCACGGTACTTCTTCTACGCCTTGTTCAGCACCATATTCTACGTGGGTTACCTCGCGCTTTTCCTCACGAGTTTCAGCCGCGAGAACCTCTTCATCATCAGCTTCGGCGCCATCGTCACTGCAATATTCTGGTACGAGGCGTACCGGATATGGACGCAGCGACCGTTCTAACAACTGGAACGCCCTGTTCTGTTGCTTAGGATAATATAAACCGCCTCCATTAGGCTATGGTAGGAGAAAAAACGTATGGTTGAACAAGAAGTCAAGAAGAAAACACGAGTCTACGGCACAGTCGCAATCCTAGCAGCTATGATTCTAGTTTCACTCATCTTCGTGTTCGGGTCGTCACCGGGGTTCGCGCCCAACCCTCCCCTCAATACGAACCCTGATGGCACCCAAGGCACGAATCCCGATGGGACCCCGAACACAAACCCCAACACGAACCCAAACACCAACCCTAACACGAATCCAAACACGAACCCAATCATCATTCCCGCAGAATCAGTCTCACCCATGAAGACCTTCACCAGTCTCGACGAACTCAAGACCTACCTGACCGCTAACGCCGCCACGAGCAATACTTTCGGCGGAGGACCCCTCGATTCCAAAGCATTGGAGAGTTCACGCGCGGCAGCTCCAGCGGCGATGCCCCAGACCCCGTCTACCACAAACTCCGGGACTTCACTTAATGCTGTTGATTCAACTGTAACAGGCACTGGATACTCCACAACGAACATCCAAGTGGCGGGCGTTGACGAAGCAGACACCACCAAGAACGACGGCAGCTTCATCTACACGGCGTCAAGCGATTGGAATAACGGGCAGAACTACGTTTACATCGTCAAAGCCGACCCCAGCGACCCGCGCGTAGTAGCAAAGATTCCTCTAGACAATAACACCTACTTGGCGGGCATGTTCCTCAGCCAAGACAGCAGCAAACTTGTCATCATCGGCAGCCAATACCGCTACTACTTGCTTGATGCTAGAGTTCCAACTGCAGAGCCGGCTTTGGGAATAGCGATTGCTCCCAACTACTACAGCGACGTTCAAACCTTCATCAACATCTACAACATCGTCGACAAAACCCACCCAACCCTCGCAAGCAACTTCACGCTGACCGGCAGCTACTTCAACAGCCGCATGATAGGCGACTACGTCTACGCCATCGTCAGCCAATCCGCCTACATCTACAACAACGCAGTGCCTCTCCCCCGAGTCACCACAACCGCAGCAACAGCCGAAATTCCAGCCACCCAAGTCTACTACGTTGACAAGGCAAACTTCACCGACGCACCCAACAGCTACTTCACATTCACCTCGTTCTACGGCATAAACCTCCGAGACACGTCACAGCTTACGAACATGACAGTGCTCATGGGCGGAGCAAGCACCATGTACGTCAGCCTCAGCAACATGTACATCACCTACCCAACCTGGACATTCAATAGCGGTTCGTTTACCTCTATCTACAGGGTAAGCATAGACAACGGCAAACTAACCTTCCAGGCCAAGGGCGGCGTGGCAGGCAACGTCCTCAACCAGTACAGCATGGACGAGTACAACGGCTACTTCCGATTAGCTACCACCAACTGGAAGGACACGACGCAGAACACGGTCTACGTGCTAAACATGGACTTAACCACCGTCGGAGCACTCCAATTGCAGAATGCGGAAGTCCGCGAAACAATCCAATCCGCCAGATTCCTCGGCAACAAGGCTTACATCGTCACGTTCCAGCAGAAGGACCCCTTCTTCGTCCTGGACATGAGCAATCCAGCAGCGCCGAGGATGGCGGGCAAACTGGAGATTCCAGGCTACAGCAGCTACCTGCACCCCTACGACGAGAACCACATCATAGGCTTAGGCATGGAGAACAGCAGCTTGAAGCTGTCGCTCTTCGACGTCACCAACGTGAACGCGCCCCGCGAAATCGCCAAGTACATCGTGAAGGGCGACTACTCATACTCGCAGGCACAGTATGACCCGAAGGCGTTCCTGTTCGACCTCGCAAAGCAGTTATTGGTCATCCCAGTTTCTGTGACGAACTACGGCGTCATCAGCGGCAGCGGCGGAGCAACGGTTCCTCCAGCGGTTTCTGTCCCCGACGGCAAATCAACCAGTACTTCGACGCAGGGCAGCTACTTTGAAGGCGCCTACGTTTTCAGAGTCACCACGACAAGCGGCTTTGAACTCAGAGGCGGAATCACGCACCAGAACACGGCAACGTCGCTGTACTACTACGGAGACTACAACCTGCAAATAACTCGAAGCCTCTACATCGGCAACACATTGTACACGGTGTCCAACGGGAAAGTGAAGCTCAACAGCCTCACAGACCTAGCGCCAATCGCAGAAGTCAACCTAAAGTAAACTCGAACAACCCAACCTTTTCCTTTTTTTGTTCCACCTCTTCTAAGCGAACAATCTTATCCCCAAGGAAGGGGTATATTGTGTTGTACGTCTGGAAAAAGCCAAAACTAGCTCAAACAATCTACGAAATGAAGGAGATTCTAAGTGGATTCCAGACGACGAAACCGTAAAGATCACCAGAGAATCCCGAGACCAGCGATGAAGCGTTAAGAAAAGCCCGAGTCTCTTAGGTGCAAATGGGTTCTATGTGCACCGTGACCACCGCGTCCGCGAAGCGCCCCTTCACCTCCTTCTCAACCTTTGAGGCGAGGTCGTGGGCTTCGGCAATGGTGATTTGCTTCGTGAAGCAGCAGTCCATGTTTATGTAGCGTTTGCCGCCCGCCACGTACGTGAGCACCTTGTCCACGCGGAAGTTCGGGGCAAAGCCGTCCGTGGCCCTCGCAATCATCGTCTTCAACTCCGCTTCGCCTATCTCGACGGCTGGGATTTCTCCCGCGGGCTCCACGTGCACGGTAACATGCTCAAGCTGCTTGATTTCGGGGTACATGTTGTTCTCGATTTTCTCGGCAATGTTGTGCGCCTCCTCCACCGAGATCTTCGGGTCCACGATGGCGTGCAGCGTGATGTACAGTTTGCCCGTGGCGTAGACGGTGCTGATTTCGTGCACTTCCCGCACGCCTTCCACGTGAGCGAGCTGCTGGACGAGCTGCTTCATGCCTGTTTCGCTCGGGGCGGGTTCGATGTGGATGGTGGCGTCCACGTTGCCGAACGTTTTCGTCAGTTTGCTCTCGATTCGGGATGCCAGCGCGTGTGCTTCGTCGAGGCTCATGGCTTCGGAGACTTGGACGGTGGTTTCGATGAACGTCTTGCTGCCGACCTGTCGGGCGCGAAGGTTTTCGCTTTTCAGGACGCCTTCTTCGCTGAGGATGGTCTTCTGGAGTCTCTGCGTCATCCCCTTCGACGTGGCGTCGCTCAGCTCGGTTATGCTGGTGCGTGCGAGTCTGATGCTGAGGTAGATGAGCATGGCGCCGAGGAAGATGGAGGCAAAGGAGTCTCCGTTGTAGAACCCTAACGTGGCGAGTCCGAAGCCTAGCAACGCGATTATGGTGGAGCTGAGGTCTGAGACGGCGTCGTAGAATCCCGCCTTCACCGACGTGCTGTGAGTGCTGCCGGCTTTTCGGAACACGGTTATCCTGAAAACGTCCACGCACAACGTGTACCCTATGGCTATGAAGCCCGCCAGCTGCAACCCCTCGTTGAAGGGGGTGGGTGCCATTAGCCGCTCCGCAGCTTCGTAGAAGATGAGCAACGCCACGGCTACGAGGATGATTCCTGCAATCAAACCGCCTATCGCCTCGAACTTCTCGTGCCCGTACGTGTGCTCCTCATCGGGCGGCTTTAGGGCAGCGCGAGCCGCGAAGAACAGCATCACGCTGGAAACCACATCGAGCAGGGCGTGCAAGCCATCGCTTAGAACCGCTAAACTGCCCACCGCAAGTCCCACGATGACTTCGATGACTACGACGCTGAATATGGCTGCGGCTGACAGTTTGAGTGCTCTGAGTTTGCCCGCGCCTTGTGAGGCTTCGTCCATGGGAAGTCATTTTATTATGCGTTTGTGCCGCGGTTTAAGAATTGCGGGCTGAAGCCCACCATTTTTCCCGATTTCACCAAGGCTTCGCGGCTCCCAATGCTTTTTGGGTGGGATAAGCTGACGTTTTTGGGATGTGACTATTTTCCCGCCTCCTGCTTACGCTGCAAGGGTTGATAGGGTAGAATATGTTGCAGCAGATTATCCCATTGTCTGTTGCAGTTGTATGCACCACACAACCACATATCCTTATTAGCCGTTGACTATTTAGCAAACTTGTTTCTCGAGTGAGAGCGCAGGGTGAGAGAAACCGAAGGCTGGAGGGTCTCTGTAGGAGAGTATTCTAACAGATGGTCGGTTTGCATTTTCCTTTTCTCCCTTAGGTTTGACCTGACAGAAACCTAACAGCCCTCGAAAGCTTCTTAAGATTCGCCGAAGATGGTTGGCGTTTTCTTTCTCGATTCCTACAGCCAAGGCACATCTCTCACCAGAAGGGTTGACGCCGGGCGGGAGAATCGGGAATTTCGAGAAGCCTTATCTGCAATTTCGCCGATGCTGTTCTCAGTGGGAGTGCAACGGTGTGAGCAGGAGCATTCGAACTCGAAACAGCGGGTTCACCATTCGGTTTGCGGAGGAAAAAGACGCCGAAACCGTTTTTGGGATGGTGAGAGAACTGGCAACGTACGAGAAGCTGCTGGACAGCCTCGAAGCCACAGAGGAGCAGTTCAGAAACTCGTTGTTTCATGGGGGCGTCGCCGAAACCATCCTGGGCGAATGTGATGGGAGAGTTGTTGGGTACGCGATTTTCTTCTCTAATTTCTCCACCTTTGTGGGGCGCGTCGGCATTTACATCGAGGACCTCTACGTGAAGCCGGAGGTGCGGGGCAGGGGCTTCGGCGAAGCCATGTTCGCCTACATCGCCAAGCTCGCGGTTGAGAGGGAGTGTGGGCGGTTGGAGTGGTCGTGCTTGAATTGGAATGCGCCTTCGATTGCGTTCTACGAGAAGATGGGCGCCAAGCGGTTGGATGATTGGACGATGTTCAGGCTCTCGGGAAAAGCGTTGGAGCAGACGGCTGGCAGGGTTTGATGGGAAGTTTAAAATATGCTGCCCGCCACGTTTGAAAACAGCATTTACCGTTAACGTGATGTGTTATGGCTCAGGTACCGATTCGCGAAGTCCTCAACGGCAAACACGAAAACCAGAAGGTCACAGTCCGCGGCTGGGTCTACCGCAAACGCGAAGGCAAAGGCATGATATTCCTCGTCCTCCGCGACTCCACGGGCATCATCCAATGCACCGTGAAGAAAGACAGCCCCGCGTGGGCGGAGGCGCAACGCTTGACCATCGAGTCTTCGCTCACGTTGGAGGGCACGGCGAAGCCTGACACTCGGGCGCCGGGCGGACACGAAATCAGCGCCGACGCTGTCAGCATTATCGGGTTGGCTGATACCTTCCCCATCCAGAAGGATCAGAGTGAGGAGTTTCTCCGTGACATGCGGCATCTGTGGCTGCGGAGCCGCAAGATGAGTTTGGTTATGAAGGTTCGGGGTCACGTGATGAAGTATGCCCGCGAATACTTCGGTCAGCAGGGGTTTACGGAGGTTTCGCCGCCTATGTTCATCAGCGCCGCCTGTGAGGGAGGCAGCACGTTGTTCGGTTTGAAGTACTTTGACCAGCAGATGTACCTCACGCAGAGCAGTCAGCTGTACCTGGAGATTCTGATTTACTCGTTGGAGAACGTGTACTGTATCGCGCCGTCGTTCCGCGCCGAGAAGAGCCGCACGATTCGGCATTTGACGGAGTACTGGCATATGGAGGGCGAGTGGCCTTTCGCCGATATGACTGATTTGATGCGTTTCGAGGAGGGGTTGCTCGCGTACATCTGTCAGCAGACGGTGAAGAACTGCAGGCAGGAGCTGGAGGAGTTGGGCGTGGACATCGCGAAGTTGGAGAAGGTGACGGTTCCGTTCCAGCGGATGACTTATTCAGAGGCTATCGAGCGGCTCCAAGCGAAGGGTAGCAGCTTGAAGTGGGGCGACGACCTCGGCTACGAAGACGAAAAAGTTTTGGCGGACGACGTCGGCAAGCCCTTCTTCGTCTACGATTACCCCACGGCGATTAAGGCGTTCTACTGCAAGACCTACCGCGACCGACCCGAGGTGGCGATGTCCACCGACATGCTCGTGCCGCGAATCGGGGAGATTTCCACGGGTGGCGCAAGAGAGGACGACAAAGACATACTTATCCAGCGCATTAAGGAGATGGGTTTGAAGCCCGAGGACTACGACTGGTACCTTGACCTGCGGCGCTACGGCACTGTGCCCCACGTGGGTTTCGGCATGGGTTTAGAACGTGTGCTCACTTGGATGTTGGATTTGGAGAACATCATCGACTCGATTCCGTTCCCGAGGACAACGAGGAGATTCTACCCGTAGCAGAAACCCTTTAAGAAAACTCGGCTCAGCTACTTGGATACTGACAGTTTGTCCGCAAAAATCGGCAGGAGAATATTCTCAAAGTCCTCAAATCGCGCTTTCTTCTTGCTTGGAATCCCACGAGCAGCCCATTTTTCCTTTTTCTCATCCGTCACTATTGTGATAAAAGCGCCTAAGCCGAACTTCTTCAGTTCCACCTTCTTGATTCGCGAGTAAGGAATCTCGTAGTCGTTTTCGTTTATTAAGCTCAGGAGTTCTTCAGAGGAAACTCTTGCAAGTTGCTCTTCCTGGTCGCCAGCCCTGTACCAAGCGGATATTACGTTTCCTACGCCCCATCCAAAATAGCCGCCCTCGGCGGTCCGCATCACAATCACTTTGTCGTCTGTGAGAATGAGCGCCTCAAAGATTTGGCTAAAGGTCCATCCGGCTGTCCTGCGGACGCCGATTACGCCGAGAACTCGCGAACTCAATGCAGGCACCATTAACAAATAGATAGTTTCAGGGTGTATAATGTTTCTGGCTGCTTACAAGCCTTTCCAGCTCATTAGCGGCGGTTTGATGCCCATCTGCCAGAGCAGCGCGATGAATTCGCCCCGGTGATGCACTTCCTCCTCGAACACATGAATCAGCACGTCTTCGGCGGTGACTTCGACGGGTTTGCCGTCGTCGTCGGTTGCCGCGTAGGTTTCTTTGAGTTTCTCTGTCGAAAGCGTTTCCAGGTATGTAGACATGCGTTTTTCCACGTGTTCCATGTACTTTCGTATGGCTTCGAATGATTTGTCGTTGTACGTTGGATTCAGTTTGAAGTCTTCCTTCTGGAGAAAGCTAACCCAGTAGTCCACCGCGTTTAACGTGTGGATGAAGATGTCCCTGAGGGAGTTGAAGCTGGCTTCGCGGTTTCTAATGAACTCCTCCCACGGCAACGTCGTGAAGGCTTCAAAGTATCTTCGTCTGACCTGCTCGTTGTACCTGAGGAGCTCGCAGATGTCAACCATGTCTAACCATGCTCTGGCGTATACCCTGCGAAGTACTCTCGTTTCAGCTGTGTCTTGGGCAAACCGACGCTTTCGACGAGTTTCTCCATGACCTCCACCATCGCGGGGGGACCACACGTGTAAAACGTCGTTTCCTTGTAGTCGGGGATTTCACGTTTCACCATGTCCGCCGTTATCACGCCGACCGCGCCCTTCCACGTCGGGTTTGCCTCGTTCAACGTGAAGACAACCTTCAGGTTCGGGTTCTGCTGCTGCATTTCTTCGAGTTCTTTTCGGAAGGCGAGGTCGGCTTCGGTTCGGCAACCGTAGAGCATCGTGATCTTCGTTGGAGACTTCGTGTCAGTGCAGTACTTGCAGATGCTGATGAGCGGTGTTATGCCGATTCCTCCCGCCAGCATCCCGATTTTCAGCTCATCGTCGAACGTGAAGCTGCCATAAGGCGCGACTATTCGTGCCCAATCCCCGGGCTTCAGCGTCTTCAATGCGGCGGAGAATTCGCTGTCGGTGAACTTCTTCGTGAACTCGATGTGCGCTTTCTCGGTGGGGCTGCTGGAGAAGCTGAAGTGCTTGCTCAACTCTTGACCGCCGTTCAGAATCGTGACGAAGAGGAACTGCCCCGCCTCATAATCCAACCCTGCGGGTCGGGGAAAACGGAAGCTCGTCACGTTCGGCGTCCGCGGAATAACCTCTTTCACGACGGTTTCAAACTTCACGAAAACACCACCCACAACCAACGTGGCAAAACATTAAAACCTTCGCCTCCCGCTCAATCAAGAACACATCGGAGACACCCCGACGAACATACTTGGAACCTAATTCCGTCCCGCAGAAAAAGAGGTATGGCTTTCGAGGAACTTAGCCTCGACTGGTCAACCTTGACTTTTGGAGAATAAAAATCTGGAAAGGGTAGGGAGTGTTTGCTGAACTATTTAACGTCGGTCTAATTTGTAGGTAAAAAGTAGGCTTGCTCTCTGGATAGAAGATTTTCTAGAAACTTCTTTTCCACTACCTCTTGTTGAATATAGCTAGTTATTCCTAGACTCTGAAGGAATTCCGTCAAGGGGTTTCTCAATTCAGATTTGTCCATTGAAGGGATGAACATGAAATTTGTGAAAACTCTAAGGTCTATTCCGATTAGCTCTTTCTCAATCGGAACTATCAGCGTATTTGATTTGGTTAGTCCATCGATCATTGAGTCATTTGTCAGAATGTCTTTAGCTTTGCATACTCCAAAGAATGAATTTAGTGAGCTCTTCAACATATCGACAAGCTTAGGAAGTTGGTCATAGAGGTT
>Ga0326726_10004648_pt1 | contig 12519 bp, 16 predicted proteins | sample MHFenrmetagenome_2_FD_207603 | JGI IMG/M metagenome (GOLD analysis project Ga0326726, IMG submission 207603) | Lab enriched peat soil microbial communities from Michigan Hollow, Ithaca, NY, United States - MHF15MN | ecosystem: Environmental > Terrestrial > Soil > Wetlands > Peat | place: USA...
GGTTCTCGGGATCGCTTTGTTTGAGACGCTCTTTATCTTGAGTGCGAACGACTATAATTCGGAGAAGATTGAAGCGGTTTACGGTCTCTTGATGGAAGAAATGGACAAGTTTAAATCCGAGGAATTTACCTGGTCATTTGTGGTCATGCCATCGGCCGAGAAGCTCAACGATGATGCTATGTCTGCTGATGGCTTTTCCTTGAGGTACAGCCATAAAGCAGCTTGAAATAGGATTCGGCAATAATGACCAGGAGGCTGCTGGAGTAATTAATGGCACCGGAAAGTTCCATTCGTGGACTATCATTATCTGCTTCTATTCCGCCCTTCATTTCGTAAGATCAAAGATTTTCCCTTTGAGCGAGACCGTAAACGGGAAAAGTATTGTGATGGGTTCGTTTGATGCGTACTGTACCATACACCAGAACATCGCCGCCCCCAAACACAACCAACTGATAAATCTGGTTTCGCAATACATTCCTGCGATTCGAATAAAGTACAAATGGCTCTTCGATAACTCTATTACTGCAAGGTATCATAATTACTATTTTGATCCCTCGATGGCGGAATTGGCCTTAAAGTACTTGGAATCCATCAAGACAGAGTGCACCGCCACACCGCCAAAGGCCTCCCCGTAAGTTAAGCTACCACAATTATACGCTTCTCTCCTTCGCCATCCCAAACTGAGACACTACCGAAGATGCAGATCCCTTGACAGTTTTGGTTGAATTTGCTACCTTTATAAGCTTTCCGAATATGGAATAACGCTTCGCATAAGGCAGGAGTTGTTGTCGTGGAAAAAGTCACCCGTTCGTTCAAGACCTCTGATACCCTGCAAAAATGGCATCTTGTGGATGCTGAGGGGAAGACCCTCGGCCGCCTCGCGACGCAGGTCGCCCACATTCTCCGGGGGAAGCACAAGCCCATGTTCACGCCCAATGCGGACCTCGGTGATTTCGTGGTCGTTGTCAACGTTGCGAAGGTGAAGCTCACGGGAAAGCGGGCGGAGTTAAAGGAGTACTTCCATTACACCGGGTATCCCGGTGGGGCGACGTGGGAGAAGTTCGGAGAGGTTCTGCGCAAGGATCCGCAACGGGTTGTCGAGCACGCGGTGAAGGGAATGTTGCCGCACAACCGGCTCGGGCGCCAGATCATCAAGAAAATGAAGGTGTACGCGGGGCCCGAGCACCCGCACAGTGCGCAGCGGCCCGAGCCGCTCGCCGTCTAAACAAGATACTCACGTACGGAGCAGAGTCACCGCATGCACGCGCAAAACACCATCGCTGTTGGTCGCAGGAAGACGGCCGTTGCCCGGGTGATCATGACGCCGGGTTCCGGAAAGATCACCATCAATCGGCGCTCTTTCGAGCAATACTTTTCGCTGCAGACGCTTCGCGGGGACGTCGTCCGTCCGCTGGAGGTCACGCAGAGCAGCGGCAAGTACGACGTTCGTGTCAGTGTGGAGGGGGGCGGCTCATCCGGTCAGGCCGGTGCAATCAGTCTTGGCATCGCCCGCGCGCTGGTGCGGATGAATGAAGAGAACAAGCCCGTGCTGCGGACGGCGGGGTTGATGACCCGCGACCCCCGCATGGTCGAACGCAAGAAATACGGTCAGCGAAAGGCGCGCAAGCGGTTCCAGTTCTCCAAGCGTTAAGAGTCACCATCAAACATACCCTTGGATTCTGGCGGTGGTGTCCCTTCAGGGGGATTCCGCCAGAAGTTGAAAAGGGTAGACGTTCATCAACCAACAAAGGATACGCTCCATGCCTCGCGTCGAAGTCGCCGAGCTCCTTGCAGCCGGCTGCCATTTCGGTCATCTCACCCGCCGCTGGAATCCCAAAATGCGTCCGTACATCTTCATGGAGCGCAACGGGATTCATATTATTGATCTGACGAAAACGAGCCTCTTCCTGGACGAAGCCTGCAACGCAATCAGCGCTATCGTATCCGAAGGCAAGCGGGTGCTCTTTATTGGCACCAAGAAGCAGGCCGCCGAAGTCGTAAAGGAGGAAGCGATCCGCACCGGGCAGTTTTATGTGACGGAACGCTGGCTGGGCGGGTTTCTTACCAACTTCACCACTATCCGGAAGAGCGTGAAGCGCCTGACGAACATTGAGAAGATGGAATCGGACGGGACCTTTGACAAGATCACCAAGAAGGAGATTCTTTTTCTGCAGCGCGAGAAGGAGAAGCTCAACAAGGTCCTCTCCGGCATCGTCGATATGACGCGGTTGCCGGGCGCGATTTTCGTCATCGACACCAAGAAGGAATCCATCGCCGTAAAAGAGGCGAAGCGGCTGGGCGTTCCGGTTTTTGCCATTGTTGACACCAACTGCGATCCGGACGAGATCGATTACGTGGTTCCCGCGAACGACGATGCGATCAAGTCGATCCAGGTGATCACCAAGACCATCGGGGACGCCATTCTTCTCGGGCGCGAGCGGGCCTCGCAGCTTCAGGCGGAACAAGCGGCCGAGGCGGAGAACAAAGGGAAGGACAACGTCGAAGAGAAAGCAGTACACTAAGGAACCATGGACATCACGACAGAAAGCATCAAGAAACTCCGCGACCGGACCGGCGCGGGAATGATGGACTGCAAACGCGCGCTGGAGAGCACCGGCGGGGACATGGACAAGGCCATCGAGTACCTCAGGAAGAAAGGTGCGGCGGTCGGTCAGAAACGTGCGGACCGTGCGGCAAAGGAAGGGGTGATCGTCACACGCGTGAGTCCCGACGGGGCAACGGGTGTGGTGGTTGAAGTGAATTGCGAGACCGATTTCGTGGGTCGGAGCGATGATTTCGTGAAGTTCGGCGGGCTCGTGGCCGGCGCGATTTTGGCCTTCAGGCCGACATCCCTCGAGCAGCTCATGGATCTTCGTGCGGAGGGGAAGACGATTGCCGAGCTTCGGAACGACGTGCTGGCCAAGGTGGGGGAGAAGATCGAGATCCGGCGCTTCCAGGTGGTGGAGGCCAGGGGGGGTACTGTCAGCGCCTACACGCACCTCGGAAACAAGATCGGCGTTCTCGTGGAACTGGCTGGTCCCCCGAGTGCGGGTGCGGGCATCGGGCGGGATGTGGCAATGCAGGTGGCGGCGATGAGTCCGCTCGTTGTCGCTCGCGATCAGATCGAGAGGGGGATCATCGACCGGGAGCTGGAAGTGTACAAAGCCCAGGCGAAGAACGAAGGGAAGCCCGACCACATCCTGGAGAAAATCGCCACGGGGCGGCTCGAGAAATTCTATCAGGAAATCTGTTTGCTGGAGCAGACATACATAAAAGACGGGGGCAAGACGGTGAAAGACGTCCTCCAGGAAGAAGGCCAGAAAGCTGGAACGCCGATCTCCGTCCGGCGATACTTCCGCTACCATCTTGGCGAAGAGGTGAAGTAACGCCCATGCCCTCACCTGCCCCTGCCTACACGCGCGTGCTGCTCAAGCTGAGCGGCGAAGCGCTGATGGGGAAGCAGCAGTTCGGGATCGATCCGGCCATACTGAAGCAGTACTCCGCGGAAATCAGGTCTGTGAAAGAGCTCGGCGTGCAGGTTGGCATCGTGATCGGCGGGGGGAATATCTTCCGCGGCGTCTCCAATCACGCCAGCGGGATCGATAAGGTCACGGGCGATCACATGGGGATGCTTGCGACGTTGATCAACGCCATGGCTCTCCAGAGTGCTCTCGAGCAGGATGGAATGGTCACCCGTCTCATGTCCGCTATCCGCATGGACGTCATTGCGGAGCCGTTCATCCGTCGCCGTGCCGTCCGCCACCTTGAGAAGGACCGCATCGTGATTTTCGGCGCCGGGACTGGGAACCCGTATTTCACGACGGACACCGCCGCGGCCCTGCGGGCGATCGAGATCGAAGCCGATGTGATCATCAAAGGGACCCGCGTTGATGGTGTTTATGACGCCGACCCGGAGAAAAATCCCTCCGCACTCCGGTACGAGGAAATCTCCTATCTGGAGGTTCTGAAGAAGGATCTGAAGGTCATGGACATGACGGCGATAACCCTCTGCCGCGAAAACAAGCTCCCGATTCTGGTGTTCAATATGAACACGCCGGGGAATTTCAAACGACTAGTTCTCGGCGAATCCGTAGGGACGAAGGTGCTGGAAAAGTCATAACTCTCGCTCGATATTTTTCCACGAGGTGACGATGGTCAAAACCATTCTGAAAGAGACTGAAGAGAAAATGCATAAGTCGGTGGAAACCGTCCGCGCGGAGCTGGCCAAGATCCGCACGGGGAAGGCGACTACCGCATTGCTTGATGGGATCAAAGTGGACTACTATGGCACTCCCACAGCCCTGCCCCACATCGGAAACGTCGGCGTCGTTGATATCCATACGCTGACGGTGCAGCCATATGACAAGGGGATGCTTGATCACGTGGTAAAGGCTATCCAGGCCGCGAATCTCGGTCTCAACCCCATGCGCGAGGGCGAACTCATTCGGGTTCCTATCCCTCCCCTGAACGAAGAGCGGCGCCGGGAAATGGTGAAGCTGATCAAGAAATTCGGGGAGGAGGGGAAGGTGGCGATTCGGAATATCCGCCGTGACTGCATCGAACATCTCAAGAAGGCGGAAAAGGCCGAGCATTTCTCAGAGGATGACCGGAAGAAGGGGGAACTGGAGGCGCAGAAGCTGACCGACAAGTACACCAAGGACGTCGAATTGTTGCTGACCCAGAAAGAGAAGGAGATCATGGAGGTCTGAGGGCCTTCTTTCGTGGCAGACTGGAGAGGCGCCGGCCCCATGGGGCTGGCGCCACGTTTTTTGGGGGTTTCCGGCGGGAGCCCCGTCTGCAACAAGTGATCCTCCCGGGCCGTATGATAGAGGAGACCCATGCACACAAGGGGGACATTATGACCACGGAAGTGAAGCGGCTCTATAAGTCGGGCACGGACAAGATGCTCGGTGGCGTGTGCGGGGGGATAGCGGAGTATTTTCAGGTGGATTCCACGCTTGTCCGGTTGGCCTTTATCTTCCTTCTTTTCCTGGGAGGGAGCGGGATCCTGCTCTACCTGGTAGGGCTCATTATCATGCCCGGGAAGCCGGTATCGGCCGCAGAGACCACGGCTGCGCCGGAGAAAAAGAACGCTGCTGCCAAGATCTGGGGGATCCTGCTGATCGCACTCGGGAGCGTATTCTTCCTCAGCAATATCGGATTTCCGTTCTGGCACGATTGGTGGCACGTGCCGTGGGGTGTCGCTCTCCCTCTCATACTTGTCGGGGTTGGTGTGTGGGTTCTCCTGAACAGGAAGGAACCGCACACGCCAGGCACGCCGCAGGCGGAAGCTGAGCCGGGCGTCAGACCCCCGAATGGGACGACCCGGCTGTTTCGGTCAAGAACTGACAGCAAGCTCTTCGGTGTCTGCGGAGGGATCGGGAGGTATCTGAGCGCGGATCCAACGATCGTCAGGATTCTTTTTATTGTCGCAGCCTTCGCCTCGGCCGGTTTGATGATTCTGCTCTACCTGATCATGGCGATTGTGGTTCCCCAGGAATCTCCGCCCGTTGCCCAGGCGACGTAGAGTTCCATACCCGGAGACATCACCATGCGAAAAGAATTTCCTTTCTTTGCGATTCTTCTGATTGTGATTGGGGCCACGATGCTTCTGGATCGGGCCCATGTGCTATTGTTCGGTTGGTGGCTCATCCTCTGGACGTTCATCACCATCTCGGGTGCATACAAGATGTACCGGGGGTTCCTGACTCCGGCAGGGGGAGGAATAGTGTGGGGGACGATATGGTTCTTCGTCGGCCTGTACTTCGTGCTGGATGAGCTCGCGATAATCGCACTCCCCGGCGGGACACTTTTCCCCGCGTTTCTGATTGTTCTGGGGCTTGGCTTTCTGCTTGCGTTGCTGCGCCAGCCACGGGAATGGCACATGGCGATTCCGGCTCTTGGGTTGCTGGTCACGGGGTCGCTGATGGTGCTTGCGGAAATTGATTATCTCGGTCGGTCGGTCGTGCTCGAGGTGATCCGGCAGTGGTGGCCGGTCATTCTTGTGCTCTTCGGTGCGGCGCTTCTCCTCAATCGCGGCGTGGTGAGAAAGAGCGCTTCCTGATCTGAGCGAATCCCGCCGGAGGCGGGGGACTAGTGTGCCTCCAGCCAGTTCTTCCCATAACCCACGTCGACACGAATGGGGACGCTCAGCTTCATAGCGTCCCCCATTTCTTTCACCACAAGTCGCTCCACACCCGCTCGTTCACCCTCTGGGACTTCGAACACCAGCTCATCATGTACCTGCAGGAGCATTCTGCTCCTGAGCGATCGGGTGCGTAGTTCACGGTCGAGGGCAATCATGGCAAGCTTGATCATGTCGGCAGCCGTTCCCTGGATTGGCATATTGATTGCCTGGCGTTCGGCATTGCCGCGAACCGCCTGGTTGCGGCTGGAAATGTCGGGGAGATAGCGCCGGCGGCCGAGAAGGGTTGCAACATAACCGGTTCGGCGCGCGGCTTCAATCGTGTCGTGAACATACTGCTTGACCTTTGGAAAGCGCTCGAAATAGCGAGCAATGATTTCCCGCGCCTCCCCCTGGGAGATCTCCAGCCGGTTGGCCAGGCCGAAGGGTCCGATGCCGTACATTATTCCGAAGTTGACCTCCTTTGCTTTCCTGCGCATCTCTTTCGACACATCGCCAGACGGCACCCCGAACACTTTTGCGGCGGTGGTGGTGTGGATATCCTCCTCGTCCAGGAATGCCTGACGAAGCCCTTCATCGCCCGAAATGTGTGCCATGATGCGGAGCTCGATCTGCGAGTAGTCGGCGGAGAGGAGTCCGACCCCTTTTCCGGAGGGAATGAAGGCCTTACGGATTGCGCTTCCCAGTTCTGTCCGGATCGGGATGTTCTGCAGGTTAGGGTCGCTCGAGGAGAGGCGTCCCGTCGCTGCGACAGTCTGGTTGTACGAGGTGTGGACCCGCCCGGTCCGCGGGTTGATCAGCGACGGGAGAGCGTCGATGTAGGTTGACTTGAGTTTTGTCAGCTGGCGGTATTCGAGGAGTTTTTCGATGAGCGGGTGCTGTCCGCGGAGGCTCTCCAGCACCGCGACATCCGTGGAGAAGCCCGTTTTGGTTTTCCGCACCACAGGGAGCCTCAGTTTCTGGAAAAGGATCACCCCGAGTTGTTGTGTTGAGTTGATGTTGAACGTTTCGCCCGCCAGGCGATGGATGTCGGAGACCAGAATGTCGAGTTGGCGTTCGAGGTCTTTGGACATTTGCGCGAGATACTCGGTATCGAGCGAAATCCCCGCACGTTCCATCCGTGCCAGCACGCCGATCAGCGGAAACTCCACGCTTTCGCAGAGCCGGTCGAGACCCAGGTCGCGAAGACGCGGGACCTGTTGAAGGGCTATGCGCATGGTCATGTCGGCGTCTTCCGCTGAATAATCGGCAACCGCCTGAAGCGGGACGGCAGTGATTAGCTTCTGCGTCTTTCCTTTCCCGACGAGCTCCTCGAACGATACCATCCTGTACTGGAGATACTCCAGGGCGAGTGCATCGAGATTGTGCTGCCCGTCTGCGCGCAGCACGTAACTCGCAACCATCGTGTCGTGGCGGAGACCGCGGACTGTCACACCGTGGTTCTCGAGGACCATCATATCGTACTTCAGGTTCTGGCCGACTTTGCCGATGCTTTCCGAGGCGAAGACAGGGCGAAGTGTTTCCAGCACCTCTTCCAACGGAAGCGCGTCGGCGGTATGATCGAACCCGGCTGGTACAGAATCCTGAGGGGAAAAGAGATCTGCCGGGCCCGGCATGCCTCCGACGGAGCGCACCGGGAGGTAGCAGGCTTCGCGTTCTCGAATGCAGAAGGAGAGTCCGACGAGTCGGGCGCGGAGCGGATCGGTGGAAGTCGTCTCGGTATCGAACACGAATTGCTCGCATGCGCCCAGGTCAACGGCGAGCTTGCGCAGGTCCGCAGCTGAGGTCACGAGTCGGTATGCATGCCGGTCGGTGGCGATCGTCGTTCGTTCGGCGGTTTCTTCGGCGACGGGAAGGGGAGGCGCTGCGATGCTGACCGTTTCGCTCAGCTTCGCGGCCAGCGAACGGAATTCCAGGTCCCTGAACATTTTCGCCAGTTTCCCCCTGTCGGGCGGAGTCGCGCGCAATTCATGGAAATTAATCCCGACGGGAACGCGTGTATGGATCGTGACCAGATCTCGAGACAGGTACGCTTTGTCGCGGTTTGCCGCGAGCTTCTCGCGGACGCCTTTCTGCGGGATTTCCTCCAGATGGGCATAGAGTTCGTCGAGGCTTCCGTATTTCTGGATAAGCGGGATGGCGGTTTTTTCGCCAATGCCGGGGACGCCGGGGACGTTATCCGAGGTGTCGCCCATCAGGGCGAGGACATCGATCACCTGATGCGGTGCGACCCCGAATTTTCCTTTGACGCCCTCCTCTTCCACGATTTCCCGATCGGTGCCAGATGTTCCCGGGCGGTACATTTTGATAAGTGGGGAGATCAGTTGCATGTAGTCTTTATCGGCCGTGACCATGAATGTGAGAACGCCCTCCTGTTCGGCGCGGCGGGCGAGTGTCCCGATGATGTCATCCGCTTCGAACCCCGGCTGTTCCAGCAACGGTGTCTGGAAGGCGCGGACGACGTCCTTGAGTTTGTCGAGTTGTGCCGCCAGGTCTTCCGGCATTTTCTGTCGTGTGGCCTTGTACGCAGGGAATTTCTCGTGGCGGAAGGTGGGTTCCTTCGTATCGAAGACGACAGCGATGTGGTCCGGTTTCTCCACATCGAGGATGCGCATGAGGGTGGTGACAAATCCGTAGATCGCGCCGGTGTTTTCCCCCTTGCTGTTGATGAGGGGGCGGTTGATGAAGGCGAAGTAGGCCCGGTAGGCGAGGGCCATGCCGTCGAGGAGATAGAGCGTTTCCAGTTCTGCCATGGTGATCTCTTCCGCGTTTTCGCGCTTACTCCACCGTTTGTTGAATTGTTTCGTCGTCGGCCTGGCATGAGCCGGCCGGCGTCGCGTCTTCGAGCCTGCGCCAGACGAATCCCCCTGCGCCGACGAGCAGGAGGCTGTTGGCGACGAAGGCGGCCGGGAGGCCGAAGTGTCCGGCGATGAAACCTCCCGTGATGGGACCGAGAAGGTTTCCGAGGACCGTCAGGCTGGAAGCGATTGCCATCATGCCGCCCCGGCGCTCGGGAGGCGAGGAGTAGCTCGTGATCGAGTAGAGCGCGGGGAGCACTCCGCCGCGGGCAAAGCCCAGGAGCGCTCGAAGGGCGCTCAGCTGGAGCAGGTTTGTCACGAGGATGTGTCCGGCATAGCAGATCCCCGTCACGCCCATTGCGACGGCGAGGTTTGTGCGATAGCCTTTCCGGTCGTTCAGTTTTCCCCACCACGGGGCCGAGATGATCATGAAGACCCCCGAGATCGAGATGATGCCTCCGGCCAGGGTCGAGATGTAGCGCCTTTCGGTCTGAAAGCTCTCGATAAAGAGGGCGAAGAGAGGTTCCACCATCAACACGGAGATCTGGCCTGCGACAAAGAGGAACGCGACGAGACGTAGCCGCCGGTCGGTGAGCATGAGGTGGAGATTGTCGAACACCGAGTATTTTCTTGATTCGGGTCCAGCCCTCTCGATTTCCCGCACCTGTGTGATCACGACCAGGGCGCCGGCAATGCAGAGGCTGGCGGTGATGAAGAAGATCGCGCGGTACCCGACGAGGTCGGCGAGCACTCCCCCCACGAACGGTCCGAGGACCATTCCTGCCGCGGAGGACGACTGGAGGATGCCCAGGGCATAGCCTGTTCGTTCCTTCGGTGTGTTTGTGGACACCAGGGCCAGAGCCGCGGGTATGAAGCCGCTGATGGCTCCCTGCACCACGCGGAAGGCGAAGAGTTGCCAGACGGTCTGGGAGAGACCGACGAAGGCCTGTGAGAGCCCGAGTCCGAACAGCGCGCGGACGACCATGGTCTTCCGGCCATACCGGTCGCCGAGGATACCCCAGATCGGCGTGAAGATCAACGAGAGGAAGAAAGGGCCGGAGAACACCAGGCCGCTGTAGCGCGCCAGGTCGTCGGGATCGGAAACGCCAAGTTCGCGGATGAAGAACGGGAGGAAGGGAACCACCAGGTTCATGCCGAGCATGGCAAGAAACTGCGTGCCCCACAGGATGTAGAGGTTCTTGCGCCAGAGTTCCATGAACAGGGGGAATATAGCCAGAAGGTGGAGGAGAAGCAAAACAATGGAGATTCGAGAATTGACAATCGAGGATGTGGGTGTCTTGCTCCTCAGGGGTGATTTGGGTACATTCGTTGCGACCACGGTCGACTGCTGAAAGGATCATGAAGATTTATACCAAGACCGGAGACAGAGGAGATACCTCGCTCTTTGGCGGACAGCGCGTGCCTAAGGATGCGCTGCGTATTGAGGCATACGGAACGGTCGACGAGCTCAACTCGGTGCTCGGGATTGTTCGCGCCGACAGCACGGATCCGGAGATCGACCGGATTCTGGAGGAAATCCAGAACGAGCTGTTCGAACTAGGCGCGGACCTAGCCACGCCCCAGTCGGTGGAGAAGAGCAAGGTCAAGCGGATGGAAGCCAGGGATGTGCAGGGTCTAGAGAAGGTGCTTGACGGGCTTGAGGAGCATCTGAAGCCTCTGCGGAGTTTCATTCTTCCCGGCGGATCCCCTGTGGCGGCGCGCATCCACTTCGCGCGGACGGTCTGTCGGCGGGCCGAACGTGCCGTGGTGCGTCTGTCGCGCAACGAAGACATTGGCGACACGGTCATGGTCTATCTGAACCGTCTGTCGGACCTGTTGTTCGTGCTAGCCCGCTACGCCAATCACCGGGGTGCCATCGCCGAGGTGAAATGGCGGGGGTAAGGATGCCCGTTTCTTGACATTTCTCGGCATTAGTGGTATATTTACATACGTTCTTTTCTTCGATACTCTCGTCCGCTGTACCCCTGACCCTTGGAGACCCCGTACGATGTTGACCGAATTCGGTCGAGTACTCATCTTCATGATCGTCGGGGCGGCGTTCGTGGCGATAGGAATGTTTTTTGCCTGGCTTCTCCGCCCGCACCGCCCCTATCCCAGCAAACTCGCCACGTATGAATGTGGTGAAGCCCCCCTTGGTGACACCCGTGTTCGTTTCAATGTCCGCTTCTACGTTGTCGCTCTCATCTTTTTGATCTTCGACGTTGAAGTAGTCTTTCTGTTCCCATGGGCAACGGTCTATCAGAATCTCGGATGGTTTGCCTTCGTGGAGATGCTGGTGTTCCTGGGGATCCTTTTGATCGGGTATGCGTATGTCTGGCGCAAAGGGGACCTCGACTGGGACAAGCCGGCGCCGCAGATTCCGCGCTTTGAGCGGGGCGTGGGTGTGAGAGAACCGCATCTCACTGAAGACGAAGTGGCCGTATAACCGGGAACAGCATGGGACTCCTTGACCAGAAGTTTGAGAACAGCAACATCATCATTACCACCCTGGACGACGTCCTGAACTGGGCGCGGCTTTCCTCCCTCTGGGGCATGCAGTTCGGCCTTGCCTGTTGTGCCATCGAGATGATGGCGACGGGTGCGTCGCATTATGATTTTGACCGCTTCGGTACTTTCTTCCGGGGCTCTCCCCGGCAATCCGATGTGATGATCGTTGCCGGCACAGTCACGCTGAAGATGGCCAGCCGGATCAGGACGCTATACGATCAGATGTCGGAGCCGCGGTATGTGATCTCTATGGGGAGTTGCTCGAATTGTGGCGGGCCATACTGGGAACACGGCTATCATGTCTTGAAAGGGGTGGATCGCGTCATCCCTGTTGACGTGTACGTTCCTGGGTGTCCCCCGCGCCCGGAGGCCCTCATGGAGGGTCTGATGAAGCTTCAGGAGAAGGTCAGGACCGAAAGCCGCGTGAAGAAGACGGCATGACCGTTCCCCGCCCACAAATCCTGCCACCACCTATTTCGTGCGAATGATACCACAGGAAATCCACGACGCGCTCAAATCCCGGTTTGGCGAGGCAATTCGCGAAGCGAAACTCGACGGTGTGCTCGATCCATTCATCAAGATCGCCCCGGAACAGATTCGGGGGGTTGCGCTCTTTCTCCGGGACGACCCCGCGATGCGGTTCGACACCCTTTGCCTTCTGACGGGGATGGATTACACCGGAGGGAAGCTGGGCGTTGTGTATCACTGTGCCTCCATCGCCCTCGGGCACAAAATTGTTCTGAAAGTCGATCTCCCTGCAGAAAACCCGCATCTCCCGTCGGTGGAATCGGTGTGGAAGACGGCGAACTGGCACGAGCGGGAAGCGTTCGACATGATCGGCATCCTCTTTGATGGTCATCCGGATCTCCGGAGGATCCTGATGCCCGACGACTGGGAGGGGTATCCATTGCGGAAGGACTACAAGGTTCCCGAATTCTACAACGGGATGAAAGTACCGTACTGATGCACACGACCGTGACACACGCAGACGATGTGGTCGGCCGGCCGGCGACGATCCCCGGTCTTGGGCGGCCGTTGCGTTCCGAGGAAATGGTCATCAACATGGGG
>Ga0326726_10004649_pt1 | contig 12519 bp, 9 predicted proteins | sample MHFenrmetagenome_2_FD_207603 | JGI IMG/M metagenome (GOLD analysis project Ga0326726, IMG submission 207603) | Lab enriched peat soil microbial communities from Michigan Hollow, Ithaca, NY, United States - MHF15MN | ecosystem: Environmental > Terrestrial > Soil > Wetlands > Peat | place: USA...
CTCCCTCGCAGTCTATTTCCCGGAAGCTTGTTTAGGTATCTTGAGACCTGGTTCTCTTTTTATGCTTCATCTTTTTTCTTGCGGTTTGTTTCTCAATGACTTGTACAGATTCATACGGAGATCCGGTCAGCTCTTTTTCCACTCGCCCCAGCCAGTCCTCAAGCTTATACACCTTCTCATGAAACTGTGCTCGCTGATGGGCTTGTTTATACGTCAGCCCTCTGGTCTCCATCAACTCCAGCTCAAACTTCTCGTGACCCTGAAGAATTCGTTCTCTTCGTTTGGGGTCATCGTACACGTTCTTTCGTATCCATATCTCATTTTCCGGGATTTTATGTCTGAAACGAACCGGCAGTTCATTCTCCGGAAGCAGCCCATGAAGCGCGATATAGTCTCCCATCACCGATTGCGGCTTCACCTTCACGATGAACGGCAGCGTCTCCTTTCCGCGGCCATACGGATCGTACCGCTTTCCCTCCCCTCGTTGTGTTGCGTACTGCTCAGTCACATTCCATGGCTGATCCCGACGTCTCACCATCCAGACGCCCTCCAGATGAAAACCATAGGTATGATACAGGTGCATCGCAGGATTCTTGTACGCCACGCCAAGTCCAACAAACTGTACCGCCCTTCGATCCAACATTTGTAAGAGTGTTTCTACTAATCGTTTCCCAATCCCACTCTTCCGGTACTCAGGGATGACACACAACTCATCGAGAAACCCCATCTCTTCCACTTTATAGATCGCGGCCTCGTCCCTGGGTCCGATATGTCCCGTAGCGGCGCCAATGATTTTCTTTTTATCCTGGGCAACGAAGAACAATTGCTTCGTATCGCTCAGATATTTTCGTTGACGATCAATAATAAATTTTTTACATTGTTCTTTGGATTTGAGAGCATCAAGTTCCTTGTTATACTGTATATGTTCAACAGACGACATCCAGAATAATTCAAAAAAAGCAGCAAGATCCTTTTCTTCCCCATTTCGAACTACGATAGAATCGTTTGACATTTCCGCTCTCCCTTCAATTCACATTGAATCGGAATGCCTTTTTATGATTTATGCTCTTCAAGTCTCCTGCATCACACGTCTGAATAGATGATTTCTTAAAATGAAGTAGGTTTCCGAGTCGTGGATTTCACTGTATTGAAAGTGTTTTCAACTAATTTTTTACGCGTGATGAAGACATATCTTAATATCCAACCGGTTTTTAGCATATTCATGTAAAAGGAAGAGACGACTATGGAGACTCGACCATCTGATTTGGTAATTATTAGTCGACGAATTGACGTAGATCCTCGCCCTGTCCTCGAAACGAATCATATCTGGAATACGGATGGCGTGGTTATGACGCATTTCATCAATGCGTTTCAAGCCTTGTTTCCTGAAGGCGAGCGTGTGTTCATTGAGGCGGTGCGGGATTGTCTCACGAGATACCCTTCGGTCGCACAGGATCCTGTACTGAAAGAAGACATTGATCATTTCATTGAACAGGAGGCTCGCCATAGTATCGTACACGAAAAATGGAACGACGCGCTCGTTGCATCTGGGTATCCGACCATGGTTGCCTATAACCAGGAGCTGCATCGGTTCCGCACGTGGTCGCGTTCTCACCTTGACCGGATGACACGCCTGTCGATTACGATCGGCGCAGAGCAGTACACCGCAGCATTAGCCAAGCTGTTCTCCTCGGACCGGCCCGAGATCGTCCTTCATTCCGCTCCATTGTTTCAGAAGATATTCCTCTATCATGCCATGGAGGAGCTGGAGCATAAAGCAGTGAGTTTTGATTTATACCGAAGACTGAAAGGCGGTTATATCAGACGCATGGCAGGAATGATGTTCATCTCATTTTACATCTGGGAGAATGTCCTGCGCCGGCATCGGTACCTGTTGCGGAAAGATGGGTTGTGGGACCGGAGCCATCAGCGGGAGTACTGGCGGTTTTACCTGGGCCCTCGCGGGCTGATTCGGGTGCTGGTTCCGAAGTTCTTCGAATACCTTCGACCCTCGTTTTACCCCTGGCAGAGCGATGAACGACAGTTGTTTGAAAAGCGGTTTGGGCAGTTGCGGACTGACCTGGATATTCAAGGATTTCAATACGCAAATCCTCTTAAGGAACACCCTCTCGTCGATACATTCCCTAAGACGACCTCCTAACCACATAGCCTCTTCATCCCATGGCATACTATCCCACGAAAAGCAATTGTTTTTAAATCGTTTTACAGGTGTTATTCCTATATTCTATTATATTTCCAAACTGTCTCATTATAATCGTGAAGTAATTCAACAAAAATAGGAGATGAAAAACTATGGAAGAAGTCTACGATGCATTGCAAGCTGCGTCAAATGTCTATAAGCTCCTTATGGAAAACGATCGCGTGCGCGTGTTCGACGTGCGGTTTAAACCAGGAGAAAAAGCAGCGATGCATATGCACCCTGATCACATGGTATATATCTTTAACGACGGGAAATTAAAGCTGACGCCATTAAATGGAAAAACCGAAGTAATGGACCTCAAAGGCGGAAAGACAATCTGGATGGACGCGACATCTCATGCTGCAGAAAACCTAGGGAAATCTGATGTTCACCTCTTGGTAGTCGAATTGAAAGAGTAAACCACGGCAGAGTTGCTAAACTACTGAAAACGGCAGATACCACTTCTTCTCACTTCCCGTGAAAAAGTTTAAGGTATATTGGATTTGATACTAGGGAAACGAAGGGTAAATGACGTCCCATTCTCCCGGTTCAGCTCAATAGTCCCATGCAATTGGCTCGTCAGAATATTGACGAGCTGCAACCCAAGCGTCTTGGTCGCATGGAAGTCTATCGTCGCGGGGAACCCGACGCCGTCATCATGGACGACAAGGATGTACATCCCATCATCCTGTTTGGAAAAATCGACAGAAATCGTCCCGCTCCGACCCCCGGGGAACCCATGCTTGAAAGCGTTGGTGATAAGCTCGTTAATGATGAACCCGCAGGGGATCGATTCATCGATGCTCAACAACACGTTGTTGATATTCGTGACGAGGCGGATACGCTGCGGATCATAGCCGAAAGAATCCTGCAGATGCGCCATCAGATTCTGGACATATTCTTTGAAATCGATCTGGGCAAGGTCACCAGATTGGTAAAGCTGCTCATGTACCAACGCCATGGATTTCACCCGGTTCTGGCTCTCACGAAAAGCATCCAAGACGTGACTCTCAGAAAGAGTATCCGCTTGCATATCGAGGATACTGGAGATGATTTGAAGATTATTCTTCACTCGATGATGAATCTCTTTAAGGAGCAACTCTTTTTCAGCCAAGGACTGTCGCAGATGCATCTCCCCATCCTTGCGTGACGCAATCTCCTTTTGTAATTCCAGGTTCGCCGTATACAACTCCCTCGTCCGCTCCTCGACCGCAACTCCCAGAGAGTCCTTCGCGGCCGCAAGCTCATCGATAAAATGCTTCGTTTCCGTTAGGTTCCTTGCGACAATGACGGTTCCTTCCAAACCGCGGCGAGGATGAAGAATGTGCGAGGCGGACACGTTCATGGGAATCACAGTCCCATCCTTCGCTTTGAACGTCACCTCAACATCCCTCATCCGCCCGCTACTCGCAAGCTTTGCGAAGGGAGGGAGACTCAAGGCACGGTCGGTCGTCTCCACGTTGTTCAGCACGGAAGAAAGCTGCCGTTCCAACAACTCGTTCTCCTGATACCCTAACGCCGATAACGTCGCTGTATTCACCTGGACGATCGTCTCCTTCTCGTTGACGACCAGCAGCACATCCGCCATGGTCTCCAACACGATATCGGCAGTCTCTGCCGGCGTCGGCAGGAACAACCGATGCCAGAGAAGCGCATACGTCACAATCCCGGTGAAAAAGACAAACGAAAAAGTCGACATCCATACCATGTTGTCATGCAATGACGGGGGAAGAAAGTTCGACCACACCCGAAAGAAAAGAAGGACGAGCACTCCGACGGTTAAAGCAATGATCTGTTTTCGTTCGTTGACTGTGATCGGTCGTCGAAAATAGGCTACGGCGAACACAGCGACGGCAAACAGCGAACACCCAACAATCCAGAAGATGAAGAACAACGTCTCAGAGGTAATTCCGATGCGAAATCCCCATGGTTTCAGTTCGACACTCTTCAAAGAAATCACGCTATTGAACAGAACGATAACAGTAGCACCAAGGGCATAGAGAAGTACGAGCGAGTCTCTCCGCACAGCAAGTAGATGATCCTCGGGGAAGAACCTCCGTGGGAACACCACGGAAAAATGTGCCACAACGCACCCTGCCAGGATTCCTACCGAATATGCGATGCGACCCCAGAACAACGCCTGAAGAGCCGATGAGGAATACCTCATAAACATCTCAGAGATGCTTAAGACGGAAAAACAACTCATAAGAAGAATAAAGACATAGTTCGCCGTCCGCCTCGCTGCGAATAAAAGGAGAAACGCTGCAACACCGGTGGTAATCACAATAGAAAGCAAGGATAAATCCATCAGAGTCATGATGTATTCGAAAACAAGGAGGAATTATAAATCCTCATCGTAGGAAACCCTTTTATTACAATCCTTTGTTGATGTTGCTAGCTGGCGATAGAATTATTTTCAACTCTCAAAGAGGAACTGAAGGAGCACTGAAACCGAAGACTTCAGTTACGATCTATTTTGTATTTTCCAGGGCGGTCAAGGTTTTTTGTTCATCTTCGTGACTGATGGATAAGATAATCTCGTATTTGTCACCGAGATGCTGGACAAGATACGACACATCGAACTCCACCAGCTGATTCGGCAAGTTCTTGAATTTCGCCCCCCAATGGACTTTCACGAGCTCATACTCGTCACTGACCCGAGTCTCATGCACCGAGATGATCTTCGCGTACTCCTGACCGATGCCTTTGTAGTAGCCAGCCATCTTGTCTGCCAGGCTGAGGAACTCAGTTTTGCTGTGTGCGATGGTGCCCTGTGGCCCCGCTGACAGAAATGTATCTGCGAACAAATCCGCTTGGGCTTGCACGTCGAGTGCGCTGAGGGCTTTTTCGTACCGTGCGAATAATTCCTGTAACGAATGAGCTGCCATGGGCCTCGTCATCGATTCATCTATTTAAATATCTGTTCAAAATTTAAAGCCGATGAGGGATCCGTAACGATTTAGAAAAAGAACAATCATAAAAGAAAGAAAGAAAAATGAAAAGAAGAAAAAGAGGGAATTGGTCTTTATTTGAACATCCCAAGGAAGGTGCCGGAGATTCGTGCAAGCTTCAAGGGGGACACGTTGAACATATGCAGGGACAATGCGGGTCCGACGTGGACGCGTTTCATGAAGATGCTACCGGACTGATGTTTCAGCAGACTGTTGGACCTATAATGGACCTTGATGGCGAAGAAGGTGTAGCCCATATGGACCTTGTGGATGTTGAAGACGATGCCGCGGATCGTGGTCTTCGGTATGATGGCTGGCATCATCGCGAGGCCAAGGATGACGAACGGCAGAACGTGGAACCGCCACTTCATGACCGTGACGTTGGCTGAGACGTTGTCGCCCATGGTATCATAGACGATGACTTTGAGGATGTGCTTGATGCTCAGTCCGTTCAGCGAACTTTTCGGTGCCCAGGAGAAACTCACGGAGCCGTTAGTAGTGACGCTGGTATTGGCAAACTCTTTGTCGTTAACGAGGAGCACCACCTTGCTGATGTTGATACCACTCACGTTCGCCTCAATGGTGATTCCACCATAGACAAAGGTGGTCTTGTTCGTACCTGATCTCATAAGTCTGTCATTGAAATAAAACGCACCTGCTAGGGGTTTGGTGATGTCGATAGTCAGGTTGCTACTTCCCGTCGACTTGAACAGCGCAGTCTGTGAAGGGACCGCCGCCTGGACGCTGAGGCATGGCAGCAGGAGGATCAGGGAAATGAGGACCGCGACGGGGTAATGGTACTTGGTCGTTTTTACGGTAGGAGTTGTGCGTATGAACATTTTTTTTAACCTCACCAGAATAGTATGTATGCGTATTTATAATGCTTTGCCTTTATTTAAATAGTCTTCGGGAGAAATCTGATGGTTTTGTCTGTTTTTGTTATCTTTCCTGTCGCCGATGAAACATACGCTTTCAGCGTCGAATCTGACGTAGGTTGGGGTGGTATAAAGAAAGAAAAAAAAGGGAAAGAGGGGTGGATGTGGCTGTCTTACTGGTATCCACCGATTACGAGGCTTGGGTCACCGAGGAGCGCCCATTCCTGGACCGTCTTGTAGTCGGTCAGCTCGCTGTTGGGTGGGAACAGGTGCACGTAGTCCGAGATCGCTTGAGAGTGGATCTGGCCGAGGTAGGGTGGCGCTGCGGCATCCAGCTTCTCCCGGTAGACTTGGAAGAAGTGGGAGTCGATCCAGCCGCCGAGTCCTTCCGTGCTCGCCCAGCCCAGGTACCCGTACCCAAGGCCGCTTGAGCCGATGGTGGCGATGGAACCGCCCTTCGCAAGTCTAATGAGCGTCCAGCTCCAGGCGTCCCAGATCGGCATGCCATAGGTCCAGTATTTAGTGCCTTGCAGAATCGAGCGGAACAACGTGATGTTGAACATGCTGTTGTGGCAGCCACCGACTATAACGACAGGTAGTTTCCCCCCGTTCTTGATTTCGCTCATGGGGAAGAATGGTGCCTTAAGGTGCTCGTTGGCAAGTCCGGTGATACTGGCGTGTGATCGGCCGCCGGGGATGCCTGGGTAGTGGTTGGCCCAGACGGCGGGGTTGCCGTGGCCGGCGAAGTAGACGAATTTCGCACCAGCGCTCATCGCGGTAATCACATCGGATTCAGAGGTCCAGGCGCCGTTGGAGCTCCAGAGCTCCTGGATGGTGTAATCAGCAGGCATGTAGCTTTGGCCCTTGGCGTTTTCCCGTTCTCCTTCGAACCAGACTTCGGAAGGTGTCTCGGTGTCGAAGACGGTGGCATCCGCGCCGTTCTTGACCCAGACGTGGATGATGGTGAAGTTGCCGCCTGGCCGTGGATCATAGGACTTTCCACGCATGGTCATGATGCCACTGGCGTATTTCACGATCGCCCACTGTTCCCCGATGTATGCTTGGGGCGGGATGAAGTTCACGGGTGTGTTGCCGAGGATGTTGCCTTCGGATGGCGAGGTGATGATGCCTCGGGGTGGTGCAGGGAAGTTCAGGCCCATGAGGTAGTCGTTCTCGGAGAAGGTGATGTTCGATGGTTGGCTCAGGTCGACGGTCACGTTCGTGGTGCTGATCGGGCCGAGGGTACCCGTCATGTTGCGGCTTTGGGCATAGATCGTGTATTGTCCGGTTGGTAAGCCGTTGACGTTCCAGTTGATGGCGAGGTCGTTTTGGTCTTGGAAACCGTCGCCGGAGACGGTAATCATCTTCTTCAGCCAGTCGCCGCTCGAAGTAGTTTCGTAGGCGATGATTTTGTTGACGACGATTTTGACGTCATGGGCGGTGATGCAGGCGAGCCTGCCGACGTAGACATCTGGGTCAAGGTCCAAGTTGTCCTTGTTGGCGTGGGGGTAGCCCCAGGCGGAGAAGATACCGTCATGGTTGGGGTCCCAGCTGGAGAATGTCCCAGTGCCGGTGTAGATGTCGGAGTAGTAGAGGTCGGAGAGGTACCCGGGGTCGAAGATGTTCGGTGGCTGGTCTTCCCAGACGTTGGTGTAGCGGACGGGGACGAGCCAGGCTTTGCTGCCGGTGTTGGGGTTCTCACGGTCGATAGCGTAGAGCTTGTTGTTCAAGCCTCCGAGGAGCATGACGAACTTCACGCCGGACTGTTCAATGGCATCCTTGATGTAGAACTTGACTTTCTCGGCCTTGTCGGTGCCGTTGGTGTAGGTCTTGTAGATGGTCTCAGTGTTCATGACGATGGTCTTGATGCCGTGCGCGTTTTTGTGGTCGACGAGAGGCTGAACTGCGCTGTTGAATTTCCGCGGGGTGATGATGACGAGGTCTGTGGTGTTGCCGAAGGTCTTGGGGTTACTCGGCGATTGATAGCTAATCGTGACTTGCATGGAGTCGACGGTCTGCAGGGTCTTGGTCGCTGGGATGTAACGGACCGGGTAGTAGGCGACACTGACATGAGTCACATGGTGCATGCTGTTGTCCAGACCGCCGGTCGCTTGGTACTCGTACCACACGGCGGGGTATGGCTGGGTGCTGGCGTAGGTGGCAGCGTCTTCGGCGAGGACGTAACCTACTTCAGCTCCATCAAGGAGAGGAAGCGCCTTGTACCCAGGGTGGATATCGGTGGCTAGGACTTGTTGATGCAGGGTGCCGGGAGTGACCTGGACGGTGATATCAGAGCTGCCAAAGGGTAGGTCGTAGACCTTGACGACCTTGGGTACGATGGGTTTACCTTCGACCATGAGGTCTGCAGTCATCTCCGGGAGCGTGACGGTCAGATACCCGTTGATGCTTTGGAGTGTTGGTGTTGAGAAGTCGATGGCGGTGGCGACCTGTCGTGTCGTGTTTTGTGGGGCCGCGATCGCGATACACCCGCTTAATACTATCATTAATGCCACTACAAGTGGTAGGTTTTTTCGCATGGTTTTTCCCCCTAAAACTTAGTTATAAGGTACTCTCTATTTATGGTATCGTGCTATATAAATATATGCTTCTAGGGAAGCCATGGCTGCATCTTTTCGGAATTTGGATAGTGGTTTTTAGGGCTGATGGTCGCGGAGTTCTTGGAGTGTGAAGGCGTGGACGGGTTGGGTAAAGGCGTTGTGTTTGCCGGTGGCGAAGGCGATGAGCATCTCCCCTGTTTGCGGGCAGGCGACCCATTGATGCAGGGTGCAATAGAGGTGGAGTCGGACGAACAGGTGGAACACTGGGTCTGCGGTGCCGTCGTAGACGTGGCGGAGCAGAGTCATGCTGGTGTTCAAGGTGAGGTTGCCTCTGGTGTTTTCGAGGCTGTGGCTGAGGACCAGGTAGTGTCGCCATGGGAGATAAGCGGGTACGATGTTCCAGCCGAGCTTGCTTTTTCCTAGGAGGAAACTGAGGATGGGCAGCACGCGGGGGTTGTAGAGGTCTCGCTGTGTGGCGGCGGTCTGGGGGTCGATGAAGATGTTGGTGCGGCGGACGATGGAGGGGATCTGCCAGAATGGTGTGGTGGCTTCGATGGGGTCGTCCCAGGCTCCGTAGTAGGAATGGTTCGCGGTTTGTTCGACGGCGATGCCATGGGTGGTGTCGGCTGCGATGCAGTTCCAGCCTTCGGTGCGGTTCGCATCGAGGATGGTGAGGGCTTCGGTGAGGTTTGCGGCATGGTCGAGGATCATGCGCTGGCGGAACATCATGGGTGTCCCAGTGTGTCGTTCGTCGTTGCTCCAGCAGGAGAGGACGTCGATGGCGACGCCTCGTTCGTTGAAGCCTCCGTCACTGCCGACCATGCCAGCCAGTGATGGGTCCACGGAGGCGTAGCCGTCGCTGGGTTCGCGGATGATGAGGACGGCGTTGTCTTGCAGCAGGGTCTTAGAGGTCGGGTCTTGGATGTAGAGGGGGAAGTCGAAGCTGCGTGCGTAGATGAGGCGGCCGTCGCTGGTGGCGTTTCCCCAGGCGGCGAATGAGGAGCAATGGAGAAAAGAGGGGACGATGTGGGCGATGCCGACTTGATCCAGTGTGGTGTTGGTTGCGTCTGCCAGGCCTTGCATCTCTTCGATGTATTCCTCGGGGACGTAGGGTTTTGCGGCGGTCCACGTAGCGAGCAGTTTTTCTTGTGTGTAGCCGTACTTTTGGCTGAATGCGAGGATGGCTCGGAGGTTCTGTCTGGCTTTCTCGCCGAGGAGCATGCCGTGTTGGTAGCCCATGTTGTACGGGGTTCCTTGGAGGTGCATGACGAGGACGCCGTCGATGGTGTCGACCCATGCGCCTTGCAGTGGGTCGTCTCCTTTGACGAAGACGACGGGGACAATGGATGCGGTTAATAGAAGTAGTAGTGTTGCGATGGTAATGGTCTGGCGAAGCGCCATGGCTTTTTCCTCCCTTCTTCTCAGGATATAGGGGTGGTTATAGTGGATGTGGTTCTTCAAATTTTCTCTTCTGTGTCTTCGGTGTTTATATTAGAGGATAGTGTGCGGTATGGTCTTATAGCGGTGGTGTTTTACTGTGGGGAATGCGGCAGGATATGCGGCGGTTCGCGTGGGTCATGGGCATCTCTTTATTTGGGTTTCTTGTGGTGCTCCTCTCGGTCGTGACGGGAGTGATAAGTCCGGTCGATGTCTGGATGGAGACGCATGTTCAGGTGTTATGGACTCCTGCGGTGACCTCGGCTATGGATCTGGTGACGACCGTGGGTCGTCCGTTAGTGCTTGGCGGCATCGCGGTGACTTTAGGGCTTTTATTGATACTTTTTCGGCGTTTGTACGATGCGATCCCAGCATTGCTTGGTGTTGCTGGAGGTGCGTTCCTGGTTCTGCCTATCAAGGAGGTGGTGCATCGGCTTCGGCCGGAGCTACATTTGACGACGGCGTCGGGGTTTAGTTTTCCTAGCGACCATGCGACGGTCGCCGTGTTGTTCTTCGGCTTCCTTCTTACCTTGTTACTACCGGTGAGTTCATCTCGTCTGGTTCGCTGGGTTCTCTGGGGTTGTTCTCTTTTTGGCTTCGGGCTGATTAGTCTCACGCGGATTTATCTGGGGGTTCATTGGTTCAGCGATGTTCTTGGAGGATGGTTGCTCGGCCTTGCGTGGTTGTGTTTAACTATTCTTCTCAAAGATTTCCTTGAAACGCAATGGCCTCAAATAAAAAAGATGTGATGGGGGAATCCCCCACTGTTTTCTTTCGTAGTTTTAGGTGAGTTTCACCCAGCAGAGAATGATGGTGCCTTGAGCGGTCTTCGTCGCGGTGACGCCTTGCGCGCAGGTCGCCTTCAGCTCGATGGTTATGGGGCCGAGGCCGAGGAAGCCGCCTGCTTTGATGAAGGTCGCTGTCTTCGCATCAAGGGTGTCGACGGTTCCTGTTCTCTGCGTATGGATGCGGTTGAGGACGCCTCCGGTGACGTTCATGGTCCAGGAGATTTGTGTGGCGGTCGCCGTCCCTGTGTTTTCAATCTTCGCTGAGACACCGAAACCTCCTTGTGTGAAACTGAGACGTAAGGCAGGCATGGACGCGGTGATGGTGACGTAGAGAGGTGTGGACCAATTACTGATGCTGCCGTAGCTGTCTTTTGCTCGCGCCTGCACCTGGAACATCCCGGGACTCGTCCATAGGTGTGACGTGGCATTGCTGTCCCAATCACTGATCGTGCCGTCATCCCAGTTGAACTGACATTGTCTTTCTTCGTTGGAGATCCAGTAGGTGTAGGTGGTATTAGTGATGCCTTGGATCGGTCCGTTGATGGGGCCCGGAGGAAGGTTTGGCGTAGGCATGATGTCGGTGATGACGCCTTCGACGACAGTAAGGCTGAAGGGGAGGTCGTCGGGGATGTGATACCAGCCGTTATAGGAGCCACCCCAGCCGAAGTTAATGTGGTAGTAATCGTCGGTGTTGTAGCCGTCGACGACCATGTTATGGCCGACGGTCCAATCCTGGTTGACGACCGCGATATGGGCGGGGATGGCGTGTTTCATATTGGCGGAGAGGTGTTGGAACATTTCGGCGCTTTCGCCGTTGAAAAGGATGCTGGTTGTGAAACCGAAGCGTTGGTAGGCGTCATATGCTTGTTGGACGCCGAAGGTGCCGGAGCCGCTGGGGTTGTAGACTTGTTGCATGGCGAAGCCGCAGGCGACGTTGATGGCTGCTTTGTCCTGATCGGTGAGGGAGACGCCTGTGGCCCAGTGGTCTTCGACGATGTCGAGGTAGCCGTTGAGCTCTGGCCAAGAGGGGAATTGGTAGGTGACATGGTCGTTGTCGATCCAGAAGTTGGCGCCGCCGTAGTTGTGGTGGTAGTCGTCGCTGTCGGTGAACTGGACGTGTTTGGTGGTGTTGAAGTAGGCGACGATTTGGGACATGGCGACGGCGGGGCAGCCGGCGAGGCTGCGTTGGCTGTTGATGACGGGACACATGTTGTTGTATGGTGCGTCCTGGGTCCAGAGGGTGAACACCCAGCCGCCGGTGGGTGTGCTACCTTCAGGTGGCCATTGTTCAAAGGACTGTGAGGGCTGAGGGGTGGTGAGGAAGTCGGTCCATTCTGCGGCATGGACGGCGAGTTGTGTCGGGGGCAGGGTGGTCGTGCACGCTATCCGGAGGTTGAGATCGGTGCAGAGCATGGTGTAGAGAGGGTTGGTGGTGGTGTAGGTGCCGAAGTCTGAGGTCCAGGAGTAGGCGATGACGGGTGGGAGGTAGCGGGAGGCAGGGACGACGATGTAGCCGGTGGGGTCCAGGGTATAGACGTAGCCGAGGGTGGTGTCATGATTGAGGATGGTGTGGACTGCGGTGAGCGTGGAGGTGGTTTTTCCTGCGTGGAGGAGGTGTTGGTCTGCGATGCGGGTTGCTTCGGTGAGGGTGACGGTCGGTGTGATGGTGGGGGTGGTTGCCTGGGTAGTGGTGAGGGATAGGATGCTGGT
>Ga0326726_10004650_pt1 | contig 12518 bp, 8 predicted proteins | sample MHFenrmetagenome_2_FD_207603 | JGI IMG/M metagenome (GOLD analysis project Ga0326726, IMG submission 207603) | Lab enriched peat soil microbial communities from Michigan Hollow, Ithaca, NY, United States - MHF15MN | ecosystem: Environmental > Terrestrial > Soil > Wetlands > Peat | place: USA...
GACGGCATATAATAAGGCCAGGCGAGGGAATTTGTGCGGCCGGCGACGGCAGCCGCGGGCCAAAAGAAACCGAGAGCGGCCCTCTCCGGATAAGGCGGCCGGAGACTCCGGAGGACCCTGGAGGGGATGGTGCCCGGCCAGAGAGTGTTCGCCAAAAAAAGGCCGTGATAGACCGGCGCGTGGATCTTCATCGTGCCGCAGATCGCGGAGATTCCGGCCCAATCGATATCATGCCGGACGGCCACCCGGGCGATATCCGTGAGCCAGATGAGCCTCCGGTAAGAATGCTGCTGGGCGTGAAGGCAGAGATAGCAGAGCTCACGCTCCGGCGAATATACTGTGACCTCGGTTCCCCGGAGCGGCATCGTCCGGGCCGCCGGCCCCTCTAGCCCGTTCGTCCCGGCCGGGAAATGGAGGCCGAGGACGTTGAAGTGAAACTCGAGGATCAAGTCTCCGCGGCGGAAATAGGGGGAATACGCCCAGCCGGTGTCGAGACACGCCGCCTCCGGCGCCGGCGGGCCCGCCTGCGCCTCCTCGAAACCCTGTTCGGCCAGGATGATCCTGATGGCCGGCCAGTCATCCGGACGGACGACGAGGTCGAGGTCCCAAAAAGGCCTGAGGCCGATATCGGCGTAAACGGTCGAGGCCAGCCGCAGGCCCTTGGTGAGAAGGGCCCTCAGTCCGGAATCGCGGAGCGCCGCAAAGAAAGGTTCGGCCTCCTTCGAAATCCGGACGTTCCGGGCCAGGTTTCTGAGGTAATGGACCCGGAGCCGCCCGAGGACGGCGGGAGGCACTCTGTCCGGCCTGTTTCTGAGGCTCCAGTAGAGGAGCGGCAGGACGCCCTCGTCGTCCGCCATTTGAAGCAGGGCTGCCCAATCTGGCGCCGGGGCGAGCAGGCCCAGGATTTCGGCCATGTCCCCGGTATCGATACCCGGCCGGGCGCAAAGCACGAGAAGCCGGGCGGCGCGCTGGATATCCTGTTTTTTTTTCAACGGAGATTCAAGGAAACCAGGGCCCGGCGGGAGAGAGCGCGGTCAGCCCTTGATCTTGCCGGGAGGTTTGGTCGGCGTGACCGACTCTTCCTCCACGATGGTGACCAGGGAAACGCTGCCGGCGACGATGGCCGCGAGACCGAGCGGAGCCAGGAAGAGCGGCGGGACACCTCGCTTGCATACGACATAGACGCCGTCCCCGGCGGCGCAGGTTCTGGCGACCGGGAGAAGCGCCTGGTCGCCGGAAAGGGCCCTCGTCGCCCGGGTGCCGCGGACTTTCAGGACCGTGACGTCCTGGGAGAAATCGGTCACGCTCCCCCTGACCCGGATCCGGTCGCCGGATTGGATCAGGCCGCGCTCGATCGAGACAACGGCCTCTTTTGCCCCCGGACTGTATGTCACAACCTTGCCCACCCGCGATTCGCCGCGCTCTTTTTCTTCCCTGGCCACGGCCCGGGCCGCTTCGATCGACTCACGGTCGAATGGATCCAGAGCGATCGAAATCTTGGCGGTTTCGTCGGCCTTGATGCCCACCAGATCCTGGGAGTTGTAGTTGCCCTGGACGGAGGTCACGCCGAGGGCATAGATCCCCGCGTCCAGCCCCTCGAATTTAAAAACCCCCAAGCCATCGGTCTTAACGCTCTGAAAAACCGTGCCCGTCGTCACGTTCTTGGCCACGACGACAACCCCCTGAACCGGGGTCGAACCGTCCTTGTGGAACACATAACCGACGAGATGGCCCTTTCCCACAGCCTGAGACCTCGAGAAATATGGTGAGGAAAGCAGCGTCAGGGTAAAGGCCAGTCCCCAAGTGATGATCTTATAGGCACCTCGACTCATAGATTCCTCCCCAGCCCGTTATTAATCTTAGCCGTCTTCGGACATCAATGTCAAGCTTTTGAGCGCATCCATGTTCGAATCGCGGGTTCAACGCGGCTTCCGCATCGTTCCCATATGGGGCGCGGTCGCTAAAGGAGCTTCTCGGAATAACGTCCGCGCCACAGCCCCGGTCTGGACGACCCAACGGCCGCCCTCTGTTCGAGCTTGATCAGCGTAACGAGCCCGGAGGCGGATTCCAGGACGAGAGTGTTGACGCCCGCGGCGGGCGTCACCGGGATAGTCAGCGCCCCGCCTTCCGCGTATCCCTCGTGGACGACCCGGCCGTTGAACAGGGCCCTGAGAAGCGGCCGGCTGCCGGGCGCGGGGTTTTCAAAAGTGACGGTTAGAATCAGCGGCTGGCCCTCGCAGAAGAGGGCAAGTTCGACAGGCCTCCCCTTTTCCAGGGGCCGGCGTCCCACGACGGTCTCGGGCGGTGTCAAGAGCGCGGTGATGCGCCGCCCGATCCCCGCCAGTTTCGTCTCGTCGTTCAGCCGCGCGTAACAGCGCTCGAGCCGGAAGAGGTCGTCCAGGCCGTCCCGGCCCGCGGACAGGGCCTTTGAATAGGACTTTTCGGCTTCGTAGAGATAATCGAGCTTCATGTAGGAATCCCCGACGAGCTCGAGAATCCGGGCGTAATAAACCCGGCCGGCTTCAGGGATGATCAGCGGGCTCTTCTCGAGCGTCTCCCCCTTCCTGGTGATATCCCTGTATCTGTTCTGCTTGAAATCGAGCTCGAGTTCAAGCGTCAGGACCCGGAGGTCCGTTGGGCGGGACGATGCGTCGGGCCCGTCGCCGAGGAGTCCCCGTTCCGTGAGGAATTTTTCGAATTCGCCGACGGCCAGCGGCTGATCTTCGAGGGCGAGATAGGCGGCCAGGAAGCCATCCGGGTCGGCCAGGGTCCGCGTCCTCTCGATTTGCGTCTTGGCCAGGAGGAGATACGCCGCCTTGTGGACTTGGGCGTACTCCTGCGGGCTGATGAGCTCCTCCCGGATGAGGTCCTGATAAAAGACGATGGACCCCAGACGCTTGAGGCACGAGGATCCGCGGGCCGCGGCCTCCTCGGTTTCCAGGTATTCGAACTTCCTCTGTCCCTGATCGAGCTCACTCCGGGCGGCCGAGAAGTCCAGAAGCTCGGCCCGGGCCAGGGCCCTCTGCCGGACGTCGAGGGAAAGGCCTTTGTCCCCGAGGAAGCCGGCGTAAGCGCGCAGGATCCCGGGGTCCTCGGGAAGGGCCTGTTCGATCGCGGGATAGTCCCGGCCGTGGAGATTCCAGATCTCGAGGATGTCCATGAGTCTCGTCTCGTTCTTGCCGGCCAGCGTTTTCTTCAGGATCTCGAGCGCGAAGCTCTTCTCCTCCGGCCGGAGCGATTCCCATCCGGCCATGAGGACCTTCCCCACCTCGGCGTAAACCTGGCTGTTGTGGCCTGTCAGTGAGGCGGCTTTCTTGTATTCGTCGAAGTAAGCGGCCGGGACGGGGAGTCCTAGATAGCTCATATACTGAAGCGACTGCGCAAGGTGGACGTGTCCGGCCGCGGACCCTGGATTGAGCCTGAGCGCCCGCGAAAAATGCCGGACGGAGGCGCCGAGCGCGGCGTCCCGCTCGGGGGGGGTCCCCAGGGATTCGGCGGCCGTTTCGAAGGCCGCCTTGCCGAGCTCGAATTCGACGTCGTCGTTCCAGGGGTAGACCCGGGCGGCGCGCTTGAGCACCCTGGCCTTCTCCTGCGCGACGGCGGCGCCGTCTTTGGCCCGATAGAGCAGATGGATATTCCAGTAGACGGCCGACTGCATGACGGCCAGGGCCGCCAGCGCCAGGATCAGGACCGCTTTCTTCATCACGTATCCTCAGGATTTCTTGTGATAGGCCGTGACGAACGTCAGGGAGAGAACGAAGGTGAAAAGGACCAGGTTCGCCGGGATGTGAAGGTTGAAATCCGTCAGCGTGTGGATTCCCATTCCGGCCAAGGCCACGATTCCGCCGAGCGCAAGCCCCTTGAGTTCCGGGTTCCGGCGCTCCCGCCAGGCCAGAAAAGCCCGGACGGCCAGGACCAGGACACCCCCAAAAAGCAGGACCGTGCCGACGACCCCGAGCTCGGACAGATACTCAAGATAGTCGTTGTGGGCGTGCGTCAATAGCATCTCCGGCCCGCCCTTTTTTTCGTAGGCGGGATAGGCCGCGGCGAACGTGCCCAGGCCGGTTCCGAAGACGGGGAAATCCCTGACGACGCCCAGGACGTTGGACCAGTAGAGCGGCCGGTCCTCGTGCAGGAGGTTGTCCAGGGCGAACCGCTGGATGGTTGATCCGATCCCGATATAGAGGGCCATGGCCAGCACGACGAGGACGGTGGCGCGCACGATGGTCCTGGTCCAGAGCTCGCGGCATCCCGCCCGGCCGAAGGCGAGGACGGAGAGTCCGGTGAACAGGAAGAAGCTGAAGACGAGGACGACGAGCCCCGCCCGTGAGTTCGACAGGACGATCGCGAGGGACATGACGACGATTCCGGCCGCGATGGCGGCGTTGCCGGCCGCTCCCTTCGACATCATGAGGAGGAACTTTTCCCTGAGCCCTTTGGCGCCGAAGGACAGGAGGTTCATCCGGGCGATGAGCAGCCCGACGGCCAGGGGCACGATCATCTCCAGGTACCCGGAGAGATGGCTGCGGTTGACGAACGTTCCGGTCACGGAATCCAGGCTGAAGGCTTTCGGGTAGAAGAGCGTCCTGGGCCGGCTCGTGGTCAGCTCGTAGAGGCCGTAGAGGGATTGGAAGACCCCGGACCCCACGACCACGTAGAGGAGCGTCCGGATCTGCGAGCTCTTGGTGACGGTCCTGATCACGAGGAATCCCAGGATGAAGTAGGCCAGGATCTCGAGCCCGGCCTGGAACGTCTTGGCTGGGGCGACGGACAGGCTCATGAATTTCGCCCCTGCGAACCCGGGGTCGTAAAGCTCGCGGAAGGCGTACGTGCCCGGCGAAATCGCGCGGACGGCCGCGGCCGGCAGGGGGATGATCTGAAAAGCCAGGAAGCCGAAGAATCCCGGAACGGCGAACCTCATCCAGCGCAGAGCCGGCGCCATTTGTGCGTGGAGCCGGGGTTTGGGTTCGAGGAGTACGTAGGCCGCGGCCATGAGCCCGGCGGCGAGTTCGATGATTAGCACGGACCATTCGTTGACGGACGCGGCAGGCAGGGGGCTGAGAATAAGCAGGGCGACGAGACCTCCCTCGATGATCCGGCGGGCGGGCGGCCGGCGGCCGGCGGCCGGGACAGTGAGGTCCGGCGGGATCGTGGCTCGGGGGGGTCGGCTCATGCGCGTGCATCCAGGGCCTAATCGTCCCTCCCGGCTCCGGGGCCGGGTTCATCGTGGGGCGTCTTCTTGGGCCGGCGGCGCTTGGGCGCGTCGCGGCCGCTCTCGTCGCTCGCGGAGTATTCATACTGATAATAATGATAATAAGGAGAAACCCTTCCCTGCCGCCCCAGCTTGACCTCGTTGAAAACGATCCCGACGATCTCCGCCTTGGCCTTGCGGACCTCGTCCACGGCCTTGCCCAGGGCGCGGCGCGTCGTCTTGCCGGCCTGGACGACCATCACCGTGCAGTCGGCCAGGGAGCTGACGATCACCGGGTCGATGACGGCGAGGACGGGCGGCGTGTCGATGAGGACGGTGTCAAACCGGTCTTTGACCTTGGCCAGCAGGTCCCTCATGCGCTTGGAGTTGAGCAGTTCGGCCGGATTCGGGGGGTGCGGGCCGCTGGGGATGATCCAGATATTTTCGATGCTCGTCTTCAGAATGGTCTCGTCGAACGGGACCTTGCCGGTCAGGTAGCCGCTGAGGCCGACCATGTTCCGAGTCTGGAAGACCTTGTGGAGGCGCGGCTTGCGGAGGTCCGCGTCGACGAGCAGGACCTTGCCCTCGAGCTGGGCGAACGAGATGGCCATGTTCGACACCGTCGCCGTTTTCCCTTCCTGGGGGAGCGTGCTGGTGAAGCAGACCGTTTTGGGCGAGCTGTCGGCGTGGGAAAAGAGGATCGCGGTCCTCACGGTCCGGTAATCCTCGGCGATCGAAAACTTGGGAAAGAGATAGTTGACGAGCTCGATCTCGCAGATTTCGGGAAAGACCTCCTCGCGGCCGTCGCCCTCCGTCCCGTAGGAGTACTTGTACTGGCCGTAGGGCGCCGACTTCTTCTTCAGCCCGTCGAGCGAGAGGTAGGGGATGATGCCGAGGGAGGGCAGGCCGGTCAGCTTCTCGACGTCCTCGGGACCCTTCACGGTGTTGTCGAGATATTCCACGAGGAAGATGAGCCCCAGCCCGCCGAACAGGCCGAGGAGCAGGGCCATCATCAGGTTGCGCCGGGTGTTCGGCGTGAAAGGAGCGCCCGGGACGAGGGCCCGGTCGACGATCTTGATATTGCTCGTCCGCAGGCCGCCGAGCTGGCTGGAAACCTGGATCTCGTTCTGCTTGGACACCAGGGTGCTGAGCAGGCTGCGCATGTTATCGACCTCGATCTGGAGGCTGCGGTAGAGGATGGCGTTGTTGTTCATGCGGAGGACGTCGCTGCGCTGGGAGTCGAGGAGCCCCTGGAGCGATCTTTCCTTGTTCAGGGCGGCCCGGTAATCGGCCTCGGCCGCGCCCACCGCTTTCTGGATCTCCTCCGCGAGCGCGCTCTTGGTGCTGTCTAGCCGGGCCTTGAGCTTGACCATCTCGGGATAGTCGGGGCGGTAGAACTTGCTCTTTTCCTCGGTGTCGGACTTGGCCTGGCTGTAGGCCGCCTTGAGGCCCTGGATGACGGGGTTGTTGACGGACTCGGGCAGGGCGTTGATATTGAGATCCTTGAGCTCCCGGAAGAGGGCCTCTTTCTTGAAACGGTCGATCTGGGCTTCGGTGAAGGCGGAGTTGACGTCGGAGAACTTATTCACGACCGTGCTTTCCTTGTCGTTGAGGAAGAGGAGCTTCTTCTCCTCGCCGTATTTCTGGAGATCCTCCTCTTTCCGCTTGAGGTCGTCGCGGAGCTGGGCGACGGTCTCGCTCAGGAATTCCGAGGTCTGCTTGGTCGCCTCATAGCGCGTTTCCACGGAATAGCTGACGAATTCCTCGACCAGGCAGTTGACAATGTCGGCGGCCAGGACGGGATAAGACGACGTATAGCTGACCTGGACGATCCGGGTGTCCGGAACGGGCATGATGTCGAGCCCATCCAGGACGGCGAACGCGTACCCGGCGCTGGGCGCCGCCGGGGAGGCCGGGGCGGCCGCGGGCTGTTTCGCGGGAAAGGCCCAGCGGAGCGAGAGGAATCCCTTGATGGCCTGGACGGGATTGGCGCGCGAGGTCCGGGCGGACTTGAACTCCGGCCGGGACCCAAGATTGAGCTTCTTGGCCACGCGTTCGGCCAGAGAGCGGCTGGTGAGAAGCTTGAGCTGGGTGTTGAAGTAGGTCCCCAGATAATCGGTTTGGAGGTAGCCGCCGGAGTTCAGGACGTCCTGGATGTTGACAAGGCTCGCGCTGGGCTCGTCGATGAGGATCGTCGCCGTGGCACGATAGAGGGGGGTGGCTGTGAAGGACAGAACGGCCACGAAGACGACGAGGACCGCGGCGAACGTGGCCAGGACCCACTTGCGTTTAACGACGACCCGCCAGTAATCCAGGAGGTCGATCTCTTTTTTTTGGCTTTTGGTGTTGAGGCCATTCATGGCAGGCTCCCTTGCTCGCCGGTCAGCGGCCCGTCGCCTCAGAAGAGGCTTTCCGGCACGTAGATCGTATCGTTTTCCATGAGCGGTATATCTTTGACTTTTCCTTTGATGATGTTTTTCGCGTTGACCTTGATTTCGACCTCCTCCCCGGACGGCTTCTTCCGCCGGATGGTCACGCTGCCCTTGGCGGCCCGGTCGGAGAATCCGCCGGCCTGGGCGATGGCCTGGGTCAGCGTCGGCAGGTTTGAACGCTTGACCTGGAGGGCGCCGGGATTTTTCACCTGCCCGAAGACGTAGATCGTGACGATTTTGTCGACGGGGATGTTGATGATGTCGTTCGGCTCGAGGGGGATGTTGAGCCTGGCCTCTCCCTTGACGAAGAGCTCGTCGATCGAGATGCGGATCGAAGTGCTGGTCCCGTCGGCGAGCTGGCGGATGACGATGATGTCATTTCCCGCGTCGCGGGTCATTCCGCCCGCCTGGGAGATGATGGACATGATGGTCTGCCGGCCGAGGAGCTCGTAGGGCCCCGGCTTTTCCACGGCCCCGAGGACGGAGACCCGCTTGCTTTTGTACTCCAGGATAAAGACCGCGACCTGGGGGTTAATGAGGTACTTCTCGCCCAGGATCTTGATGAGCTTCTTCTCGACCTCCGACTGGGTCAGGTTGTTGACGTCCACTTCCCCGACGAGGGGCAGCCGGATCAGGCCTTCTTCAGAGACGCGGACGACGAGCTTGTTGATCTCCGCGACGCCCATGGCCGTGACCTCCAGGAGGTCCTTGGGCCCGACCCGGTACTCCGCGCTTTGAGGCTGCCCGGCCAGCCGGGCGGCGCCCGCGGCCAGGATAAGGCTGATGGCCAGGACGGCTATTCGATGTTTTGTCATCTCCGACTCCTTGGGACCGAGTCTCAAAAATCGGTAGCGAGACTCGCGCCGATGAAATTCCGGTCGATATCATAGCCGGGCGCGTTCGACGTCCGCCGGTAAAAATTGTAGCTGACGCTGAGCCCGGTCGTCCCGCTGATCCTGACGGCCAGCCCGGCGGCCAGGATGCGATTTTTATCGCGGCGGTTTTCGACGAGATAGGGCCGGCCTTGAAACCGGACCTCCTGGGGTTCGGGGTAGTTCCAGCCCGCCAGCTGGCAGCTTCCCTCGAGCCTCAAGTAGGGCAAAATATAGAACGCGAGACCGCACCGGAAACGGTCTTCGACGAAGTAATAGGCCGTATCGATATACGAAAAGTAGTTGTCGCGTGTGTAAGCCAGGCCGAGTCCGACCCGGCCCGCCCGGAAGGATACATCCGTGTCGGCGACCAGCCCGGAGAATCTCTTCCGTTCCTCGGCCCGCGGGATGAACTTTTTGTAGCCCAGGGCGAGCCGTCCCCGGGCCTGGCCGAGGAGCGGGAAGCGAAGACCGCCCGAGACGCGCCAGTCGTGCGCGTTCCGCCAGGAGGACGCCGGGTCGAGAAAGGAGTAATCCGTAGCCGAGGCCGAGGCGAAAACATAGCTCCGGGAAAATACCCGGTAGTAGAGCTCGAAGGCGCCGGTCCTTTCGCGGCGGTCCAGGGTCCTGGCAAAGTCGTTGGCCGGGTCCGGGATGCCCGGATTCCGGTACCGGAATTCGTCTTGCGAGCCGGAAAAGCCGACGGCCGTCCCCCGGGGCGTTTCGAAAAAGACGCGGGCGTTGAATCCTTCCTGCCGGTTCTCGACCGGCTCGCCGAACTCGCTGGTCGTCCGTCTGACCTGGCTCAGGACATGATAATCGCCCGACATCGCGAGCCGGCGCGCGAGGAAGAAGCGGACCGCGGGGACGTAGCTGTTGGTCAGTGTCCGGAGGTCCGCATTGTGGAGATAGAAGTTATACTCGGGGTTCTCGAGGAAAGAAAGGATGACCGAGTCGCCGAGGAGCCAGCAGGCCTTGATCTCGGCGGCCAGCGTCCCGACCGTGTCGGAGACGGCCGGCTCTTCCTTGGGCCGGTACAGGATATTCGTGTCGTAGCCGATGTTCGAAAACCGGAGGGCCGGCAGGACCTTCAGCGGTCCCAGCCGGAAGCCGCTCCGGGCCGTGATCTCATCGAACTCGTCCTGAAAGGTCCTGTAGGCCTGGCCGGATAGCCGTCCGGCCGCAGCCGCGATGAGTAGGACCAGGGTCAGGGTCCGGAGTCTTTTCATGATCGTTTCGTCAGGCGGCCCACGGAGGGTCAGGACAAGACGTTCTTCGCGATGGCTTCTCTCACGGTCCGGAAATGTTTCAGGAAAGAAAGTCTCTGGAGGAGAGCGGCGATCAATCCGCTGTGCCAGTCGAAATCGGCCGTTTCCCGGATGATCGGAATGATGCCGTCGGTCTGGGCCAGGTGGAAGAGGCTCTGGACCTGCCGGTCGCTCAGCCGGGAGCACATCCTCCGGGTGGTGTAGCCGATGACGATTTCCTTCTGGATGGCCTTCCGCCAGGCGGCTTCATATCCCGCCAACGCCTCGGCCCCGAACGACGACCTGTCGAAGCATTGGAGGATCGCCTCGGCCGCGAGGTCGGCGCAGAGGAGCCCGTAGCTGATCCCGCCCCCGGTCGTCGTCTTGATCTGGCCGGCGGCTTCGCCGACCGACAGAACCCTGTCCCCGGCCGTCCTCGGCAGCAGCCCTTGGGCGATGGCCTTCCTCCGGATGCGGACCTCTCCCTCGTCCCTGTGGCAGGAGGCCCCGGGAGCGCCGGTTTTCCGGAGCAGGCTTCGAAGGAGGGACGTGGGGTCGCTCTTCGTCAGCAGACCCACCCGGGCTTTGTCCCCCGCCGGAACGGACCAGGCGAAGGCGCCCGGGGCCACATTCCGGCCGACGAAAATCGTCGTCGGTTCGCCCGCCCTGGCCGGCACTTCAGCCTGGGCGCCTTGCAGGAAATCCCGGGGATAGCCGAGCCCGGCCCTTTTCTGGAGCCCGATATCGACCCCGCAGGCAATGACGGCCATGGCCGCGGAATAGCAGGACAACCCGTCCTCTTTCGTGCCCGCCCTAGCTCGGACGCCGCCCCGTTCGATGGTCAGGTCGTCGACGCGCGCTCCGAGGCTGACGGCCGCGCCCGCGGACTCGGCGGCGGCGGCGATCCCGGTGTCGAAGGTCTCCCTGTCGACGACGCAGGCGAACGGCCGCGGGTGGGTGTACATCAGGATCGTACCGAAAGGAGAGACCAGCCGGACGTCGCGGATCTCCTGGATGATCGAGCCGGGGTCGAGTCCGAATCGCGCGAACACGTCCTTTCCGATGATTCCCGTGCACACGACGTTCCGCCCCACGGCCGCCTTCTTTTCGAGGACACGGACGTCCAGCCCTCTCGCGGCCAGGCGGCCGGCGACGCGGAGCCCGCTCGGCCCGCCGCCGATGACCAGGACGTCGGACCGTTTCTCCGTCTTGGGCGCGCGCGTGTTCATCATGGGTTCGAGTACCTTAACCGATACCTTTTAAGCTTGTCAAATGGCGGATCCGGCCGTTCAAACCTTGTCCGCACGGGACTCCCACTTGCCCCTGAACGTGATCCAGAAGGACAGGCCCATGAGCTCGAGGTCCAGCCAGAAACTCATCTTCCGGATGTACAGGAGGTCATAGCGGAACTTCTTTCGCCGGGGTGTATCGCCCGGCAAGAAGACCTGGGCCAGGCCGGTCAGACCGGGCCTGACGGCGTGCCGTTCCCGGCATCCCGGGATGTCCTCGATGGCTTCCACGCCCCGGTGACCCCGGGCTTCCAGCTCGTTCGGCCGCAGGGCCCGCGGTCCGACGAAGCTCATATCGCCCTTGAGAATATTGAGGAGCTGGGGAAGCTCGTCCATGGCCGTCGCCCGGAGGAGCCGCCCGACTTTAGTGACCCGGGGGTCTTTTTCCGTGGCCTGGACCGGGCCCCGGTTTTTCTCGGCGTCCCTGACCATGGACCGGAACTTGAGGGCCTTAAAGGGCTTTCCGTGCCGCCCCACCCGCTCCTGCGTGTAAAAAACGGGACCCCGGTCCTCCAGCCAAACGGCCAGCGAAATCGCGGCCCAAAACGGCGACGATAGGACGAGGCCGGCGGAGGAGAGCGCGATGTCGAACGGGCGCTTCAGGAAGAGCGCCCGGACGATGGACCGCGGCCCCGGAGGAGGGACCGCTCCCCTGTCGATATTCCGCGCCCGCCGGGCCGTCAGGACAAGGGCCAGGGCGATCCCGGCGCAGTCCACGGCCCAGTCCACGGGGCTTCCCCTCCGGTGCGGGAGACGGGCCTGAAGGACCTCGTCAAGGGCCCCGTATCCCGCCGCGGCCGACGCCGCTCGGATCAGCCACGCCGGCCGCCAGCCCGGCCTCCGTCCCGCCCGGAAGGCGCGGTAGAAGAAGAACGCCATCAGGCCGTACGTCACGAAGTGCCCGGATTTCCGGAAGATGATGTAGCCGAGGCCGCCCGAATGATAGGACGCGTGCGGGAATACCCAGCGGAACGCCGACATGAAGATCTCATAGACACTGGGGCTCGCCAGGACCTTGTTGCCCACGGGAAAGATGAGGGCCATGAGGAGCAGGGGCGGCACCCAGTATCTCAGGAATCTCTTCATCGTTGCCTTCCGGATTATCAGGACGCCATAGAGCCTATGATCTCATCGTAGGCACGGAGGATTTTATCCTTGGCGAAACGTTCGACAACATAGGCCCGGCCGTTCGCGGCCAATGCCCGGCGTCTTTCCGAAGAGCCTTTGAGGGCCCGGACGGCGTCGGCGATTTCGGCGGCGTCCCCAGGGGAAACCGCGACCCCGGACTGCCGCTCTTCGAGGATGGCCGCCACTTCTGACCCGGGCCTGGCCAGGCCCAGGACCGGCCTTCCGGCCGCCATGAAATTGTAGAGCTTCGAAGGGACGGACAACTCCGATTTTTCGCCGTCGAGCGGGACGAGAAGGACGTCGGCTGACGCCAGAAGCTCCGGCAGGTCGCGGTACGGCTGGAAGGGCAGGAAGACGAC
>Ga0326726_10004651_pt1 | contig 12516 bp, 12 predicted proteins | sample MHFenrmetagenome_2_FD_207603 | JGI IMG/M metagenome (GOLD analysis project Ga0326726, IMG submission 207603) | Lab enriched peat soil microbial communities from Michigan Hollow, Ithaca, NY, United States - MHF15MN | ecosystem: Environmental > Terrestrial > Soil > Wetlands > Peat | place: USA...
CAAAACGCACCATTTCGACCGGCTTGACCCATTCGACGACCTTCTCGGCAAGCAGGACCTCTTCTTCGGTGGGCGCGCCATAACTGGAGCCCTTGCGTGCGGCGAGTTCGATGGCCTCAAGCACACGCGGATGAACATGACCGAGGATCAACGGCCCCCAAGACATGCAGAAGTCGATGTAATCGTACCCGTCGGCATCGATGAGGTGACAACCATGCGCCGAGGCAATGAAGCGCGGCACCCCACCGACGGCGCCAAAGGCGCGGACCGGGGAGTTGACTCCGCCGGGAATGACCGCATCGGAACGGCGTTTTAGCGCGGTCGAAACCGCGAGGGGGGCGGAGGTATCGATGATTGGGATAGTCATGAGCATTTGGAAAATGGGCTTTCAGCCGCCCCTACGGATTATGGCCGATGTCGCGGCTCGAGAGCCGCCTCTACGAGAACAGCTAGAGCCACTTCCCTTTCAGGATGTCGCGCAGGTGATAGGTCAGAATGATCGAAGCCCCGGCGCGGGTGATGGCAGTCAAGTTCTCGAGAACCAGATCGCGCTCGGTGGCCAAGCCATCGCGGACCGCCAGCTTCACCATCGTGTATTCACCGGAGACGTTATAAGCGGAAACGGGCACATCGACCGAGATGGCGAGATCATGGATGACATCCAGGTACGCGAGCGCGGGTTTGACCATGACAACGTCGGCGCCTTCATCGATATCGAGTTGGGCTTCGACGCGCGCCTCGCGCCGGTTGCGCCAGTCCATCTGGTACGACTTGCGATCGCCCTTCTGCGGGGCGGAATCGGCGGCTTCGCGGAAGGGACCGTAGTACGATGACGCGTACTTGGCGGTGTAGGCCAGAATGCCGGTGCGGGACAATCCAGCGCGATCGAGTGTCTCACGAATGGCGCCAATGCGTCCATCCATCATATCCGACGGCGCGACCCAATCGACGCCGGCCTGCGCCAGCCGCAGTGCCATCTGCGCCAAGATCGGCAACGAGCGGTCATTGTCGATCTCGTCGCCGTCGAGGACACCGCAATGCCCGGATTCGGTGTAGGCGCATAGGCAGACATCCGCCGAGATGAAGAGAGTCTCGCCGAATTCCTGGCGCAGTTTCTCGACCGCGCGCACGACGGGATTGCTCTCCGAGAAGGCGGATTCGGCGTTGGCGCTCTTCTGGTGGGTCACGCCGAACAGCATGATACGTTTGATGCCAAGCTTGAGATCGGCTCCCACTGAAGCGACCAGTTTGTCCGCCGATTCGCGATAGATCCCCGGCATGCTGGAGATCTCGGACTTGCCGATGGAGTCTTCGCCGACGAAGTAAGGCTGAATCAGGCCATCGGTGGACAGTCGCGTCTCCGCGACCAAGTCGCGGATCAGGGGATTGCGCCGCAGGCGGCGCGGACGTCTACGCGGCAAGTAGTCCATTGATCACCTCGGCCAGACCCTCAAGCGAGCGGTCCAGTGTCTCATATACGATGGGACACCCCAGTTGTAGCAAGGCCTCGGTGGTGGCCTGGCCGATGGAGACCGGTACGGTCACTGCCGAGAGTGGTCTTGCGGAGAGAAGAAAGCGTGCGGCCTGCGGGCTGGTAAAGGCGATGGCTTCGGGATCAGCCAGCCCCGCCACGACCGAATTCAATTCCGGGTGGCGCGCCATGTCATAGCAGACCATGCGATCGAACTGAGACACGCCATCGGGGAGCCCGCCTTCGAGTTCTTTGGAGGCCGCCTGACCGCAGGGAAACAAGACCTTGCCGATAAGGCCTTTGTGCTCCTGCCCAAACTGTTCGGCGAGGGCCGACGCATCGGGCACATCGGCGATGAAGTCGACGCGCCAGCCGGCGTCGTGCACCGCCGATGCGGTCTTGGCGCCAACGGCGGCGATGCGCGTGGCCGCGCCGAACTGCACTTTGTGCTCACGCAAGAGACGTGCGAACTCGTGGACGGTGACACGGCTGGTGAAAAACACCCAGTCGTACGAGGCGAGGCGGCCCAGGTACACGTGCTGCAACGCCCGATCCCCTGCCTCCACGGCGAGGAATGTCGGCACGGCCGTGACTTGCGCACGCCGTTCGAGGGGCTCGACGAAGGAGCCGGCACGCTGCGGCTCGCGCGTGATCCAGACGTTGGCCGTGCGACCGGCGAGGCGTTTCTCACCGCGCAGATAGGAGACACAGGTTGAGACGACGTTGTCTTTGTCCTTACCACCAATCACGACGTGGCGCGGATGTGCAAAGTCATCGTTGCCGAGGAAGGCAGCGAGACGGACTCCCGAGGGAGTCTTCTCAGCGGCGGTGCCCAGGGCCAATTGGCACCCGCCTTCGAGGAGACGCAGTACCTCGCGTTCAATGGCAACGATCTCGCGAATCTCCGGGTGATCAAGCCGAGCGATCAAATCGCGGGCCACGGGGTCATCGGCGCGAATCTGAATTCCCAGGGCGCCTTGGCCGGGCGCGGGCAGGACCAGCATCTCCGGCAGACGATAGACATTGAATTGATCGAGAGACAATTCCAAGCGATCCAGTCCAGCGGCGGCAGCGAGGATGGCATCGTAGCGGCCGAGCGAGAGCTTGCGAACACGTGTCGGTACATTGCCGCGTAGCGGCTCGACGTCCAGATCGGGTCGGAGAAAGCGCAATTGCGCGACACGCCGGGCCGAGGACGTACCGACTTTGGCCCCGCTCTTGATTCGTAGAGGCAGGCTCCGGTCAAACGCATCCGGTCTGATCAGGAGAACATCGCGTCGATCGGCGCGTTCAGGGACGGCGCCGAGCATCAGCCCGTCGGGCATGATGGTCTGGAGGTCTTTGAGCGAGTGAACGGCGATGTCGATCTGATGCGCGAGGAGCGCGTCCTCGATTTCCTTGGTAAAGAACCCCTTCCCTTCCATGCCGACGAACGGAGTATCGAGGTCGCGGTCGCCGGAGGTCTTAATGACGACGAGTTCGCACTCGACCCCGGCGGCCTCTTGCAACAAGGCCCGCACGTGGCGGGCCTGCCAGAGAGCCAATTCACTACCGCGCGTGCCAATTTTCACAACGCATCCAGGTTAGAGATGCCGCGTCCGACGCAGAGTCCGGTCTCGCGCATGGCGCAGCGATTGGCGGCCGGGTGTTCGGCATCGGTTTCAGCTTCGGGGCGTTCCTCGACACAATCATACCCGGCCAGAAGCGAGCAGTCCTCGCGCGTGAAGTCGGCATGATGCGCCAGGGCCGCCATCGGCAGGTGGTTGGCGTACTGCACCAACTGCCGCACAAAGTAGGTGATGGATTCGCGGTCGGCGAGCGAAAGATGAGACAAACGGTTCTCAAAGAGGCGGCGCAAATTGGACTCGGCGTAGGCCAGTCCCTCGTTGAGAGCGGAGGCCATAACCGGCTGGAACTCGCGCTGCGCGTTTTGCACGTGGGCGCGGCCAATCGCTTGATCGATCATGTGCTCGGCGGCATCGACGGCGCGGAAGCGTTCGCGACGGTTTCTTTCCGCTTGGGCGCAGAACTGTGTGATATCGTGCACCTTCATCCCGGGCAGCGAGGCCACTTCCGGATCGACATCGCGAGGCAGAGCAAAATCGAGGACGAGGAGGCTCCCGTCGCGAGGGACGATGTTGGTCATGGTTCGCGTCGTGAAGACGGGCTCGGGCGCGGAGGTGGCGGTGAAGATGACATCGGCATCGCTGGGTCCGGCGAGGAACGACTTCAACGAAGTGGCCTGAGCATTGAAACGCTCGGCCAGCGCCTGAGCTTTGGTGACGGTGCGGTTGACGAAATGCAGGTTCTTGATCCCCTTCTCGGTCAACTGCTCGGCGAGTCTTACATTCATCGGGCCAGCGCCCACGAGAACGACCTTGGCGTCGGGGCGGCCGGCAACGTGCTCATCCAACGATTCGAGGATGAGATTGATCATCGAGACCGAGGTCTGACCGAGCGGGGTCTCGCGCCGGATCTTCTTGGCGATGCGGAAGGCGTCGGAGAAGATGTTGGTGAGGCGCGAGCCGGAGAGGCCAGAACTCTGGGCATCGGCGAGCGACTGCTTGAGTTGGCCCAGGACCTGGGCTTCGCCAACGACAAGCGAATCGAGCGAAGCGGCCACCTGATAGAGGTGACGAAGCGCCCGGAAGGCGACCAACGAAGTGATATCGCGTGGCTCAAACGGGACCTTGTTCTCGTTGTGGAAGAAGAAGTCCAGCAAGCGGTTGCGGAACTCGACCCCGGCCGGGCGCTGCGAAGTGACATAGTAGTATTCCGTGCGATTGCAGGTGTAAACCGGAACCAACTCGGCAAAATTGCAGAAGCCCTTGAGTTCCGCCAAGCGGCGAGCGCGTTCGGCCTCAGGGATGACCATGGCCTCGACGAGTCCGAGGTTTCCGCCCTTGACCGAGACACCGATGACGCCGAACGACATCATGAGACAAAGCCCTCCTGCGGGCGGCGGGTTGAAGTGAACCCGTCCGCGGCGCGGTCCAGAGATACGCGAGAGCGAGAGCCAAGCAAGGCCTTTGTGGCGATTCGGGACAATCTGGCTCCAGTTTGTGACATAGCAGCGAAATCCGGACCGATCTTGCCCGGTCCTTGTGTAAATATACGCCTATGTTCGAGAAACGCTCCGATGGTCAAGCCGGTTTTTGTCAGGTTGGGCAGGTTACATGTCAAAGATTGTCGGGATTCCGGCTAGAGATGTGGGAGTCTCCCCATACCCTCATCCTGCTGCAAGTTACGAGAGGTGGCGGCGGAATGACCAAGCCAGAAGTGCTGGTGTGACCAACGTGGTCAACATAACCATGACGACGACGGCGGAATAAATCGCGGGTGAGACAACGGCTTCGCCCGCGACACTCAAAGTGGCTCCGATCGACGCGAAAATTAATCCTACTTCGCCCCGCGGAATCATCCCGAAGCCGACGATCCAACGGCTTATACTCCCCTTCTTCCTCGTCACCACACCCAGAGCGGAGAGTTGTTTCCCCAAGATCGCTGCCAGAGTCAGGACCAAGGCAAACCAAATGACGCCGCCCGTGGCGAACGCCGAAAGGTCGACATCCATCCCCATTTTGACGAAGAAGACCGGGACCAAGAAGAAAGCCAAAGGCTCGAGAAGCTCCTCCAGCCGTTCCCGTCCGTGCCGTTTCGGGTCGCGGAAGTAGGCATCGTCGAGGACCAATCCGGCGGCAAAGGCGCCCACGATCGGCGCGAGTCCGGCCTTGGCGGCGACGAAAGACGCCAGAAAGCAAACAGCCAGAGCCGAGATCAAGAGCATGCCGCGGACACGGAGATAGTCGGCCACCCGAAAGAGCCACGGATACACGTACCGCCCGGCCAAGATCGCACCGCCGAGAAAGAGGACAGCCTTGATGATGAGCCAAAGAACGGCAGCGGATGAAACGCTTGATCCCGATTCGGCCCCGCGAATCATGCCGGAGACCACGGCCAGTACGACCAAGCCGAGAATATCGTCGATGACGGCGGCCCCGAGTATGACATGCGCCTCGTCGGTATCCAGCCGCCCCAGATCCTTGAGCACGCGAGCGGTGATCCCCACCGACGTTGCCGAGAGAATTGCTCCCAAGAAGAGGTGCATGTAGATGGGTGCATGCGGATAGAACCAAATCCCCACTCCCCAGCCTAGCAGGAACGGGCCGATCACACCGAGCATCGCGACCAGAAGTGCCGACAATCCGACACGCATCATGTCAGCCAGATTAGCCTCGAGCCCGATCTGAAAGAGGAGGAGAATGACGCCGAGTTGAGCGAGGGTACCGAGGGCACCAAGTTGAGAGAAGCCCTCGGTCCAGCGGAGTCCCACAAGGGCGAGGTTTCCCAGAAGGACGCCGAAAAGAAGTTCGCCGAGAACGGCCGGCTGCTTGAGACGCGAAGCGAGAGAGCCGCCCAGCTTCGCGCCGAGCAGGATGACAGCCAGGGCAACCAGGATTGTTGTGATGTCGTCGCCGCCGGAGACGGGGCCGGATGATGCGTAGGCAGCAACCGGAATGATGACGGCGAGAAGAGCGAGTACGGCGACGGGAGCAGGACGGAATCGAGCCATCGGAGAATAGCGACGTGATTAAGAGGAATCGTCCGTCGCGCCGATCGGTTTGCAGATGAACCAGAACTCGCAGGCGTAATCGTCACCAAAGTACAACTCGAACTTGTATTTCCCTTCGAACTGGACCAATCCCTCATCCAGAGTACCATCCCAAGGCAGCGTGTGCTGGCCGGGCTCTTGCTCGCCCACCTGGAGGACTTGAATCATCTCGCCGGTGAGGGCATAGAACCGGGCCTCGACTCTGGTCTTTTCGTAGACGGTGTAGCGGATTTCGGGGCCCATCCAGATGGGCCGGCGAGTGTGGACCAAGTAGTTGATGTCGACCTTGGACTTCGTGTGCGTGAAGGAGTCGGTCTGCGCCCAGAGTGTGGCGGAGACGACGAGCGCGAGCGCGACGGCGGCCAGGGCGTATCGTTGTGCGATTCTCACGGTCAGGACACCGCGGTTTTAGCTTCGTGCGAACGCGCCTCTCTCCCACCGGGAGTCTTCAACCCATATTCGTACAGCTTATTCCGCAGGGTGCGAGAGGAGATTCCCAGTTTGTCGGCGGCGCGCGTCTGGTTGTTGCCTTCCGCCGCCAGCGTGGCCAGGATCAACTGCTTTTCCATTTCGTAGATCGTCATGCCGGCGGTAACACCGCTGGATTTCGGGCGCGGGCCGCCAGTGGCGAGTTCATCCGGAAAATCGGCCGGGGTCAGGACGTCACCGGATGCGGTCACCACCCCACGCTCGATGAAGTTCTCCAACTCGCGCACGTTGCCCGGCCAGTGATACGCGTCGAAGAGCCGCATGACCGCGTCGCTGACTCGGACGATTTTGCGGTTATTCTCCTGATTGTAGCGGTGGACAAAGTGCTCGACCATCGCCGGGATGTCGTCCTTGCGCTCTCGTAAAGGCGGCAGGTCAATGGCGACCACGTTGAGGCGATAGTACAGGTCCTCGCGGAAGTTGCCGTTCGCGACTTCGGTCGGCAGGTGGCGATTGGTGGTGGCAATGACGCGGACATCGACCGGAATGGCGCGATCGTTGCCGATCCGTTGAATCTCGCGTTCCTGGAGCACGCGGAGGAGCTTGGCCTGGAGCGCCGTGGTCATTTCGGAAATCTCATCGAGAAGCAGCGTGCCGCCGTCGCAGGTCTCGAAGAGCCCGCGCTTCTGGCGCATGGCGCCGGTAAATGAGCCTTTTTCGTGACCGAAAAGTTCGCTCTCAAACAGCGTCTCGGGGAGGGCGGCGCAATTGATCGCCTTGAACGGGCCTTCACGGCGCGGGCCACGGTAATGGATGGCGCGGGCGACCAGTTCCTTGCCGGTGCCGGATTCCCCGGTAACCAGCACATTGGCGCGCGAGCCGGCCACGGCATCGATCAGGGTGAAGACCCGCTGCATGGCGCCGGACGAACCAATCAAGTCGAGGGTGTACTTGCGGCTGACCGCATCGCGCAGCATGCGGTTTTCCAATTTGAGACGGCGGAACTCTAGGGCGCGCGCGACCACGGCTTCGGTCGCGTCGGCGCCGACCGGCTTGACCATATACTCGAAGGCGCCGGCTTTCATGGCGCGCACCGCGTCAGCGATGCCACCGTACCCCGTCATGATGATGACGGCGGTGTCGGGAGCGACGGTCTGCAACCGCTCCAGTAAGGATAGTCCATCCATGCCGGGCATGCGCACGTCGGAGATGATGAGTTCGTAGTCCCGCGAGCCGATGCGGTCAAGCGCGGCTTCGGCAGTGAAGACACTGTCGACGTCGTAAGCACCTTCGCGCAGGGTGGTCACGAGGAAATCGTTGACCAGGGCGTCATCATCGACGACGAGGACCGATGCCGGCATTAGAGATCCTCCGCCTTCGAGAGCAGAAGCGAGGGCGCGCCCGGTGCGGGCAAAGCGATTCGCACCTCGGCGCCGCCGCCATCGCGATTGTGTATGGCGATCTTGCCGCCGTGACGCTCGACGATCTTGCGGGCCATGGCTAGACCCAAACCTGTTCCGCCTTCGCGGGTGGTGACGAACGAGGTGAAGACGCGCGCGAGGACATCCGGGTTGATGCCCTGGCCACGGTCGGCGACAATCAGACGCAGGCCGCCGTTGCCGGAAGGCGCGCAGTCAACTTCGATGGGCTTGTCGGTGCCGGATGCCTGCTCGGCGTTTTCGAGGACGTTCCAGAGCGCCTGACGAAGACACAGGGCATCGGCTTCGCCGGCGCCCAAGTTCTCCCCCCACTTGCGCACCAAGGTGATGCGGGCGCCGCGGTGACGGGCGTTCTCTTCGTACTGATCGACCGACGTCTGGACGAAACGCGACCAGTCGATCGGGCGCATCTCCATTGGTGTGTCGCGGACGAAATCGAGGAGGCGCTGAACCAACGACGAGAGATTCAGAGTTCCCGTCATGATTTTCGCGGCCATGTCGCGCAATTCCGGATGTGACTCGCAGCGCCGGACCAGAAGCTCGGAGAAACCGGAGATGGCGCCGAGGGGATTACGGATTTCATGGGCGATCGAGGCGGCGCCTTCACCAACCGCGGCGAGGGCGCGTAGCCGAGCCACCTCGCCGACCAGTTCAGCCTGATGGGCGCGCAATTCGGCGACTTGATGAAGGAGATCGGAGGTCTCCCGATCCGCCGAAATCACACCGCCTGATTCGCTGACCGCCGGAAAACGTGAGTTGATTCGATTCATAGCCACCCCTGGGGCGGAATATACCGGGGGTGCGGGGGGGCGCAAGGCGAATCGGAGGGGTTGTTTCGAGCCGTTCACTGACCAAGAGGGGTGTTGAAAAAGCTCGCGCCCTTCGGGCGCGTGACAGGCAGGAATGCCTGTCCCCCTATGGGAAATTAGGGGGACAGACATTCTTGTCTGTCCACGGTCGCGCAGCGACCGGAGTTCTTCAACAAGTCCCTTGGTCGGTGGTACACGCAATTCGCGAGAAGAGCCCCTCACCCCATTCTCGGCCCACGGCCTCGAAGGGACCTCTCCCACAGGGAGAGGATGCTCATTCGCGATCTGCACCAGAGGAAATCACGAGCCGAAGGCGGGGGCGACGTTGTGTTGGGCGCGATACTGACGGAGTTCATCTTCGACGGCGGCGAGGCGATTGCGCAGCTCGTCGATGTCGCGGGTGAGAGCGCGTGTGCGCACGGCCCGATCAACGCGTTCCTTGAGATCCTGGAGGCGGAAGGGTTTGACGACGTAGTCTTGCGCGCCGCGACGGATAGCCTCGACCGAGGAATCCAATGTTGGGTACCCGGTCATTATAATGACCGGCAAATTCGGGTCGATGGCACGCAGTTCGCCCAGGACATCAGTGCCGGTGCGGTCCGGCATCTTCAGATCGACCAGCGCGGCATCAAACCGGTCGTTGCGACAGCGGTCAATGGCGGTTTCACCGTTCGCCGCGGTGGCGACGGTGTAGCCATTCTTCGCAAAGAAGTCTTCGAGCAGGTCACGGACGAATTGCTCGTCGTCGACCACCAACAACGTTGCATTCGGGGCACCGTTCATAGCGTCGCATCCGGGTCAGAGACCGGGACGGTGCAGCCGGCACGCGTGACCGCCGATTCCACCGCACGGTTCATTTGTTTCAGGTTGAAGGGTTTGATGAAGTAGTCTTCCGCACGGCGCCGCAGGGCTTCGATGGCGGAGTCGAGGGACGGGTAGCCGGTCATGATGATGATCGGGATGTCGTGGTCTTGCTCGCGAATCTTGTCGGCGAGTTCGAGCCCATCCATGTCGGGCATCTTCAGATCGAGAATAACCGTGTCAAAGTGCCCGTTCCCCACCTGATCCAACGCCCCCTGGCCCGATTCCGCGACGGCGATTTCGTAGTCGCGATTCTTGAAGTAATCGTAGAGCAGATCGCGGATGAGCAACTCATCATCCACGATGAGCAGTCGGGGCTTGGTGGCTTGCATGGGCATGAGGTGTTCCATCATTCCTGTCAGGATCGCACCGTGATGGCTTCCTGCGGACTCTGCGCGAACGCGGCGATCGCATCGGCGATCGACGCGTGGCACTCGAACACACGATTGAGCGTGGTGATGGCGAAGATCTCTTCCATGTAGGGCGCCAGGCGGCACAGAACCAGCCGTCCCTTGGCCAGGCGCACGTCGCGCAGGCATGAGATCAAAGCGCCGAGACCGGAACTGTTGATGAAATGAACCTTATCCAAATCGATGACCAGTTGCAGACGACGGTCGGCCAGGCGCTGGCGTAGAGCGTCCTTCAGCGCGCTGGCACTGACCAGATCAAGACGTCCGGACAATCGCAGAACATCAACGGACTGGTGAGTTTCGACACGAAGTTCCATGATGGCGGCGCTCTCCTCTCCCCATCCACACAACCGGGATCGGTGCATGAATCTCAGGCGACTGCGCGAGCCGGAACGAGCCCTCAGAGTCACTACAGAGTAGGTATCGGTCGAACGAGAGGAAGCTTGACTGGGCAGGGAGGGTTGGGAGCGCACTCAAGCAGCGCTGGGGGGCGGAGCAGCCTCCGCATCTTCGTCGACCTCGGGCGGATTGATGGTCATGCGGTAGACTTCGAAGATTCCGACGAAGAGGGCGGCAACGACGGGGCCGAGGACGAGGCCCAGAAGCCCGAAAACGCTGACTCCGCCGGCGATGGCGAAGAAGAGAAGCAGCGGGTGCAATTGTGTCCGTCCGGAGATGATGAGCGGGCGGAGGAAATTGTCAATCTGGGAAACCACGGCGACACCCACGACCAGGAGGATCATGCCTTTCACGTAGGCACCGCTGGCGAAGAGAATGAACGCGGCTGGGACATAGACAACGAAGGCGCCGAGGAGTGGGATCAGAGCGAAGAACGCCATGACAGCGCCCCAGAGAACCGGCGATGGGAGCCCGACAATCAAGAAGAGCAGGCCACCGAGAAAGCCCTGCAGGCCGGCGATCGCGAGGCCGCCGTAAATGGTGGCGCGGACGACATCGGTGATGTGCGTGAGCATGGCGTCGGCACGCGGTCCCGGCAGCGGGATCGAGGATTTCACTTTGTCGACGAGCGTGCCGCCATCTTTGAACAGGTAGTACATGGTCAAAAGCATCATCAAGAACTGCAGCGCGAGTTTGCCGAGGTTGGCGAGCGTGGCCGTGCCATGATCGGCGATGAACTTGGTGAGCTTGCCGAGCATGTCAGCGGCGATGGATTGAAAATTGACCTGCGAGAGATCGATCAGCCCTTCAAGCTTCGCTGCGAGTGTGCGAATGATCGGATCGATGCGGACTGCCATGGCACGAATCGTATCCGAGGTCCAGTTCCCCTGCAGCCAAGTGTAGAGGCGAGCGGCTTCGCCAAAAAGCGTCGCGATCAGATAGGTCGCGGGGCCGAGGATCAGAAGTGCGACACCGAGTGTGGAGATGAGGGCCGCCAGGCCCAGCGGGCGCACACGGGCCTGAATCCGCCGATGAAACGGATGGACCGAGATCACGAGAATCACTGCCCAGGCGATGGGAGCGAAGAACGGGACCATCAGTTTGTAGAACAGGACAAAGACGCCGATGATCAGCGCGATCAGGGCGGCGCCGAAGATGGTCTCGCGTTTGGCGAGGTCGGGCATAAGGGGAAGTTAGCAAGTCGTGCGTCGGCGGCCAACAGCGAAGCGGGTCGTCGGGGCGCGGGGATTTGAACAAAGTGATGGCCTCACCCCAGCCGATTTCGTAGAACCAGAGCGGGCAGGACGGAGGTCAACCATGGCAAAGGCAAAACTGACACGTCAGGTGCGGTATTCGCATCTGAGCACAGATGAAGTGGGCGATGTCTGGTTTTCCGAGAGCGATCAAGGGTTGTGGCGAATTGAGTTCGGACGCAGCAAGGAGCAGTTCCTGGCCGAATTGGCCAGCGACGGGGTGGTGGCGAAGCCCGACGACAAGTCCACCGAGTCGACGCGGCGATTGCTGCGCGAGTACTTTGCCGGCAAGCGTCACGAATTCCCGGTGAAGATCGATTGGTCGCGCCTTGAGGGGTTCACGCGCAAGGCGTTGCAGGTCTGCGCGCGGATTCCACATGGGAAGACGATGTCATACGCCGAAGTGGCCGCGAGGGCCGGGTCTCCCGGAGGCGCGCGGGCGGTGGGTCAGGCGATGGCGAAGAACCCGTTCCCGATTATTGTGCCTTGTCACCGCGTGTTGAAATCGGATGGCTCGCTCGGGGGATTCTCGGGCGGGCTACATTTCAAGCGGGCGCTCCTGGAATTGGAAGGCGCGAGGGCCAAGCCGAATCGGGCGCGCTAGCGCAATTTCGATTTGGTTTAAGTTGCTCAACCTACCCACCACAATCCCTCGCTACGCTGGGGCCTTCGGGCGGTGGGGCACCCGCAGGTACCCTCTTAACGCGACTGAGAAGCAGCATGCGTGTGTTGTAGGGGCGCATGGACATGCGCCCGACGCGACGAGCGTCGCGGCCACGCCGATAGCAGGACGCGATGCAGTCGGGCGCACAGCCGTGCGCCCCCACACCACC